>Ga0209014_10001714_pt1 | contig 12944 bp, 11 predicted proteins | sample BarGraNGADG00212_FD_184491 | JGI IMG/M metagenome (GOLD analysis project Ga0209014, IMG submission 184491) | Arctic peat soil microbial communities from Barrow, Alaska - Barrow Graham LP Ref core NGADG0002-212 (SPAdes) (version 2) | ecosystem: Environmental > Terrestrial > Soil > Wetlands >...
GTTCTGTGGGCCGCCGTCGGCGCGCGATCCACCATCGGCGCGCTCGCCGGCGTCGCGAAGTACGCGCACCCACATCACCACGACGAACCCGCTGAACGCCCACCACTGGATGGCGTAGCCGAAGTTCTGGATGTTGAAGTGCTTGGCGTTGGACACGTCCAGCTGCCAACGCCCCAGCAGGACCATCGCGACGATCAGCACGATGCTCAGCAGATGCAGCGCAATCCACCTCGGAGCGAGGACGAGACGCAGCCGGCGCAGCACACGACAACGGTACGTCACGTGCAGTATCTCCCAGTCCGGGACGCGTCATGGAAGTAGCGTGGTCGCCACCGCGCAGTCGAGAAGAGGCCACCGTGACCTACCGCTGCCAACCGAGCACGGCACGGACCGTCGTCGCCGCGTTCGTCGCGTGCCTCGCCGCAGTCGCGGCCGGCTGTTCGTCGACGACGCCGGGCAACGGGTCCCGCACTCCGACGGTCACCCCGGCCGCGTCCTCGACGACGCCGACGACGTCGGGCACGGCGTCCCCGACCGACTCAACGACCAGTGCCACCACCACGTCACCGGCGGCGAGCTCGACACCTGGCGGCGTCAGCCCGTGCTCGGCGAATCAGTTGACGGTCACCGGCATCGACGACCCCGGCGGGGCGGCCGCGGGTCACCGAGCCATCGTGCTGCTGTTCAAGAACATCACGGCGACGACGTGCACGCTGTTCGGCTACCCCGGCGCCGACGCCCTGAACTCGGCGGGCACGACGATGGTGCACATACCCCGGACGCTGCGTGGATACATGGGTGGCCTGCCGCAGAGTCAGGCCGGCCCCGCTACGGTCACCTTGGCTCCGGGCGCGACGGTGTCGGCCAAGGTCGAAGGCTCCGACGTCCCGCAGGGCGGGGTCACCAACTGCCCCGACTACCCGGCGCTGCTCGTGACCCCGCCGAACACGACGCAGTCGACGCACGTCGACATCACGATCGCCGGCTGCAACATCCAGATCCACCCAGTGGTGCCAGGATCCGGTGGTTGACCTGACGCCGGCCTGCGGGCCGCGTTCGTCACAGCGCGTTGTGGCGAGTCAGCCGGCGGGTGGCCAGCACACCGACTACGGCGGGCAGCCAGAACGTCAGTACCCGGAACACCAGCACGTCCTGAACCGCATGTCCCGCGGGCACGTGCAGGTCGACGAGGATCGCCACGAGCGCCGCCTCTGTGGATCCCAGCCCGGCCGGCACCGGCACGGCCGATCCGGCCGCCGCGCCGATCATGAAGGCGATGAGCAGTGCGCCTAGGCTCGCCACCGGGCGCGGCCCGGGGATCATCTCGGTGCTCGCGACGAACGCGAAGCCGAGTATCAAGGTCGTGGCGCCCGACGCGCCGAGCAACAGGCCGAGGCGGCGCGGTCGCCGAGCCAACTGGCCGATCGGGATCCAGAACTGGCGCCAACCCCGTGAGCGCCCGCGCCGTCTCGCGCGCATCCAGAACAGGCCGATGAAGCCGGCCACCGCACCGACCGCCAACCAGAGCCACATCGACCGAAGGGGTGTCACCAAGCTGGTGACGTGTGACGCGAGCAGGGCGATCTCATGGGGCCCGCCCGAAAGGCCGAGCCATCGTCCGGCGAGCACCAGCACGGTGAGCACGATCAAGTCGGCGACAGCCCCGAGAACGCTGAGCCCGGCGACAGCTCCGAGTGCCGCGGGCAGCTTCATACCTCGACGGGTGAAGTAGCGGACGGTCACCGTCGACGCGCCGATGCCCGCCGGCGTAAGGCGATTCGCCGCTGCAGCCGCAAGCTGAACGAGCAGCGTCTCGCCCAGGGGAAGCGGTATGCCCGCCGCGGTGCGAGCCGCGATCGCGGTCGCGACGTAGTGCAGGCCGGCCAGCACCACCACGATGCTGGTGAACTGCCATCTCAGCGATACGAGCCCGCGGCCGACGGAGGCGACCACACCGGACAGGTCGCTTCCGCCGTCTCTGTCGACGGCGGCCGCGCTGATCAGCGCGGCGACGATCAGCACGGCGACAGCGCCGGCGATCATCCACACGCTCGGCCGTCGCCGGTGCGGTGCGGTGAGATGCAGGTCTGATTCGTCACGGCCGATGGCGTCGAGAGCACGTTCGACCGCGACATCGCTGGCCAGGATCGGCAGCGTCGTCATGGGCGACCTCCGGCCCGCGTGACTCGCTCTTGGCCGAAGTGTGGACGCGCCACCTAGGAGACAGCTCTCAACGTGGGTGAACTCTAAGCGAACGTCCCGACGAGCACGGTCTAGTAGCGCAGCAAGCCCGGCTGGACAGTCCGGTACACCTTCCGGAACGCGCCCTCGTCACCGCCGAGCATGCGCTGAACCTCGGCGTTGAACTCCTCGCCCGGCTCGGACGTCGCAGCCACCTCAGCGCCGAACCCGGCGCACGGCACCGCTGCCCAGGCGGTCGGCAGCGTGGGCCACGCCACGTGTTGCCCGCGTCGCCCTCATGCCGGGCCGAACCATCTGCGCCTCCACTACCTCTCAGGAGTTCAGCGCCGACGCCAGCAGATCCGTCACACCTGGCACCTGTCGTACGAGGGTGCTACGACCACACTCGCACGTAGTCGACCTGGGTCGTCGCGGGCAGTGGGGTGGTGGCCGCGTTGAACGGGTTGGAACCGATGCCGAGCGCCTGGGTGAGGTTGATGAAGAACGGCTGGTCGAACGGTTGTGGTTTCGCCAGCGGTGATGCAGGGTTCCAGTTGTCGGTGATGCAGGTGGTGCCGTCGTAGCTGATCTTGATCGTGCTCGTCGTCCACTCCACGACGTAGTCGTGCAGCGCAGAGACGTTGGTGATCAGGCAGTAGTTGTTGGTGACGTTGAGGTCGGTGGACGCCGGCGTGTAGTGCACGTAGGGGATGGCCCGGTCGGGGTAGCTGCTGTACTCCTCAGCGATGTCGATCTCGCCGGATGTGGGCCAGAGGCCGTACTTGTTCGCGCTCACCGGGTAGAGCCACAGTGAACTCTGCAGGCCGGTGACCGTGGCCGCCGGGAACGCGGCCCGGACCTCGAACCGTCCGTATGCCTGGCTGAACTTGCCGTACGTCATCACCGACCCGCTCGTGTACTGGGTGGTGTAGTTGCCGAACGGGTCGGTGCACACGAACGGCGCCGCCTCGCGCCGGACGGTCAGGCTGAGCAGGCCGTTCGCCACCGAGACGTTGTTCGGGCTGTTGACGAAGCACTCCTGACCGGAGTGATAGCCGGTGCTCGCGGTGGTGATCGCGCTCCACTTGGTGGTGTCCAGGGTGGTGCCGTTGAACTCGTCGTCGAAGGTGCAGGTCCAGTACCCCCCCGTGCTCTTCGCCAGCGTCACGCCGCCGCACGTCGGTCCGGTCGGCGCAGATGACGTCGTGGACGACGGTGACGGGGACGGTGAGGACGTGGAGGAGGTCGGTGACGCGGACGGCGAAGAGGCGGACGACGGCGAAGGCGGCGGCGATGAGGTCGTCGATGACGTGGACGACTTGAGAGACGTCGGCGACGGAGACGGCGACTTGTGGTACCACCGCGGCAACGTCGACTTTGCAGCGGGCTTCGACTTGGCAGCGGGCTTCGACCATGCGGCCGACGCCGCCGAAGGAACAGCCGCGACGGTCAGCGCCACGAGAAACAGGGTGGCGCCGGCGAGCATCGCGCGATGTGGAGTGGGGATCGACATGCGAGCGGTCCTTGAGGATCACGGCGGCCGGCATCGTGCCCGACAACACCTGAGCTTCCCCGCTCGAAAAGCGAACTTAACATGTATCACACATCTTGGCAAGTCGGACGAAGCCCGCGCAGCGAACTGTTCGGGTCGCATTCCGTCCTGGCGCTGCGATAGTGATCAGATGGCGCTACACCGCGGATCCGGTGTCGACTCCCGGACGACCGTTCACGACTCCAACCCGTTCCTCGGAGCGGCCAACCCGGCGCAGGGCCAGGCGATCTCACCGCCACGTGAACGCCTGCGTGATGATCCGGTCGACCCGGACGTGGCGTATCAGCTGATCCACGACGAGTTGCTTCTGGACGGCAGTGCCCGATTGAACCTGGCCACGTTCGTCACGACGTGGATGGAGCCCCAAGCCCGCGCGCTCATGGCTGACTGCGTCGACAAAAACATGATCGACAAGGACGAGTACCCGCAGACCGCCGAGCTGGAACGCCGCTGCGTCGCGATGCTCGCCGATCTCTGGAACGCCCCGGACGCGCAGGCCGCGACCGGGTGTTCGACCACCGGTTCCAGCGAAGCGTGCATGCTCGCCGGGATGGCGCTCAAGCGACGCTGGCAGGCAAGGACCGGGCACGACCTGACCCGCCGGCCGAACCTGGTGATGGGGGCGAACGTCCAGGTGTGCTGGGAGAAGTTCTGCCGGTACTGGGACGTCGAGCCCCGGATGGTGCCGATGGCCGGTGAGCGATTCCACCTGGACGCCGCCAGCGCGGCGGCAGCCGTCGACGAGAACACCATCGGCGTCGTCGCGATCCTCGGTTCGACCTTCGACGGCAGCCACGAGCCGGTCGCCGAGATCGCGGCTGCCCTGGACGGTGTCGCGTCCCGCACCGGCGTCGACGTCCCGATACACGTCGACGGTGCTTCCGGGGCGATGATCGCGCCGTTTCTCGATCCTGACCTGACCTGGGACTTTCGACTGCCGAGGGTGGCGTCGATCAACACGTCCGGACACAAGTACGGGCTGGTGTATCCCGGCGTCGGTTGGGTGCTGTGGCGCGAGCCTTCCGCACTGCCGCAGGAGCTGGTGTTCAACGTGAACTACCTGGGCGGGCAGATGCCTACCTTCGCGCTGAACTTCTCCCGACCGGGCGCCGAAGTGGTCGCGCAGTACTACACGTTCTTCCGGCTCGGCCGAACCGGCTATCGCGCCGTGCAGCAGGCATCGCGTGACGTCGCCACCTACCTCGCCGCCGAGATCGACAAGCTGGGTGTGTTCCGGCTGCTCACGCACGGAGATCAGCTGCCTGTCTTCGCCTTCACCACCAAGCCCGAGGTCACCACCTGGGACGTCTTCGCGGTGTCCCGCCGGCTGCGCGAACGTGGCTGGCAGGTGCCGGCATACACGTTCCCGGCCGACCGTGAGGATCTCGCCGTGCTGCGGATCGTCTGCCGCAACGGGTTCTCCCACGACCTAGCCGATCTTTTCCTGGCAGACATCCGCGCCGCGGTCAGCGAACTACAGGAACTGCCGTCGGCCACTGGCGGACCGGCAGGCTTCCATCACTGACCTGGCGTGTTACCCGAGTTCCTCGATCAGGACGGACGCATCGACGGCCGGCTGGGTGCCTCCGACGAGCGGGAAGAGTGCTACCGCGGCCGCCGAGCTGTGATTTCGCAGGGTCAGGACGTCGCCGGCGCTCATGGCGAAGATCGCCTGTCCGGTGTTCTGCTGGGTTCCCGCGCCCGAGCCGTAGATCGAGCCGGGCACCGCAACTCCATTGACGCAGAGTGCCATCTGGTTCGGCTCCGTACCTGACACCGAGTAGGTGACCTTGTACGTGCCCGCGGTCAGCACCGTGATCTGGCTGGTTCCCGGCAGGTGCGTGAAGTCGGAGGTGAGGACGCCGTTGACGTCGAAAGCGACGTCGCCTTCAACGGGCACGGTCTCGGTCAAGTCGCTGTAGATGTACGCGTACTGGGCCACGGCCGCGGGGCCGGGCGGACCGGACGGACCTGGTGCGCCGGACGGACCTGGTGCGCCGGACGGACCGGACGGACCTGGTGCGCCAGGCGCGCCGGACTGGCCAGGTGAGCCAGGTGCGCCAGGTGCGCCAGACGGACCCGAGGGTCCGGACGGACCGGACGGGCCAGGTGAGCCAGGTGCCCCGGATTGGCCAGGTGCGCCGGACGGACCCGAGGGTCCGGACGGGCCGGGTGAGCCTGGAGCCCCTGCGGGTCCGGACTGGTTCCACGACACCCGAACCTCGCCGCCGTAACACGGCGCCGCGGGCGTCGGACTCAGCGTCACGGCTCGCAACGTGCCGGACAACGGATTGAGACAACCGGTGAACACGGCCGACGGCGCCGCAAAGGGCGCCGAACTGCTCGCCGCCGCGACGCCGGCGTACAGCCCGGCCCCGCCGACGAGCACCAACGACACGAACGCTGCCTTCGCCGGCCGCGAACTTCCACGCCATACGTGCACCATCGCGCTGCACTCCCCCAACCGGTCTCGTTCGGACCGGCGACAGAAGTAGATCAGCGATCTTGGCCAGAATCCAGCGTCTGGCCCGACCGATGGACCCCAATCTTCACGCCGTTGTGCCCTACGAGACCTCAGGCCTGCTGCAACCTCGGCGCCATGATGTCCCGTCCTATCTACTGCGTGCTCGCGAATCCGCTGATCTTCGCGGAACGGTGAGTCGCTCTGGTTGCTGGCCGCGGTTGACGCGCCAGCAGCCAGCCGTGCCGGCCGTCCTTCTCGTCGCTCGTGGGGCCGGCCGGCACGGTTCCAGGCCCGGCTCAGCGGTTCCCGCCGCTCAGCCGATCAGCGGCAACGCACGGGCGCGGGCGAGTTCGTCCAGCGCGTCCTGCATTCGGCCGGTGACGAGGTCGTACCCGGCGTCGGCGTCGACGTCAGCTCCGAGCTCGGCCCGCAGGTCGATCGCCGGCAGGACCTCGACCGTGATCTTCGCCGGCAGCGGCACCCGCCCCGGCAGGTCGAGCACGGTCACGCCCCAGGGCGGCGCGATCTGGACCGGCACGACGTCGAGCCGCAGCAGCCGGTGCAGGTGAAGCAGCCGTGCGATGTGTTCTCCCTGGCCGAGGAACAGCGCCGTCTCCTGGCCGCCGATCGCCACCACGGGGACGATCGGGATGTTGCGTTGCAGCGCGAGCCGCACGAACCCCGTCCGGTGGGCGAAGTCGATGTCCGCGGAGTGCCACGTCGCCCGGTAGGTCTCATGATCGCCCCCGGGATACACGAGAAGCGCGGCGTCACGGTCGAGTGCCCGCCGCATGTTCTCCGGCGAGGCCGGCACCGTTCCGTACGGCGTGAGCAGGGCGCGTATGCCAGGGACCTTGAAGACGAGATCGTGGGCCAGCTGGTGAAACACGCGGTCGACGCCGAAGTGGTCATAGAACGCTTGCGCGAACACGAATGTGTCGACGATGAGCGTCCCGCCGGAGTGGTTGCCGACGAGCAGCGCAGGTCCTCGTGCGGGCACGTTGTCCATCCCGCGGACCTCGGCTCGGAAGTAGATGTCCGACATCGCGCGCAGCGCCGGCAGCGTCCGACGGATGTACTCGGGGTCGCGGAGGTCGAGGGGGTCCTCGGCCGGCCGCCGGCCGATCAGGCGACGCGGGTCGACGACGCCGGCGACGTCCGTAGCGGCGGCACCGAGCATCCGAGCCACCCCGGCCGCCGGAGCCGGTACCGCGCCGGCGAAGCGTGCAATCGACGCACGGCGGCTCATCTGCTCAGCCTATGCGCCGCCGTGCCCGTCAACCGGATGCGTCGCGAGCCGCGGCCAGCCGGTAGCCGACACCGATGACGGTCTCGATGAACTCGGGCTCGTGCGGGTCGGTCTCGATGCGCCGGCGCAGGTTGCGGATGTGCGAGTCGATGGTCCGTTCGTAGCCGTCGTACTCGAAGCCGCGGGTCCGGTTGACGAGTTCGTAGCGGCTGAACACTCGCCCAGGGGTGCCTGCGAGCGCGGTTAGTAGCTTCCACTCCGTGGCGGTGAGATCGACGGTCTCGCCGTGCGCTGTGACCTCATGGCGGGCCTCGTCGATGACGAGTAGCCCGCGGCCGAACGACATGGTGCCGTCGGATCCGTTCGCCGCGCCGGACCGACGTAGGATCGCCCGCGCCCGAAGCACGACTTCGCGGGGGCTGAAGGGTTTGGTGACGTAGTCGTCCGCACCGAGTTCCAGACCGCGGATCCGGTCAGTCGCCTCGGTCCTGGCGGTCAGCATCATGATCGGCGTCGTGCTGTGTACGCGGACCTCGCGGGCGACATCCTCGCCAGAGACGTCGGGCAGGCCCAGGTCGAGGATGATCAGGTCCGGATGTGTGTCGTTGACCATGGTGATCGCTTCGGCACCCGAACCAGTGGTGAGCACCGTGAAGCCGTCGCTCTCGAGGTAGGAGCGCAGCAGGTCTCGAATCTTGCGCTCGTCCTCCACGACAAGTACGCACGCCGACATCGACCAACCTCCCCAGGTGACCTTCCCATCAAGCCGTAGTCCGGGGCCGAACCGACAGTGCCCAACGTCATGACCGGACGGGGCCCAGGGGCCCTGTCGCCTGCTGCTGGTCGTGCCGTTGTCTTATTGCATGGCCCGGCGGCGGTGGCACCTATTGGGGCCGCTGGGATGGCGGCTGTTCGCGGCATTCACCGTGGTCGGGCTCGGCGCCGTGGGGTTGCTGGCCGTTCTCGCGGCTCGGTCGGTGCAGGTGCAGACCTCCGGGCTCGTGGACAGCCAACGCGCCCAGGTACGCAACGAGATCGTCGCGGCGCTCGTCATCGCCTATACGCGCGCCGGGTCCTGGCAGGACGCCGACCTCGCGCCGGTCTACGCCCTGACAGACAGCACGGGTGCCCGGCTGGTCATCCTGGACACCACCGGCGGCCAGGTCGCGACGGTGATGCCCCACGGCACCGTGCCCATGCCCATGTCCACCGGTTCAGTCACGAGCACCGCGGTGCAGGGCGGACCCCCGACGGCGGCACCGCCGCACCCGGCTCCGATGACCACGGCGAGCCACGCACCGGCTCCGGCATCGAGCCATCACGGCCAACCGATGACGACCTCGTCTCAGGCTCACCCCAACTCGAGCGCGACGACGGCGCGCCCGAGCGGCCACATGAGCATGGCCTCGCCTGCGGGGACGGGAGGGCATCACCTCGTCGACCTGGCCTCGGCCCCATCCGCCGCCGCTCCTCAGCCGGGCTCGGCTTCCACGGCTGCGGGGGTGCCCATCGTGGTCGCCGGCCGGACCGTCGGGACTGTCGTGATCGATCTGCCGGCCCGGAGCAGCAGCCCGACCTACCAGGCGAGAGACGCGATCATGCGTTCAGTCGCTATCGGCGCTCTCGCCGCGGTCTTGCTGGCCGTGGCCGCAGCCCTGTTCGCCTCACGCCGCACCACCCGTCCGCTGACCGCTTTGGCAGAGGCGGCCGGGGCAGTCGAACGCGGCGAACCGAACCCGTCCAGCCTGCTGCGTCCCGGCCCCGGAGAACTCGGTCAGGTGTCGCGAGCGTTCGCGCGGATGGCCAACTCTCTGCGGCGCGAGGACGACCTGCGCCGCGCGCTGGTCGCCGACGTCGCGCACGAGCTGCGGACGCCGGTCACCATCCTCCGCGGCGGCACCGAGCAACTGCTCGACGGCCTGGCGGCCCCCACTCCCGACAAGCTGAGCTCGCTGCACGACGAGGTGCTACGGCTGGAACGACTCGTGGACGACCTCGCCGCCCTCGCGGCCGCCGAGTCCTCGGGTCTCAGTCTCCACCGCACGCCGGTCGACGTCGGTGCGGTAGCCGCCGATGCCGCGAACGCCCTCAAGTCCCAGTTCGAGGATGCGCAGCTCGACACGTTGCTTGAGATCGAGCCGGTCACGGTCAACGGGGACAGCACTCGGCTGAACCAGATCGTCACGAACCTGCTCACCAACGCGATCAAGTTCACTCCGCCCCACGGGTGCGTCACCGTCAGCACGCGCCACGCCGACGGCGCCGCGGTACTCACCGTGACCGACACCGGCCCCGGCATCCCCGAGGACGAACTGCCCCGCGTGTTCGACCGCTTCTGGCGCGGCAGCGCCGCGCGAACGCGCGACGGAAGCGGCATCGGGCTCGCGGTCGTCGCCGAGCTGGTCGCCGCGCACGCCGGCACCGTGATCGCCGCCAATGCCGCCGGCGCAGGCGCCGTCTTCACCGTCACCCTGCCCGCAAGCTGACATCTGTCCAGGCACGGGCCGCGATCTCCACACGGTCTGCACACGATCACGGCACCGCATGCATCGCCCCGACGTGTACTGAACATGCGCCCAAGCGGGTGCGCGACGAGGCGAACGGGGTGCGTGATGAACACGAAGCACAAAGTGATGGCACTGGCCGCAGTTCCGGCGGCAGCGCTGGTGATCGGCGGCAGCGTGGGTCTGGCTCAGGCGTCCACGACGGCGGCGGGCCAGTCGGTCACGAGCGGCCACGGGATGCATGCGGTCCCGCAACAGACGCAGCTGCACTCCGGCGCGCGGGATCAGACGACGCCAGCGCAGCCCCACGCGGCCATCCACGCCGCAGTGCACCACGCAACGGCACCCACGCAGATGGCGGTTCACCACCCGGTTGTCGCGACGACGCCGGTGACCGTGATGGCACACCACCCCGTCGCCACAACGGTCCTTGTCCCGATGCCGATGCACCACGGCACCGTGGCTGCGGCTGCACCGCGGACCGGTACGTCCGCGACGTCGACTCCGGTGCCCGGCCCGGGGTACGGCAACCACGGCAGTAGTGGCAATCCGACGGGTCCGATGGGCGGGTCACCCGGAAACCCCGGCTGTCGGCGCTGACCAGCACGCCGACAAGCCAATAACACGAAGGAGCCTCGCGAACATGTGGTACCACGACAGCGGTTGGAGCGGCGGCGGATGGCTGCTCATGGGACTGGTGATGGTTGCGTTCTGGGCCCTCGTCATCACGGCGGTGATCTGGGCAGTGCGCAGCAGCGGCAGTCGGCACCAGGGCCCGCTGGCCGCGCCTCCCTGGCCTCAGCCGGGGTTGGGCGCGAGGCAGATCCTGGACGAGCGCTTCGCCCGCGGTGAGATCAACGAAGACGAGTACCGCCAGCGCCGAGACGTCCTCGAACACAAGTGAGCCGCACCCGCATCGCCCTCCTCGCCGCCGCGGCGACCCTGGCTCTGGCAGCTGCCTCGACCGTCGCGATCGCGGCAGTCAACGGCGGGTTCGGCACGCGCGACGACACCGTGCTCGCGTCCGCAGGATGCCTGCCGGCGTCGCCGCCAGGAGAGGTCGTGGACGTACGGCTGGTCGACATGGGTGGCGGCATGGGTGGCGGCACGATGATGCGCGGCGGACAGGGCGGATGGCGGTCCTGGCACTCGGGCATGATGCGCGTCGTCGTGTCGACGACGTCCGTACCGCACGGCACGGTGACGCTGCGTGTCGCGAACGTCGGGGTCATGCGGCACGAACTCGTCATCCTTCCCCTGCCCGCGGGTCAGCAGCCAGGAAGCCGCGACGTCGGCAGCGACGGCACCGTCGACGAGAACGGCAGCGTAGGCGAGGCCTCCCGCAGCTGCGGCGCAGGTGCGGGAGACGGCATAGCCCCACGGGCCGCCGGCTGGGTCAGCCTCACCCTGCCCACAGGACGCTACGAGCTCGTGTGCAACCTGCCTGGTCATTACGCCGCCGGCATGTTCGCCGAACTCGACGTCACTTGACATGTCTTGATGCGTCGGCTGGTTGGCGGCGCAGTACGAACGGAACTTCGCCTGCTACAGGCCGCAGTCACACCAGCCAGTCCTCGTCCGGGCGATCCGCGACGGCAGGCTGACTGAGCCACCTGAGCAGCGCAGCCTTGATCACCGAAGACCGTCGGCCCGACCCGCGCGGAGAGCGAGTTGCGGGCGCGAGGAGCAGCTGAGCGATCGGGTCGCCGGTGAGGCCTAACCCCCGGCTCAGCACGGGAGCCGCGCGGGGCGGTTCGTATCCGGTTTCGCCGCCGAGGTGGCGCCTTGAAGATACGAACCGCTCGGCGAGGCATGGCGAATGCCGTGTAGACCCCGGAATACGGGGCCCGCTGCAGCTACCTCAACGAGACCGGAACCTCGATCCGGTTCGTATTGCGGTCGTTGTGTGGGCACCTCACGGTTTTGGATTTGCCAACTGATTCCTGGGCTACATTTTGGGTCTGGATCGGATTGCACACCCAACGGGTGATCGTTTCACACCTGCCTAAACCCGGGCGGGCGAAGTGGGTTTGTTCCTTCCACGTCCTCGACTTCCGAACTATTCGATATCCCAGTCCGAAATAATAGGTTTTGACCGTATTACGAAATAGGTCGCTATCTGCCTCTCCTTCGAACGCAGCAAGACCTCAAACCGGCGGTCATTGACCTGGGTCAGCCGCTCCTCGTATCCGATACCCAGTCTGGCTACCTCTCCTTGCATCTTCTGCGACATCACCACCGTGGAGCGAACTGCTTGGCTGACCGCGGACAGCGCCGAAGCAAAGCTGGGAAACGACTCGGCGATCAAGTATCGGAACTCGGCCTCGGAGTCGGCGATCGACGATTTCCTCGCGACCGGGGTCGACTGGGGCCGCCATCGGGCAAGACACGTCACCAGAAACGCATAGTTGGGTTGACTCGCGCAGGCCTCCCATTCACCCCGATTCTCGATCAGAGCCCCAGGCCATACGTTGAGCAGTAGCACTTCGTGGTCCAGGTCCCCCTGGGCGGCGAGCCAGACCAGTAGCGCGACGAGCTCGCTCAGCTCTCGCCCGAGTCGATCGACTTGCTCGAGGAAGGGCACCGTGTCCGGTGCCCATCCAGCCGCTTCCCGCAACGTTCCGTCTCGCCGAACTGCGCGCCATAGCTGCAAATCAGCCAACGCGATGCCGTGAGCCAGGCTGGTCTCGAACGCGTTGCGCGGCAGCAGGCTCGCGACAACGGAGTCAACAAGTCCTAACACCTCCTCTTCAGACTCACGCATCGGACCGCCGCGAATCGCGTAGATCGATTTCGCCCACAACCCGTCCGTGGTGGCGTTGCGAGATATCCGTTCTTTGCCTTCTCGCGTATTCGGGCCGCCCTTGCGGGCATTGCGCCGGTTCGCCGCCGTGCGAGCGGCTGAGGGCGGCATCGTGCGCCGTGGCCCGTCCTGTGCGGGTACGCGAGTGGCCCAGGTGACGCTCGTCGACGCGTTCTCGGCACCAGCGTCCG
>Ga0209014_10001715_pt1 | contig 12943 bp, 12 predicted proteins | sample BarGraNGADG00212_FD_184491 | JGI IMG/M metagenome (GOLD analysis project Ga0209014, IMG submission 184491) | Arctic peat soil microbial communities from Barrow, Alaska - Barrow Graham LP Ref core NGADG0002-212 (SPAdes) (version 2) | ecosystem: Environmental > Terrestrial > Soil > Wetlands >...
TGGGGTCGACGATGACGCCGCCCTTGCCGCCGCCGTACGGGATGCCGACGACCGCGCACTTCCAGGTCATCCACATCGCGAGGGCCTTGACCTCGTCGAGCGTGACGTCCTGGTGGTAGCGGATGCCGCCCTTGGCCGGTCCGCGGCCCAGGTTGTGCTGGACGCGGTAGCCGGTGAAGACCTGGACGGAGCCATCGTCCATGTGCACCGGGAAGTGGACCGTGAGTTCGCGGCGCGGCTCGCGCAGCACGCGGCGCAGGCCCGGATCAAGGTTGAGCATCTCGGCAGCGAGGTCGAACTGCTGCTGCGCGACCTGCCAGGCGTTGATCGGAGCCGTAGTGTTCTCCGTCGTCATGAACGGAAGGTCCTCGTGGCGGGACGGCGGACGCCGCCCCTGATCGATGGGTCGTCTTCCGGACGACCCCACGGGAGCGCGCGACCCGCCCGGCCGTGGCATGACCGGGGGCATCGAACGCCGCCTCTGCGGGTCGAGTATAGCCACGGATCGCCCCCGACCACGGGCCTCTCGTCACTCGGCCGCAACCAATCCGTCACCCAGTCGGCCCTGTCCTGTGGCAGGGGTGGGACGCCGGCCGCGAGCGTGCCGAGCGCTCCAGCTCAGCGCTTGTAGAGGATCACCGCGCCGACGCAGCCCGGGCCGAGGTGCGGGCCGACCGAGGCGCCGATCGTCAGCCGATCCACGAGGGACGGATCCAGGCCCGAGCGCTCGAGGAACCGGGCGTGGAACTCCTCGACATCGGCGTTGGTCGAGTGGAGCACCGTCGCCCGCTCCAGCGGCCTGGCGGTCAGCAGCTCGAGGACCCGCTCGCGGGCCTTCGCGCGCGACCGAACCTGACCCGCGTTCTCCACCACGCCGTCGATGACGGTGATGATCGGTTTGATCGAGAGCACCGTGCCGATCGCCGCCCGGGCGCCGCTGATCCGGCCGCCACGCTTGAGGTACTCGAGGGTGTCGAGCGCCACGTAGAGGTCGATGTCCCTCTTGCGATCCTCGAGGATGGCCGCGATCTCCGCGCCCGACCTGCCCTCCGCCGCCAGGCGCGACCCGATCTGGGCCAGCATCCCCTCGCCCGCCGACGCCGACCGGGAATCCACCACGTGGATCTCCCTGTCCGGCCGCATGTCGCGCGCGATCTGGGCGGCCTTGAGGGTGGCGGACAGCTGGTCCGAGACGGTCACGCAGACCACGGACTCGGCCCCACCCTCGAAGGCCGCATCGAACACCGCCAGGAAGTCGCCGGCCGAGCAGGCGGCCGTGGTGGGGAACGGCGCGTCCGGCGCGGTCATCCGAGCCCAGAACTCGTCCGTGGTCATGGTGACGTTCGGCCGGTAGCTCTCGGAGCCGAAGCTCACGATGAGCGGCACCACCACGATCCCGTAGCTGGCCGCGACATCGGGCGGCATGTCGCTGACGGAGTCGGTGACGATCGCGACACGGGACACGGTCGAGGCTCCTCCATCGGGCTCGTCCGCCGGTACCCGGCGGGCGGTCTGCTCGTCGCCGGCGACGACGCCGCGGGGCTCACCCGCTTGGGCGCCGATCATACGGACCTGCAGCCCCGCGCGTCCGACCATCTCGACCGGATACGCTGCGACGGACATGGAGCGCCCGATCCTCGCCGTCATATTCGGAACGTTCACGCTGCGTCTCGCGACCGGCGTGACCGGGGCCATGCTCATCTACTACTACGCCGCGTTCCCGCAGTACGGGGGCGCCCCGGTGCAGGCGTGGCAGGTCGGGGTCCTCGGCGCGTTGTTCTACGCCTCGGAGCTGATCCTCTCGCCGGTCTTCGGGGTGCTCTCGGACCGGGTCGGCCACCGGCGGATCATGCTGGTGGGTCCGGCCTTCGGGGCGGTCGCGGTCGTCATCACCGCGCTCACGGTCAGCCTGCCCGTCATCGGCTTCACGCGGCTCCTCGAGGGTGGCTCGACCGCCGCGTCGGTCCCCTCGATCCTCGGGTTCATCGCCTTCGCGACCGCCGCCGACGAGATCCAGCGCGGCAAGGCGGTCGCCCGGTTCGAGGCGGCGACCCTCGCCGGCCTCCTGCTCGGCTTCGTCATCGCCGGCCCTCTGTTCGCCGCGCTGGGACCGATGGCATTCATGGCCAACGCCCTGCTCTACGGCGTCTCGTTCGCCATCTACCGCCGGGGGGTCCCGCGCGACGCCGAGCCGGAGCCCGCGGCGCGCGCACACCCACCCGGGGACGGCCTGCGGCGGTACGCCCGGATCCTGCGCGGCAGCCACGTCTGGCTCCTCGCCCCCACCTGGATCGCCATCAACGCGACCCTCGGCCTGTACACCAGCCAGACACTGTTCCAGCTGGTGCGGGTCCCGGACCCGGCGTTCTCCGAGCAGCAGCTGATGGGTGGGTTCGGACCCATCCAGGTCAGCGTCGGCCTCGCGATCGGCGGGCTGGTCTTCTTCCTGGGCCTCTTCTACTGGGGCAGCCGCTTCAAGGACATGGCGCGGACCGCGATCATTGGCCGGGGAATTTTGGGCGGCGCCGTGATGCTGGTGGCCGGGACGGGGATCAACCACGCGGCCAACCTGCCGGTACCGGCGCTGATGGGCTTGGTGGCGGTCGCCGGCGCGGGCCTGTTCGTCCTGGCGGGTGCGACCCCGGCGGCCATCGGCCTCCTCGCCGACATGACCGAGGCCTACCCCGACGACCGTGGCGCGATCATGGGCCTCTACTCGGTGTTCCTGGGCCTCGGGCAGATCCTGGGCAGCATCGCCGGCGGCGTGGCGGCCCAGTTCGCCGGCCTCGACGGCATCTTCGTCGCGTCGCTGGTGCTGCTGGGCATCGCGATCGTGCCCCTGCGGCGCCTCGCCCGGTACGAGCACCAGGTCGGCTCGCCCGCCGCCCAGGACGGCGGGGTCTCGGCCGGTGGCTGAGCGAACGCCGGAGGGTCTGACTGAGCGAACGCCGGAGGCTGAGTGGCTCGAGGCTGGGCGGCCGGTGGCCGAGCGTCCGGCCGACCCTCAGCCTGCCCTCGTGCCGGCGCGCCTCGTCCGGGGCGCCCGCGGGGCCGTCGTCGCGCCGCACCACCTCGCGACGGCGGCCGGCTTGGCCGTCCTGGCGGCGGGGGGCCATGCCGTGGACGCCGCGATCGCGACGAACGCCGTCCTGGGCGTGGTCATGCCGAACGGCTGCGGGGTCGGCGGCGACGCCTTCTGGCTGGTCTGGGACGAGGCAGCCGGCGAACAGGTGGCGCTCAACGGTTCCGGCCGGGCACCGGTGGGCATCGACCCGGACCGGCTCCGGGCGGCGGGCCTGGACCGGATCCCCCTCCGCGGCCCGCTCTCGATCACCGTCCCGGGCGCCGTCCGCTCCTGGGCCGACGCGCACGGACGGTGGGGACGGCTCTCCCGGGAGACGGTACTGGCGGCGGCGATCGAGCACGCGGCGGCCGGGTTCCCGGCCTGGAGCGGGCTGATCGAGTCGGTCGAGGAGACGGACGCCTCCATCGGCGACGAGCCCTGGACGGCGGGGTTCCGGCAGGTCTGGCGCCCCGAGGGACGGCCGTGGCGGCCGGGCGAGCTCGTGCGGCTGCCGGCGCTCGCGGCGACGCTCCGCACCCTGGCCGACGAGGGCTTCGACGCCTGCTACGACGGCGACCTCGGCGAGCGCATCGCCCGCGGACTGGCGGCGGCCGGGGGCTCGCACACGGTGACCGACCTGCGGGACCACCGGAGCACCTGGGGCACGCCGATCTCCACGACCTACCGCGGCGTCCGTGTCACCACCCACCCGCCCAACAGCAGCGGGATCCTCGCCCTCGAGATCCTCAACATCCTCGAGCGGTTCGAGCCACCTGCGGGCGCCCGCTTCGACGGCCGGGGCTGGTCCGACGCCGCCTGGATCCATTGCCAGCTCGAGGCCGCGAAGCTCGTCTACGCGGACCGCGACGCCTGCCTCACGGATCCGGCATTCCGCGAGGTCCCGGTGGAGATGCTGCTGTCAAAGGAGCGCGCGGCCGGGCTGGCGGCGCAGATCGACCCCCGGCGCGCGGACCCCGCTCCGCCGCCGGCACGCACCCTCGTGGGCGGGACGATCTACCTGGCCGTGGTGGACGCGGAGGGGAACGCGGTCAGCCTGATCCAGTCGAACGCAGCCGGGTTCGGGTCCGGCGTCGTCGACCCGGCGACGGGTGTCCACTTCCAGGACCGGGGCGCCTCGTTCTCGCTGGATCCGGCGCACTCCAACACGATCCTGCCCGGCAAGCGCACGGCCCACACCCTGCTCCCCGGGATGCTGTTCCGGGACGGCGAGCGGCGACCGTGGGTGATCGGCGGGTCCATGGGCGGCGACATCCAGCCACAGATCCACGTCCAGCTGGTCTCGGCGCTCGTGGACGGGGGTGCGGACCTGGCTTCGGCCGTGGCCGCGTCCCGGATCACGGTGGAGCCGGACGGCTGGCTGGCGCCCCCGATCGCGGTGCTGGCCGACGGGAACCCGGCCGACGGCGTGCTGGGCGAGTTGCGTCGCCTTGGTCACCGCGTGGCGCAGATGCCGTACGACGGCGCCCTGGGCCACGAGCATGCGATCGAGCTGGTGGGCGGAGGGCCGGCGGTTGGCGGCAGCCTGGCGGCCGTCGCGGACCCGCGCAGCGAGGGTCTCCCGGCGGTCCGGTAGGCGCACCTGCGGGTGGTATCCTCGGCCGGCCGGTGGCAGGCTGCGCTCACGACCGAACTGCCGCCGGCATCGGCTGCAATGCGGAGGCACAGGTGACCTCGAACGTCGGGCAGAACTACCCCTACACCAGCGAGCTGGAGGCGGATCGCGCAGCCCGTGTCGCGTCGCTCGTCGCGGAGCGCGATGGCCTGGGCGACCAGTTGAAGGCGGAGACGACCCCGCTCGACGCGAACGACCGCTGGTGGGTCTACAAGTGCCCGTCGAAGGGCTGCGCCGGGCTGCTGCACGCGGCCGGCTACGCCGCCGAGAAGCACGCGGTGTACGTCGTCTGCGACGGGTCCTGCGCCAAGACCTTCCTGCGCTAGGCGCGGCCGCACCGACCGCCGCACCTCCCGCCGCGATCCCCGAGCCGTGACCGCGCCTGCCGCGGCGCCGCTGGACCTCCGCGCCGCGCGACGCCGCCTCCTCCTCGACACCGCCGGGATCGCCGTGTCCGCGATCGGGTTCGGGTTCGTCTTCGGCCTCGCGGCCCGCAACGCCGGCTACTCCCCCATCGAGGCCTGCGCGATGAGCGTCATCGGGTTCGCGGGTGCGGCCCAGTTCGCCGCCGTCGGCTACGTCTCCGCGGGACTGCCCTGGGCCCCCATCGTGGTCCTGACGCTCTTCCTCAACGCGCGCCACCTGCTGTACAGCGCGTCGCTGGCACCGCGGCTGCGGGGGGTCCCGTTCCTCCACCGGGCGGCGATGGCCCACGTGCTGACCGACGAAGCGTTCGCCCTGGCCGCCACCCACTTCCACCGGCTGGGGCGCGTGGACATTCCCGGGTACTGGATCGGGGCGATCCTGGGGGTGTTCATCCCGTGGAACGTGGCGACCCTGGCCGGGGTGCTGCTGGGAGGCGCCATCCCGGATCCGTCGGTGTTCGGGCTGGACATCGTGTTCCCGGCGGCGATGGCCGGACTGGCCGTGGGGTTCATGACGGGTCGCCGCGAGGTGGTCGCCGCGGGATCGGGCGCGGTCTTCGGCGTCCTGCTCTCGCTGGTGATGGGGCCGGCAATGGGGATCGTGGCGGGCGGGCTGCTGGGGCCGCTGGTCGGCATGGCCATGCCCGACGGCGGCCGGCACGTCGTCCCGGAGTCCGACCTCTCCGGCCTGCCCGTCGACCTGGACGAGGCGATCGCCGAGCTGGACGAACTGGACGATCTGGACGACCTGCCGGCGGAGGGCACCCGGTGAGCACCGAGCTCGTCCTGCTGGCGGTCCTCATGGCCGCGGTGACCTACCCCTCGAGGGCGTTGCCGCTGCTGGCACCCGGGATCGAGCGCCTGCCGCCGCGCGCCCTGCTCTACCTGCGCCTGGTGGGCCCTGCCGTGCTGGCCTCGATCGCCGCCGTCCAGACGCTGGTCGTGCCCACATCCGAGACGTCGTGGGCCATCCACCTGGACGTCACGGCCGTCGGCGTCGTTGTCTGCCTCGCCCTGGTGGCGTGGAAGCGGAACCTGCTCCTGGGGCTGGCCGCGGGCGTCGCGCTGGTCGCGCTGCTCAGGTTCGCGGGGATCGGGTAGCCGCCGCTCAGCCGCGCGGCTCGCGCCGCGCCTCCGCCTCGACCTCGACCAGCAGGCTCGGCCGCATCAGGCCCGCCACGACCACGAGCGTGGCCGCCGGGCGTACGTGCTTGAAGATCTCGCCGTGCACCGCGGCCACGACATCGGCGTCCGCGGGATCGGTGTTGTGGATCCGGGTCCGCACGACCTCGTCCAGCACGAAGCCGGCCTCGGTGAGCGCGCCCTCGACGATCACGAACGCGGCGCGCGCCTGCCCGGCGGCGTCGCCCGGGTGGAGCGACTCCCCGACCGGCCGGCGTCCGCGGTGCCCGCGACCCAGCACAGGTCGCCGACGGCCAGGGCGCGGGAGTAGCCACCGCTCTTCTCCCAGGGGCCGCCACTGGCGACGTGCCGCCGACTCATCGCGCCGACGCGGACCCCGGGGCGGGTCTCGGTCGAGCAGCCCTGGCGGCGGTCGCCACCTCCACGCGCGCCGCGCGCCAGGCACGGACCTCCGGGTCACGGCCGATCGAGGCGACCAGGGCCGCCAGGAGCACGGTGCGCGGCACGATCGAGGCGACCTCCAGGTACTCGCCCGGGGAATGGTCCAGGCCGCCGATCGGCCCCAGGCCGTCGAGCGTCGGCACGCTCATGCCCGCGGTCGTGTTGGCATCGGATGCCCCGCCCGTCGCGGCATCGCGCAGCGGGAAGCCGAGATCCGCGGCGAGCGCGACCGCGTGGCCCACGAGCCGTCCGGCGCGCTCGAGCTTCTCCATCGGCCAGTGGCGACCGGTCTCCTCGATCTCCACCGTCACGTCAGGCACCACGCACCGGGCGGTGATCGCCCGGATCGCCGCCTCGGCCTCCACCAGGGAATCCCGGGTGACGGCGCGGATGTCCACCTCCATGGCACAGCGCTCAGCGACCACGTTGGGCCGCGTGCCGCCGCCGATCACGCCCACGTTGACGGTCACCCCGGTCCAGCGCCCGCTGAGCGCATGCAGCTCGGTCACGATGCGGGCGGCCTCGAGGATCGCGCTGCGGCCCTTCTCGGGCTCGACACCCGCGTGCGACGCGCGACCGTGGACGGTGATGACGAGATCAAGGGTGCCCTTCCGGCTGGAGACGATGTCGCCGTTCGCACGCGCGCACTCGAGCACGAGGCAGGCATCCACATCCGCGGCGATCCGGCGGATGTGCGGTGTGGAGACGGGCGAGCCGATCTCCTCGTCCGGGTTGGCCACGAAGATCAGCCTCGCGAGGGGCAGGCCGCCGAGGACGTCACGGAGGGCCCCGATCGCGTACAGCCCGGCGAGCAGCCCGCTCTTCATGTCCGTCACGCCGGGACCGGTGGCGATGCCCGCCTGGATCTCGAACGGGCGCTCCTCCGCGGTCCCCTCGTCGAACACCGTGTCCATGTGGCCGATGCACAGCAGGACGGGTCCGTGCGGATCCGTGCCGGCGAACTCCCCGATCACGGTCTCGCCCAGGTCCTGGTCGTTGGGGTGGCTGGTGACCCGTGCCCCGAGCGCCCGCAGGCGCTCCGCGGTCCAGCGCCCGATCACCTGCACGCCCGCCCTGGTGTAGCTGCCGCAGTCGGTGTTGACGAGGCGTTCGAGGTCCGCGAGGAAGGCGGGCTCGGCGGCCTCGACGGCGGCACGGAGGGCGGCGATCTCGTGGGGGTCGAGGAGAACAGCGGGGGTCGAAGGCATGGCGCCAAGTCTACCGATGCGGTGCCAGTGGAGACGACGACGGGCCATCCTTCGCAGAACGGGCCGGAGCGCGGGTCCGGGCTCCATTATCCTCGCCGGATCGTGCGACTCATCGAGATCCGGCTGCTCGAGGGCCCGAATGTCTACCGGCTCATGCCGGTGGTCAAGGTTGACGTCGCCATCGGCCGGTCGAGGGTATGGCACGGGTCGCGCACGCCCACGGCTGCCGCCCTGGTCCATCTCGGCCGGACAGCCCCCGCCCGCGAGTGGCCGGACGCCGTCGCCGACCTGGTCGCCTGGACCCGGCGCCTCCGTGCGGACCACGGCGAGGTCGCCGGCCCGTGCGAGGTGCACCGCGCGTCCGACGAGGGCCGCTGGATCGTCACCTGGCCCTGGAGCGGGGCGGAGCGGGCCAGGCTCATCGCCGAGGCCTCCTTCGATCTCGCGGTCCGGTCCGTCTCGCCCGCCCGGCGCGTGCGCCTCACCAACACCCAGGCGAGGGCCGTCGCCCGCTGGACGGAGCGGATCGCCGCCGCCCCGGCCACCCCGCCGGCCTGGATCCGTGACGCCGAGAGACGGATCCCGGTGGTCTCGATCACCGGTACCAACGGCAAGTCCACGGTCACCCGTCTCATCACCCACATCCTGCTGCTGGCAGGCCGGCACGTCGGGACGACCACCTCGGACGGGATCCTCGTGGACGAGCGGATGGTGGACCCCGGCGACTGGACCGGGCCCGGCGGCGCAGCCAGCGTCCTGCGGCGCGACGACGTCGACGTGGCCGTCCTGGAGACCGCGCGTGGCGGGCTCGTCCTGCGGGGCATGGGCTACGAGTCCAACGAGGCGTCGGTATTCACCAACGTCTCCTCCGACCACCTCGACCTCGGCGGCGTCCACACCCTCCCGGAGCTGGCCGAGGTCAAGGGCACGGTCTGCCGGGTCACGAAGCCGGACGGCTGGGTGGTCCTCAATGCCGATGACCCGCTGGTCGCCGCGATGACCCGCCGCGTCCACGCCCGGGTCTCGTACTTCTCCATGGTGCCGGACGGTTCCGCGCTCCTCGCCCGGCACCGCCGCGCGGGCGGTCGCGCCCACGTCCTGCGTCGGGGGTGGCTCGTGGAATGGGACGGGGCCGACGAGCACGAGATCCTTGGTGTCGAGGATCTGCCCGTGGCGCTCGGCGGGTTCGCCCGCCACAACGTCGCGAACGCGCTGGCCGCGGCCGGCGGGGCCAGGGCCATGGGCGCCACCCTCGCCCAGGTCGCGGACGGCCTGCGCGACTTCCGCCCCTCCGCAGACCTGTCGCCGGGACGGATGAACCTGTTCCGGCTCGGGCGGCGGACGATCGTCGTCGACTTCGCCCACAACGAGGCGGGCACCGAGGCGATCCTCGACGTCGCCGAGGCCATCGCCCGGGGCGCGGCGGGGCCCGATGGCGCCGACCCGACACAGACCGGAGCGCCGGCCCCGATCACCGTGATCATCGGCACCGCGGGCGACCGCCCGGACGAGACGCTGCGCGGCATCGGGCGGATCGCGGCGGAGCGGGCGGACCGGGTCGCGATCAAGGAGACCCTGGGCTACCTGCGCGGCCGGGCCCGGGACGACGTGGTCGGCATCCTCCGCGACGGGGCCGCGGCCGGCGGCAAGGACCCGGCGGCGATCCCCGTCTACGAGACGGAGCCCGAGGCCCTGGAGACGGAGCCCGAAGCCCTGGAGCCGGAGTTGGTGGGGGCCGGGGCTGCGGCGACGGGCGACGCCAAGGGTGCCGGCCCGGACGCGCCGCGGGTGGTCGTCCTGTTCTGCCACGAGGCGCGCGACGAGGTGTTCGCCCTGCTGGAGCGCCTGGGGGCGACACCGGTGGCCCCGGTCACGGGCTAGACGGCGAGTGCGCCCGCGGCGGGCCGCGCGACCGGGATCATCCCACCGGTGCCTCCAACTCCCCCGGGTCCGCGAACGCCATGCCACCCTGGACCCGGCCGGCCAGCGCCATCGCCTCCCGGTACACGCCCACGGCGTCGTCCGCGCAGACGACCACGAGGTCACCCGGCAGCGCGCGCCGCATCGCCGCGTGCACCGCCGCCGCCTCGTCCAGGATCATCTCGACGTGCACGGCCCGGCCGCCCGGTTCCGCCCGGTCGCGGACCTTGTCCTCGGCACCACCGATCACGATCGCGGTTCCCTGCGGCATGGTGCGCGGAGTATATCGGCCGTGCCCGACACGCCCGGCGCCCGGCCGCGCCAGAATGGCGGCGACATGACGACGCCGCCCGGCCCCCGATGAGCACCGCGCCCGCGATCCTCCGCCGTCCGGCCAGGCGGGCCGGGGTCATCCGGCGTGCGCTTCGTCGCGAGGCTGGCCGAATCCGCGAGCCTCGCCGGCTGGCCGCCATGCTGATCCTGGCCGTCCTGTTCGCGATCGTGCTGGCCGGGATGGTCGTCCGGGGCGACACGGCCGGTGCGGATGCCCAGGCGTACTGGGCCGCCGTGCGGATCTGGCTGGAGGGCGGTGACCCGTACCATCCCCTGGGGCCATTCCTGCCCTACGTCTACGCCCCGTGGATGCTGCCGCTGTTCGTCCCGTGGGCGCTCCTGCCCTGGGAGGTCGCCTGGTTCGCGTGGCGCGGTGGGACGATCCTGCTGCTCCTGTGGTCGATCCGCTGGGCGTACACCCGGCGTCCCCTGCCGACGGCGATCCTCGTTGCGCTCCTCTTCATCCCGACCGGCGCGAACCTTGACACCGGCAACATCAACCTGCTCCTGGCGCTCGCGCTGTTCGGGGCACAGTTCACGAGCGGGCGAGTGGGCGGCCTGATCTGGGGTCTGGCCACGTGGATGAAGTGGGTTCCGGCGGTGCTGTGGCTCGTGCTGCCGGCGCGTGCCCGCGGCTGGGGCCTCGTGTTCCTGGCCCTGTCCGGGCTGTTGTCGCTGGTGATGCTGCCGCTCACGATCATCCAGCTCCAGGTCCTCTTCGGGTTCGGCGAGCGGCCGTTCCGGGCGGACTACCTGGTCTTCATCTGGTCGATCGTGCCGTGGTGGTGGCAGCTGGCGGACCCGTTCGCCTTCCTCAGGCCGACCTGGTGGGTGGGCGCGGTCCGGCGGCAGCGAACGCGGGCACGGCGGTTCCTGGCCGCGTTCCGGACGGACCCGCGCGGCACCACGGTGCTGACACGGGCTCGCATCTGGGCGTGGGGGGGCCGGTTCCTGGGCCTGGTCGAGGCGTCGCCATCCCACGGGGCACCGGGAACCCAGCGCCCCGCCCCCGTCGCGGCCGAGATCGTCGACTGACCCCGGTGGGGGCTCACTGAGCCTGGTCGAGGCTCGGACAGCTGGTGGAGCCTCAGGCGGTCGCGAGCGCGGCCCTCCCCCGCATCGGCTCCACAACCGGCCGCAGGGTCACCGCGGCAAGGGCGTAGACGACGGCGCCCAGGATGAACACGACCCGCGGGCTGAGCGCCTCCGCCCCGGTGGAGGTCACCAGGTCCAGGACGATCCCGCCGACGGCGATCGCGAGCGGCGTCGCCGTGCCGGTCGCCACGTTGCTCATGCCCATGTACCGGCCGGCTGACGCCCGCGGGATGATGTCGGTCATGAGCGCCCAGTCCACCGCGAGGAAGGTCCCGTTCGCGGCCCCGAACAGGGCGGCACCTACCATGGCGACGGGGATCGCGGGCGCCATCGCGACGATCGCCACGCCCAGGGCGCCGATGCAACAGGCGCCCCAGATGATCGGCTTGCGGCCGATCCGGTCCGACAGCCGCGAGGCCGGCAGGATCGCGATGGCATTCGCCGCGATGACCACGATCAGGAGCACGACGTACATCCCGTTCGCCTCTTCCTTGGACATCCCGAAGGCGCGTCCCAGGTAGATCACGACAAAGTTGACGAGCAGGGCGCCCGCGGTGAGGAACAGGAGCCGGGAGACGAGCAGCCACACGTAGGATCGTTCGCGGAGGATGTCCGTCGCCCAGGCCTCGCGGGCGATCCGGGGCCACGAGCGACCTTTGCGAGGCTTCGGCGGCATCCCCTGCCCGACCTTCAGCACGACGCTGGCCATCGTGACCAGCTCGACCAGCGCGACGCCCAGCAGGGACAGCGGCATCGCGCCGAAGCCGACCGACAGGGACACGAGCAGGAACCCGGTCACGTTGCCGGCGACCTGCATCAGGCCCACCATGCCGCTCGCCATGCCCACCTGGGGCTCGGCGACGAGATCGGGGACGTACCCCTGGAACGGCCCGCGGGCGATGTTCGTGCTGATGCTGAGGAGCAGGTAGAAGGACGCGAGCATCAGCACGGTGCTGGAGGTCGCGATCCCGGCCAGGAACACCACGTCCAGCAGCGACCCGAAGACGATGTACGGCTTGCGCCGGCCCCACCGGCTCACGGTGAAGTCGCTGATATACCCGACGGTGGGCTGGATGATGATCCCGACGATGGCTCCGCCGACCGTGATCATGAACAGCGTGGTGCCCACGTTCGCCGTCGGCACCAGCTTGTCGAACTCGAGCCGGTTGGTGATGAACAGTCCGACCGCGGCGTCGATGGCGGTCAGGCCCAGCCAGTACGCGGAGATCCGCAGGAGCTGGGTCATCGGGAGCAGCGCGGTGGGACGGGCGCCCTCCTCGCCCGGATCGGCGGTGCCGCCCTGCTGCGCGGTCGCGATGGTCGCGGTGCCGTCCACGGTCGCCTTCCCTCCCTCTGAGATCGCCGGTCAGGGGACCGGCGGTCAGCTTCCCTCGACCGGTGTCGGACGCCGGCCCGAGCCGGCTTCGACGGCACGCCCGCGCTCATCGAGCGCGATCGTGGCATGGAGACGCGCGAGCGCCCGATCCGTGGCGCCCTTCGCCGCAAACCTGAACAGCGACCGGTCCACGGAGTAGAGCGCCGTGGAGGCGACCCCGATCCTGCCCAGCCGGAACGAGAACACGGGGTTCTGCGGGTTCCCGGCGTAGTGGTGCGGGGCGCCGTCCCGGGTCAGGACCGCAAGGTTGGCCTCACCGCCGAACCCGTCGTGGAGGGCGGCCAG
>Ga0209014_10001716_pt1 | contig 12942 bp, 12 predicted proteins | sample BarGraNGADG00212_FD_184491 | JGI IMG/M metagenome (GOLD analysis project Ga0209014, IMG submission 184491) | Arctic peat soil microbial communities from Barrow, Alaska - Barrow Graham LP Ref core NGADG0002-212 (SPAdes) (version 2) | ecosystem: Environmental > Terrestrial > Soil > Wetlands >...
GACGGACGAGACGCTCGGCCGGCTCGCGTCGCGGATCGCCCGCGTCCTCGTGGGCAAGCACAAGCCGACCTACACGCCCAACCTGGACGGCGGCGATCACGTGATCGTGCTCAACGCCGCGAAGGTCGCCGTCAGCCGCGACAAGCTCGACGCCAAGATCTATGCGCGGCACAGCGGCTACCCGGGCGGGTACAAGGAGGAGACGCTCGGTCACCTGATGGAGCGCCGTCCCGAAGAGGCCGTCCGTCGCGCGGTGAAGGGTATGGTGCCCCACTCCCGCCTTGGCGCGCAGCAGCTCCGAAAGCTCAAGATCTACGCCGGCGCGGATCACCCCCACCAGGCGCAGCGGCCGGAACCGCTGACCTGACGAGGAGCATGCCCACATGACCATCCCGTCCTTCTTTCACGGGACCGGGCGCCGGAAGACCGCCGTCGCACGCGTCCGCCTCATCCCCGGCGAGGGCGAGATCGTCGTCAATGGCCGGTCGCTGGAGCAGCACTTCGGCAACGCCGTGCCCGAGGGCGAGCTGCGCATGCCGTTCCGTGTGACCGGCACCGAGGGCCGCTTCAACACCCTGATCAAGGTCGAGGGCGGCGGCGTCACCGGCCAGGCCGGCGCGATCCGGCACGGGATCGCCCGCGCCCTCCTCATGGTCGACCCGGAGAGCAATCGCGTCCCCCTCCGCCAGGCAGGATTCCTGACCCGCGACCCGCGGATGAAGGAGCGCAAGAAGTACGGCCTGAAGCGGGCCCGCAAGGCGCCGCAGTACACCAAGCGCTGAGAGGCTGGGCGCCCGGACGGGCGGCCCATCCGGATCGACGAGCCCCAGGCGAGGGATGACCGAGGCCCTCTTCGACCGATACCGGGAGGCCCTCCGGGCCGGCCACGTGGCCGTCATGCGCGGCAGGCTCGAGGCCGCCGCCGCGTGGTATCGAGAAGCCGCCTCGCTGGCGAGCGACCGTGCCGTGCCACGGACCGCGCTCGGCTCCGTGGAGCTCCGGCTCGGCCAGCCTGTCCAGGCGCTCGACAGCTTCGACGCGGCGCTTGCCGTGGCTCCCGCGGACGACGCGGCGCTGATGGGCCGCGCCCAGGCGCTCGTCGTGCTCCAACGACCCGACGAGGCCTCCGCGACGTTCGACCTGCTCGCAGACGCGCGCGAGGCGGCCGCGAAGCACCCCGAGGCGTGTGACGCGCTCCGACGCGCCCTGGAGATCGAGCCCACGCCAGCGCGCCGGGAGCGCTACCGCGCGCTGACCGAGGAGCTCCGCCGCCGGGTCGGGGATGCTGAGGCGGAGCGGGCGCTTGCCCTCGCGCCCGGTCTTCTCGAAGACGCTGCCGACGCGCCCGCGCCCGCGCCCACGCCCGCCGTCGACGGGGCCCCTGCGCAGACGCCGGCCGGATCGCCCGGCGGCGCCCTCGACGGGGTGCGTGACGGCGATGCGGTTGCGACCGATCCCGGGTCGCTCGCCCCCAGGAACGATGCGCTCGCACTCGTCGTGGACGGCGATGCGCTCGTGCTTGCCGCGGAGGAGGCGGCGGCACGCGGCGACGCGCAGGGCGCGGTCGCCGCCGCGATGGCGGCGGCCCGGGCGTTCCGGGCCGCCGGGCACCCCGTCGCGGCGCTCGATGCGTGCGTCGGTGGGTTGAGCGCCGGGCCGGGAGACGTGGACCTCCACCTCCTGATCGCGGAGCTCGCGTTCGAACGCGGCGCGGTCGGCTCAGCGAGCGACACGTACCGCAGCCTCCTGCACCTCGTCGAGATCGAAGGCGACGCGGCCGCGCGTGGGCGCATCGTCGCCGCGGCTCGGCAGGCGTTCCCCGACGATCCCGGGTTCGCCCTGCCCTGACGTCGGGCGCCTTCCGGGTGGCACCGGCGCGGGCGATCGGGCGCCGCCCGGCCGGGCGGCGCCGGCCGGGCGGTCGCGACGGACCCCGGTGCTACACTCACCGGACGATGTCGCAGCTCCTCGAGTCGCTGGTCGGACAGATCCGACCGATCACGCTGGCCGACATCGCGATCACCGCGCTCGTCATCTACTGGCTGTTCAGCCTGATCCGCGGGACGCGCGCGGTGCGGCTCGTGATCGGCGTCAGCGTGATCCTCGCGATCTACGCGATCGCCCAGGCCGTCGGGTTGCGCCTCGTCACCCAGCTCATGCAGGCGGGCGCGGTCGTCGGCCTGTTCGCCCTCGTGGTCGTCTTCCAGCCCGAGCTGCGCCGCGCACTCGAGCGGATCGGGCGCGTGGGGTCGTTCGCCTGGCTGACGTCTCCCGCCGACCAGCGAAGCGCCGAGCAGATGGCGGCGGCCGTCGCCCGCGCCGCGACGCACCTCGCGGGCTTCGGCTTCGGGGCCCTGGTGGTCGTGGAGCGCGAGACCGGCCTCGAGGAGATCGCGGAGACCGGGGTGATGGTCCACGCGGACCTTTCGTCCGATCTCCTGGAGGCCATCTTCACCCCGAGCGGCGCGCTCCACGACGGCGCCGTGATCATCCGCGGCACGACGATCGTCGCGGCCGGCGCGGTCCTCCCGCTCGCCGAGACGAGCCTGCACTCGGAGCGCTTCGGCACCCGGCACCGGGCCGCGCTCGGGATCACCGAGCAGACCGACGCGGTGGTCGTGGTGGTCTCGGAGGAGACCGGCCAGGCAAGCATCGTCGAGCGGGCCCGGATCCGGCGCAACCTCGACGAGCCGCAGCTGGTCCGCGCGATCATCGCCCTGATGCTTCCCGAACGTGCCGCCGGGGCCGCCCTCCGCGGGCGGTTCCCGTCACGAGCCGGGGGTTCCCCCCGCCCGCTGGGACCCGGGGCGCTCCGCCGGGCCGCGCTGGGCGCTCGTGGACGCGCCGTCCGCCGCGGCGACGAGCCCGCGCCGGTCGTCGCCGAGGTGCGCGACGAGGCGGATGGCGCCGCCGCCGGGGCAGGTCGCTGAGCACCGTGCGTCGGGTCGTCGGGTTCGTCTTCCACAACTGGCCGCTCAAGCTCGCGGCGATCCTCCTCGCGACCCTCCTGTACGCGGGGCTGATCGTGTCGGCCAGCGCGGAGACGTTCCAGGGGCGGATCCCGATCCAGGTCCTCAACCAGCCGGGCAACGCGTTCATCATCGGCAACCTCGACGACGTCACGGCCATCCGCTACCTGGCGATCGGAGCCAACCGGCCGACCGTCACCACGGCCAGCTTCACCGCGACGATCGACCTCGCGGGCGTGCCCGTGGTGGCCGGCTCGCCACCGGTGAGCGTGCCCGTCATCCTCAGGACGACGGATCCGGCGAGCATCCAGGTGATCGACTTCACCCCGTCCCGGATCCAGGTCCGGCTGGATCCCCTGGCCAGCAAGGTGGTCCCCGTGCAGGTCGATCGCGGGACCGTGCCCGAGGGCCTCGACGTGCGCGAGCCCGTCGTCTCGCAGGAAAGCGTGACGGTCACCGGCCAGGAATCCTCGGTCGTGCTCGTCGCCGCAGCCGAGGCGCGCGTGAGGATCCAGCCGTCGGGGATCGACATCAACCAGGTCGTCGACCTGCTCGCGGTCGACGCGCGTGGCGACGTGGTCCCGACCGTCGAGCTGCAGCCGAGCTCGGTTCGGGTGACGATCCAGATCGGCAGCCAGCTCTCGACCCGGGCCCTCCCCGTCAACCCCGTCGTGTCCGGCATCCCGGATCCGGGCATGCTCGTCAGCGGGATCACCGCCGCCCCGCTGCTCGTGACCGTCGAGGCGGAATCCGCGCTGCTCGCCACGCTCGTGAAGATCGACACGAAGCCGGTCTCGATCGCCGGGGCGACCACCGACGTCGTTGCCGACGCCGCGCTCGACCTCCCGCCCGGCGTCACGGCCCTCGGCGTCTCGACCGCCCGCGTGACCGTGGCGATTCGCCCGCAGGTCGGCACGCGGTCCTTCCAGGTCGGCATCACCCTTGCGAACGCGGACCCCACGACCCGCTACGACCTGGGCGCGGCCCAGGTCGTCGTCACGATCGGCGGTCCGATCGGGCCGCTCAATGCGCTCGACGGGGCCGGGCTCGTGGCGAGCGTCGACGTGGCGGGCCTCGGCGCCGGGACGCATCCCCTCGCACCCGTGGTGGCGGTGCCGCCCGCCCTGACCGTCGCCGCGCTCTCGCCGCCGGAGGTTTCCGTGACCGTCACGCCGCCCAGCTCGCCGTCGCCGCCACCCGCGCCCAGCCCATCCGTGGTTCCGTGACCATGGGTCGACTCTTCGGGACCGATGGCATCCGCGGCGTCGCCAACGTCGACCTCCGGCCGACGATCGCCTACGCGCTGGGGAGGGCGACCGCCCACGAGCTCGTGGGGGCGGGCGGGAGCCTCGTCGTGGGCCGTGACACGCGGCGGTCCGGGCAGATGTTCGTGGCTGCCATCGCGGCCGGCGCCGCCAGCCTCGGCGCCGACGTCCATGACGCGGGCGTGCTCCCGACGCCGGCCCTCGCATTCCTGGCAGGGACGGGCTCCTTCGCGGCCGGGATCATGGTCTCCGCGTCCCACAACCCCGCCGAGGACAACGGGCTCAAGGTGCTCGACGGGCGCGGCCTCAAGCTCGACGACGCGGTGGAGGACCGGCTCGAGCAGCTCATCTGGCGAACCGAGGAGCTCGCCGGGCCGCGCAACGGCGGGATCGGTCGCATGGTCCACGACGCCTCCCTGGTCGACCGGTATCGGGCCGATCGGCTGGGCCTCGCCCGGGCGACGCCGTGCCGCCTGCGCATCGTGCTCGACTGCGCGCACGGCTCCGGCGGCGTCACCGCCCCTGAGCTCCTGGCGGCGACCGGGGCCAGCGTGGAGGTGATCCACAACGATCCGGACGGAGAGAACATCAACGTCGGCTGCGGTGCCACCGCGCCGGCCGACCTCGCCGAGCAGGTGATCGCCCGCGGCGCGGACCTGGGCTTCGCGCTCGACGGCGACGCCGATCGCCTCGTCGTCGTCGACCGGCACGGCCGGGTCGTCGACGGGGACCAGCTGCTGGGCCTCTGCGCGCTCGACCGGCTGGGGCGGGGCGCGCTCACCGGCGGGATCCTCGTGGTCACCGTCCTCTCGAACGGCGGCCTCGAGATGGCCCTGGGCGCACGGGGCGGGCAAGTCGTCCGGACGCCGGTCGGCGACAAGTACATCCTCGACGGCATGCAGGTGACGGGGGCGAACCTCGGCGGCGAGAAGAGCGGCCACGTGATCGTCCTCGACCACGCGTCGACGGGCGACGGGCTTGTCACCGCGCTCGAGGTCCTCGGCATCGTGGGCCGGACCGGCCGCCCGATCGACGAGCTGGCGGCCGAGGTGCCGCTCTTCCCGCAGGAGCAGCGCGCGATCCACGTCCGCCACAAGGAGCAGTGGGAGGCGGACCCCGAGCTGCGCCGGGCGATCTCCGCCGCGGAGGCCCGGCTGTCGATCGGCGGGCGGGTCCTCGTGCGCCCGTCTGGCACCGAGTCCGCGCTCCGCGTGATGGTGGAGGGCCAGGACCACGAGCTGGTCGGGCGGCTCGCAGACGAGCTCGCGGCGCTGGCGGGCGACCGCCTAAACTAGCCCCGCGGCCATCGAGGTCCGGTTGGCGCAACGGAGGCACTCGACGGCATGTGCGGCATCGTCGGTTACACGGGCCCGCGGGCGGCCGGCCCGATCCTCCTCGAGGGGCTTCGGCGCCTGGAGTATCGCGGCTACGATTCGGCCGGGATCGCGCTGGTCACCGAGTCCGGCGAGCTATTCGTCGAGAAGCGGGCGGGCAAGCTCGCGAACCTGCGCACGGCGCTCCTCGACCGGACGCCGAACGCGGGGATCGGCCTCGCGCACACGCGGTGGGCCACCCACGGGCGCCCGAACGATCTGAATGCCCACCCGCACGTGGACTGCACCGGCTCGATCACCGTCATCCACAACGGGATCATCGAGAACTTCCGCGAGCTGCGAGACGGACTGGAGGCCCGGGGCCACGTGCTCAGCTCCGAGACCGACACGGAGGCGCTGGCGCACCTCGTGGAGGAGGCCTACGCCGGCGACCTCGCGGAGGCCGTGCGGGCCGCGCTCGCCCGCGTCGAGGGCGCCTACGCCGTGGCCGTCATGCACCGGGGCGAGCCGGATCGCCTCGTCGGGGCGCGCCAGAACGTGCCGCTGGTCGTGGGGCTCGGGGATGACGAGGCCTTCATCGCGTCCGACGTGGCGGCGATCCTCGCCCACACGAACCGGGTGATCTTCCTCGAGGAGGGCGACGTCGTCGACCTGCGACCCACGCGGGCCATCATCACGGGCGTCGACGGGTCGCCCCGCGAGCGGCTCGTGACCCGGGTGGACTGGACCCCGGAGGCCGCCGAGAAGGGCGGCTTCGATCACTTCATGCTCAAGGAGATCCACGAGCAGCCGCAGGCACTCCGCCAGTGCCTGGCAGGCCGGCTGGGGCCGGGCCTGACCATCCGCACCGACGAGCTGGCCGGCATGGCGACGGCGCTCGCCGCCGTGGACCGCGTGGAGTTCGTGGCGTGCGGCAGCGCGTCCTACGCCGCCCTCGTCGGCGCCGCCGCGGTCCAGGACTGGACCGGCCTCCCCGCCCGCGTGACCGTGGGCTCCGAGTTCCGCTACAGCCCGCCGCCGCTCGACGGCCGCACGCTCGTCATCGCCGTCACGCAGTCCGGGGAGACGGCCGACACGATCGCGCCCACCCGGTTCGCCCGCGAGCAGGGCTGCCCGATCATCGCCGTGACGAACACGGTCGGGTCCGCGATCACCCGCGAGGCGGACGCGGTCCTCTTCCTGCAGGCTGGCCCGGAGGTCGCGGTCGCTGCGTCGAAGACGTTCACGACCCAGGTCCTGACTCTGGTACTGGTCGCGGCGCAGATCGCCCGGCTGCGGGGGACGCTCGACCGGGAGGTCGAGGCGGCACTCGTCCGCGAGCTGCGTGCGCTCCCGGTCGCGGCCCAGCGGGCCCTCGACGCGGCCGGCGGGATCGCCCCGATCGCCCGGCGGTACGTCAACTCCCGCGGTTTCATGTTCGTGGGGCGCGGCTACACCTACCCGACCGCGATGGAGGGTGCCCTCAAGCTCAAGGAGGTCAGCTACCTGCACGCCGAGGGCTATGCCGCCGGCGAGCTGAAGCATGGCCCGATCAGCCTGCTCGACGCGGAGTGCCCGCTGGTGGCGGTCGCGACGCGTTCCACGGTGTACGAGAAGCTGGTCAGCAACATCATGGAGGGCCGGGCCCGGGACGCCCGGGTGATCGCGGTCGCGACCGAGGGCGACGACCAGATCGAGCGCTTCGCCGACGACATCATGTGGGTTCCGCCGACCCACGAGGCGCTCGGGCCGATCCTCGCGATCATTCCCCTCCAGCTGTTCGCGTACCACGCCGCGGTCGCCCGCGGGACCGACGTGGACCAGCCTCGCAACCTCGCGAAGTCGGTCACGGTCGAGTAGCGCGTGGCCACGCCGGACCCGCGGGTCCCGGACGGGACGCCGGAGCTCGGGCTCGACATCATCCGCGTCGAGCGGATCCGCGAGGCGCTGGCCCGCTTCGGAGACCGATTCGTCCGGCGCGTGCTCACGCCGCGCGAGGCGGCCTACGTTCGTGCGCGTCCCGAGACCTTCGCGGGCCGGTGGGCCGCCAAGGAGGCGGTGAGCAAGGTGCTCGGGCTCGGCGTGCGCGGGATCGGCTGGACCGACATCGAGATCGAGCGACTGCCGACCGGCCAGCCCGCGGTCCGGCTCCACGGACGGGCCATCGCCCGGGCCGACCAGCTGGGGCTGGCGCGGATCGCCGTCAGCATCACCCACGAGCGCGAGTACGCCCTGGCCGTCGCGTTCGGCGTGCGCACCGCCGGTGCCCGCTATGTCATCCCGCTCGACATCGAGGAGCGGCTGAGCGACCGCGAGGCGGCCCTGCTCCGCCGGATGGAGCGCATCCGCGGGCTCGGCCGCGAGGCGGCGGCACTGACGGCTGCCGCCGAGGAGCCCGGCGATGACGGCTGAGCGTCCCGATCAGGCCGGGGTGGAGTGGCCGGCCGAGCGCCTCGACGACCGGAGCGCCGGGCTCCTGCTGCCCGGACGACCGGTGCGCGGCCACAAGGGCACCTTCGGGAAGCTGCTCGTCGTGGCGGGGTCGCTCGACTACGCCGGCGCCGCCCTCCTGGTCTGCCAGGCGGCCGGCCGGGCCGGAGCGGGCCTCGTCACGCTCGCGGTCCCGGAGTCGCTCCAGCCGCTCTTCGCGGCGAAGGTCGTCGAGGCCACGACCCTGGCGCTTGCCGAGGACGACGTCGAGGAGGTTGATCCGGAGCCCGCCCTGGCGCGAATCCTCGACCACGAGCACGACGCGCTCGTCCTGGGCCCCGGGCTGCGACCGTCCCTCGCGTCGGCCGCGCTGATCCGCGGCATCCTCGCGGCCGGCACCGGCGACGACGCCAGCCCCGCGGTCGTCGACGCAGAGGCGCTCCGATCGCTTGCCGCCGAGGACGGCTGGTGGGAGGGCGTGGTCCGGCCGTGCGTGCTGACCCCCCATGCCGGCGAGTTCCGCCGCCTGCGGGCTGCCGCGGGCGTCGAGCCGGACGCCGACGGGGACCTCGTGGGGGACGACGCAGCCCGGCTCGCGGCCGCCCGCGACGCCGCCGGCGCCTGGGGCCAGGTCGTGGTGCTCAAGGGAGCGCATACCGTGATCGCGGCCCCCGACGGGTCCGCGGCCGTGGCGACGTTCGAGAACCCGGCGCTTGCCACGGGAGGGACCGGAGACGTCCTGGCAGGCACCATCGGTGGCCTGCTTGCCCAGGGCCTCCGTCCGTACGCGGCCGCGCGCCTGGGCGTCCACCTGCACGGGATGGCGGGCGAGGCGGTGCGGCATCGCGTGGGCGACGCCGGCCTGCTGGCGGCCGACCTGCCCGTCGAGATCGCTCGGGCGCGCCACCGGCTCGCGGTCGATGCCGCGCGTCGGGCGGGCGGCGCCACGCTCGGGTTCGGGACGCCCGCCGGATGACCGGCGAGGCGTTGCCGATCGAGGCGCGCCTCCGGGCTGCCGGGCTGCCGCCCCTCCCGCGAACGGCGTGGCTGGAGATCGACCTGCACCGGCTCGCGGCGAACGTCCGGGCGATCGTGGCCGCGCTCCCGGCGGGCACGCTCGTCGAGGCCGTGGTCAAGGCCAACGCGTACGGCCACGGTGCCGTCCCGGTCGCCCATGCCGCGCTGGAGGCCGGAGCGCGCGGTCTCTGCGTGGCGACGCTCGACGAGGCGCTTGCGCTTCGCGCCGCCGGGATCCCGGCCCCGATCCTCGTCCTGTTCCCGGTCCCGCCGGACGGCGTCGCGGAGGCTGCCCGGGCGGGGATCGCGCTGGCTGCCGGCGACAGCGTGATCTGGGCGCGCGGCCTGGCGGCCTACGCCCGGGCGCGTCGCCGAGCCCGCGGGCGGCTCGGTGAGCTCGCCGTCCACGTCGGGATCGAGACCGGGCTCGGCCGCGATGGGCTCGCGCCGGACGAGGCCGTGGCGGCGGTGCGGGCGCTGGCGGCGGTTCCCGGGACCCATTTCGACGGGGCGTGGTCCCATCTCCAGTCGCCCGAGGACGCGGGCCGGACCGCGCGCCAGGTCGCGCGCTTCGAGGCCGCCCTCGACGCCCTGGTCGCAGCCGGGCTGCCTGCCCCCCACCGCCATCTGCTGGCGTCGGGCGGCCTGCTCGCCGTCGAGCGGTACGTCGGCGGCGAGCGGCCTCTCTTCGACGGTCTGCGGGTGGGGCTGGCGCTCTACGGGATCGCGCCGGAGGGGCTCCCGGTCGGCCGGGCGGCGGCCGGCATCCACGCGGCGCTCCGGCCGGTCCTCTCGCTGCATGCCCGGCCGGTGCGCGTGACGGACCTGCCCACCGGCGAGGGCGTCGGGTACGGCCCGAGCTTCGTCACGGCCCGCTTCAGCCGGATCGCGACGCTCCCGGTGGGGTACGCGGACGGCTGGGCCCGGGGGCTCGGGAATCGCGCGTTCGCGCTCGTGCGTGGCGGCCGTGTCCCCTTGGTGGGGACCGTGGCAATGGACGCGGTGATGGCGGACGTCACCGACGTGCCCGGGCTGCCCGTCACGCCGGACGACGAGTTCGTGCTGCTGGGCGAGCAGGGCGACGCCCGGATCACCGCCGCGGAGCTGGCGCGGGAACGCGCCACGATCAGCTGGGAGGTGGTCGCCGCGATGTCTGCGCGCCTCCCTCGGGTGTACACTGCGCCGGCCGAGGCGGTCGGCATCTGCACGCTCACACAGGACCGGGGGCCATGGCGGAGATCGCGCTCTGGAACGGCGACATCTGTGACCTCGAGGTGGACGCGATCGTGAGCCCGGCGAGCACCAGCCTGTGGATGGCGACCGGGGTCGCCGGCGCGATCAAGCGCAAGGGCGGCGAGGCGATCGAGTTCGCGGCCGTCCGCCAGGGACCGGCCGATCTGGGCGACGCGATCGTGACCGGCGGCGGGTCGCTTGCCGCGCGCTGGGTGATCCACGCGGTCTCGATCGACCACGCGCGCCGCACCGACTCCGCCACGATCGACCGCGCCGTCCGCAACGCGTTCGCGCGTGCTCGCGAGCTGGGCGTGGAGACGCTCGCGATCCCCGCGCTCGGGACCGGCGTGGGGGGCTTCCCGATCGCCGAGGCCGCCCGCGTGACGGTCGCGGCGATCCGCTCGGAGGTGGCGCACTCGCCGCGCCTGATCCGGGTGACCCTGGCTCTCCGCGGCGCGGCCGCATACGAGGCATTCCGGCTCGCCCTCGCGTCCGCGACGGAACCGCGGGCCGGGGTGTCCGCGTGACGTTTCCCTTCCTGCCGGGCGACGAACAGCGCGCTGCCCTCGTGGAAGAGGTCGCGCGCGAGATTCAGCTGCGGGGGATGACGGGCCCGGCTGTGTTGTTCCTCCACGCGAGCATGCCGGACGGCGGGCTGGCCGGAAGCGCGATGACATTCTTCGACCCGCTCCTGCGCCAGCTCTTCGGGGGCGGCAACGCGCCCGCCAGCGCGCTGCTTGCGGACGAGGTCGGGATCGAGCAGCTGATCGACCGGCTCGAGGAGCTCGACGAGGAGTCGGTCTGGGACGCGTGAGCCGCGGAGCGCCGGGGGCCGTCGGATCGCCGGTCGACGCCGTCTCCCCCTCCGCGACGGGCGGGCATGCGCGCCCGTCGCGGGCCCGGCCTGCTCGCTCGCCACGCGCGGTCGTGGCCCCCGCCGATGACCGCCAGGCCGCCTTCTACACGCTGGATCACGGATCGGCAACGCTCGCCGGCGCGCTCGTCGGGCAGGTCGACGGACGCTGGCGCCTGCTTGCAGCGACCGCGCTCCCGACCGGCAGCAACCCGGAGGCGCTCATCGCCCTGCTCGCCCGTCGCCTCGAATCGGTGGACCCGTCCCGTGCCGAGATGGTCGGGGGCTGGCCGGCCAGCGGGCCACCGGTGTCGGCGGACGTTCCCCGGCTCGTGGCCCGGAGTCGACCCGCGGCGACGCTCGCCGTGATCGCCGCCACCGATCGGACGCGGACCAGGCTGGAGGAGGCCGCCGCGGAAGCCGGCTGGAATGTCGTCGCGGGCAGCGCGGAGCGGACCGATCCGCTCGAGCTGACCCGGCTCGCGACGCGCCCGGGCGTGGTCGCGATGCTCGTCGGCGTCGCGGATCCGCCCGGCGCCGACGAGCGCGAGCTCGCCACCGAGCTCTCGGTGGCTGCGGCCGGGATCGCAGCCCGGCGGCCGGGCCTGCGAGTCCTCCTGGCGGGCCCCGTCCCCGACGAGCCCCTGCTGGCGCTCCGGCACGCCCCGGCGATCGAGCGCCTCCCGGCCCCGCCGAGCGCACCGGGGGAGCTGGCCGCCTCGCCGCTCCGGGATGCCCTGGCGGCAGCCCGTGGGGGCCCCGCCGACAGCCGCCGTGCGCTGGCGGCCGCGGCCGGATCGCTCGCCCGGGTCCTGGGGCTCCGGGTGGAGATCCTCGAGATCGGGGTGTCGGGCGCGGCCCGCGTGCTCGCCTCGCCGGGACCCGCCGACGACGGGGGAACGCGCGCCTCGGTCCGGCTCGTCGAGGTCCCCGACGCGGGCCTGTTCCGGATGGACCGGGCCGGCGCGATCGACCGGATCGATCACTGGTTCACCCAGGGCGTGGACCGGGCGCGGCTCCGCGATCGCCTGTCAGAGCTGGCCATCGCGCCCTGGAGCGACCTCGATGGGGACGGCGCGCTCCTGCGGGCCGCCGCGCTCCGCGGGGCGCTGGAGCGCCTCCTCTCCTCGACCGACGCGGAGCTCGGGAGCGCCGGTGTCGACCTCCTTGTCGGCGCGGGCGGTGCCTGGTCGGCGGTCCCGGGGCCGGCCGCGACCCACATCGTGGCCGACGTGGTCCGTCGTCCCGGCACCGTGCAGGTGGCGATCGATCACGCGCGCCTTCTGGGGCCGATCGGCACGATCGAGGACGACGCGGAGCGCGACGCCGTCCTCGCCGATCTCGCGCCGGACCTCCTGCTCCCCGTCGGGACCATCGTCACGCCGCGTGGCCTGCGGCCGAACCGGCCGGCCGGCCAGCTCTTCCTCGAGACCGCCGGTGGACGATCGGAGATCGACCTCGTCGCCGGGGGCCTGACGCTCGTGGACCTGCCCCCCGGTGCTCGCGGCACGGCCGAGCTGGCGTTCCGCGGAACGCCGGAGCTGGGTCCCCGCGGCCGCCACTTCCGGGTCGCGGTGAGCGGCGGCCTCGCCGGGTTGCTGCTCGACCTCCGGGACATCCCGCTCCGACTGCCCGAGCGCCCCGACCGTCGACGCGAGCTGCTGGGGACGTGGGAGCGGGCGCTCTGGCCCGAGCGCGATTCGTGACCGACACGCTCGACCTGGTCCCGGCCCGGACGTTCATCGTGGAGCGGCCGCGGATTCGGCTGGAGCTGCAGCCCGGCGACCGGGTGATCGCCGTCGTCGGCGACGAGGTTCACGTTGGCGACGTGCTGGCCGAACGGATCCGCGATGCCCGGCTGG
>Ga0209014_10001718_pt1 | contig 12938 bp, 9 predicted proteins | sample BarGraNGADG00212_FD_184491 | JGI IMG/M metagenome (GOLD analysis project Ga0209014, IMG submission 184491) | Arctic peat soil microbial communities from Barrow, Alaska - Barrow Graham LP Ref core NGADG0002-212 (SPAdes) (version 2) | ecosystem: Environmental > Terrestrial > Soil > Wetlands > Peat...
GAGACTGATGTTCGAGCTGTTGCTCCAGGCCGATCGGGCCCTGTCGGGCGGCAACCTCGATCAGGCTGAGCGAACGTACTGGCAGCTCAGCGAGCTCGACCCAACGAACGCCATCGCGATTGCGGGGCTCGCCCGCGTTGCCCTTGAGCGGGGCGACCTGCGGCTGGCGCGCATCTTTGCGGTTCGGGCACAGGTCATGGATCCGGAGAACATCGCGGCATATCGCATCATCGAGACGATCGACGAGACCGTCGCCGACGCCGACGCGGCACCTGGGGCGGAGCCTCCCGAGGACCTTGCGCTCGGCGCTGCGCGGCTGATCGAACCGGAGCCGGAGCTGGAGGCAGAACCGGAGCCGGAGCCGGAGGCGGAGCCGGAGCTGGAGGCGGCCGACGACAGCGAGGCGGTAGCGATCGAGGCCGAGCCGGAGCCGGAACTGGAACCTGGGCCGGCCGACGAGCCGGCCGAAGAGCCGCCGGCGCCGAGCGAGATCGCTGATGAGGTTTCCGCGACGAGCGAGCCGGAATCGGAGCCGCTCCCGCAACTTCCCTCGCAGCCCCCGGACAGGCGCAGATTCGGGCGCGAACTGGCGGCCGCCGCAGCCGAGATGGAAGCGGGCGCGGCCTGGGATTCGGCCTACCGCCGCAGAACGTCCGGGAGGCCGGAGTTCCACCTCACACCGGTGCCCGAACGGGGTCGCCGCCGATTCGAGCCGGAAGAGATGAAAGCGCCGGCCCTCGCCGACGATCCTTTCGCCGCGGCCGAGTCGGAAGCCGTGATCGAAGCAGTGGACGCTGTCGACGAGGGCGACGAGCTCGACGTCGTGGCAGCGCCGCCGCCGGGGCCGTTCGACTCGTCTGGGGCCGTGGCGATCCAGGACGTCGAGGCTGACGCGATCGCCTGGGAGCAGCCCGACGCATTTGTCGAGGCGGTCCCTGAGACGAAACCCGACGAAGCTCTCGAGGCCGTTCCCCAAGTGACGGAAGCCGAGGCGATCGTCGAGTCTGGTCCCGGGGTCGCACCCGCGGTTCCGCAACTCTCGGAGCTGGACGAAACGGACGCCGACGACAGCGTCGCCCTTCGACTAGCGGTCCTCGGTTACGAGGCGGGGCCGGAGGTCGAGGATGCGACGCCGGCGAGCTCGGACGAGCCTGACGATCTGCTCGATCTTCGAATGTCACTGCTCGCCAGCCAGGCCGACCTGGTGGCCGCCCAGTATGAAGAGGCGTCGGCGAGCCCTTCCGAGCCCGAGGAGATCGGGCCGGAGACGGCCGAAGCTGAAGCCGACGACCTGATCGCCATGCGGATGGCGTTCCTGGCCGGTGACGCGCGGCTCGACGCTGCCGAGATCGAAGCGAGGGGGACGGCACCAACGATCGAGCCCGAGGTCGAGGTCGAGGTCGCGCCGGAGGTCGCGCCCGCGGCGGAGGTCGAGCCCGAAGCCGTAATCGAGCCCGAAGCCGAGGTCGCGCCCGCGGCGGAGGTCGAGCCCGAAGTCGTAATCGAGTCCGAAGCCGAAGCCGCGGTCGAGCTGTCTGTCGGTTCGGAAGCCGACCCCGCGGCGGAGGTCGCGCCCGCGGCGGAGGTCGAGCTCGAAGTGCAAGGTGCGCCCCCCGCGGCCGCCGAGTCGCCCATCGGCGCGCCGGCCAGCGACGTCCGCGACTGGGAACTATCCGAACAGGAAGCTGAGGCCGCGGCACTTCGCGAAGCCGTGGCTTTGCTCCTCGAGGGCGAGACTGAGCCCGGTGCGGGTGCGAACTCGACGCCCGAGTCCGCCACAACCGACGGGTCCACCGAAGCCACCGAAGCCGACAAACCCACGGACTCGCCCGGCCGGGACTCGAGTCCGGAGCCCCACCGCCGGGGTTTCCTGCGGCGAATTATGGGGGGCTGAATGCGCATCCTCGTTACCGGCGGCGCCGGCTACATCGGATCCGTCTCGGTCGAGGCGTTCCTCGCGGCCGGCCACGAAGTCACGGTTCTCGACGACCTTTCGACAGGTCACCGAGCCGCGATCGCCGACGGCGCCCGGTTCGAGCTGGGCACCTACACCGATTCGACCGCCGTCGCCAGGCTGCTGGAAACCCATCGGATCGACGCCGTCCTCCACTGCGGGGCCAAGTCGCTGGTGTCCGAATCGATGACCGATCCCGCCAAATACTTCCGCGAGAACGTGACCGGCGGCATCGCCCTGCTCGAAGGCATGCGGGAAGCGGGCGTGAAGCGAATCGTGTTCAGCTCGACCGCTGCGACTTACGGCATGCCCGAGCGAACGCCGATCAGCGAGGCCGATCCCCTCCACCCGATCAACGCGTACGGCGAGACCAAGCGTTCCGTGGAGGGCGCGATTCGCTGGTACTGCCACGGCTACGGTTTTCGGAGCGTGATCCTGCGCTACTTCAACGCCGCCGGGGCGAGCGCGCGGAACGGCGAGCAGCATGTCCCGGAAACTCACCTGATTCCCAACGTGCTCCTCGCCGCCGAGGGGCTGAGCACGGTGACGCTATTCGGCGACGACTACCCGACGCCCGACGGAACCTGCGTCCGCGACTACATCCACGTCGAAGACCTGGCTCGCGCCCACCTGCTCGCGCTCGAAGCCACGGCTCCCGCCGCGACCGGGATCGGCACGCCGGAGGCCGTGAGCGAGCCCCTTATCTGCAACCTCGGGAGCGGCACCGGGTTCAGCAACAGCGAAGTCGTGGCGGCCGCCGAGCAAGTGGTGGGGCACCCGATCCCAGTCCAGCTCGGACCGCGTCGCGCCGGCGACCCGCCGGTACTGGTGGCAAGCTCCGATCGAGCCCGCGACGTCCTGGGCTGGCAGCCGGTTCACGGCACGATCGAGGAGATGATCGGCTCGGCCTGGGAGTGGCGCCGGAAGCACCCGGGCGGCTACGCGGAATAGCGTCGCGCCGCGACTGGACCTGGGCGTGGCAAAGTGTGATACATTCCTGCCGTACGTTGGAATATATCTAACACGACGCTTGAATGAAAGTCACTTTGCCACATGATCTTCCACAGCCCCGAACTCACGGAACAGGAATTGCAAGTCATCGCGACGATCGATCGGGTGCGCGATGCCCTGCGACATCAGTTGCCCGAGCAGCAGCGCTGGGTCGGACTTCTCCGCCGAGTAATGCTGGCGCGTGCCATCCGAGGCTCCAACAGCATCGAGGGCTACAACGTAACCCTCGATGAGGCAGTCGCAGCCGTCGCGGGTGAGCCGCCGCTCGATGCGGACGACGAGGCCTGGAAGGCGGTCGTGGGCTACCGGAACGCCATGACCTACGTCCTGCAACTGGCCGACGACGCGCATTTCGTCTATGACGAGAACCTGATACGCGGACTCCACTACATGATGCTGAGCTATGCCCTCGACAAGAGCCCCGGGCGATGGCGGCCGGGCTCCGCCTTCGTAATGGACGAGACAACGCATGAGGTCGTCTATGCCGGTCCCGATGCCATAGGCGTGCCCGACCTGGTACACCAGCTCGTCGAGGACCTGCGCGCCGACGATCGGGTTCCGCCCATGGTCAAGGCCGCGATGGCTCACCTCAACCTGGTGATGATCCATCCGTTCCGGGACGGCAACGGCAGGATGGCGCGCTGTCTCCAGACTCTGGTTCTCGCCAGAGAAGGCATCGTCGCCTCGCCGTTCGTGAGCATCGAAGAATACCTGGGCGCAAACACGGAGGCTTACTACAAAGTCCTCGCCGAGGTTAGCCAGGGGAGCTGGCAACCTCAACGCGACGCTCGACCATGGATTCGCTTCGTGCTCACCGCCCACTACCGACAGGCTCAAACGATGGTCAGACGAGCCGAAGAGGCCGAGCGCCGTTGGACGCTGCTAAGCCAGGAGGCCCGCAGACTGCTTCTGCCCGAGCGATCGGTGCCAGCGCTATTCAACGCTTCGCTGCGTTTTCGGCTGAGGAATGCCGATTATCGCGAGGTCGCCGAGGTCAACGAGAACATCGCCGGACGCGATCTAGGTCGGCTTGTCGAGGCTGGCTTGCTCGCTACCAGGGGCGAACGGCGCGGGCGCTACTACGTCGCAACGCCGACGCTGACGGCCCTGAACGATTCGATCCGAGTCGAGCGCAAGCCGGTCGAGGATCCGTTCGCGACCCCGCCCGGCGAAACACCTGGTCCCTAGCGCGAGCGTCGGCCAGGGCATCGCCGTCGCCGTCCGTGCGATCGCACCGCTGCGCTACGAACCGGGGCTCGTTACGAAGAAGACGCGGGCGCTCGTGTCCAGACAGAGTTCGCCCTAGATCCCGCTGCCCGGACCCTGGGTCGAGGACTTGTCGAATGTGTCGGACTTCATGAGCCGCAAGCCCGTATCCAGATCGAACGAGTCCGCAGTCTCCTTCCCCGCGGCATGCAGCCGATAGCAGCCGACCCGCCATACGGCGTCGGGGAGATGAGATAGGCGGCGATGAACCAAGGTGAGGGAGGAGTCCGGACGGCAGTCGCAGCGCGCGTAGAATCGCGGACATGCCACTCCTCCACCATGAACCCGCGGCGCCGCCGCCCCTTGAACAGGCGGAATGGCGCCCGCAGCGGTTCGGGCGTGGCAGTCGGGCGCTCAAGAACGCCATCTTCGAGCCGGGCTGGACGGGGCTGCGCGTGCTGGTGCTCGTTGGCCCCGACGGCACGCGCCTGATCGACGAGGACGGCATCGACACCACCCCCGACTTCCCGGAGGTCGTCGAGGCGATCGCGGCCGCCGCGCTGGCGAGCGACATGGTGCTGGACGGCTACCTGACCCTCGAGGCCACCCAGGAGACGGTGGGAGCGACCCAGCTCCTGCCCCGAGCTCCGACCGCGCCCGAGGCCATGACGCAGCTGATCATCGGGAGTCGCCGCCCGCGCCACGAGAAGCGCAATCGCCCCCTGGACGTCGATCGACCGGTCGCCTTCGTGGCCGTGGACCTGCTGGTCGTCGACGGGACGCGGCTGCTCGACGTTCCGCTGCTGGAACGCAAGCGGCTACTGGACGGCGCGCTGCGGGTCGGGGAACTGGTCCGGATCACGCCCTGGACCCACGCCCTGGTGGGCCCGTTCATTTCGACCTGGCGATCGCTCGGCTTCACCGAGATGTCCTGCAAGGGGGTCAACAGCCGCTACCGTCCGGGCCATCGGAACGACGACTGGTCGAGCGTGCCGCTGCCGAACCGCTGAGCCGCCGCTGAGCCGCCGCTGAACCGCCCGACTCGCGCCCGATCGGCGAGCCCCGCTGCCGCGAGACGCCCACCTTCCGCCGCCCCTTCGTGGTAGCGTGGCGCCGATGCCCTCGAGTGCACTCACTCCTGCCATTCGGGACGAGATAGCCCGGCTCGATTCGGCCGACATCATGGTCGGCATCCCGAGCTTCCGGAACGCCGCGACCATCGGCCACGTGGTGCGGGCGTCTCAGGCCGGGCTCGTCCAGTACTTCCCCGATCTCCGACCCGTTCTCGTCAACGCCGACGCGGGCTCGCCGGATGGCACGCAGCGAGTCGTCGGCGAGACCGAGCCGCCCGACTACATCGAGCAGATCCTGCTCGTCCGCCCGACCAACCGCCTGGCGCGGGTAAGCCTGACGTACCCCGAGCTCGACGGCGTCGGCGGCAAGGGCGCCGCGCTCCGGACGCTGTTCGAGATGGCGGCGGCGCTCAAGGTCGAGGCGCTGGTCGTCGTCGACTCGGACCTGCGATCGATCGTTCCCGAATGGATCGAACTGCTCGCCGGCCCGATCCTCAAGGGCGGCTACGACTTCGTCGCCCCGCTGTACGCACGCCACAAGTACGACGGCACGATCACGAACACAGTCACCTATCCGGTGACGCGGGCGCTGTACGGCCACCGCATCCGCCAGCCGATCGGCGGCGACTTCGGCGTCAGCGGCGACCTGATCCGCTACTACCTGGAGCAGGAGAGTTGGACCCCGGACGTCTCCCGCTTCGGGATCGACATCTGGATGACGACTACGGCGCTAACCGGCGGTTTCGCCGTCTGCCAGACGCGGCTGGGTTCCAAGATCCACGACCCCAAGGACCCGGGCTCCGACCTCGGGCCGATGTTCCGCCAGGTCGTAGGCACGCTGATGTCGATGGCCCGCGACAACGCCGAGCGCTGGCTCCCGATCACGGGCAGCCACGAAGTTCCGGCCTACGGTTTCGAGCGCTACGCCGAGCCGCCGCCGCTCGAGGTCAACACGCTACGGCTCCTCAGCCAATTCCACGCCGGCTCGCTGACCTCGTTCGATACGTGGGAGAAGATGCTCCGCCCCGAGAGCTACGAGAGCGTGATGACGCTCGCGACGGAGGCCGGGAAGCTCGCCGAGGCCGCCGCCCACAAGCTCGGCATCACCGACGAGTCGGGCGCCTCCGCCGGTCGCAACGGGCTGCCGAGCACCGACGAGTTGTCCGACACGGTGGCCGCCTTCCACTTCCCCGACGACCTGTGGGCGCGCGTCTTCTACGACCTGCTGGTTTCGGCCAACTTCGGGGGCACGCCTCCCGAGCGACTAGTTGCCGCCTTCGTCCCGATCTACTTCGGGCGCGTCGGCAGCCTGGTGATCGAGAACCGCCGCATGTCCGAAGCGCAGGCGGAAGAGCACGTCGAGCGCCAGGCCCGCGAGTTCGAGCTGCTCAAGCCGTATCTGGTGAAGCACTGGAACGAGGCGGCCGGATGAGCCGCGGAACGCTGCCCTCCCGGATCGTCATTCCCGTCGCCAACCCGCTGACGGCCCAGGAGCTGGTGCGGATCGGCGCTTCACTGCTCGACAAGCACGGCAGCCTCACGGTGCTCGGCATAGTCGAGGTGCCCGAGGGCACGCCGCTCAGCGAAGGCGCAACCCGGGCCCGCCAGGCCCGTCGCCTGCTCCAGAGGCTCCTCGACGTGGCACCGGAAGGCGTGACGATCCATCCCATCGTCCGCATCGGACGCCGGGCCGCCGAGGGCGTGATCGAGGCCGCGACCGAGCTGGACGCCGACCTGATCGTCTTCGGCTGGGGCGGCAAGCCGTCCCCGGCTCGCGCCGGACGCGAGGCCACGGTCTTCTCCCCCACGATCGACGAAGTGGTCCGCGACTCGCCCTGCGACATCGCCGTCATCAAGCAAGGCGGTCCCGAGGGCGAGGGAAAAGCCAGGCGAATCCTGGTGCCGATCCGGGGCGGCCCGCATGCCGAGCTGGCGCTGCGCTTTGCCGACTCGCTGGCCCGTCGCACCGGCGGCGAAGTCGTGGCCTTGCACCTCATTCCTTCTGGTGTCACCGATGGCATCCGAGCGCAGGCCGAGCGAGCCCTCTCCCACTTCATCCGCCAGCACGCCGACGGCCACGTCGAGCAGGCCGTTCGCGAAGCCACGAACGTCCGCAACGCGATCCTGCGCGAGGCGGAAGAGGCCGACATCGTGGTCATGGGCGCCTCCGCCATGCCCGCAGACGGCGGCAAGAGCTTCCTGTTCGGGGCGCTGCCGGAAGCCATCGCGGCCAGGTCGCGCAAGACCGTGATCGTGGTCAAGACCCGCGACGCGATCGGCAAGTCCACCTTCGAGCAGCTAGAACAGAAGGCCGAAACGCTGGCCGCCGCCGAGCGCGCCGCCATCGAGTCGCAGACCGTGCCGCTGCGGGTCGAGCGCTGGTTCGGCGAATCCAACTTCCACCATCGCGAGTTCGGCGACCTCGACCGCCTGGTCGCCCTGAAGCGAAAGCAGGGCCTGACGGTCAGCCTGGTGCTGCCGACGCTCAACGAAGAGGAGACGATCGGCGTCATCGTCGCCCGCGTGCGGCGCGACCTGATCGAACGCCACCAGGTCGTCGACGAACTGCTCGTGATCGACTCCGATTCGATCGACGGCACCCGCGAAGCGGCCGAAGCCGAGGGCGCGCGCGTGGTGATCCACTCCCAGGTTCTGCCCCAGTACGGGAGCTACCGCGGCAAGGGCGAGGCGCTCTGGAAGAGCCTGTACGAAACCTGCGGCGACATAGTCGTCTGGGCCGACACCGACGTCCGCAACTGGCACCCGCGGATGGTCTACGGGACGGTTGGGCCGCTCATCACCGACGAGCGGCTTCAGTACGTCAAGGGCTACTACCGGCGCCCGATCGTCGAGGGTGGCGTCCTCAAGGAGGGCGGCGGCGGGCGCGTGACCGAGCTGGTGGCGCGGCCCTGGATCAACCTCTTCTTCCCCGAGCTGTCCGGGCTCATCCAGCCACTGTCCGGCGAATATGCCGGCCGGCGCAGCCTCCTCGAAACGATCCCGTTCTTCACCAGCTACGCGGTCGAGATGGGCCACCTGATCGACGTCACCGAGCGCGTCGGGCTCGAAGGGCTCGGCCAGGTGGACCTCGAACGCCGGGTCCACCGCAACCAGGACATCGAAGGGCTGTCGCGCATGAGCTTCGTCATCATGCAGGCGATGGCCAAACGGCTCGAAGAACGGCGCAAGGCAAGCCTCTTCGCCGAGACCGGTTCGACGATGAAGCTGCCGCGCTCGGGCCACGGTCGCCTGGGCCTCGAGGTCATCGATCTCGCGGATCGCGAGCGACCGCCGATGGTCCGGATCCCGGAGTACCTCGAGAAGCGGCGCGCGGCGGGAGAGATGCCTCCAGGCGTGGCGCTGCCAGTGGTTGCGGCCGCGGTAGAGCCGCCGATCGAGCCGGTCGAGTCGCCCGAGCCGTCGCCGGCGCCATGAGCGTCGGCTCCCTGCGCGTCCTCATCGCCCCGGACTCGTTCAAGGGCTCGCTCTCGTCGGTGGACGTGGCGCGTGCGCTGGCCGAGGGCTGGGCTCGTGCCCGGCCCCGGGACGAGCTCGTGCTGGCGCCGCTTGCCGACGGGGGCGAGGGAACGCTGGCGGCCATCGCCGAAAGCGGCGGCTGGGAGTGGCGGGAGTGCCCGGCCCACGACCCGCTGGGTCGACCGCTGACGGCGCGCTGGCTGCGCTCCACCGACGGCACGCGGGCCGCGGTGGAGCTGGCCGAGGCTTCGGGACTGTCCCGGCTTCCACGGGACGAGCCACGCAACCCGGTCGCGGCCACGACCGAGGGGACGGGCGAGGTCCTCCGGGCCGTGCTCGATGCAGGCGTTAGCCACGTGATGATCGGCATCGGGGGAAGCGCCACCACGGACGGCGGCGCGGGACTGCTCCGTGGCCTTGGGGCCCGATTCGGCGGCAGTGCGACCGCCGCGGCCCTCACCTACGTCGACCTCTCCGGTCTCGACGATCGCCTCTCGCAGATCGAGCTGCGGGTCGCCTGCGACGTCACGAACCCGCTCCTCGGACCGCATGGCGCCGCCGCGGTGTACGGCCCCCAGAAGGGCGCCTGGCCGGAGGACGTGGCCGCTCTCGACGCCTGGCTGACCCGCTACGCCGACCTGCTCGAAACCGCCATGGGCGTTCGGGCTCGGGATCGCGCGGGCGCCGGGGCAGCCGGTGGGACCGGCTTTGCGCTCATGTGCCTGACACCGAGGCTTCGATCGTTCGACCTAATTCCTGGCGTGGACCTGGTCATGCAAGAGACGGGCTTCGACGAGCATCTCTCCAGCGCCGGTCTCGTGATCACGGGCGAGGGTCAGGTCGATGCTCAGACGGCGTTTGGCAAGACGGCGCTCGGTGTCGCCCGGCGCGCGGCCGCCGCGGGCGTGCCTTGCCTCGCGGTCGGCGGCAGCGTTACCGCTGAGGGAGCGGCAGTCATGGTCGCCGAAGGAGCAGTCGCCGTGCCTGTCCTGGACCGGCCGATGACTCTTGGAGAAGCGATGAGCGAGGTATCGACCCTGGTCGTCTCCGCGGGCGAGCGGTTGGCTCGGATCGTCGAGATCGGTGGCACGGCCGCCCTCCGGAGCTCCCGGCCATGACCGAGCCTCGCCGGCCCGCCGCAAAGGCGGCCGTCAAGCGCAAACCCGCCGCGAAGCCGCCCGCCCGTCGACCGGCGAAGAAGGACCCCGATCAGGTCGCCCGCGCCTGGTCGAAGCTGCTGGCGAGGAAGCGGCCCGGGCTCGTCGGGTTCGTCCTCGACCGGCTCGCCGAGGCGAACGGCCGCCCGGTCTGGCAGCTCCGCCTCGATCCCACGAGCGAGCTGATCCTCACGATCCTTTCGGCCAACAGCGCCGACGTCAACGCCGAGGTCGCTTTCGGGGCTCTGCGCGACGCCTACCCGTCAGCCCCGACCTCGGACAGCGCGTCCACCGAACCGCGCGTCTTCCCCGGCTGGGGTGGCCGCGGCCTGCCGGATTTGTCACCGCCGGACTGGGGCGCCGTCGAAGCCGCGCCTTTGGCCGAGCTGATCGACGTCATCCGGCCCGGCGGCCTAGCTCCCCAGAAAGCTCCCCGAATCCAGGCTGCCCTGGGCGCCTTGCGGGCCAACGGCGGCAGCTACTCGCTCGACTTCCTGGCGACGAAACAGCCGCTGGAGGCCCGCGACTGGCTCTCGGCGATCCCAGGGATCGGCAAGAAGACGGCGTCGGTGGTGCTGCTGTTCAGTTTCGGCCTGCCGCTCATGCCGGTCGATCGCCACGTCTTCCGAGTCAGCCAGCGCCTCGGCCTGATCCCGGCCAAGTCCGATCCCGACAAAGCTCACGACTACTTCCTGGCAATGCTCGAGCCGGACCAGATGTACGAAACGCATGTCTCGTTGATCACCCACGGCCGCCGAACCTGCCACGCTCAGCGCCCCGACTGCGAGCACTGCCCGATCGCGCCCCGCTGCCGCTACTTCGACCCGAAGGCGGAGTAGGCCGCTGGCCGGATCGCCGGTGGCGCCTCCTCGAGCTCGCGGCGGAATGGCCACCTTAGGCCGAGCGAAGAGGACCGGCTGGACGTTCCTGAGGCTGCGCTCGGGTTTGTCCTATTTGTTGGTCTGGCAGCGCGATTCCTGGGGGCGGCGATCAGTGGACGAGATTGACCGCACCCGTGGCATCGATTAGCACACCGTTTGGCGTGGGCCCGAAAGACGCCGACACCCTCACGGCCTGAATCCACTTCCCGTGCTGCGTGTCGTAGCCGACAAGCACGATGGAGCCGAAGCCAACGATGTGGTAATAGGCGCCGGCTCCGGTGCCGAGGATCTCGTCATAGATCGGTACCCACACGATGACAGGCGGTGTCTGGTTGACGTAGGCGCTGAAGTCGGCGGGCATGTTGCCGGTGGCAGAGCCGATGAAGTTGTTGGCCGCAGTCGGATCCAATGTCGTGCAACAGCCGTAGCTATTGGGAGGAGGGCCGACCTCGCTGTCCAGGAAAGACTGGCTTACGTCGCAGCCGCCGTCGATCATCCCCAGGCCGAAGCCGTTGCACTTCGATGATCCTTTGCTTGGGGCCCCGAACGCGAGCCATCCAAAGGCGCCGGGGGCGATTTTCGCGGACGCGTCTCCTGACGACGATCCAAGACACGACGCGAAGTTAGCCGCCATCGGGTCGCAGTACGGAAGGTTTCTGAATGCAGTTTCGTCGATCCCAATCGGCATGACCCCGGCGGCCGCCTTACTCTGCACGACCGCAGTCGCGGCGACCCCCGCCGACCACGTGTTGACGCCCATGATACCCAGGAAGAACGTCTTCCACGAGGTCTTGGCGTTGACGGTAACGCCGACTGCGTTGGCGGGAATACCGCCCCCGACGTCGCCGAGCGCCTTGCCCGTCTGATCCACGTATTTCGCACTGACGAGCTGGGCGTGATTGGCGGACAAAACCGAGTTGACGGCGGCGACGACGTTCGCGTCGGTGCCGGCGCCGACAGGCTTGCCTGTGTACGACTCACCCAGAACGCGCGCGCCTGCCATGGCGGAGAAGTCAGCCGCGTTCTGACCCGCGCGCTGCTGGCTCAACCCATAGCCAGTGTCCGCGACGAGCCCAGCCGCAAGCAGCAGCACGGGCAGCAATAGCGTGAATATAACCAGCGTTTGGCCCCGTTGGGACTTGGCGGGTGGGCGGTACATCGACGTCTCCTACTGGATCACCATCGTGGCCGAGCCGGACAGAGCAACGGATCCGATCGCCGAGCCCGCGATGGGCGTGATCGGGATGAACGTGTAGACGATGCGGACCGACACCAGAGCTCCAGCCGAATTGGGAGCCGAGCTGCCGGCGCAGTCCGGGAAACTCACAGTCGCCTCGGTCCAGGCTCCGGTCGGGGCCGGGTCGCCCAATGCGGCACCCGCATCGCAGGCGAAGTACACCTCAGTGTCAGTGATCGCATTCAGGGCGACCGCCATGCGATTCGCAGCCGCCACCACATCCGCCTTCAGCGCGGCCGGGGTCGCGGGGCAGACGTGGGCACCGGGATTCGCAGCTGTGATCTGGCTCTCCGCCGACACGCAAGACGGATCGGTCAAAGTCGTTATCCCGATCCATCGAGCTTCGACTGCTGCGACTCGTGCGCCTTCGCGGGCAGCCTGAGAAAGCTGGTTGTTCGTGTAGATGAGGCGAGCCCCGTCGATGGTGCCGAAAAGTGCGAGCAAGAGGGGCAGAAGAATGAGGGAGAATTCGACGAGGCTCTGACCTCGTTCGCGGCGTCTGGTCAACATGTCATGGTCGTCCTAGCCCAGCGTGACCGTTGTCGTGCCTGTGCCGGTGCAACCCGAAATGGTCGTAACGGTGAGTGTGACGGTCCAAGTCTGCGCATTGATCGGATGGCCGTTCTTGTCGACGGCTAGCGTGTAGGTATATAGGTGTGACCCTGGGCTCGCGAACGTGCTCGTGTTACCGTCACCGAGGTTCCACGCCCACGCGGTCACTGATCCGGGGGTGACCGTGGCGGTGAACGTTACCGTGATGGTCACGTCATTTGGTTTGCCTGTTGGGTCAGCGGGGCTGATCGTGACCTTAGGAACGACACACGTGGGCGTCGGTGTCGGCGTCGAGGTCACGGTCAGCGTGCCGGCGACGTAGCTGATGCTGTAGCCGGCCAAGACCGCGCCCGAGCATGTGATTGGGTAGCTCCCGATCGGGCTCGAAAC
>Ga0209014_10001719_pt1 | contig 12936 bp, 9 predicted proteins | sample BarGraNGADG00212_FD_184491 | JGI IMG/M metagenome (GOLD analysis project Ga0209014, IMG submission 184491) | Arctic peat soil microbial communities from Barrow, Alaska - Barrow Graham LP Ref core NGADG0002-212 (SPAdes) (version 2) | ecosystem: Environmental > Terrestrial > Soil > Wetlands > Peat...
CGGTCTGCATCTCGCACTGCCGAGACTTCAGGATTAGTCATAACGAGGACTCGATCAGCGGCGGCGATTGCGTTCTTAAAACCGCGTTCGATCCCTGCCGGTGAATCGATGATGATCCAGTCCACTTCCTGGCGCAACTCGTCACAAAGGCGGACCATGTCACTCGGTGAAATCGCGGTCTTATCTCGAGTTTGGGCAGCTGGGATGAGGTATAAATCGGGAAGGCGTTTATCGCGAATCATGGCCTGGCGTAAACGACAGCGACCCTCAATTACATCCACCAAATCGTAAACGATGCGATTCTCGAGACCCAAAACCACATCCAGATTTCGCAAACCGATGTCTCCATCAATGCACGTTACTTTTTTACCTTGTGCTGCCAAAGCCACTGAAATATTTGCAACAGAGGTGGTTTTGCCAACCCCGCCCTTACCAGACGCAATTGTCACTACTTGTGCTGTCATCTTCCCGTCCTGTTTATTTATGCCAAGGCTCTGCCACCAGTTGTCCATCTTTCAGGCAGGCGATCTCAGGCTGGCTTTTCGCTTGTTTTTTTGGCGAGACGGCGATCTCGCCAGCGATACGTAGCTGGGTTGGCACCAACTCCAAGGCACAAACCACCGCCTTTTCGTTCCCCTGTGCTCCGGCATGGACAACTCCGCGCAACCGTCCCCAGACAATCACACTGCCACCTGCAACAATTTCCGCTCCCGGGTTGACATCCCCCATCACAATCACATTTCCTTCAAAAAGGATGCGTCCGCCGGAACGGAGTGGACCTTTAACCCATTTGGCTGCATCTTCAGGCAATACTTCGGGAGCAACTTTAAAATCAACTGGTTGAGGCTTCGATATTCGTGTTGCCAGCCCAAGATTTTGAGCGGTCGTTTCCGTGACAGATGATTCGCTCAGGATTGCCCAGAGTGTTATACCACGTTCCGAAAGCTGGTCACGCAATGTTGACAATTCGGCTACCCGCAACTCATTCAATCCCACATTAAGAACTACACGCGCTCCCTGGAAAAATGATAAGCGTTCATCGACATTTTTAACAAAAGCGTTTACCAGTTCCGGCCAGGAAGCACCGTCCAGGGTAATTAACAGACCATCCCGAATTCCTTTAATTTGAATTAATGAGGGCGACTCAACCATAATTCCTGAAATTATACTGCTTTTTGAAGGCTGTACTAAATGGTTATTTGATGAAAAGCCTATATCCAGAAATCTGAAGGCTATACGATTAGAAACGTGTGACGGGTATTGGGTTTATTAATCGAACTACATAGAGAAGCACAGATCCATGGCTGAAGATAAATCCGCGATTTCAACCAATCCCAAGCTTTATTTGTACCTTCCCACGATGTCAACCCTCTGGTAAAATCAGCCCCCGGAGCGTTGTACCCTTCGCTCCCCCATCCCAAAGTAAGAAAGGGCTTGAAAATGAAAGTATTACTTATAAAGGACGTTTATAAACTTGGACGAGCAGGCGATGTAAAAAAAGTTGCAGATGGATATGGTCGCAACTTCCTGCTTCCGCAGAAAATGGCGGTACTGGCTACCCCAGGCGCTATTAAAACTGCAGAACGCATTCGCTCGAAAGCAGCTGAGAAACGAGTAATCCTCAACGATGAGATGAGCGTGGTTGCCAAGGCGCTTGAAAAGGTCCAGTTATCATTTGGAGCTCGCGCCGGTGAAACCGGGAAGCTGTATGGGTCCATAACTTCTCAGGAAGTGGCTGACGCTCTTCAAAAGAAGACCGGGTATGCCCTTAAGCGTCAACAATTGGACATGCAGCCGCTGCGCGCGTTGGGTGAACATACGGTGAGAATCCGCTTGACGATGGATTTAATCCCGGAAATCAAGGTCACCGTCTTTCGCGAAGGTGAAGCAGAACCAAGCCTGCCTATCGAAGAACCTGCTCCAAAGGCAGAAGCAAAAGAACCTGTCGAAACACCGGTTGAACAACCTGCTGAACCTGACACAAGCACCGAATCTGCCGCATAATTCCTCGAAGAGAGAACAAACAGAACATCACCGGTCCATTCAAATTGGGGTGCCGGTGATTTTTCTTTAGCTAACATGGCAGAAACCATAGGACAACAACTTAAACAAGCTCGCGAAGATAAAAACCTGACCATCCAGCAAGTGGTACAGGTTACTCAAATACGGGCGCATCATCTCGAGGCAATCGAAGCAGATGATTTTGAATCCCTGCCATCTCCCATCCAGGCGCGTGGTTTTTTGCGGCTATACACTGAATTTTTAGGCCTCTCACTGGATGACGTAATTTCCAACCAGCGGGAAGGGGTGGGCCTGCCTGCCTCGACGGGAGAGTTATCCTCATCTTTTGACCAAGTTACAGTTTCAGCAGACAACTCCGGGAATAATCCTTTCCAGGGAAAAAACCATGTTTCCATCGGCTTTCCAAACAAGGTTATTGCCCGGTTCAACAGGATCGCCCATAGGGTAAAAACCAAACCTGGTCCAGCAGACTCTACAGAATTGACCAAACCAGAAATTCCACATGAACCAGATAAAGTTGAAAAAGATACGCCTCAAGTAGAAGCCCCCTTCCCAATTATCGAGACTCTTCCCTCCCAGACAATTTTTACCACAATAGGGGAAACGCTTCGACAACGCCGCGAAGGCTTGAGTTTGACCCTTGATGAGATCGAACGTCATACTCACGTCAGAAAACATTATTTGCTCGCCCTGGAAGCTGGAAATTTTGTGGACTTGCCGTCTTCGGTACAGGCGCGCGGCATGCTAAATAACTACGCCCATTTCCTCAACTTGGATGTTGATGCCATATTGCTAACATTCGCCGACGGATTGCAGCACCAGTTACTTGAAAGACAAGCCAAGTCTGAAGAGAAATCTGATAAACATTCATCGAAATTTCCATTCTTAAAAGACTTGCCATTTAAAATTAAGATCCCTGCAGTGATCCGGCGATATATCTCGTTGGACGTCATTGTTGGGGGTGGATTAATAATCCTCCTGCTCGCATTCGCTATTTGGGGGACCAGCCGAATTATCAGTTTGCGAACAGGCTCAACAACTCAACCGACAGCGCCTCCCATGTTGAGCCTTTTGCAATTATCGACGGAGCTTCCAACTTCCACTCCAGAACCCGAAACAACCGGAAATGGACCCACCCCAGCTATTGATGTTGCTGTCGAAACTGCGGCTTTGACACTACCAGCCGCAGGCCAGGGGGCAGTACAAATAGTCGTCATCGCCCAGAATTCTGCATATGTACGCGTGACGGTGGATGGCAAAGTCCAGTTCGAAGGGCGGGTTACCGCTGGAAACGCGTATCCATATGACGGCAACACCCAAATAGAAGTCCTAACCGGAAATGGTAGAGCCATCAGTATCCTTTACAACCAGAATAACCTGGGTCCCATGGGAGATATCGGTCAGGTTGTGGATCACATCTATACCGCAAACGCCATCCTGAATCCGACGGCGACGTTTACCCCAACAACTACAATCACTCCCACCCCAACCAATACATTGAGACCAACTGCCACCTTGCGACCTTCTGCCACTCCGCGTTCAAGTTCCACCCCGCGCCCTTCTCAAACACCGGTACCATAAATCCAAGAAACATTTGATTAATTATGAAATATATCCTGGCAACTCGTTGATTTCGAGAAAGAAAGCTTTATTGTTATGAACCGAAAAACTTTCCATATGACGTCGCTTGGCTGCGCCAAAAATACAGTGGATTCCGACTCCATGGTGCAACTTTTGGAAAACAGCGGCTACAAGTCTGTAAATGCACCCCAGCAGGCAAGTGTGCTCATCGTCAATACCTGTGGGTTCATCGGCTCCGCGCGCGAAGAATCATATTCCACCTTGAGCACCCTGGCAGAGACAAAACGTTCAGACCAAATACTGATCGCGGCGGGTTGCCTGACCCAACGCTATGGTGCTGAAGTAGCCCGCAAGGTACCAGGCGTGGACGGGATCCTCGGTACCCGCAGGTGGATGGACATTGTCCAGGTGGTGCAACAATTGCGGCATAGTTCGCGGCATCCGTCAAATTCGGGGCTGCGACCCGAACCAATGTACCACTTGCCGGAAACTGCCACCATTGGAACTGACGAAAATGGCGCGTTACGCGCCTCCATCGCAGGTGCCAGTGCCTATATTAAAATCGCAGATGGATGCCGCCGACCCTGTGCGTTCTGCGCCATACCGCTTATAAAGGGCACGACTGTAAGCAGACCACTTGAAACCCTATTGGACGAAACAAGACAGCTTCGTGATATGGGAGTGCGGGAACTGGTCCTGATCGCCCAGGACACCACCGATTACGGTCACGATTTGGGGATGAAAGAAGGCCTTGCCACCCTGCTGGAGAAAATAATCTCTGCAGCGCCGGACATGGACTGGATCCGGATCATGTATGCGTTTCCCGGCTATGTCACCGACCGACTGATTGAGGTGATGGCAACCCATCCGCAGGTGTTACCTTACCTCGATATCCCACTCCAACACGCAGATCCCGTCCTCCTGACCAGGATGCGACGCCCTGCCAACATTGACTGGGTGCACACCACGATCGCTAAAATGCGGGCAAAGTTGCCCAGGCTAGCCATCCGGACGACATTCATCGTTGGGTACCCTGGTGAAACGGAGAAGGAGTTCCAGACTCTTTTGGACTTCGTTGAGGAATTGCGCTTCGATCGGGTGGGAGCATTCCAATTTTCATTTGAATTAGGTACGGCCTCCGAAGCCTTTGGAGATCCCATCCCAGCGACTGTCAAACAGGAACGTTACCAGAGGCTGATGGAGCTTCAACAGACCATCTCGCTGCAAATCAACCAATCATATGTGGGGCAGACGCTGGACGTTTTGGTCGAAGGGGAGCAGAATGGAATAGCCATCGGACGATCCTATCGGGATGCGCCTGAGATCGACGGGATGGTTTTTATCGAAGGGAAAGCGGAAATTGGGAGCATTGTCCCGGTAAAAATCACGGGGGCTATGGCTTACGATCTAACGGGTACTCCGGCGATTTAATAAAGATCCAAGGGGGAGTCACAAAGGGTGGGAGCAACGAACATCAAGGTGTAGGGGTATTCGTTAGTGCAGGAGTATTTGTTGGAACCACCGCAGTTGTCGGAGTCTCGGAAGGAGGAGTTGTCGTAAATGTCGGAGTTCCTGTCCCTTCTGCGGTACCCCCCGGGGTAACGCCACCACTGCATTTATTTGCAGCTTCGGTGGCGGATGGATATACCGCGTTATTTAATGGGTCGCCCACCGTGAAGGCCGCAGAATATTGATCTACAGCCTTGCAAAATTCCCCGGCTGCGTAATATTGTTCTGCCAGCATTTGAGTGGCTTCCACCCAACGACTGGTGGCGCTCAGGCAGGATGAATCCGTTAAATTGGGATACTGGGCCATCACCTGAGCAAAAAAGTTTTGCGACTGCAACCAGTCCTGGTCCCAAAAGCTGGCGCCGATAATATATAGACGGGCGTAAGTACGCAAGCTTTCCGCGGAAGCGTCCAGGTTCCCGATGCCAACAAAGTGTTCGGCGAGGGTCAGATCATAAATGCCGCCTTCCAGGTTGGCATCCTTGCAGGAAGCGGCAATTTTCCCCACCCCACGCTGACGAAGAGCCATGTAGTACATGCCATCGACCTGGGCGGTCTGGAAAGTGGGAAAAGACTTGCGCAGGGAATCCAAGTTGGTTATGGCGCCATTCCAATCACTGGCATTCAAAAGCTGTTGGGCAGTATTAAAAATATCCTGCGCACCGCGTAAATCGGGAGTGGGAGAAACGACCGGGGTGGGAGAAAACTCCGGAGTGGGGGTGGCATGTATTTTCATCATCAAGTCGGAATAAGCAGTAACGATGCCGGGATAACTCGAGTCAGTGGCGATGACCCAATCGAAATACTTTTGGGCAAGCTCGAAATTGCCATCTGTATAGGCTTGCATTCCGAGTTGGAACTGCTCATCGATCTGCCCGGCGTCCTGTGTATTTTTGGCAGCCACGCGCTGCCCCATCCCGGACCCGTATCCAGCCAACAAGCCAATTGCAATAAGGGCAACTACACATATCCCGACCAACCAGCGAGGGAAACTCTTTTTTGGTTCGGTTACCGGAGATTCCGCAGGAGTTTTTTGGAGAGGGAGATGGGGTTCTGTATCTTTCAAGTCTGTTTCAGGCATCGGGCGATTATACCTCAGGATTAAAGTTGAAGAAGAAGGCGGCCTTCCTTCCAAATGAAGGGCAGTGCGACGGCCGCACCACATACAAGGGATATCAATGCAGCAAATATTGGAGAAAGCGGTATGAAATTTAATACGGCAAACGCAACCAGCCCGCCCACAATTGCTGCAAGCAATGCGCGAACCAGGGTACCCTTCATTTCGAACAAGCCAGGAAATTTACGGTTCTGTAATGAGAGCAGAACGACAGCCTGCGTTGTGAACGTTACGGCGGCTGCCAGCGGAATACCAGGCACACCAATCCAGGTGGAAAACAACCAGGCGAGCAGAATAAATGAGACCACCTGGATAAATGCCGCCACGAGCGGGGTGCGTGTATTCTGGTTCGCATAAAATGAACGCACAGCGGTCTCAAGCCAGACGTCACCGAGCAAACCAAAAAGGAAAGCCCAGGTGCACCAGGTGACCATGTCAAGCTGGGAGGTTTCGTACCCGAAGAAACCTGCCACCAATGGACGGATGGCAACCGCCAGCAAGGCAGCGGCAGGAAGGCTGAGCGCCAGCATCACCCGCAAGGCGCGGTTAACCGTTTGACGGAAAGCATCAGGCTGGCGGCGATCAATAAACTCGGCCAGGGTTGGCAGAAGGGCGATGGCGATAGCCGTACCGATCACCGTTTCGGGGACCTGCTGGATGGTCCAGGCGAGATTCAGCGCCCCCACGCCCACCCCGCCAAAGCGGGAGCCCAGGCTGTCGCGGGCGACAAAATAAGCCTGGATGCTTGCCATGGTCAGGACACGCGGCCAAAGCAGGATGAGAACGCGCTGCACACCGGGCATCCTGAGCCCGATGACCGGTCTCCAGCGGAACCCGTAATGGATCAACCCCGGGACCTGGATCAGCAGGTGCATGGCAGCCCCCAGTATGACGCCGTAAACCATTCCGTACAGTCCCAAACCGAAAGCCGGGAGGGTCAGCGGACCGAGATGAAAGCCCTGGCTGGGGGTCAGGACGGTAACACCAAAAATCTGTCCCAGGTTATAAAAAATGGGCGCCAGGGCGGGGAGCAGGAAATGCTTGTTGGCCTGCAGACCCGACATGACCAACCCGCTGATGGAAAAGAGGAGAATGGCGAGCAGGTCGAGGCGCATCAAGGAGGCGGTAAGGGCCTGGTTTGCGGGGGTAAAACTCGGAACAATAATAAACCGGACAAGCGGTTCTGCAAAAGCGATGATGACCACCGAGATCGCAGCAGTCAACAGGAAGGCCAGGTTAATTATCCGGGAGAATAAATCCCAGGCAGCGGAGCGGCCATCCCGGTCAAGATATTCCTTTAGTACAGGAATGAATGCCACTCCAAGGGCACCTCCAGAAAGCAGCGCCGAAAGGTAATCTGGAATGTTATTGGAGGCGCCAAAAATTCCCATCCCTTCCAACCCGACCACCTTGTTAAAGAGCATGGCTTTGACAAAGGCAAGACCCTTGTCAAAAGTAAAGAAAAAAGCCAGCATTAATGAGATTCGGGTAAGACCAGAAAGTTTTCGCATCAGGACCCAACCCTAATCGAGTGCACCAATTTCTTTTTCAACTGCCTCCAATATTTCACCCGACCTGACCAGGGCTTTCATGGCATTGTGATCGGGGTAAAGCGGGCGATCCTCTTCAAGATGAGCCACGTGTTTGCGAATGACCTCACGTGCCTTCTGAGTGCCCTTGCCGGGTGTGAAAGTGCGGAAATCCAAAGCCTGGGCAGCCGCCATGAATTCGATGCCTAGCACCCCCCAGGCATTATCCAGGATCTGACCATTCTTGAGAGCAGTATTCATGCCCATCGAAACAAAGTCCTCCTGATCGGCTGCAGCGGGGATGGACTGGATGCTGGCGGGGGCGGATAGAATACGCTGCTCGACAATAAGATGGTCGGCGGTGTACTGGCTGAGCATCAAGCCGGAATAAAAGCCAGGGTTGTGGGCCAGGAAATCAGGTAAACCCGCCGAAAGAGCCGGATTGGTCAGGCGGTTCAGGCGGCGCTCGGCCATTACGCAAACCATGGTAATGGCAATCCCGGCCATGTCCATCGGCAGAGCTACGGGGGAGCCCTGGAAATTGGCGCCAGTGAGGGTCAATTTCAGGTCTGGGATGAATATGGGGTTATCGCCTACACCGTTCAGTTCGATCTCGACCTGAGAACGGGCATACGCAATGGCATCGCGGGCGGCACCGACGACCTGGGGTGTGGAACGCATCGAGTAGGCATCCTGGACCTTGGTTTTCATCTTCCCCGTTGTCAGGTCGGACCCGGAGACCAATTTCAATATATTTTTAGCTGAAGCAACGGCACCCTTGAAGCCACGCAATTCATGGATCCTGGAATTGTAGGGTTTCAAGTTGCCCAAGAGCGCCTCAATTGACATGGCAGCCGCGATCTCGGCCTGTTTGAGGAAACGTTCCATATCGTAAATGTGGAGGGCGGACATGGCGGTGAGCAGATTGGAACCGTTGATGGCTGCCAGCCCGTCCCGAGCCTGCAGCCCGGGAACCGGAATACCAGCGCGGTGCATGGCCTCGCCACCCGGGAGACGTTCTCCCATATAGAAGGCTTCACCCTCCCCCAAGAGGAGAAGCATTGCCTGGGCCATGGGAGCCAGGTCACCACTAGCGCCGACAGAACCTTTATTACAGACTACAGGGGTGACGCCTTTATTGAGCATCGCGACCAGGGTGAGGGTGATCTCGGGACGGCAGCCGGAATTGCCATGAGCGTGGACATTAATGCGCCCTGCCAGGGCGGCGCGGACCTGCTCTTGCGGGACCGGGTCACCAATGCCGGCGGCGTGGTTATAGATGAGATATTTTTGGAATTCCTTGACCTGTTCATCTGAAAGGATCTTCTCCGAAAACTCGCCGATGCCGGTGTTGGTGCCATACATGGTCTCATGGGCAGCGAGTTTCTCTTCCAACATTGCCCGGCAGACCTTGATGCGTTCCAAGGCGGCAGGAGCCAGTTCAACTTTTTCGCCGAAACGGGCAATTGCGACGAGTTTTTCGATGGTGAGGGAAGATCCGTCGAGGGTAATGGTCATTAATTGCTCCTTAGAATTCAGGTATCTTGATTTTACCCCATCGGGGAGGGTGAAACCAAGATCCGGTGAAAAGGGATATTGCAATGATCAGCGCGCGAAAACGACTACATTCGAATGACTGATTTTGGATCGTTTATTTTATATGATGCTTGCATGCAACATTTAACGAGTGCGTCCCATCGACGACTCTGGTCGTCGATGCGGCCGATTGCGGCTTGAAGCCGCATCGGCTCAAAACGAATGACTGATTTTGAGGGGTTAAAAATCGATGACGGCAGAAGTTTTCATTTTTCATCGAGCGATCATTTTAGCGAAAATTCAGTTTTATCAAATTCGAACCACTTTTAGATGGATTTTGGAGATGCTGCCGTGATCTACGGGTTCTGATGCCTTTCCGTTTGAAAAGATAAACCATTGGAATCAGGGGAGGAATAACCCCACGGGTGGGGGTATAAATGGAATTAATGCCAGGGGTGGAGAAACGACTGAGGAACGAATAATTTCTCCAGGTAGAGGGTTTTTTGGGCGACCACCTCCCTATAAAGCAGGGATGATAAGGGTCGCCTCTACCACGGACAGCATCCCTCGAGCATGAGCGGGCAGGATGACCCCCCCAGATCGGGGATAAAGGATCTTAACTCAACCCGTTAACGCAGATTTTGATGCACCCGCCGGCTCTGGTGTTTCAAATTTTAAAGGACAAAAATAAGACGGAAAATAACAGACATAATTTACCGCAACTTGATTATAGAACATAATTTCTAGTATGTCAACCTGTAAATGCCCAAAGAGGATAGATCCAAATAAGAGTTATTAAGGTACGTCTGAATATTGTATGAGAAACGGGGGAACTGCCTTGACTTTTCCTGCGACCCAAATATAATTGCATTTTGCAACTATTTTTAAAGGAAATGAAATAATGAACTCCCCACAACAAACCGCTGTGCTGGTGATCGACTATATCCCTCAATTGATGCGACTGCTGCGGACCAAGTTCCGTGAAAAGCGTACCGATAGTCTATCAATGGTCCAGTTCCGGACGCTGGCATTCGTGGATGCGAACCAAGGCGCGTCGCTTTCAGATGCGTCCACAGCCATTGGGTTGAGCCTGCCCTCGATGTCCAAACTGGTGGATGCGCTGGTAAACCAGGGATACCTGCAACGGGACATGCACGGGGAAGACCGGCGCAGAATCCGCCTCTCCCTTACGGGAAAAGGCAAAAGCGAGCTGGATGAGTCATACCGGCATACTCAGTCGTACTTTGAAAATAAATTTGCAGAGATCACTGAAGATGAGCGAAAGCAGATCGCTGAATCCATGAACCTGATGAATAAATTATTCACGCTTGATCCAAAACCCAAAATGCTTGAACCGGGTAAATAAAATAGTGTTACCGCAGGAAAATTAGGATCGTGCCAGGAGCAAAATAGATAAATGGATAAAAAATATTCCCTATTCGGAAAGGTAGTTGACTATAAGTGGATCGTATTAAGCGTCACGACCATCGGAGCGCTGATGGCAGCCATCGACAGTACCATCGTAGTCCTTGGGCTTCCGGAAATGATGGTGAAACTTCACGCAGACCTGATCGAGATGATCTGGGTAATCATGGGCTACATCCTGGTGAGCACGGTCTTCCTACTGACCTTTGGGCGGGTGGCGGACATGTTTGGCAGGGTGCGGATGTACAACCTCGGTTTCGTGATCTTCACAATCGGATCAGCCCTGTGCGGTTTTTCAGTAAATGCAACAGAGTTGATCCTTTTCAGGCTGGTACAAGGCAGCGGCGCGGCAATGATGGTAGTCAACAGCGTGGCACTGATCACCGAGGTTTTCCCTGCAAATGAACGCGGCAAGGCGCTGGGAATCAATGCAATCACCTTCTCATTCGGAGGAGTGGCTGGACCCATCCTGGGCGGCTTGATCCTGACATTGGCTGACTGGCGCTGGATCTTCTTCATTAATGTACCGGTGGGGATCCTGGGGGCAATCTGGGGGTACCGGGTGCTGCGCGAGATGTCGGTTCGAGCCCGCAATGAACGTTTTGACGGGGTTGGTGCGATCAGCTTCAGCCTCAGCCTGACTTCCCTTTTAATAGCCCTGACACTGGGTATCGAATACAACTTTACATCGACCCCCATCCTCGTGCTTTTCGGGGTATTCCTGGTGGGAATGAGCTTTTTCCTGTGGTGGGAAAGACGCGCCACCAACCCAGTGCTGGACCTGAGCTTATTCAAAAACCGGGTATATAACTTTTCGGTGATGTCGGCAATGATGCAATCGCTGGCGCTCTTTGCGGTGAATTTCCTGATCGTTTTCTATTTGCAGGGAGTGCTTGGATATGATCCGCTTAAAGCAGCACTGTTACTAATCCCCCTGCCCGTGATGACATCCATAATTGCACCCTGGGGAGGCAATATCGCAGACCGAATCGGGGCGCGCATCCCTGCGACGGTTGGCTTGCTGATACAAGGCGCAGCATTGGTCTGGTTTACTCGAATCACACCGGCCATGCCCTACTGGCAGATCGCTGTTGGTCTAGGTTTCATGGGGATGGGCGGAGGACTGTTCTACCCACCAAATACGAGCGCCGCTATGAATTCTGCCCCCAAAGACAGGCTGGGGATTGCCTCAGCGACTCTGGCGACCCTACGCCAGGCAGGCATGGTGACCAGCTTTGCACTCTCCCTGGCAGTGGCTGCGAGCAGTCTGCCGCGGGATGTGATGATGCAATTGTTCGTGGGCAATAACGTGGCCATGGGTTCAGCTCCAATGGAGGCGTTCGTGACAGGGATGCACAGCGCGTTCTATGTTTCGCTCGTGTTGGTAGTCATTGCAGCAGGAATTTCGTTCGTGCGAGGAAAGGAAGACCGGAAGGCGTTGGCGGAAGAAGGTGTGAGCCCGGTGACAGAAAATGCAGCAAAGTAATTTCCCAAATGTTGAGTGAAGGGGTTTTATGAAAACATACATTTCGCTCCTAAGAGGCATCATTGTTAGCGGGAAAAACTAACCCCCACCGCCTGCGGCACCTCCCCCAAATCCGACATAAAGATTTCTTTGTATTACCAAACATTTAATTGTCGTATTTGGGGAAGGATGAAAACCTATATTTCATTGCAGAACGAGGTTGACATCCACAGGAAAAAGAACCCCCCCGCCTCCGGCACCTACCCTGACGCCCCTCAAAGGGGTGCTTCGCAAAGTACAAATGTCCCCCAAATACGTAAACCCCCACCGCCTCCGGCACCTCCCCCAAATACGACAAATAGATTTCTTTGCATAACTAACGTTTAGTTGTCGTATTTGGGGAAGGAAGAGACACAAGGTAAGGTTCAGCCGCATTCGCACACATCAATATTTAAGTTTGCAGGACTACAAAATGCCGGCGAGGTGGGGGAAATAAGATTACAGGACGTCCAGCAGCAATCCCCAGCAGGGGCCACGCAACCTAAACCCGAACTGTGACTACTACACGTGTGGTTGCTCAAATTGCAGCACACTCCGGCGTTGGTACTATATAAGGTGGCATTCACCGGCGGGGGACGGACGAAGGTAAAAAGAACCACGATAATGAACAGCACACCATACAACAACCGCTTCATGATACCAGCGTAGCACAAGCGATTTCGCTTGTCATCCTATCGATTCATAAAACCAGC
>Ga0209014_10001723_pt1 | contig 12926 bp, 21 predicted proteins | sample BarGraNGADG00212_FD_184491 | JGI IMG/M metagenome (GOLD analysis project Ga0209014, IMG submission 184491) | Arctic peat soil microbial communities from Barrow, Alaska - Barrow Graham LP Ref core NGADG0002-212 (SPAdes) (version 2) | ecosystem: Environmental > Terrestrial > Soil > Wetlands >...
CCAACAGCGTGCGGCGTTATGCAGCGGCAGCTCGCCCGGCTCGGCCAGACGATCAAGATCGTCGGGCTGCCCATGACAGTTGACGATCTCCGGGCGCTCAAGCCTTTCGAGTTCCAAAACTGGGTAATCGGCCGGATCAACGGCACCCACTCGCCGCGCAAGACCGGCGACATGGGAATCGACGGGCATACCTTCTTTACCCATGACCCGGTCCAGGTGAAGCAATCCGAGGGCATCGGGCGTAACGTCGTGGACAACTTCGAGACCGCTATCAAGAGAGAGGGGCGTAAAGTCGGCTATATCGTGGCACTGAGCTTCGGGCGCGGTGCCAGGGAAGAGGTCGCCAGAGCCAAGGCGCACGAGGCGCTTGAGATCGAACTAGTCGAGGTCCAATCTCTTCTCGGCGGAACCCACCCGCTCGCCAGGAACGAATCGACCGTCTTCGGGACTGAAATCGCACCCGTCATTCCGAGAGACGTTGCGACCCTCCCGACTGTCGAAGAGCTACTCGGCGAGGATGAGGGACGGCGGGCCGCTGAGGAGCCAGAAGACTCCGATTCAAGCTGAGACACTGCTCATCCACGGTCGCGCGTCGTCGCCCTTCGGCGGCGTTCGCTAAAAAACAGCCTCCTGGCGGGCGAGGCCGGCCGCCATACCGCCCAGGGGGCCTGCACGGGCACCACGCGGCGAGGCGGCCGGGTGCGCGCCCCAGCATAGGGGCACCCGGATTCTGTGGCGATTCGGCCCCGTGCGCCTCTGTGCGGGCTTCCTAAGCCGGGCCGGGCCGTCCGCGATTCACCGTCGCCGTTGCCTTGGCGGGAACGGGTCGCCCCGCGCCGATTCGAGCAGTTCATCGAACTGCTCCGGGGTGATGCGCCCCCTCTCTTTGAGGGCTGCGGCGGTGCGGACCTGTTCCCAAGAAGCGCGGCGCGGTGATGTCGGCGGAGCGGCGGCTTCGCTCGGGTGCTGTGCGACCATGAGCCAAAGCATGAGAATCGCAACAGCGCCGACGACGGCGGCAGGAGGGAGCCGGAGGCCGAGCCATAAGGACAGCGCGTAAACCACGGCACTAAGCACGCCGGTCAGCATTACCAGCGCGATCAGCGCGAGTGCCGCGCGATGGACGGTCTCGCCGGGCGACGGCGGCGGTGTTGGGGTTAGCACGTGGATATCCTCCGGGCGCGTCAAGAGGCAGCCTTACTCGGCCAGCCGATCACCGCGTCAAGTCCAACCGCTACGGGCGACTCGACGGCACGCGCGAGCTTCCCTCGATCGCGTCGAGGATCTCATACTCACGCCGCCCTTCTACGTCGGGGTGGCGACCACATCGGACGGCGGCGACACTTCGTTCTCGGGGTCGTTGACGCGGTAGATGTCGAAGGCGAAGCCGTATTGGGCGTGAGAGACGTTGAAGGTGTCAACGTAGTTGCCCGAGAAAACATATATGCCGCTAACCGGGTAACCGCCGTCCATGGCGACCCACAGCTCGGCGTCGCTCGTCCCGTCTTTGTAGAGGGTGCACTCGACCGCGGAGCCGGCAAGGGTCGGGCCGCTCGCCACAAAGCCGGTCGGGTTGGCGACGAATCTCTGGATAACCGGGTTGCCACCATCGGCGGTTACCTGGTTAGCGTACGCCATCGCGCGCCTCACACTCGCGGCGCTCGGGTCGGACGCGGTCCAAGTCGTGCCGTTGGATGTAGTCCACGCCTGGGAGCCAACGACAATAACTTGGAAGTTTTGTGTGGCGCTTAGGACGGTGACCATCACGGCCTTGACGGGTTTGTTGACCGCGATGCCGCTCACTGTGACTGCGCCCGGTGCGTCGTTCGGTCCGGGGTGGCTCGACCAGACGAACTGGTAGCTGTCAAGGCTGTCGAGACTGACCAGGCTGACGGGGTTCGAGGTCTGGCCCGCCGCTGTCGGCGAGGGGGTCTGCATCGGCGAGACTTCCAGCGTAGGGGCAGAGGCCAACGACGAGGTCGTGGCCGTCGGAGCCGCAGACGGCGTGGGCGTCGGGCCGCCGCAAGCGGCGACCGCGAGCGCGGCGATGGCGAGGAGGGAAAGGACTCGGGTTCGGGTTTTCATCTTGTTCTCCTGTTTATCGGGCGTGAGCCGGGGCGCGGCTGTCGCGGCCGTCTGGGGGGTGTCTTAGGGCAAGTACTGGACGACGGCGACCGGCAAGACGCTGAAGCCGTTCGCCTGGCGGCCATGGCCTTCCGCTACGCAGCCCATCGTCACGAGGACGGGCGGGGCCGCCCAGCTGACAAAGCCAAGGGCTGACGCGTGCCCGTCGCCGGAGACCTTCTCAATCTCGAAGTTCACTCGGTAGCTCGCCGCCGCTTGGTCGTAGCGAACGGTCTGGGAAACGGTGTAGGTGCCCGGGGTCGGGTGGATGTCCGGGATAAGCCACCAACCGGCGTCGAGCACGCCCGCCCTGATGGACTGGTGGAAGAGGGCTGGAGCGAGCGCGTTTGCGGGCATGAGCAAAACAAACTGGCCGTCTATGGCTGCCATGCCGAACTCGACGACGGCGTTTCGTGGGTCGCCTGCGTCGGCGCACGCGGCAAGCCCGACGTAGCTATAGGAGTCTTCGCCCTGGATCACGAAGGTGGTATCCAGCCGCCAGGCACCCGTGGGGGTGGTGGTCTCGACAAGGGGCCATCTCCACGCCGCGGAGATGGTGTCCGCGGCCGCCGGCGTCGGAGAGGCCACAGGAGCCGCCGTGGGAGTCGGCCCGAAGACCGACTGGCCGACTAAGAGGCCGCCACCGACGAGGGCGGCGACCGCGAGAATGGAAAGGACTCGGGTTCGGGTTTTCATGTCGTTCCCCTGACTCTGCCTCGGGCACGTGCCGGGCCTGCCGAGACGGTCGGCAGGGCTTGCCTCGTGTCAAGTTCGGGCGGGGGGAGCGACACAAGAAAGAGGCCCGGCTTCTACGGTTCGAGCGGCATGAAGTCCGGGCCGAGCGCCCACCTCGCCCCGCACCAATCGCAGAGTCCGGTGGGGTGCCCGGACGGTCCGCCGGAGGCGATCGTGAGTGGAACCTGTGGTCGGCACTCCGGGCACACCGGGCGCCCGACGTTATCCCTGCCGGCCGTGGTCGTGAGCGCGGCTATCCGCGCGGAGAGGGCATTCATGTCGTTCCTCTGACTCTGACCCGGGCACGTGCCGGGCTTGCCGAGACGGTCGGCAGGGCTTGCCCCGTGTCAAGTTCGGGCCATAGAGCGACACAAGAAAGAGGCCCTGCCGAAGCAAGGCCTCTTTCGGATGGCCGGGGCCGGGAGTCAGGCCGGCCCCGGCCGGGATAGTAGTTGGAAACGCGCCAGCGTCAAGACTCGATCCTTCAGTCGCTCCGCCGGCGAACGGTGATCTGGTCAAGCCAGGTGAGAGTTTCGGTCTCCGGGTTGTAGTCGGTGGCGGCCATGCCGGCCGTGGCCGCGGCCGTGAGCCAATGGCCCATGTGCGCCCCGTCGTCGCCGTACAGCCGGGCGACCGCGCGGTTGACGGTCTTATAGTCTTGCTCGTCACCCCAGACCGCGTCGCGCTGGACGAGTTCGGTGATCCGGTCCGCTGGCGTGTCCGTTTTCCAGATCGTTATCCGCGTTACCCGCTTGTGGCTCATGGCTCACTCCTCGCCCCGCTATGAGATCGGCCCCCCGCGTGTGCGGGGCGGACTCTCAAAAACTGATACCAAATGTATCCATATGTGAGACTCCCCCCGCGTGTGCGGGGGGCTATGCCGCGGCGTCGTTGGCCGCCTCGGCCAGGGCCTCAAGGTCGGCCATCCAGTGGGCGCAGATCGAGGTGCCGCGGATAGCCAGATCGGAGCCGGTCAGGACCACGCCTGGGGTGCCGATCTGACCGATAGCCAGACTGCCGATCAGGCCAGGCAGCGACGCGGAGAAGGCGTCGCAGACCACGGCCGGGTCGGCGGCGATGTAGTCGTCGCCGACCCACAGACCCACACCCTGGCACACAGGGGCGGACTCGTCGTGGGTATCGGAATAGCACGGGCGGATTTCGATGGTGTCCCAGTCGTCCATCTCCCGGTCTTGCTCGTCGTCCATCTCCCAGTCTTGCTCGTCGTCCATGACGAGTTCGGTGGTCCAGTCCGCTGGCGTGTTCGTCTTCCAGATCGCCTGCTGCTTGTGGCTCATGACTCACTCCTCCCAGCAGGCGACTTCTCGTCCTCGCGTCGGCGCTGGGTGACGAGGAGAAGCAGGAAGAACAGGGCGATGAACGCGAGGAGCGCGACCCAGGGGGCGCGCAGGTCTTGCTCGGCCGCGGCGCGACCGGCAGCTGTGGTGGTCGCCGGCGGGGTGACCGACGACGAAACGCCCGTAAGGGCGACGGGTGGCGCGACCGCGGATGGCGGCGCGAGTGTGGACCCGGCGGCCGGAGCGGTCGTGGGGCTATTGGTTGGGGCAACCGGCGAGGTGGCTACAACCTTGACGGTTACGGATGCGGTATTGCTCGGAGCGTCGGCGTCGGTCACAGTCGCGGTTACGGTGTGACGCCCGACGTTGAAGAGGATGCGGACAACGGCCGTTCGAATGGGCTGGGCCGGGGTGCCGTGATCCACCAGGAGCTGGCCGTCGGCGTACCACGAGATAACGCAGTCCTCGTCGCAATTGCCGGTTTTGACCGAATAGGTCCAGTGCGTGCCGGCCGTTACGGCCGTTGGATCGAGCACCCACGCGATTGTGACCTGGAGCGGCTTCGGCGCAGGCGTCGGGGCGACGGTCGGCTCTGGGGTGGCTGTGGGGACGGGGGCGACGGTCGGCGCAGGCGTCGGGGCGACGGTCGGCGCAGGCGTCGGGGCGACGGTCGGCGCAGGCGTCGGGGCGACGGTCGGCTCTGGGGTTGGGGCGACGGTCGGCTCTGGGGTTGGGGCCGGCGATTGGACGATTACGTCCCCCGCGTCGCCGGCCCGCTGTCCAGCACCGTAAATCGTTTCGTAGTAAGTACCTCCGTAGAAGAACAGCGGGCCTGCAGCATGATTGAAGGAGAATGTGGCAAACACTCCCGCCTCGATTTCGGCCAAGGTGAGGGATTGGTCATACACCGCGGGCGCGTCCAGCGGCGAGGAATAGTCCGCGTGGGTAGAGAGCACCACCCGCACCTCGCTTGTGGGCGGGATGGCAAAGGAACACGGTCCGAGAACCACTTTGACGGTCAGAGGGGCGGGGCTGGTGTATTCGACGGCGCAGGGGAAGCCCGTGCTAGCGGCGACCGGGCTGGACGGGACAAAGGTGAGGCCGCTAACGGCGAGGACGGCGATCGCGAAGATGGAAAGGACTCGGGTTCGGGTTTTCATGTCGTTCCCCTGACTCTGCCCCGGGCACGTGCCGGGCTTGCCGAGACGGTCGGCAGGGTTTGCCCCGTGTCAAGTTCGGGCGGGGGGAGCGACAGAACCGCAGAGGAGGTTGACCACCGCGCCCTCGCGCTCGGGAGAAAGACGGCTGGCTTCGAGGGCGCGCTCGCATCAAGTTCGGGCCGTTTAGCTCTGCGCGACCATGTATTGGACGATGGTGAAGACGCCGCTGAGATAGGTGCCGACGACGATGCCGGCGATCATGACCGCGAGGTAAACCAGGGTTTTCATGTCGTTCCTCTGACTCTGCCTCGGGCACGTGCCGGGCCTGCCGAGACGGTCGGCAGGGCTTGCCCCGTGTCAAGTTCGGGCGGGGGGAGCGACAGAACCGCAGAGGAGGTTGACCACCGCGCCCTCGCGCTCGGGAGAAAGGCGTCCGGCGCGGAGGGCGACCTTCTGGTGGTGCCAGAAATTCCCGACCCGGCAGCCCTCGTGGAGCGCCGAGTAGGTCGGCAGGCGGCCGTTGGCCTCGAAGTAGGCCGTGGTCGCCGCCATGCCACGCTCGAAGGCGTAGCCGGCTGCGCGCCAGGGAAAGAGGAGAGCGGAGAGGTCAGCTATTTCGAGATCGGTTAGGTGGCCTTCGTGCCGAGCGTCGCGGAGCAGCCGGAGCGTGGCGGCGGACAGGGTGGCCGGATACCCGCGCCGGCGAGAGGCAACCCGCACTTCCGCGATCGCGGCGTTGAGCCGGGCGTGGCGGGGCTGCCAGACGAAGCCGAGGGCGTCGAGGGCGGCAATGCGCGCCGGGCGAAGACCGCCGAGGGTACGGCGGCGGCGGGCGTCGCACACGAACCGTCCGAGTAGGAAGCCGTCGGCGCAGGCGTAGCGGGCCGGGACGCGGCAATGGCCGTGGGCGGCGACGAACGAGGGCAGGTGTTCAATCCCGCGCTCCCAAGTTCTGGCGAGTTCGCGCATCAAGGGCCTCCTGGTAGAACCGGCAACGCCGGTGTCCCCTCTCTTTCGACGCATTTGGCCCGGTGTCGAGCCAGCCGCGATTCAGAGACGCGGGCGGCCAACAGACACCACAGACAGCGAAGAACCCCGGCCAGGAGACCCGGTCGAGGTTCGTAGCGGGAAGGCCCGAGTTTTGGCGAACGCACCGCGTTCCCGCTCTCGCTACACCGTCGGCGAGTCGGCCGCGATGTCAAGCCCGTCGCTTCCCTGGGCCAGGGCCGCCTTGTCAATCGAACGGGGCCTCTGTGGCGGCATGAGGAGAGGTCCCGGCTTCTTCAACACGAAAAGCCACACCCCCACGTTTGCCCTGTGTTGAGGGCGCTGACGTTGACGCTCGCCGTGAGGTTGTAACCGGTTATGCCCGACGTTCCGGACGGCCCCGAGACCGGCGTCCCGTCGGCGTGCGTCCAGAAGACCTCCGCCGCGCCGCCCACGCCTACGCCCACCGTGATGACGAAGCTGGCCGGGGTTTCCTTGTACAGGTCCAGCTTGAGCGCTTGTCCCTGGTAGGGGCTGCAGTCGCCGCCGCTGCAGTCGCCGTAGGCCGCCTCTGACAGAGACGGCCGTGTGACGGTGGTGCCCAGCGACGAGACGACGGTGCCGGTCTCGACCTGTCCGTTGGAGATTCTGGCCCAGGGGAACGCGGGACCCGTCGGGTGCGGTATCAGGCACAGGGGCTTGCCAACCGCCCAGACCACGCTGATGGCTCCGCCGGCGCCGAAATTTGGATGTGTTACCCACTGCGCGGGCGGCAAGGTGCAGTCTTCGACGACATCAATCCCGATCGAGCCCACGGTAGACCCGGGGTTGGACGGGTCGAGGTTGTCGTTGCCGGCCCGGTCGACCGCGATGATGTACAGAGTCATGCCGTCGAGCGGGACCGGCGTTGTGATCACCGGAATCGGTGGCGAGGCCCACTGAGGGATGTCCACCCCGGCTCCGACCGAGGCCCAGCCGGGGTCGCTGGCGGCCGGCAATGCCGCGGGCTTCGCCGACCCACACCAAACTCTCGACAGCCCGGAGCCGAAGGCGCCGACCGCGCTGTCGTGGGCGATCACGCTGCACCAGGTGGGGGGCAGCTTGAACGGGTTTGAGGAGTTCAAGCAGTCCCGTCCATTGTTGTTCTCGCAAAAACCGTTGATCGTCGGGGGCGTCGTGTCGAGAAAGGTCGCGCTGGACGTGACGGCAAGCCCGACGTTGCCGGCAACGTCTGTCGCGTATGCGGTCCAGCGGTAGCACGCTCCAGCCGAACGCGGCAGGTTGTTTTGGAATAGCGAGCTGCCCTGTGCGACGGGGATTGTGTAGGAGGCGCCGTCGCCGGCCCACGCCACGCCGTCACAGCCGCCCTCTTGCGTCGGCGGCGCCTCCTGGCGCTGCACCGTGACCGAGGCCACGCCGGAGCCGGGAGCAGCGTCGGACGCGGCCCAGCTTACCGAGAAGACGCCCAACGTCGTAGCGTTCACAAAGGCTGGAATAGCTGACCACGCGACCGTCGGGGCCGTCACGTCGGCATCGTCGGCCGAGGCGCCGAAAGCGACCTCGCCGGTTTCGGTTTGCGCCGCGCCGAGGTTGGCCGAGGACGCGCCTGTTGGGATTGCCGTGGCGACGAGAAGGGCGGCGGCCACGAGAATGGAAAGGACTCGGGTTCGGGTTTCCATGTCGTTCCCCTGACTCTGCCTCGGGCACGTGCCGGGCCTGCCGAGACGGTCGGCAGGGTTTGCCTCGTGTCAAGGCAGAGCGGATAGGGCGACACAAGAAAGAGGCCCCGCCGAAGCAAGGCCCGGTGTCGAGCCAGCCGCGATTCAGAGACGCGGGCGGCCAACAGACACCACAGACAGCGAAGAACCCCGGCCAGGAGACCCGGTCGGGGTTCGCAGCGGGAAGGCCCGAGTTTTGGCGAACGCACCGCGTCCCCGCTCTCGCTACACCGTCGGCAAGTCGGTTGCGATGTCAAGTTCGTCGTTTCCCTGAGCCAGGGCCGCCGCGATGACCGGCTCCCACAGGGCCGCCGCCGCCTCGAACGAGCGCGCTGGTCGAGGGTCGAAGGCCCACAGCAACCGCGCAAGATCATTCGGGCGTGTCAGTCCGAGATCCCGAGCGATCTGTGCGAGGGCGTCGCTCGACCTGATCGGCACGAGACGGGCGCGGTGAAGACTTGCCCTGTGCCGGTAGTAGGTCGCTGGCGCAGGCGATCTACGAGGGTGCTGCCAATCGCCCCAGGCGACGGCGGCAAGGAACCCTTGGAGGACACAGGCTCGGCCGAAGGCGCGCGCCGCAGATCCGGTTCGCGCCGTCTCAGCCTCGACGATGCGCTGGAATGTGGGGTTGTTGCGGGCCATCGGGGTCTGTCCTCTCACGCTGCCTGGAAGATCGGGACCGGGCGTGGCGCGCCGCTGGTCGGTGTGCTCACCGGTTCGGGCAGCGTTGACCGAAGGCCGATCCCCTCCCATACCGCCCCGGTCTCAGTCCGCCTCTTGGTCAGCCCCCGTTCCTTGAGCTTCTCGGCGAGTTTCATCTGCGACATAGGCCGCTGCCCGTTCTCCTCGGCCCACCTCGTGTAAACCGAGTAGAGAACCGTCGTCCCCACCTCGCAGAGAGGTCCAACGACGAATGCGCTGTCGAGGCAGTCGGCGAGAGCGTCCATCGTGAGGCGGTAGTCAGAACCGGCGGTTAGGACCGTCTGTGGTTCGCACAGGCCGTCTCGATACCACTCCGCGGCTCCCTGGATCGCCCGCGTAAGGATTCCGTCCATCTCACAGAGCAACTTGTCTGGGAGAGTTTTGTCCTGCTCGGCGTCGGGGACATTGACGAGCCACGGGATCAGCCTGATGCGCCGCCAGATGCCGTCGTCGGTGCCTACGATCGTCGGCTTGTGGTTCGTCGCCAGCCAGCATTTGAAGGTAGGCCAGAAGGTGAAAGGCTCGGCGTGGAGGGTTCGAGCGGTGATCGGGTCGCCGCCGGTCAGCGACTTCACCCGGCCCTCGTTCAGCCGGGTTGACTCCTCCCACTCCTGGACCGAGACGAATCGGGAGCCGACGAGGGCCACGATCTCTGGATCAGGCCCGGTCTGCTCCCGGTGCTCGGCGATGGTGGTCGCCTTCGTGCCGCGGGCGTAATCGCCCATGGCCTTGACGATTGTGGAGAGCACCGTGCTCTTGCCGTTGTGCCCCCGGCCATAGCAGAAGAAAGTTACCTGCTCGCGGTTGGACCCGGTCAGCGAGTAGCCGACGGCCCGCCAGAAATACTGGACCATCTCCTGGTCTCCGGCGAAGGCGCGGTCGAGCACGGCATTCACCAGCGGGCATGCCGCGGCGGGGTCGTAACGGGCCGTGGTGATCTTGGTGAGGAGGTCGGCCTTGCGGTGAGACCGCATCTCGGAGGTACGGAGGTCCACCGTCCCGGAGGGGGTGTTGAGCAGGAACTGGTCGCTATCGAGGTCCGCGATCGCCAGCCGGATCTTCGCCTTCGTCTCCGTCAGGGCGATCATCGCGGCGACGGAGCTCTTGGAGCACGAGCGCTCGGCGTGCCTGATGAGCGCGCCCCGTCGGTCCTTGTCCGGCTCGCGGCCAGCCTCGACCAAGATCGAGAGCGCGGCGGTCTTGGCCGTCTCGACGATCTGCCCGGCACGGTCCACCTGCCAGCGGCTGCCGTCCCAGACGAGCCACTTGCGCATCTCATACGAGTAGCGGATCCGGTCCCCGAACGTCATGGCCAGGCGGTTCGCGTTGCCGAGGTCGTCGAGCGAGTTGTTGGCGACCGCCCGGCTGGCGGTGCCGAGGTCTACGACCTTCCCGGAATCCAGCATCGTCCAGAGCAGGTTCTCGGGGTCGTCGGCGGACTCGGGGCGCGGGGCCGCGGCGAGGAGCCATTTCAGGTCCTTGACAGGCATCAGGCCACGCACCCGTCCTCGCCGACCACGCGCAGGTCGTCGCTGTCATACCACACGCCGTCGCGGCGCAGGTCGTCGCCAAGCCCGAGGCGGCCGTAGCGGCGCATCTCGGCAAGGACCGCCTCGGCCTCCTCGGGGGTGTCGAACTTGTTCAGGTCGCCCAGCGGCCCGACCCGACGAGGGCGAAGCCACTGACCGTTTCCGTCGGTCCACTCGATCTGAAACATCTCTCTGCCCTCTTGCTTGGCCCGGTCCTTGCCGGGCATTTAGTAGTCCTCCGGGAGCATCAGCGTCAGGCCGGCTCCGTCTATCACGCCCCACACCGTCACGGTGCCGTGGCCCTTGAGGCTCACGCGGATGTTGGTCCGCATCGTGTCCTCGCGGTCGCCGCCGGAGAACGCGTAGCGGGCCATGTTCACCACGTCGGCCATCCGGCCGATCAGGTCTTGGTCGCCTTCCATCCCGGCCGGGACTTCGACAAGATCGAAGAGCGCGCGGCTCAGGTAGATCGGGGCCTCGCTCAGCTCCGCGGGCACGCGGACCAGCTCGCCATCCTCTTCCGCCTGCTCGGCGGTGTAGGTGTAGATCGGCTCGCCGAACGGCGTGGTCATCGGAATTCCTTCCAGACCTTGCCAGCCGCGTCGCAGAGGACGTGGCCGTTTTCTTTGGCGTCGGCTACGAGCAGATCCCTGTCGTAGCACGGGCCGCAAAGGCACAGCCAGCGCATGACGCAACCGTCGTAGCGCTCGTAAACGAACTTCGTGCCCGCGCCGTCGGCAAGCCCGTCCCGGCGGCAGCGCGGGCAGTGGCCGCAGAACTCACAGATGCGCGCCCTACAAGCGCAAAACACGTTGCCTACTCCCATCTCAAACCTCCTCGATCTCATCGTGGATCGGCAGACACGCGCCGCAGTCGCAGCCGCAGTCGTCGGACTGTTGGCACGTCCCGTCGTGGTTGCATTCCTCGACGGCATAATCGGTGCAAAGATCGCCGCCATCGAGGATCCGGAGATAAGCTCCAGACGCCGGCGCGCCACAAATCACGCAATACTTCTCCATGTCAAACCTCCTCGATCTCACTGACGCGGTAGTAGTCGCGGCGCGACCAGATACCCGCGCACAGCATTTCGCTGATGGCCTCCTCGGCCTCCTCCTCAGTGCCGAATTCGTTCGGGTCGCCGAGTCCCTCGGTCGTCCACTCCTGCAGCCGTCCGAACCGGTCAAATCCCAACCACTCAATCTGATACATGTCAGCCCTCCTCTTCGTCAGAGCCGAGGTCGAAGACGCCCAAGGCGGAAGCCTCGCAGCTCCAGTGCGGGTCGCACTCGCAGTCCTCGGCGCACGACCCGCAACCCAGACAGGCGTGCTCGGCGCACAACGGCTCGCTGCCGACGGCGCACACGGGCAGGACGCCGAGGGGAGCGTCAAGGCCGCATTCGACGCACTGTTCGCGGAAACGGCTCCGCTCCTGGTCGTACATCTCACCCTCCCCTATCTGTCTGTCGCGCCGTCGCGCCGCCAGCAGTCCGCGCATCGGGCGCCAGCGCCGGCATGGTCGCGCCTCTCGACGAGCACCCCGTCAACGGGCAAGCCGCACTCGGAGCACTCGACCGATAGACGCGAGCTGAAGCTGTTGGCGTAGTCCCACCAAACCAGCTGCTGCCCTCGCAGCATGAGATTGGAGCACTTGCCGCGCAGCGGCACCCATTCGGTTGTCATCTCACCCTCCCCTAACTGTCTGTCGCGCCGTCGCGCCGCCAGCAGTCCGCGCACTGTGCGCGGTCGCCATCATGGTCAGACTCGCGGACGCGGGTGCCCTCGATGGTCCTCCCAGACTCGCGGACGAGGGTGCCCTCGACGGTCCTCCCACACTCCGGGCAGACGAGGGGCGCGCTCCATCCGTAAAAGCGGCCGTGATCCCACCAGACAAGTTGGTCCCCGTAGATCGCCAGGCGGGTCATGCTCACCACGTCGGCCATCCGGCCGTCACGGCTTCGAACGTCGGCCATCCGGCCGGGACTTCGATACCCTCGAAGAGCGCGCGGCTCAGGTAGGCCGGGGCCTTGCTCATCTCCACGGGCACGCGGTATTCGCGTCCGTGGATGGCGGCGTGATCGGCGGAGGTAAGCGGGCAGGTATCGCACGTCTGCCGGTTCGTGATCTCGGTCATTTCGGGTCCCCTTTCGGTGCTTATTTGTTCGCCAGCCAGGACCGTCGGCGGAAATCTCAGAATGTCAACATTTGCGAGCAAAATGATCGCGCCGTCTCTCTGACCCACCCTAACCACACCACACCGCACCTAAAGGGGGATGTTTTCCTGACGGCCTGACGGGTCTGACGGGTATATGGAGGTTATTTCGAGCTGCTGCTCTCGTGAGAGGCAAAGACCCTCGTTAAGCCGTCAGACCCGTCAGGCCGTCAGCCGCGCGATTCCGGCTGCCTTCCTGACGGCGGTTGGAGGGCAATTAGCCGCGCCGGAAGGCTCTACGAATGGCCGAATCTGCCACGGAGCGCTCGGGCGGATCGCCCGGGTCTTCGGCCGCGGTCCGGCCAATAGCAACATCGAGGGCGTCCCCACAATCCCGCTCGGGCCAACTCTGGGTACGGTCGTCCTGTCCGGCGGGGCCTCTGGGGCGCGCCCCGATCCCGTCCCGATCCCGTCCCGTCCCAGAGGCCCCCGAGGCGCGCGCCCGCGCGCGGGCGCGTGAGGTG
>Ga0209014_10001724_pt1 | contig 12915 bp, 10 predicted proteins | sample BarGraNGADG00212_FD_184491 | JGI IMG/M metagenome (GOLD analysis project Ga0209014, IMG submission 184491) | Arctic peat soil microbial communities from Barrow, Alaska - Barrow Graham LP Ref core NGADG0002-212 (SPAdes) (version 2) | ecosystem: Environmental > Terrestrial > Soil > Wetlands >...
TCGATCACCGCCAGCGTGACCCCGGCGCCCGACGTCGCGGCCGGGTCGTTCCCGATCACCGTGTCGGTCAGTGGCGCGGGCAAGACCGTGACGACCCCGCTCACGGTGACGATCACCGGCACGTTCAGCCTGGCCGCCTCAACCCCGGACAAGGTCCTCTCGACCACGGCGAACGCCGGCACTGCAAAGCCCTTCCAGATCACGGTCACGAACACGGGCACGGCCCCGGTCACGGCGGTCACCCCGAGCGCGTCCGCGCCCACCGGCTGGACCGTCACCTTCGCTCCCGAGTCCGTCGCATCCATCGCCCCCGGGGCAACCGAGACGCTGACCGCAACGATCACCCCCAGCGCCGACGCCATCGCCGGCGACTATGCGCTGACGATCACCACCAAGGGCGCCGAAGCGACGAGCGACGTCGCGATCCGGGTTCGCGTGGAGACGCCCCAGGTCTGGTGGATCGCCGGCGTCCTGCTCATCGTGGCGGTGTTCGCCGGCCTCTACTGGGTCTTCCGGACCTACGGCCGGCGGTAGCCGACATGACCGACGATCGGACGCCCCCGTCCGACGGGGGTCCCACACGGCCAGCGCTGCGGCGCTTCCGGCCGCAGGTGGGCATGGACGCCCGACCGCGGGAGACGAAGCCGCCGTTCGAGGCCGACGACGCCGCACCGGCGGGAGATGCTGATCAGGCCGCCGATGCGGCCGATGCGGCTGATGCGGCCGATGCGACCGATGCCGCCGATGCGGCCGATGCGGCCGATGCGGCCGAATGGGCCGGCGCTACCGGTATAGCCGACGCGGGTGGTTCGACCGAGGTGGGCACCGGCTCTGAAGCAGGCGTTGCGTCCGAGCAGCCGCGCCAGCGCCGCCGGAAGACCGTCGCGGAGCTCCTCGCTGATGTCCCCGAGGACGCGGTCATCGTCACCCGCCGGCTGACCAAGATGTACGGCGACTTCACGGCCGTGGACCGGCTCAACCTGACGATCCGCCGCGGCGAGGTCTTCGGCCTGCTGGGGCCCAACGGCGCCGGCAAGACGACGACCGTCCTGATGCTCCTCGGGCTGACCGAACCGACGAAGGGGATCGTGCGCGTCGTCGGCCTCGATCCCTCGCGTGAGCCGCTCGCGGTCAAGCGCCAGGTGGGCTACCTCCCTGACAACGTGGGCTTCTACGGTGGCCTGACCGGGCGCGAGAACCTGCGCTACACGGCCAAGCTCAACGGCATCCCCCGGTCAGAGGCGGAGCCCTGGATCGACGAGCTGCTCCGCGAGGTCCGCCTCGAGGACGCGGGCGACCAGAAGGCCGAGCAGTACTCGCGCGGCATGCGCCAGCGGCTCGGCATCGCCGATGCCCTCGTCAAGCGGCCGACGGTGCTGATCCTCGACGAGCCGACGATCGCGATCGACCCGTCGGGCGTGGAGGAGCTGCTGCTCCTGCTGCGCCGCCTGGTCGCCGAGCGAAGCCTGACGGTGCTGCTGTCCTCGCACATCCTGGGCCAGGTGCAGTCGCTCTGCGATCGCGTCGGCTTCTTCGCCGCGGGCCGCATGGTCGCCGCCGGGCCCCTCGACGAGCTCGCCGGGGGCGCGGACCGGGTCGTGGAGCTGGAGGTGGGCATCGACGGCCTGCCGTCCGCGATCGACGCCGTCGCGATGACCGTGCCGGGCGTCACCTCGGTGGCCCCGCACGAGCGTGACGAGAGGCTCCGGATCGTCACCGCCGTTACGGACGTCGCCGCTCCACTCGCGTCCGCCCTCGCCGGCGCCGGGCTGACCCTCGTCCACCTGCGGCGGCGCGGCACCGACCTGCTGGAGCTCTATCGCCGCTATGTCCCGGAGGGGCTCGATGGCCGCGCCCACTGATACGTCCCGTCCCGCCGATCCGTCCCGTCCCGCCGATGCGGCCCGCAAGGCCCGTCGCCGGGAGCGCGCCCCGTCCGGGGGCTGGCGGACGATCGCCGCCAAGGAGCTCGCGGATCACCTCGGGAGCGTCCGCTTCATCGTGCTGCTGCTCGTCATCGGCGTGGCGGCGGTCGTGCCCATGTACTTCATCTCCAGCGACATCAGCGCCTCCGCCCCGAGCCTGGCCGGCCAGCCGGCGCTGTTCCTGGCGCTGTTCGTGGTCGGGTCGCAGAGCGTCGGGGGCGTGACGACCGTCGCCTTCGCGGCACTGCTGGTGCCCCTCGTGGGTATCGCGTTCGGGTTCGATGGGATCAACAGCGAGCGCTCGCAGGGCACGCTCTCGCGCCTTCTCGCTCAGCCCGTCCACCGAGACGACATCGTCAACGGCAAGTTCGTGGCCGGGATCGCGGTGATCGCGCTCATGCTGGGCGCGCTCGCCACCGTGACCGCGGGCCTGGGCATCGTCCGGCTGGGGATCATCCCCACGCCCGAGGAGCTGGCCAGGGTCGTCGCCTGGCTGCTGTCCACCATCCTGTACGCCTCATTCTGGCTGGCGTTCGCGCTGCTGCTGTCGGTGGTGATCCGGGGAGCCGCATCCGCGGCGCTGGTCGGCTTCGGGACGTGGCTGGGGCTCATCCTCTTCGGCGCCTTCCTCCTGCCGCTCGCCGCCAACGCCCTGTTCCCGCCCAACACCACGGGCACGGCGAACGACTACTTCGCCTCCACGACGGCGCAGCAGATCTTCCTGCGGATCTCGCCCGCCACCCTGTACCAGGACATCGTGACGGCGCTCATGAACCCGGCCACCAAGAGCGTCCTGGGCGTGGGCAATCTCGGGCAGTACGTGAGCGCCCAGGAGCAGCTGCCGTCGCTTCTGTCGCTGGACCAGTCGATCCTGCTGGTGTGGCCGCAGATCGTGGCGCTGGTGGCGATGACGACCGCGATGTTCGCCGGGGCGTACGTGCTGTTCCTGCGCCAGGAGGTCCGGGCGTAGGACCGGTGCAGGCCGGGACGGCGGTCGGGGCGCGAATCGCACCGGGGACGCAGACTGAACCGCTGCGACCCCTCGCACGAACAAGCAGAGCAATGACCACCGACCCGCGTCCCAACCCCGTCGCTCCCGCCGCGCCGGGCCCCTCCGTGTCCTCCGTGCCTGCTGTTCCACGCGGGCGCGCCGCCCTCGCCGGCGTGGTTGCCGCGGCCGCCGCCCTGGCCACGGGCGAGCTTCTCGCAGGCCTCCTGCCGGGTGCACCCTCGCCGCTCGCCGCGGTCGGAGCCGCCGTCATCGACCTCGCGCCGCCCGGGTCGAAGGACCTGATGGTCGGCCTGTTCGGAACGTCGGACAAGCTCGCCCTGGGCGTGCTCATCACCGCTGCCGTGCTGCTCGCCGGCGCGGGGTTCGGGCTGATCGCCCGGCGAAGCCTCGTGCCGGCCGCCATCGGCATCGTCCTCATCGCGGGCGTGGGCGCGCTCGCGGGCCTCCGGTCCCCCCTCGCAGTCCCGGCGCCCACGGTGTTGTCCGCGGCCCTTCAGGCCGCTGTCGGAATCGGGGCGCTCTGGCTCCTGCTCGCGGCGGCAGCGTTGAAGGGCGATCAGCCCAACAGCGGCCGTCGCGGCTTCCTCGTGCGGGCCGGCACGATCGGCGTGCTGGCGGTGGTGGGCGGCGGCATCGGGCGCGCCCTGCTCGAGGGACGCGCAACATCGAACGCCGCCAATGCGGGGGGCACCGGCGCAGCACCCGGCGCGCCCGCGATCCTGTTCCCGGCGGTCGTGGATCCGGCGCCGACCCCGCCACCGGACGCAAGCCTGGCTGTCGACGGCATCACGCCGCTGGTCATCGCGAACGGCGACTTCTACCGGATCGACACGGCCCTGTTCACCCCATCCGTGGACGTCACCACGTGGAAGCTCCGCGTCTTCGGCATGGTGGACCGCGAGGTCACGCTGTCGATGAGCGACCTCCTCGAGCTCCCGCTCGTCGAGCAGTACGTCACCATCGCCTGCGTCAGCAACCCGGTCGGCGGGGACCTCATCGGCAACGCGAAGTGGACGGGCGTTCGCCTCGCGGACGTGCTCGACATGGCGGGCGTCCAGCCGGGCGCGACGCAGATCGTCCCGCGGTCCGTGGACGGCTGGACCGCGGGCTTCCCCACGGCCTGGATCACGGACCCCGCGCACCCCCGCGACGCCCTCATCGCCCTGCACATGAACGACCAGCCGTTGCCGGTGGAACACGGGTTCCCGGCCCGACTCATCGTGCCGGGGCTGTTCGGTTACGTGTCCGCCACGAAGTGGCTGAGCGAGCTCGAGCTGACCACGATGGAGGCCTTCGATGCCTACTGGGTCCCGCGCGGGTGGGCCAAGGAGGGGCCGATCCTCACCCAGTCCCGGATCGACACACCGCACGGGGGCGCGTCAATGCAGCCCGGCCCCGTGCCGGTCGCGGGCGTGGCCTGGGCACCGGACCGCGGGATCTCGAAGGTGGAGGTCAACGTGGACGGCGTCGACGCCTGGCAGGTGGCCACGCTGGCGACGGCCATCGGCCCGCAGACCTGGGTCCAGTGGCGCTGGACCTGGCAGGCGACGTCCGGTGGCCACGCGATCCGCGTCCGTGCCACCGACGGGACCGGCGCGGTCCAGACGGCCGACGTCACGCCCCCCGACCCGGATGGCGCGCGCGGCTACCACCAGATCCTCGTCACGGTCGCCTGATGCCGAGTTCAGGTACCCTCTCGTCCCCGGCAGCCGCGGGCGCTCCACCGGCTCCAGCCAGCGCTCAGGCCGCAGCCGGCGCTCCGCAAGGCACGGCCGGCGCTCCAAACCACCCCTCCAGGATCCGATGACCCGACACCGTAACCTCTTCGACAACCCCGATCACTTCCTCGCCGGCACGGTCGGCGAGCCGGGCAACCGCACCTTCTTCCTGCAGGCCCGCGAAGGTTCGCGGATCACGTCGGTCGCGCTGGAGAAGATCCAGCTCGTCGCTGTCTGCCAGCGGCTGACCGAGCTCCTCGACGAGCTGGAGACGCGCGGCGTCGCGGGCTCCGAGGAGCTCGATGACATGCCGGCTGCCCGTGCCCTGGACGAGCCGATCAACGAGGCATTCCGCGTGGGCGCGCTGTCCCTCGGCTGGGACACCGGCGAGGAGCTCGTCCTGGTCGAGGCCCGCGAGCTGACGGACGACGAGGAGGACGATGTCGACGCCTTCGGCGACGACGAGGACGAGGACGGCCCGGACATCCTCCGGGTTCGCCTGGCGGCTCCCGCCGCCCGCGAGTTCGTGGCGCGCGCGCTGCGGCTGATCGCTGCCGGACGTCCGCCGTGCCCGCTCTGCGGCCAACCGCTAGACCCGCAGGGTCACCTCTGCCCGCGCCGCAACGGGCATCTGCTGAACTGAACCCGGTGGACGACCCGCTGGTGGACGACGACGGAGCCGGCGTGGCCGAGGCCGACGACGGGGTCGACGCGACCGCACACGACGACGCGACCGAGGCCGACGACGCGACCGAGGACGACGACGCAGCCGACGACGCGCTCGAGGACGACGGAGCGGACCGGGTCTCGGTCGAGGACCTGGGTCTGCCGATGCCGGTCCTGCCCGAGGACGCCGCGCTGGCACTGCTGGCCGCCGGCGAGCTGCGCCTCATCGGGCAGCTGTGGGTGTCCTCCAACAACGCGATGCTCTGCGTCGTGAGCTCCGGCGCTCTCGAGGCGGCCTGCATCTACAAGCCCGTGGCGGGAGAACGTCCGCTGCGAGACTTCCCGGACGGCACCCTTGCCCGGCGCGAGGTGGCGGCCTTCGCCGTCTCACGCGCCAGCGGCTGGGGCATCGTCCCGCCGACGGTGCTGCGCGACGGCCCCTTTGGCCCCGGCATGATCCAGCTCTGGATCCGTAGTGATGGTGAGACGGACCCTGTGGAGCTGGTGGTGGCATCGGACCCGCGCCTCCGGCGCATCGCGGTCTTCGACGCGGCCATCAACAACACCGACCGCAAGGCCGGTCACCTGGTGCCGGTCCCGGGCGGCCACATCTACGGCGTGGACCACGGCGTGACGTTCTCGCCCGTGCCCAAGCTCCGGACCGTGCTCTGGGAGTGGCGCGGCCAGCCGCTGGACGAGTCGGAGCTGGGTGTCCTGCACGCGCTCCGTGCCGGCATGGAGGCCGCGATGGGCGACGACCTGCGCGCGCTCCTCGACCCGATCGAGGTCTCGGCCACGGCGCGCCGCATCGACCGGCTCCTCTCAGCGGGCGTGTTCCCGCAGCCGGACCCGCGCTGGCCCGCCATGCCCTGGCCGCCGGTCTGACGTCGCCGCCCGTCTGACGTCGCCGCCGATCTGACTCCGGGTCACCAACTCCCTGCCTTGACGCACTGACACGCCCGAACCGTGCCTGGAACGGCCTCGAACTGCCTCGAACGGGCGTCAACCCCGGCAGAGCCGCCGGATCCGCTCCCCGTGCTCCGGGTGGCGAGCCACCAGATCGTCGGCCGCGGCGAACGTCACGACGTGATCCGAATACGGCGGCGCCATGAACGTCGAGACGAGCGTCCAGGAGCCCAGGGGCTCCGCGGCCTGCCACCAGCCGCCGGGGACGATGAGCTGCGGGCGCTCCCCCGCCGCCAGGTCCGGGCCCAGGACGGGCTCGGTCACGCGGCCGGCCGGGTCGATCAGCAGCATCCGGGCCGGGGCGCCCGCGTGCCAGGCCCAGATCTCGAGATGCTCCAGGCGGTGGAGCCCGGAAAAGTCCGGCGCCACCATCAGGTAGTAGATCGCGGACGAACACTCGTCCCGCCACGTCTGGCGGACGTGGCCGCCCTCTGGCTGCAGCGGGACCAGCCCCAGCAGCTCGATGATCCGTTCAGGCCCCAGCTCGTCCAATGCGCCCATGCGCGGCAGCCTAGCAGCGCGCCGGTGTTCCTATCCGGCCCGCGATGGGGCACGATGGCTCCCGATGGCGCACGATGGACGCATGAGACGCTGGAACGGCTGGGGCGATGAAGCCGACGACACCCACGTCGGTAGTTCGGGGCGCAGGTACCTCTCGAAGACGCTCGGCCCCGGCACGCCGCCGCGGGACGCGACCCTCGCGCAGGTCGTGGCCACCGTCCCGCCCACCCGCCTGGCGGACGGCGACGATCCCCTCCTCTCCACGGACCCTGAGCTCCGGGTCCGGCGGGCTCGCGGCCAGTCCTTCCCGGACCTCGTCGCACTGCGATCGGGCCGCCTCGAGGCTGTGCCGGACGCGGTGGCAAGACCGGCCACCAACGCGGACGTGCGGCGCGTCATCGACATCGCGCGCGAGCACGCCTCCCGCCTGATCCCGTACGGCGGCGGCACCAGCGTCGTCGGCGGGGTCAGCGCCCGCCCGAGCCAGGACCCCCTCATCACCGTGGACCTCGCGGGGCTCAACACCGTGAGCCGGGTGGACGAGCGCAGCGGTCTCGCCACCGTCGGCGCCGGGATCACCGGCCCCGACCTGGCGCCGGAGCTGGCGGCGCGCGGCCTGACCATCGGGCACGAGCCGCAATCCTGGGAGCTGGCCACGGTCGGCGGCTGGGTGGCGGCCCGTGGCTCCGGCCTCAAGAGCCTGGGCATGGGGCGCATCGAGCAGCTCTACGCTGGCGGCACCCTGGAGGCTCCGGCCGGGGCCATGGACATGGCGCCCTACCCCGCCTCCGCCGCCGGACCGGACCTCCGCCAGCTGGTCCTGGGCTCCGAGGGCCGCCTCGGGTTCCTGACGGACGTGATCCTGCGCACCACTCCCCTCCCCGAGGCGGAGCGGATGGAGGCCTGGGCACTCCCCGGCTGGGGCGAGGGCCAGGAAGCCGTCCGGGAGCTCGTGCAGGCACGGGCCGGTCTCTCGCTGCTCCGCCTCTCGACGCCCGCCGAGACCCAGACGCTCCTCGCCTTCGCCGACCGGCCATCGCAGACCCGCCTGCTGACCACGTACCTGCGGGTCCGCCGCCGCCCCAGCGACTGGGTGCTGCTCCTGGTCGGCGTCTCGGGCCGCCGCCGCATCGCCAGTGCCGCCGCCGCGGAGGCCGCATCGGTGCTCCGGAGGCACCACGGGACGAAGATCCCGTCGCTGGCGTCGACCTGGTACCGGACACGCTTCCGCTCGCCGTACCTGCGCAACGCCCTGTGGGCCGCGGGCTACGGGTCGGACACCCTCGAGACGGCCACGGACTGGTCGCACGTGCCCCTCCTGCTCGCGCGGCTGGAGGCGAGCCTCGCCGGCGCCCTGGCACCATGGGGCGAGCGGGCGCACGTGTTCACGCACCTCTCGCACGTGTATCCGTCGGGGTCCAGCCTCTACGTGACCTACCTGTTCCGGCTGGCGACCGACCCGGACGAGACGCTGGCGCGCTGGCAGGCGCTGAAGCGGGCCGCCTCCGACACCATCAGCACCGAAGGCGCCACGATCACCCACCACCACGGCGTGGGCACCGACCACGCACCTTACCTGGCGGCCGAGAAGGGCCCGCTGGGCATGGCGGCGCTGCAGTCGATCGTCCGGACCTTCGATCCCGAGGGGCTGATGAACCCGGGCGTGCTCCTCTCGAACCGGCACGGCTGAGCGCGGTGGCGTCGGCATGACGACGGAGTGGCCCGAATGACCGCGGACCGGATCCTTGCCCTCGATGTCGGCACGCAGAGCGTGCGGGCGATGATCTTCGACCCGGCCGGCAACCTGCTGGCCCGGACGAAGGTGCCGATCGAGCCCTACGTCCCGGGCCCGCCCGGCTGCTGCGAGCAGGACCCGGAGCTCTACTGGCGCTCGATCGGCGAGGCGTGCCGGCAGCTGTGGGCGCTCCCCGAGGGGCGTCGCGACGCGCTGGCGGGGGTTGCCCTGACGACGCAGCGTGGCACCGTGGTCATCACGGACGAGGCCGGTGAGCCCCTGCGCCGCGCGATGATCTGGCTGGACCGCTGCCGCGCGGAGGGCCTCCCCCGCATCGGCGGCAGGTGGGGTCTCGCGTTCAAGGCGGCCGGTGTCACCGAGACCGTGGCGATGTTCCAGGCAGAGGCCGAGGCCAACGTCCTGCGCAGGACCGAACCCGAGACCTGGGCCCGCGTCCGCCGGTTCCTGCTCCTGTCCGGCTTCCTCGCCCGCCGCCTCACCGGCCAATTCGTCGATTCCCTGGCGGCCCAGGTGGGCTACATCCCGTTCGACTACAAGGCGCTGGCGTGGGCGAAGCCCTCCGACTGGAAGTGGCTGGCGATCCCGGTCGAGCGAGGCTGGCTCCCGGAGCTGGTCCCGCCGGGGGGGACGCTGGGGACGATCTCGGCCGCCGCGGCCGAGGCGACCGGCATCCCGGCGGGTCTGCCGCTGATCGCGGCGGCGGGCGACAAGGCCTGCGAGGTCCTGGGCTCCGGCGCGCTGGACCCGCACGTCGGGGCGATCTCGCTGGGTACCACGGCCTCGTTCAACACCACCCACCGCCGCTACGTGGAGGTGATCCCGGCCGTTCCGCCGTATCCGGCCGCGGTCCCCGGTGCCTACAGCCTCGAGGTCAACGTCTACCGCGGCTACTGGATGATCGAGTGGTTCAAGCGCGAGTTCGGCGCCGCCGAGGTGGCCCGGGCAGCCGCGCTGGGCGTGGAAGCGGAGCCCCTGCTCGACGAGCTGGTCGAACAGACACCCCCGGGCTCCATGGGCCTCGTCCTCCAGCCGTACTGGTCGCCTGGTGTCAGGATCCCGGGCCCTGAGGCGAAGGGCGCGGTCATCGGCTGGGGCGACGTCCACACGCGCGCCCACCTGTACCGCGCGATCCTCGAGGGTCTCGCCTATGCGCTGCGCGAGGGCGCCGAGCGGACGGTCAGGCGGACGAAGGTGCCGGTCACCGAGCTGCGCGTGTCAGGCGGCGGAAGCCAGAGCCCGGCGGCCGTGCAACTGACCGCGGACATCTTCGGCCTGCCGGCATCTCGCCCGCACACGCACGAGACGTCCGGGCTGGGCGCGGCCATCGACGCCGCCGTGGGCCTGGGCCTGCACCCCTCCTTCGAGGCGGCCGTCGGCGCGATGACCCGGATCGCGGAGACGCGGGATCCCGATCCGGTCGCCCACGAGCTCTACGAGCAGCTCTACCGTGGCGTCTACCTGGAGCTCTACGGCCGCCTCCAGCCGCTCTACACGCGCATCCGCAAGATCACGGGCTACCCACCGGAGGTCTGAATCGCGGCGCCGCAGCGGCGGTCACGGTGGCGGTCCGGGTGGCCGTCGCGTGACCGCGGGCTGCTATCGGCCGACCGTCGGCCGCCTGTTCTCGACCATCCGTTCGACGAGGCATTTGACAGGATCGTCGGCAGCACGCATGCTTCGTCCATCGCCCGATTGCCCGCGGCCACCCAGGCTGACGCCAAACACGCGCTTCCGTCGCCGCGCCGGGTCCATCAATACGCCGCTCCGGCCACCGTATGTCCGGCCGTTGGAGCGACAGGGTCACCGTCCCAATCCGACGGAGCCCGGAAAGGATCTCTCTCACACATGTTGTCCCGCGCCACCACGAGTGCCGTGGCGTACCGCGCAAGCTCGATGCGCCGCATGCGGCGCCGCGTCGCCATCGCGACTCGACCCTACTGCGCCACCAACGGCTGCACCAGCTTCCTCGTCGTCGACGAACTGGGCGGCGTCGCCTACTGCGAGATCTGCGGCTACACGCGCAAGCTCAACTGAGCTGTCGCGGCGAAGCGCCGCTCTCGCCCCTCCGGCCGGTCCACCTGGGCCGGCCGTTCGATTCCCGGACATGGGCCCATCCGGGGCTCACCGGTCGTGGCCGGCGGCGCACCGGGTCCGATCCGGCCCGCGGAACGCGACGGGGCCACGTCCGCCGCGAGCACCCCCCATCATCTCTCCCGACACCGAGCAGCCGGCCGAACCAGCCGGGAAGGAGACCGATGACAGCCGGCAGGACCCTCGATCGAACGAGGCTCGAGCATCTCATGTCAGCCGAGATGGCCGCGTTCGAGGCGGCGAACCCGCGGTCCCGCGCGCTGTTCGAGCGGGCGAAGGGCTCGCTGCTCGACGGCGTCCCGATGAACTGGATGGTCAAGTGGGCCGGGCCGTACCCGCTGTTCGTCGAGTCGGCGTCCGGCGCCCACTTCACGGACGTGGACGGCCACGAGTACGTGGACTTCTGTCTGGGCGACACGGGTGCGATGGCCGGCCACGGCCCGGAGGCGACCATCCGCGCCGTGGAGCGCCAGATGCGCCGCGGGATCACCCACATGCTGCCCACGGAGGACGCCGCCATCTCCGGCGACGAGTTGCGCCGCCGGTTCGGGCTCCGCTACTGGCAGTTCACCCTCACCGCCACGGACGCGAACCGCTTCGCCATCCGGCTCGCCCGCCACATCACGGGCCGCACGAAGATCCTGGTCCACAACCACTGCTACCACGGGTCGGTGGACGAGACGTTTGCCGTCATCGGGGAGGACGGAAGCGCGATCGCCCGGCGTGGGAACATCGGCAAGCCGGTGGCGCTCGCGGAGACCACGCGCGTCGTGGAGATCAACGACCTCGCGGGCCTCGAGCGCGAGCTGGCGCACGGCGACGTCGCCGCCGTGCTCATCGAGCCGGCGCTCACCAACGTCGGCATCGTCCTGCCGGAGCCCGGCTACCACGAGGGCGTGCGGGAGCTGACGCGCCGTCACGGGACACTGCTCATCAACGACGAGACGCACACGATCTGCGCGGGCCCCGGCGGCTACACGGGCGCCCACGGCCTGTCGCCCGACATGCTGACCATCGGCAAGACGATCGGTGGCGGGATCCCGGCCGGGGCCTACGGGTTCACCGAGGCGGTCGCGGACCGGATCCACGCTGGGATCGAGCGCGAGGACTCCGACGCGGGCGGGATCGGCGGGACCCTGGCCGGCAACGCGCTGTCGCTGGCCGCCATCCGGGCGACCCTGACCGAGGTCCTCACCGCCGAGGCCTTCGGGCGGATGATCCCGCTGGCCGAGCGGTTCGAGGCGGGCGTGAACGGGGTCCTGCAGGCGAACGGCGTGCCATGGCACGTCACCCGCCTGGGGGCCCGCGCCGAGTACCACTTCCTGCCCGAGCCGCCGCGCACCGGCTCCGAGCAGGCGGCCGCCGCCGACCCCGAGCTGGAGCGGTTCCTGCACCTGTGGGCGATGAACCGGGGCGTGCTGATGACGCCGTTCCACAACATGGCGCTTATGTCCCCCGCCACCACCGAGGCGGACGTGGACCGCCACACGGCGGTCTTCGGCGAGGCCGTGGAGGCGCTGTTCGAATAGGGCCACGCGGGCGGGCTGCCGACGAGGAGTTGCTGCATGAGTCAGGACATGGAGGCGCTGTACCAGGCGAGGTTGCGGCGCTTCGTGACCGCGCTGAACAACCGGAAGCCGGACCGCGTGCCGATCCGGCCTCTTGCCGCGGAGTTCACCGGGCGCCACGCGTGCTACACGTGCCAGCAGCTGACGCAGCACTACCCTGATGCGTTCGAAGCCATGATCCGGTGTGCCGTTGACTACGACTGGGACGCGGTCCCCGCGAGCATGGTCTACGTCTGGACGGGCATCACCGACGCCGCCACCGTCACCTACTACGGCGTGCCGGGCGTGGACATCCCGCCGGACGCCGGCTTCCAGTACCGCGAGCCACCGGAGGACGCCTCGTTCATGCGAGAGGACGAGTACGACCGGCTGATCGACGATCCGGTCGCGTTCCTCTACGAGGCGTGGCTGCCCCGCGCGACCCGCAGCATCGCCGCGGCCGGCGAGCCGGTGACCTTCCGCCACAACGTGGCGCTGGTGTCGGCGGCGATGGCCATGACCGAGTACTTCAACGCCTTCGGGCCACACGCGGCACGGTTGCGGACCGAGGCCGGCATGCCGGGCGCCATCTCGGGGATCTTCAAGGCCCCGTTCGACCTCCTCGCCGACAAGCTGCGCGGCTACATCGGGCTGACGATGGACATGCAGACGCAGCCGAACAAGGTGCTGCGGGCGTGCGAAGCGCTGATGCCGCACCTCTACTGGCTGGGGG
>Ga0209014_10001725_pt1 | contig 12913 bp, 11 predicted proteins | sample BarGraNGADG00212_FD_184491 | JGI IMG/M metagenome (GOLD analysis project Ga0209014, IMG submission 184491) | Arctic peat soil microbial communities from Barrow, Alaska - Barrow Graham LP Ref core NGADG0002-212 (SPAdes) (version 2) | ecosystem: Environmental > Terrestrial > Soil > Wetlands >...
CGCAAGGCCGATTCCGGTCGCGAGCAGGACGAGCCCCAGCCCGACGGGCATCGCGAGACGCCGGATCACGCTCCAGCGCGACGGGCCTCGAAACGGGGCGCCACGTTCCACGTGCTGAGCCTACAGGTCCGCGCGCCGCGCCACGACCCCGGCGCGGGCGTGGCCGGCGCCGGGGTCGCTTCCGATGCGACCAGCGCTAGGGGCGCGCCTCCGCCCGCGGAATGTCGACGTCGTCATCCACGAAGAAGGGGCGCCACGGCCCGAGCCCGGGATGAACGCCAGCGCTCGCCGTTGGCGCGCAGGATCGCAATGGTGCGGTCGATCAGGTCCGTCATGGTCGCGGATCCCACCCACTTCGCGACCGTGCGTCCAGGGGCGCGCCCCCGCGGTCGCGAGGTCAGTGGAAGAGGCGCTGCAGCCAGGGGAGCCGCCGGTGCGCGTTCGTCCGTGCGCTCCACGTCTCGAGATCGCGCACCGCCGGGGCGAGCGCCTCGCCGAGCGCGTCGGTCGTGAGACGCGCCGCGCGCCGTCCATCGGCCGTTTCCGGCGAGATCGGCGCCGGCACGAGCGGCTCCAGGATGCGCAGCCGGTACCGTGTCCCGAGGCCCGTCTCCAGGAACCCGCCGATCGCGACCGGCACGAGGGGAACGCCTCCGGCGGCGGCGAGCCAGCTCGCGCCGGGGGCGATGGTCCGCGTCCGTCCCCGCGGGCTCCGTGGGCCCTTCTCCGGGAAGACTTCGACGCACGAGCCGCGCCCCAGGACCGTTCTCACGTCGGCGAGGTGCTCGCGGATCGCGCCGGGTCCCGCCCCGGGTCGGATCGGGATCATCCCCAGGCGTGGGAACAGCCGTCGGCGCCACCAAGACCGGGCCATCGTGGGGCCGTCCCCGAACCAGGCGAGGCGCGGCGCATCGCGAGGCCATGCGAGGAGGAGGAGGAAGGGGTCGATCCAGCCGCGGTGCGGAGCGACGGCGAGGACGCACGGCACCATCGCGCCGTTTCGATCCCGGGGCATGCGCTCCAGCCCATCCGCCTGCACGCTCCAGCCCACGAGGTGGCACGCCGCGCCGACGCACACGCGAATCGACCGGTCCAGCAGCGTCGGGCGCGCCGGCAGGCGCGTGAGGGCTGCGCGCATCCGCGCGTGCTGCGCTGCGTCACGCCCGGGATCTGCCACCGCGTCCCGCCCTCCGTGCCCCCGCGAGCATACGCGCCCGGGTCGCGCATCTCTGCGATCGGTGCGAGGGACGACGCGCCGACCGTTCGGTAGACTCCGCTCCCGTGACCACGTCCGACCCGCTCGTCCAAGCGCCGGCCGGTTCTTCGCCCGCTTTCGCTTCGCGCCGGGACCCGCTGCCCCGGGCCCGACGGGCGACGACGGCCAGGGCGCGCTTCGGGCCGCGATCGCGGCCCTGGGCGAGCGCTTTGGGATGGAGCTCCGGCTGACCTCCGAGGCGGACCGCAAGCGGCTGGTCGTCTTCGTCTCGCGGTTCGACCACCGCCTCTGGGACCTCCTCCTGCGCCACAGGGCCGGCGAGCTCCCCTGCGAGCAGAGGTGCGAGCCGACATCGTCGTCCTGGCCCGCTACATGCAGGTCCTGTCGGCGGACTTCATCGCCGCCTGGCCGAACCGGATCATCAACATCCACCACTCGTTCCTGCCCGCGTTCCAGGGCGCGCGGCCTTATCACCAGGCCCACGAGCGCGGCGCGAAGCTGACCGGGGCGACCGCCCAAAACGTCACGACCGACCTCGACGACGGGCCGATCATCGACCAGGACGTGATCCGCTCGTCGCACCGCGACACGGTAGAGGACCTGGTCCGCAAGGGTCGCGACGTGGAGCGCACGGTCCTCGCGCGGGCTGTGCGTTGGCACCTGAAGGACCGCATCCTCGTCCACGGCAGCCGGACGGTGGTCTTCGGCTGATCGAGCCTCAGAGCGACGCGGCCAGGATTCCCTCGATCTCGGCGTCGGTCAGGACGATCGGGTTCGTGCGCATGCTGCTGCCGCGGCTCTCGCGCACCAGGGTCGGGAACGCGTCGGCCGTCACCCCAAGCGCCGACAACCTCGGGATCCCGAGCTGGACGGTGAGCCGGTCCAGGGCCGAGACCAACGCCTCGCGGGCGGCTTCGTCCGTGAGCGCGCCGCCGGGCTCCCGATCGCCAGCCGGCCGGGGTCCGGCCACCGGACTTCCCGCAAGCAGTCGACCCGCCTCCGCGTAGCGCGCGAGCGCCGGCGAGCCGGGCACGCGCGCAGCCAGGGCGGCGAGGTTGGCTCGCGTGACCGCGGCCAGGAGCGCGCCGCATCCCGTTCCGTGGTGAACGCCGAACCGGGCCCCGAGCGGCGCGACCAGCCCGTGCGCGGCGCCGAGACCCGCGTTCGCGAGCGCGATCCCGGAGCAGAGCGCGGCCCATGCCATCGCCCCGCGCGCGGTGGCCGTATCGCCGGCCGCGGCGCCGCCGAACGTCGCTGCGTGCCAGGCGGGCAGCGCGGTGCCGATCACGGCGAGCCCGCTGCGTGCGACCGCGTCGCTGAACGGCGAGGCGCCGGTGCTGGTGAACGACTCGAGGAGCTGGGTCAGCGCATCCATCCCGTCGCCGGCGATGAAGGCGGGCGGGCAGCCGGCGAGAAGGTCCGGGTCGAGCAGCGCGACCGAGGCCACCAGCCGGTCGTCGCGGAAGGACTTCTTGAAGGGCGGGTCGCCCGCGGCAGCACCCGGCAGGCGCCCGGAGATCACCGCGTTCTTCGTCGCCTCGCTGCCCGTCCCGGCCGTCGTCGGGACGGCCACGAACGGGGTCGTGGGCCCGGGGTAGGGGAGGTTGCGCCCGACGCCCTCGAGGTGGTCGATCACGCTCGTGCCGCTCCGCAGCAGCCCGGCGATCGCCTTCGCCGTGTCGAGAGCCGCCCCACCGCCGATCCCGACCACGACATCCGGCAGGTCGCGACGCCCGTCGGCGACGGCGCCGTCGACGAGATCCGGGGACGGCTCGCCGGCCACGGCGAGGTGGTTCCACGACAGGCCGGCGGCCGCCAGCCCTGCCACGAGCGGCTCCCACGCCGGGCCCTCACGGAAGGAGCGGCCGCCGGTGACGAGCAGGACGCGGCTCCCGAAGCCGGCCGCGATGGCCGGCAGCTCGCGAACCCGGCCCGCCCCGAAGACGATCCGCGGCAGTCGCGCGACCCCGAACGCCCCGAGCGGCCCGAAAGCGCTCACGGGAGGGCGGGCAGCAGGCCGGTGAACGGCTCGCCGCGTCGCGGCTCCGCCATCCAGCTGGCGACCGCGGACTTCCACGCCTGGTAGTGCGTCGTCTCCTTGTGCGCCGCGGCCGCATCCGCATCGAGGTACGCCTCGTACAGCACGAAACGGGTCGGGTCGTCGAGTGCCTGGAGGACGTCGAAGCGGAGGCAGCCCGGCTCGGCCACCGCGCCCTCGTGGTTCGGCCGCGTGGCCGCGACGAAGTCGGCGACGTGTTCGGGCAGCACGTGGACGTGGACCAGGGTGACATGCATCGGCGGGACCTCCTGACCGGGAGCGTACCGCGCACGGACGTCCGGTTCGCGCCAGAATCGCCGGGTCGATCATCCCGCCAAGGAGGCCAGCCATGGCCGACCCCGTCCGCGTCGCCTACTACTACCGGACCCGCTGGGGTTCCCACGCCGAGTTCGTCGACCTGTTCACCCGCAACCACTGGCCCATCCTGCGCGAGCAGCTTCGCGACGGCCGCTTCCTCGCGGTCACCCTCGACGTGCCGCGCTTCCACGGCGACGGCCGGGCGGACTGGGATGTCCTCGTCACGATCGTGTATCGAGACTGGGCCGCGATGGAGGCGCACGCCGAGGCGGAGATCGCCGCCCGCCTCTTCCCGGACCAGGCCGCCTATCGGGCCGAGGAGCAGCGCCGTTTCGCGCTCCTCGACGCGCACTGGGACGTGCCGCTGGAGCCGGTGGCGCTGCCCGCGTGACGCGACGCAGAGCCCGTGGCCGTCGCTGACGTGCCCAACGTCTCGATGACGCTGCTCCGGAGGTAAGGCGCCATGACCGCGACCAGACCCGGGCGGTTGGCCCGCAGGGCGGCACTGTTCGGAGGGGCCGCGCTCATGATCCTGGTGGCCCCGATCGTCGCACTCGCGGTCCTGGCGCTCGTCTCGCCATACGCGAGCGCGGCGATCCCCGCATCCTGCTCTGCCGCCGCTCCACGGATGCCGGCCGACCGCGCTGCCACGGTGCCGGGTGTCAGGGTCGGGACCCTGCTCGCTTCCGGGGCCGACACGAACGTCGTCATCGTGACTGATCCTGGGCAGACCCCTGCGATGGCGGCCTACATCGTTGACGTGCGCGCCGGCAAGGTGATCGGACACCTCGGCATCGCCAGCGAGGCGGTGGTCGCGGCGATACGCGACGGCGTCGTGTACCTGTTCGACGACAAGATCGGCTACATGATCGACGCTTCGACGGGCGAACCCGTGCATCGCCTCATCGAGACGGACAACTACCGGGGGCTGTACGTCTCCGGCGCCGCTCGCTATCTCCAGACGGACGCCGAGATCTCCACCATCTTCGGTCGGAGCCTCTTCTCGTTCCAGCATCTCGACTTCGCGGGCATCACATCGGGTTGCTACTTTGTGCCGCCGCAATGAGGTCTGTGGTTGACGAAGGTCGCGGACCGGAACGCCCTCGGCGACGACCGGAGCCTTCGCGGGAAGGCTGGCCCATCGCCGGCCGCGAAGCTCAGGCGATCGTCGGAGACGACGCGGCCGAATCGCCGGTGACCGTCGCATCACCGGCCGAGTTGCCCGGCGCGCGTCGCCGCTCGAGCCCCACGAGGTTGACGAGCGCTCCGACGAGGAGCAGGCCGCCTGCGACCCGCATGGCCAGCTGGAATGCCTCGGTCGAGGCGGCCTGCGCCGCGACGACGAGATCGGCGGGCGTGCCCGGCAGCGGCGGCGCCAGCGGCTGGATCGTGGAGAACGGCGGCACGTCCCGGGCGTAGCCGGGCGCCTTCGCCGCGAGCGACGGCGTGAAGGTGGCCGTGATCGCGATGAACAGCACCGCGCTCACGAGCGGCGCGCCGACCCGCGAGATCGCGTTGTTGATCGCGGATCCCAGCCCGGCCCGTGCCACCGGGATCGACGCCATCAGGGCGGTCGTCAGGGGCGCCACGAGGAGCGCGATCCCGAGGCCGAACAGGAGCGTGGTCGGGAGGACGTCCACCAGGAAGTCGACCGGGGGCACGAGGCTGGCCGGCGCGTCCGGGCTCGCGGCCCAGGCAGCGCTCGTCGCCGGGATGCGCGAGATCCAGAAGAGGGCGGCGCCCATGAGGAGCGGCCCGGCCACCATGAACGGCCGCGCGCCGTAGCGACCGGCCAGGCGCCCGGCCGGCGTCGAGAGGAGCGTCAGGAGCAGGCTCGACGGGATCCCGATCATGCCGGAGGCGAGAGGCGTGTAGCCCAGCGTCCCCTGGAGGAAGAGGTTCTGGAACGTGAGACTGACGTAGAGCGCGCCGTAGATGACGAGCGTCGACAGGTTGACGACCGCGAAGTTGCGCGACCGGAACAGGCCCAGGGGCACGAGCGGGTTCGGCCGGACGGCCATGAGCACCGGGAACGCGACCAGCGCCAGCGCCCCGATCCCGAGCGCGACGAACGCCAGCGGGTCCTGCCAGGCCTGCTCCTGCCCGCGCGTCGCGCCGAACGCGAGCCCCCCCACCGCGACCGCCGCGACGATCGCGCCCAGCCAGTCGAGCCCGCCCCTGGCGTCCTCGTTGCGCGACTCCGGGACCGCTCGAAGCGCGACCAGGGCGACGAGGACAAGCGGCAGGTTGATGAGGAACGCGGCCCGCCACGAGACCGCCTGGACCAGGAAGCCGCCCACCAGCGGGCCGAGCGTGACCAGGGCGGAGGTGGATGCCGCCCAGACCCCGATCGCGCGACCCCGCTCCTCGCCTTCGAAGGTCGCCGTGATGATCGACAACGCCCCTGGGACGAGGAGCGCGCCGGCAGCGCCCTGGAGGAGGCGCGCGAGGATCAGCACTTCCATGTTGGGCGCCGCTCCGCAGATCGCGGAGGTGATCCCGAACCCGAGCAGGCCCAGGCGGAAGACACGGCGCCGGCCCAGGCTGTCGGACAGGGCGCCGGCGAGGATGAGGAGCGCGGCGAGCACCGCAAGATACCCGCTCGAGACGTAGGTCAGGCCCTCGAGGCGCCCGAAGAGCGTCGCCGGCAGGTCCCGTCCGATCGTCTCCAGGGCAACGTTGACGATCGTCCCGTCGAGGAAGACGATCCCCGAGCCCAGGACGACCGTGAGCAGGACGGGGCCGCGACGGACGGTCATCGTGTCAGGCGACGCCGACCGCGGTCAGGTTGCCCGCGGTCGGGACGCGTCACTTCGGCGCCAGTGTCCGGACGTGGACGATCGCCCGCGCGACCCACGCGTCGAGGGCGGCCGGGTCCGCGACGATCGACGCCGGCAGGCTGACGTAGCCGCGCATCGGCCGGCCCGGCATCGGCTCGAAGTCGCGGCCGCCAAGGTCCCGCAGCGCTGCGGCATCCGCCTCCGCCAGCCGCACGATCCAGCGATCCTGGTGGAGCGACGTCGCCAGGTGGCCCCCGAGGAACGCCGCCGGGTACCCGAACATCTGGCGCGTGGCCAGCTCAGGACGCCCTTGTACGTATGTCGCGAACGCGGCCACCAGCTCCGGCGGCGACTTCTTCCATGGCGAATCGGCCATCTCACCCTCCGGCCCGAGTCTACCCGCGCGGCGCGAGATCGCCCAGCGGCAGCGTCGGGCCGGGGTCAGCCCGCCAGCCTGGGCCAGCCCGCGTCAGCCCGCGAGCATGGGTCAGCCCGCCGGCCTGGGTCAGCCCGCCAGAAACCCGGCGCCCGCGACCGCGTCGACCACGTAGACGCGCGGCGCGAGCCCGGTGCGGGTCGGGTACTCGGCCGCGACCGCGTCGCGGAGCGCATCCACGGCGTCGCGCGCCACCAGGTTGATGGTGCAGCCACCGAAGCCCGCGCCGGTCATGCGGGCCGCAGCGACGCCGGGGACGGTCGTCGCGATCTCCACGAGCGCGTCGAGCTCGGGCGAGACAACCTCGAAATCGTCCCGCAGCGACGCATGGCTGGCCGCCCACAGCCTGCCCACGGCGTCGAGGTCGCCCGCGGCGAGGGCGTCGATCGTCTCCGCCACCCGCCCGTTCTCGCTGACGACATGGCGGCAGCGGCGGAATTCCGCGTCGCCGACGAGCGCGCGCACCCTCGGCAGCATCGCGGGTGTCACGTCGCGCAGCGACTCGATCGCCGGGTTCTCGGCCGCGAGCGCCGCCGCCGCCGCCTCGCACTGGGCCCGCCGAAGGTTGTACTGCGAGGTCGTCAGGCTGCGCGTCGAGCCCGTGTGGATCACAACAAGGCAGTGGGTGGCCAGGGGGAGCGCCACCGGACGGAACTCGAGGGACCTGCAATCGAGGAGGACCGCGTCCCCCGTCACGCCGCAGGCGCTCGCGAACTGGTCCATCAGGCCGCAGTTGACCCCGACATAGGCGTTCTCGGCGCGCTGGCAGATGCGCGCCAGCGACAGCGGCGGGATATTGCCGCCCGGCGTGTCCGCGAGCGCCCATGCGGCTGCAAGCTCCAAGGCGGCCGACGACGAGAGGCCCGACGCGGTGGGCAGCGAGCTGACGAGAATCCCCCGCAACCCGCGCATCGCGATGCCCGCCTCGGCAAGTGCCCAGGCGGTGCCGGCCACGTAGTCGATCCAGGCCCTGCGCCGTGGTCCGATCGCATCGAGGTCGAAGCGCGCGCGATCGCCCGTCGCGCTGCTGACCAGCTCGACGCGGCGGTCGTCGGTGGGCACGAACGCGATCCGGATCTCGAGGTCGATCGCGGCCGGGAGCACGAGCCCGAGGTTGTAGTCGGTGTGCTCGCCGATGAGGTTGACGCGACCCGGCGCACGCACGATCCGGATGGCTCCGAGGTCGGCGGCGGCGCGCGGCTCGGACGCAACGAGCGCGGCCCGCATCGCGTCGGACGTGAGCGCGGCGGAGTCGGCGGGGGCCGGGCGGGAAGCCCGCTTCGAGCGCGATTCTCGACGGCGATCGCCGGGCGCGCCTCGCGCGGCGCCAACGGGCTGGCCGGCGGCCGATCTCGCCGTCATGAGCCGTCAGTCGTCAAGGTTCGGTGCCAGCCAGCGGGCCATCTCCGCGAGCGGCCGACCCTTGCGCCGGGCGTAGTCCTCCAGCTGGTCCGGCCCGATCCGGCCGATCCCGAAGTACGCGGCCTCGGGGCGCCAGAGGTAGATGCCGCTGACGGATGCCGCGGGCAGCATCGCCATCGACTCGGTCAGCGTGATGCCGGCCCGAGCCGGGGCGTCCAGGAGCGCGAAGAGCGTCTCTTTCTCGGTGTGGTCCGGCAGCGCCGGGTAGCCGGGCGCGGGACGGATTCCACGGTACTGCCCCGCCAGCAGGTCGTCGTTGGAGAGCGCCTCCCGGGGCGCGTAGCCCCAGAGCTCGCGCCGAACCAGCTCGTGGAGCCGTTCCGCGAACGCCTCGGCCAGCCGATCCGCCAGCGCCTTCACGAGGATCGCGTTGTAGTCGTCGTGGGCAGCCTCGAACATCGCGGCCGTCTCGGCGACGCCGTGCCCGGCCGTGACCGCGAACGCCCCGACGTAATCCAGGACCCCCGAGGTCCGCGGCGCAACGAAGTCCGCCACCGCGATGTTGGGCCGGCCGGGCGGCTTCTGCTGCTGCTGGCGCAGGGTTCGCAGGATCCCGACGAGCCCGGCGCGGTCCGACGACGTGTAGAGCTCGATGTCGTCGCCCACCGCGTTCGCCGGCCAGAAGCCCACGACGGCGCTCGCCCGCAGGAGCCCCTCCGCCGCGATGCGCTCGAGCATGGCCTCCGCGTCGGCGTGGAGCGAGCGTGCCTGCTCTCCGACGCGCGCGTCATCGAGGATCTCCGGGTAGTGGCCCTTGAGCTCCCACGTCGAGAAGAACGGGGTCCAGTCGATGCGCTGGACCAGGTCCGCGAGCGGGTGGTCCACGAGGGCGCGGATCCCGGTGAACGTCGGGACCGGCACGGGCACGCCGAGGTCCAGGCGGATCGGGTTCGCGCGCGCCTCCTCGATCGCGATGCGGGCCTCGCGGGCACGGCGGTCGCCGCGCTCGCGTCGCACGGTCTCGTATTCCGTGCGAATGCCCGCCGCGAACGAGCTCCGTTCTGGGCCAAGCAGCGCGCCAACCACCCCGACCGCGCGCGACGCATCGGCGACATGGACGACGGGGCCGGGGTAGGCCGGCTCGATCTTCACCGCCGTGTGGACCCGCGAGGTGGTCGCCCCGCCGACCAGGAGCGGGATCGTGAAGCCCTCGCGCTCCATCTCGCCGGCGATGTGGCGCATCTCCTCGAGCGACGGGGTGATCAGCCCCGAGAGCCCGATGACGTCGGCACGGATCTCGCGGGCCGTGGCGAGGATCTTCGCCGCCGGGACCATCACGCCCAGGTCGATGACCTCGTAGTTGTTGCAGCCCAGGACGACGCCCACGATGTTCTTGCCGATGTCATGAACGTCACCCTTGACCGTCGCCATGAGGATCCGGCCCTTGGCCTGCGGTGCGCGGCCGCCTGCCGCCTGCTCCTCCTCGATGAACGGGACGAGGTGCGCGACGGCGGTCTTCATGACCCGGGCGCTCTTGACGACCTGGGGGAGGAACATCTTGCCGGCCCCGAAGAGGTCGCCGACGCGGTCCATCCCGGCCATCAGCGGGCCCTCGATCACGTCGAGCGGACGGGCCGCGCCGAGGCGCGCCTCCTCCACGTCCGCGACGACGAACTCGGCGATCCCCTCCACGAGCGCGTGGGTGAGGCGCTCCCCGACCGGCAGCGCGCGCCAGGCCAGGTCCGGGCCGCTCCCGTGGGCGCCGCCGCGCGCCGTGTCGGCCACTGCCAGGAGTCGTTCGGTCGCGTCGGTGCGCCGGTTGAGGACCAGGTCCTCGACGCGCTCCCGCAGGTCGGGCTCGATCTCGGAGTAGATCGCGAGCGCGGACGGGTTCACGATGCCCATCCCCATCCCGGCCCCGACCGCGTGGTACAGGAAGACGGCGTGGATCGCCTCGCGGACCGGGTCGTTGCCGCGGAACGAGAAGGAGACGTTGCTGACGCCGCCGCTCACGATGGAGTAGGGGAACCGGCGCCGCAGCTCCCGGGTCGCGTCCATGTATGCAATGCCGTAGCCGGCGTGCTCCTCGATCCCGGTTCCGATCGCGAACACGTTGGGATCGTGGATCACGTCCTCGTCGTCGAAGCCGGCCTGCTCCACGAGCAGCCGGTGCGCCCGGGAGAGGATCTCGACCTTGCGCTCGACGCTGTCGGCCTGGCCGGCTTCGTCGAACGCCATGACCACGACGGCGGCGCCGTAGCGACGGGCCAGCCGAGCCTGGGCCAGGAAGGGCGCCTCACCCTCCTTGAGGGAGAGCGAGTTGACGATCGACTTGCCCTGCACCGACCGCAGGCCGGCCTCGATCACGGACCATTTGGACGAGTCGATCATCACCGGGACGCGGGCGATGGCCGGCTCCCCTGCGACCAGGTCCAGGAAGCGGGCCATGGCCGCCTCCGAATCCAGCATCGCCTCGTCCATGTTGACGTCGATGAGCTGGGCGCCGTTCTCCACCTGCTCCCGGGCGATCGCGACCGCCGCGTCGAAGTCCCCGGCAAGGATCCGCTTGGAGAACGCGCGCGAGCCCGTCACGTTGGTTCGCTCGCCGACGTTGACGAAGCGCGACTCGGGACCGATCTCGACGGTCTCCAGGCCGGCCAGGCGGGTCCGGCGCGGCAGCGTCGGGACGGCGCGTGGCTCGATCCCGCGGACCGCGGCCGCTGCTGCCCGGACGTGAGCCGGGGTCGTGCCGCAGCATCCGCCGACGACGTTGACGAGGCCGTCCCACGCGAACCCGGCGAGAACGCCGGCGGTCTGGTCGGGCGCCTCGTCGTAGCCGCCGAGCTCGTTCGGGAGGCCGGCGTTCGGGTATGCCGTGACGCGCACGTCGGCGACACGGCCGAGCTCCGCGACGAAGGGACGAAGCGCGGCGGCCCCAAGCGCGCAGTTGAGGCCGACGCTCCATGGCCGTGCATGCCGAACGGCGTACCAGAACGCCTCCGGCGTCTGCCCGGACAGCGTCCGGCCGGACAGGTCGACGATGGTGCCGGAGAGCATCACCGGCAGGCGCAAGCCGGTCGACTCGAAGACCTCCTCGAGCGCGAAGATCGCCGCCTTGGCGTTGAGCGTGTCGAAGATGGTCTCCACGAGGAGGATGTCGACGCCGCCGTCGATGAGGCCGCGGGCCGCATCCGCGTAGGCGGCACGGAGCTCCTCGAAGCGGACGTTGCGCGCTCCCGCGTCGGCGACGTCCGGGGAGATCGACGCGGTCCGGTTCGTGGGTCCCATCGCGCCGGCGACCCAGCGTGGCCTGCCGTCGCGTGCCTCTGCCGCGTCGGCAGCGGCACGGGCCAGGCGGGCGGCCGTCTCGTTCATCTCGCGGGCGAGGTGGGAAAGGCCATAGTCGGACTGGCTGATGGCCGTGGCATTGAAGGTGTTCGTCTCGATGATGTCCGCGCCGGCGTCCAGGTAGGCGGCGTGGATCGCCGAGATCACGTCGGGTCGTGTCAGCGAGAGCAGGTCGTTGTCGCCCCGGACGTCGCGCGAGTGGTCCCGGAACCGCGTCCCCCGGAAGTCTTCCTCGCTCAGCAGGTATTCCTGGATGAGCGTCCCCATCGCCCCGTCGAGGACGAGGATCCGCTCGGCCGCCGTCGCGTCGAGCAGGGGTCGGCGGCGTTCGCGCGTCAACGGCTCCATCGGCCGAGTGTAGCCCGCCCGATCCGTCGGCGGGTCGGACTCCGCGCTGCGGCGACCACGATCCCGGGGGCGTCCGACGCGCGTGGTTCGCTCAGTCCCGAGCTCAGTCCCGATCGAGCTCGAGGTCGACGGTCAGGAGGTCTCCCGCCTCCCAGTCGGCCGGGTGCTCCTGGCGCATCCGGTGCGCCTCCCGTGACGCCCAGGCGGCGACGGCGGGATGTGCCTCGCGCAGGGCCTCCGCGTGGGCGTAGCGTCGCTGGAGCGCCGAGAGCATCGCCCCGTGGAGGGCTCGCGGCGAGAGGGCGGCGATCCGCTCCTCGACGCCGGGAGAGAAGTCGATCGGCACCTTGATCCGCGCGAAGAACGCGCCGACCTCGCCCGTGAGCGGGTCGACGGCCTGGCTGTGCCCGGTCGAGCGCACGATCGGCGCCGGGGAATCGAAGACGACGATCGTGGTCTCGGAGTCGAGGGCCGCGACCGTCACCTCGCCGCCGAAGCTCAGGAAGGAGTTGAAGGCATCCACCCGATCGACGGCGCGGATCGTGCCCCAGCTGTACGGCTCGTGGTGCGGGAGGGGCGTGCCCCGGCTGATCTCCACCAGGCGCCCGCGGCCGGCGCTGATCGCCCAGTGCTCGACGAGCTCGGGATCGAAATGCTCGAGCGTCGGCCGGCTGCGGAGCGCGACGAGCAGCTGTGACGCACCGGTCTCTTCCGGGTGCGAGCCGCTCACGACGACGAAGCCCAGCCGGGCGAGACGTTCCGCGGCGTGCCGGAGCCCGGGGTCCGCGCCCATCGAATCGGCGATCGGTGTGGTCATGGGCCCAAGTCTGGACCGGCGGGCGATCCGTGGCAGCCGCCGGATCGGCCGTTCCCGCGGGCCAGTCGGCCCGGACTTCACGCGTTGCCCCTGCTAGGCTCCGGCGGTGATGCGGCGCGCGCGACTGGTGGCATTCCTCGCCGGCGACCCGCCGGACGAGCCACCCGGCCCGATCGACCGGCGCACGTTCGACCTGCTCGGGCTGCGGCTCCCCGCGCTCGCGACCGCCGCGCTGCTGCTGGTCAGCCTG
>Ga0209014_10001726_pt1 | contig 12912 bp, 6 predicted proteins | sample BarGraNGADG00212_FD_184491 | JGI IMG/M metagenome (GOLD analysis project Ga0209014, IMG submission 184491) | Arctic peat soil microbial communities from Barrow, Alaska - Barrow Graham LP Ref core NGADG0002-212 (SPAdes) (version 2) | ecosystem: Environmental > Terrestrial > Soil > Wetlands > Peat...
CGTTCTCTTCGATGAACTTGCGCCGGGCCTCGACATCCTCGCCCATCAGCGTGGAGAAGATCTCTTCGCTCTTCACCGCGTCTTCCAGCCGCACCTGTAGCAGCGTGCGCTTCTCCGGGTTCATCGTGGTGTCCGCCAGTTGTTCCGCGTTCATTTCGCCGAGCCCCTTGTAGCGCTTCACGCTGGCGTCCTTCTTGCCTTCGGTCTTGACGTACTCGAGCAGCTCGACCCAGTTGGGCTGGGAATCGCGATGCTCGTTTTTCACCACCACAAAGGGCGGTTCGTTGAACCTCGCGATGGTGCGCGCTAAAGCCCGGAAACGGCGGTACTCCGGCTGCGCGGCCAGTTGAATCCCGACGCTCCGTTCCGCCCCCGTGGAGTCGCGGTACACCGCGGCCCACGCGGAGTGCTCCTCGTCCTTGCGCATCTCCGGATTCAAGCCCTTCCGCTGGAGCGCTTCAAACACCGGCTTCAGGTTCTCTTCCACCTGGAAATCGGCTTTGTGGTCGATCTGAAAACCGATATCCCCCACAACTTCGACCGCGCGGGAATCGCGCAGCCGCCGCTCCACTTTGTGGAACATCGTCTGGTATTCGTCCAGGTTCAGCAGGAAGGTGCGCAACTCCTGCCCTTCCATGATGGATTTCGGCTTGCCGTCGCCGTTGGAGTGGATTTCGACCGTCACATTCTCGGTCGCCCGCCGCATGATCTCCTTGGTGAATTCCTTCTCGTCTTTGATATACTTCTCGCTCTTGCCCTTCTTGATGCTGTAGAGCGGCGGTTGCGCGATGTACACCTTGCCGCGCGTAATCAGCTCGTTCATGTGACGGAAGAAAAACGTCAACAGCAGGGTGCGGATGTGCGAGCCATCCACATCCGCGTCCGTCATGATGATGATCTTGTCGTAGCGCAGTTTCGCCACGTCGAAATCGTCCTTGCCGATACCCGTGCCGAGCGCCGTGATCAGGCAGCGGATTTCCTCGTGCCCCAGCATCTTGTCGTAGCGCGCCTTCTCCACGTTCAGGATCTTTCCCTTGAGCGGAAGAATCGCCTGGAACCGCCGTTCCCGTCCCTGTTTCGCGGTGCCGCCGGCGCTTTCTCCTTCCACCAGAAAAATCTCGCACAGCTTGGGGTCCTTCTCCTGGCAATCCGCCAGTTTCCCGGGAAGTCCGCCGGAATCCAGCGCGCCCTTGCGCCGCGTCAGGTCCCGCGCCTTGCGCGCCGCTTCCCGCGCCCGCGAGGCTTCGATCGCCTTGCCCACGATCTTACGGCCCACCGCCGAGTTCTTGTCGAAGTACTCGCCCAGTTTCTCGTTGACGAACTGCGTCATGAAGCCCGCGATATCGCTGTTCAGCTTGCCCTTGGTCTGCCCTTCGAACTGTGGCTGCGGCACCTTCACGCTGACCACCGCGGTCAGGCCTTCCCGGACGTCGTCGCCCGAGAGATTCTCCTTCACATCCTTGAACAACCCCGCCTGCTGGCCGAATGCGTTGATCGTGCGCGTCAGCGCGGAGCGGAAGCCGGAGAGGTGCGTGCCGCCATCCACCGTGTTGATGTTGTTGGCGAAGCTGAACACGTTCTCCGAGTAGCCGTCGTTGTACTGCAGCGCCACTTCCATCGTGATCGTGCCCTTTTCGGGCATCTCGCGATCCGCCTCGAAGTGGATCGGCTTTTCGTGCAGCACGCTCTTGCCGCGATTCAGGTGCTTGATGAATTCGCTGATTCCGCCCTGGTAGACGAACTCGCTCACCTTCTCCGGATCCGTGCGCTCGTCCGTCAGCGTGATCTTAAGACCCTTGTTCAAGAACGCCAACTCGCGCAGCCGCTGGGCCAAGGTATCGTAATTGAACACCGACGCTTCCATGATGGTCAGGTCGGGCTTGAACGTCACCCGCGTACCGGTCTTCTTGCCGGCCCTACCCGCCTTCGCCAGGGGCGCCTTGGGTGCGCCGCACGCGTATTCCTGCTGCCAGGTATAACCCTCGTTCCAGATCTCCAGCTCCAGGCGTTCCGAAAGCGCGTTGACGCAACTTACTCCCACGCCGTGAAGCCCACCCGAAACCTTGTAACTCTTGGAATCGAACTTCCCGCCGGCATGCAGCTTGGTCATCACCACCTGCGCCGCCGAAACGCCCTCCGATTCCATGATGCCCGTCGGGATGCCGCGGCCGTCGTCCGTCACCGTGACCGAGTTATCGTCGTGGATGATCACCTCGATGTGCGTGGCGTAGCCACCCAGCGCTTCGTCCACCGAGTTATCGACTACTTCATAGACCAGGTGGTGGAGACCCATTTCGCCGGTCGAGCCGATATACATGGCCGGACGGAGTCGCACGGCCTCCAGCCCTTCGAGCACCTTAATACTGCTGGAATCGTAAACATCTCCCCCGCCGGGATTGACTTCGTTTGGCATAGTTCCTTGACTGGTAGCGAAAAACTTCAGATTCTCATCGGCATCACGACATAGCGGTACTGATCGACAATGCCGTCGCCGGCCGGCCGCATCTCGCCGGCGCTCTTTTGATCCTTCAGCTCGAAGGCCACGTGATCCTGCGAAATCGCGCGCAGAAAGTCCAGCAGATACTGGGCGTTAAATCCGATCTCGATATCCGGCCCGTTGTACTCGCTGGACACGGTCTCTTCGCTCTCTCCGGTTTCCACGCTGGAGGAAAATACCCGCACCTCGCCCGCCGCGAACTGCACCCGGATGGCCCTCGACCGCTCGTCGGCAAACTGCGCCACGCGTTCGATCGCCGACCGGATCTCCGCCTTTTCCAGCTTGGCGATGAACTGGTGATCCTTGGGCAGCACCCGCTCATAGTCCGGGAAGTTCCCCGTCAGTTTGCGCGTGATCAGCAGGCGGTGTTCCACCTGGAAGAACAGGTGATTGTCGTCGCCCGCCACGATCGCCTTGGCGTCGGCTCCCGCATCGTCGCTCAGCTTGGTGAGTTCGTTCATCGCCTTCTTGGGAATCAGCGCGCGAAACGGCTTGTCCGCCGTGCCGCTCTCCGCCGGCGAAGCCTGCACGTACGCCAGGCGATGGCCGTCCGTGGCCACCATGGTCAGCCCTTCCGGCCGCATCAATAGCAGCGCGCCGTTCAGCGTGAAACGCGATTCCTCGTTCGAAATCGCGAACGAGGTGCGCGCGATCATCGAGGCCAGCGTCTTCACCGGCACTTCCGCGATCGGCTCCGGCATCTCCGGCAGTTCCGGAAAACTTTCCCGCGACATGCCCGCAATGCGCGTCCGCGAACGCCCGCTGGTGATGCTGGCCCAATGATTCTCCAGGAACTTCATGTTCACGTCGCCATCCGGCAACAGGCGCATGTAGTCCAGTAGCTTGCGCGCCGGGACCGTCCCCGCGCCTTCCTTCTTCACCCGCGCCGGGCAGGAGCAGCGGATGCCCAGTTCCAGGTCCGTGGCGGTCAGCGTCAACCGATCGTCCGCCGCTTCCAGAAGCACGTTCGAGAGAATTGGTATGGTGGTTTTCTTCTCCACCACGCCTTGAGACAGACTCAACTCACGTACCAGATCGCTCTTGTTGACGGTGAATTCCATGCCCACTGCTCCTCTACTTTCCTGGCTATCTCGAGATGCATCGTAACAACCGCATTCATAGGGGCTGTGCAACCTGTTAGAGAATACCTAAATTATACTAAACTCAACTACTTTCCGCCATGCCTACGGGAGAATCGCGAGCCGCGAAAAACCAGCAAAAACCGCTCTTGTCACCCGATTTGCACAGTTCTCCTCATGCCCCACAAAAGGGCAATTGTGTAAAACTCGCTAAATTCACTGTAATGAGTCCATTAGACTGTGGAGTAACCTGTTCAATTCGGCTTCGGTGTGACGCGCTTTCTCAATTTTGTTGATCGAGTGAATCACCGTGGTATGGTGCTTGCCCCCGAACGCCCGCCCGATCTCCGGCAAAGATGCGTTGGTCAGTTCCTTCACCAGGTACATCGCCACCTGCCGCGGATACACTACCTTCTTCGTGTTGCTCTTTTCCTTCAGTTGCGATTGCTTCACCTGGAACTTTTCCGCCACCGCCTTCTGGATCGCATCGATGGTTACCCGGCGGTCCTGCACGTGCACCAGGTGCTTCAATACCTGCTGCGACATTTGCAGGTTGATCGGCGTTCCCGTCAGCGAAGAATAGGCGATCAACTTGACCAGCGCCCCTTCCAGTTCGCGCACATTCGACTTGGTCTTCGAAGCCATGAAGGAGCGGACGTCGTCCGGCAGGCGGACGCCTTCCACCTCCGCCTTCTTGTCCAGGATGGCCATCTTGGTTTCCAGGTCCGGCGGCTGTATGTCCGCCAGCAGTCCCCATTCGAAACGCGAGCGCAGCCGCTCCAGCAGGCCCGGTATGTCCTTGGGCGGCGAATCGCTCGAAATCACGATCTGTTTCTGATGATCGTGCAACTCGTTGAAGGTGTGAAAGAACTCTTCCTGCGTGCGCTCCTTGTTGCCCAACAACTGGATATCGTCCACCAGCAGCACGTCCGCCTCGCGATAACGCTGGTGAAACTGCTGCATGCGCTCCGTCCGGATGCACGAAATCATGTCGTTCATGAAGCGCTCGCTCGACGTATAAATGATGCGCATGGCGCCATGCCGGTCGATCAGCTCCCGTCCGATGGCGTGCATCAAATGCGTCTTGCCCATGCCCACGCCGCCATACAAAAACAGCGGATTGTAGCTGCGCGAGGGGTTCGTCGCCACCGATTTCGCCGCCGCGTGAGCGAACTGGTTGCACGCCCCCACGACAAACGAATCGAAGGTGAATTTCGGGTTGAGGGCCGACGAAGAAGCATCCGCTTCGCTCGAACCGGCGCTCACCAGTGGCGGCGCCATCGCTTGCGTTGCCCGCGGAGCCACCGTCTCATAGCTCACCCGCCGCAAAGGAATTCCCAGCTCCCCAATCCCGGCGAAGATCAGGCTCGAATACTCCGTTTCGAGCCACGCCCGGGTCTCCCGATCGGGTACCGAAACATACAAGGTGTCGCCTTCCTGGCCGACCAGCGCCGTGCCCTTGAGCCAGTTGTCGAATCCTTCGGCACTGACCTTTTGTTGCAGATAGTTACGTAGTTGATCCCAATAATTCATCAGCTTTTACACACGAATAGCACAGGATTTTCACAGAGTTTTTCACTACAACGCAGACTCCGTAGGTACTGACTACAGAAAGAATCGCCAGTGCAGCGCCCGTTACACCGCACGCTCCTTCGCAGCTTCTGTGCCCTTCAACCGAGAAGTAGAATAGCACAGCGAGTCGGCTTGTCCACAAGTTTATAAAGGCTTTCGTTTGTGTGACTTTCCCATAACGTTTGACATCGGTTATGTTTCCGCGTAAAAATAGAGTTTTACGCTGGGCGGGAGTAACTCAGCTGGTAGAGTGCGACCTTGCCAAGGTCGATGTCGCCGGTTCGAATCCGGTCTCCCGCTCCATACTATTTGTGTCTTTCCCGATTGCCATGAACAACCGTTTTGTTCTTCCCTTTGTTTTACTGCTGGTTGCGTTCTCCGCTCTGGCTCAAGACTACAATATGGAACCGGTCGCCACGGTCGCGCCCGGTTTGCCCGCCGCTTACCAGGCGGCGATCCAGACCCAGGGGTTCCGCGTCAACGGCGCCCCGGGCCCTTGGTGCGAAATCTGGCTGGTCAAATCCCTGCCGGTGGGCGCCAAACCGGACGACGCCGCGATATCCTTCGGCGTCGCCCAGGGTACCCTGCTCGGCATGATCCGCTTTCCCGGCAAGGGCGCCGACCGCCGCGGCCAAGTCATTCCAGCCGGCGTTTACACCCTCCGCTACAGTTTGTTCCCGGTGGACGGCGCCCATTCCGGCGTGGCCCCACAGCGCGATTTCGCCCTGCTGACACCGCTTGCGGCCGACCCTGACCCAGCCGCCAAACCCGCCTTCGACGACCTCGTCAAGATGAGCCGCAAAGCCTCCGGCACTCCGCACCCCGCCGTCCTGTCGCTCGAAACCCCTCCTGCCAGCGCCACCGCCCCCGGGGTCGTCAAGGAAGGCGAACACGATTGGACGCTCACCGTCAAAGCCGGTGGCCTGACGTTTTCGATCATCGTAGTCGGCAAGGCTGAAGGCTAACCAATCCCCCTCACCGGCGGTCTACGCGATGTCGTCAGGGGCCTGGATCGCGGGTTGCCCGTTTCCAACATCGGCTCGATGGAAGACGGCATGGCCACCGCCCTTCCCACTCCCGATTTCTGGCGCTGGTTCGGCCACCTACCCCAGCCAGAATCTCCGGTGGTTTGGCGGCTTATCCTCAGATACCTATTGGCGAGGGGATCACGTTATCCAATTGGGTACTGGTACCCTGCCCCGGGGCTCGTGTATATTCCGTAACGGATGACCGCCGCGCATGCAGCCCCGACCCTCCGGCAAGATTGCTGGCCCATCGTACCCGATCGCCTGGAAGACTTAGGCGTACCGCGCTCCGTAGTCGCCGATCTGGTTCTCCGCTACCTGTGGCTGCACGGCTCGGGCACCTTGGCTCGACTGAATGAGACCCTCAAGCTATCGTTCCCTCTGCTGGAAACGCTCTTCCATCAGTTCCGCAACCAGCAGTTGTTGGAAGTGAAGGGGATGACGGGCAACGACTATTCGTTCTCCCTGACGGCGGGCGGGCGCGCCCAGGCCAGCGGGCGCAACGAGGTCTGCCAGTACGTGGGACCGGCCCCGGTCTCCATCCAGCAATATCAGAAAGTGGTCAAGGCGCAGGCGGCGCATGTCCGTGTGAGCCGCGAAAGCCTGCGCCAGGCTTTCGACGACCTGGTCCTGCCCGATGGCTTGCTGGATCAGCTCGGTCCCGCGCTGATCGGCCACCAGTCGCTATTCCTTTATGGCGGTACGGGGAACGGCAAGACCAGCATAGCCGAACGCATCCTGCGCATCTATCACGACTCCATTGTGGTGCCCTACGCGGTGGAAGTGGATGGCCACATCATCTCTCTATTCGACCCCGTGGTTCACAAACAACTGCCGTTTCACGACGACCTGCTGGATCCGCGCTGGGCGGTCTGCGAGCGGCCGTGCATCACAGTAGGCGGCGAGCTTTCGGCCGCCATGCTGGAGCTCAGGCTCGACGAATCCACCCGCGTCTTCATCTCCCCATGCCAGATGAAGGCCAACAACGGCATCCTGATCATCGACGATTTTGGCCGCCAGATGCTCGCGCCGCGCGATCTGCTCAACCGTTGGATCGTCCCCCTGGACCGGCGCGTGGATTACCTGACCCTCTCCTCCGGGATGAAGTTCCAGGTGCCCTTTGAGTTGATGGTTGTATTCTCCACCAACCTGAATCCCCACGATCTGGCCGACGAGGCTTTTCTCCGCCGCATTCAGACCAAAGTGCTGGTGGAAAATGTCAGCGCCGAAGTCTTCGAGGAAATCTTCCGCCGGGTGATGCAGACTCTGCAAGTACCCACCGAACCCGGATGTGTCGAGTATCTACGCGAGCGCTGCCAAGAGTACACCGCGACCGTGCTGCGCGCCTGCTACCCCAGGGACATCTACTGTCTGGTGAAAGCCATCAGCGAATACGAAGGCCGTCCGGTAAGGATGACGCGCGTCAACATCGATCGGGCCGTGGCGCTGTACTTCGCCAAGAGCCAACCCAAAGAGGCATAGGTCGCTACCAACTCCCGCAGGGCGACTACTATTGTTCTTTATTAACTATAAATATCTAGCATAAGAACCGTAGTCATAGGCCCTGTGGAAAGTGTGGAAGTCAGGTTAAGGTGTACAAAAACCAATTAGTTTCCTGGTGTGCTAATGGAGGAGAAGGGCTAGGAAAAAGAGGGAAGATGAGGGTGGTAACGTGATTTTCACAGTTTTCCCCATGCCCTGCGAAAGGGCAATTGTGGAAAACCTAGGAAGTCATTTGTAATGAAAATTTTGGACTGTGAAGTAGTCTGTTGAATAACTGATATGCAGTCAGGTCCAGTAATTGCGGTCGAGGCTGCGGTACTGAACGGCTTCGGCGAGGTGCTTGGCGGTGACGGTGGGGGATTGATCGAGATCGGCGACGGTTCGGGCGACTTTGAGCACGCGGTCGTGGGCGCGGGCGGAGAGGCCCATGCGGCGGACGGCCATTTCGAGCGTGCGCTCGCCGGCATCGTCGAGTGCGCAGACCTTGCGGACATCGCGGGCTAGCATCCGGGAGTTGTAGAATCCGCGCGCGCGTTGTACGGTACGGGCCTGTTCCACGCGGGCGCGGATCTCCGCCGATGACTCGGCAGTGGGATTGCCGCGCAGTTCCTTAAAGGGGACGGATGGAATTTCGACGTGGATATCGATGCGGTCCAGCAGGGGACCGCTGATCTTGCCCAGATAGTGCTGGATCTGACCCGGGGTGCAGCGGCACTCGCGTGTGGTATCGCCATAGAACCCGCACTTGCAGGGGTTCATGGCGGCCACCAGCATGAAGCTGGATGGGAAGCGCAGCGTCATCGCCGAGCGGGCGATACTGAGCGATCCATCCTCCAGCGGCTGGCGGAGCATTTCCAGGACGTCGCGTGGGAATTCGGGGAACTCGTCGAGGAAAAGCATGCCGTTGTGCGCCAGGCTGGCTTCGCCGGGGCGCGGCATGCCGGCGCCACCGCCGATCAAGCCGGCGTCGGAGATGGTATGGTGAGGCGCGCGGAAAGGGCGCTGGTGCAAGAGTCCGGCGCCCGGTCCCAGGATTCCGGCGATGCTGTGGACTTTGGTGGTTTCGATGGCCTCTTCGAAGGTGAGCGGTGGCAGGATGCCCGCGAGGCGCTTGGCGAGCATCGTCTTGCCCGAACCTGGCGGACCGATCATGAGGACATTGTGGACTCCGGCGGCGGCAACTTCGAGGGCTCGTTTGGCCATGGTCTGGCCGCGTACGTCACGGAAGTCCGGCTCTAACCCAGTTTCTACGGAATGGCCGTTGCGCGAGGCGACAACTGGTGAAAACTCTTCGGGGCGGGTGAGCAAGGCGACCACCTCGGCCAGGTAACGGACACCATACACGTTGACGCCTTCGACCACGGCGGCCTCGGCGGCGTTTTCGGCGGGAACGATCAGGTTGGCGATGCCCTGCTCGCGCGCGCAGACTGCGATGGACAGCGAACCGCGCACGGGGCGGATGGCGCCATCGAGGGAAAGCTCGCCGATGAAGATGTGCCGATCCAGCGCCTTAACCGCGCCCATGGCGCCCAGGATGCCAATGGCAACGGGGAGATCGAAGCCGGCGCCTTCCTTCCGAACGTTGGCCGGGGCCAGGTTGATGGTGATGCGTTTGTTGGGGTAGCCGAAACCGGAATTGATCAGCGCACTCTTAATGCGCTCGCGGCTTTCCCTGACGGCGACGTCGGGCATGCCGACCATTACGGAGTCCCGCGCGTTGCCGGAGGCGAACATGTCGACTTCGACATCGATCAGGTGAGCATCGATGCCATAAATCGCAGCGCCGAGGGTTTTGAAGAGCGCCATGAGAACGATAGTGGAGCGGCGTGGATAAGGCGCTCAATTATATTTTGAGGGATGCCCCTTGACGCGGAGGCGCGGAGGCACGGAGAAACCCGCGGAGAAGACAGTTTGGGGGAAGAACGGAGCCGCTTCGACTGACGCAGGGAGAACGTGAAAGTCGAAACAGCGCGGAGGAAGCGGAGAAGAGAGGGGTTTGGTGCCGGAGGTGGGACTTGAACCCACACGCCCAGTGAAGTGCGCCGGATTTTGAGTCCGGTTCGTCTGCCAATTCCGACACTCCGGCACGGAGATCAGTTTCAGTTTACCATTCCCGGCGGCGCGTGGTAATCCTATTAAGAATGATGCGGCACATGAAAAACCTCGTAATCCTGGCGCTCGGTGCCGCGGCGCTGTTCGCGGCCGATTTCGTGGCGGAGGGCGACCGCTGGTGGGCGCACATACAGTTTCTGGCGGATGACAAACTGCAGGGCCGCGACACGGGCAGCGAGGGCTACCGGGAAGCCGTCAAATATGTCGCCGGAAAAATGGAGACGTTGGGCCTCAAACCGGCTGGGACGTCGGGCTATCTCCAGGCGGTGAAGTTCGAGACGCGTCAACTGGTGGAAGAGGAATCGAGCATTGCGATTGTGCGCGAGGGAGCGGAAGAAGTCCTGGATCGGCAGGACGCGACACAGAGCAGCCGCGCGGACCTGGCGCCAACGGCGGAGGCGGCCATGGTGTTCGTGGGTTACGGCCTGCGCGTGCCGGAAGCCAAGTACGACGATCTGGCCGGTGTCGATCTGCGGGGCAAGATTGCGGTCTACGTCAACAGCACGGGAGCCCTGGACGCGCCCGGACCGGTCAAGTCGCACGTGGGTGCCGCGTCGGAGCGTTGGGCGGTTCTGAAGGCGGCCGGCGCCATCGGCACTGCCACCATCGCGAATCCGCGGCCTCGCGCGGGTACCGCCGGCGGACGGGGCACGGCCACAGCCGGGACACCGCCCGGGCCTGCTTCTCCAGATGCCGCTCCGGATGCCGCCGGTGCGGGCGCAGGCGGTGGCCCTGGCGGGGGTCGCGGTCCGCAGAAAGCCTTCTTGCTGGCGGATCCGGAGTTGCAGGAATCCGTTGGTCAGAAGGTGGCGATCACGATCACGCGCCGCGGCGGCGATAAGTTTTTCGCGGGGAGCGGCCACACCATGGATGAGATCTTGAAGCTCGCCACGGAGAACCAGCCGCTGCCCAAGTTTCCGCTAGTGGGCACCCTGCGCACCAAGGCGGCGGTGAAGCGCGAAACCCTGGAGGCGCCGAACGTGGCGGGTATACTGCCGGGGTCGGACGCGAAATTGAAGGACGAGTACGTCATCATGTCGGCGCACCTGGATCACGTGGGTGTGGGACGCGCGATCAATGGCGACACGATCTATAACGGCGCGATGGACGACGCTTCGGGAATCGCGTCGGTCCTGGAGATCGCGCGCATCATGAAGGAGAGCGGCGCCAAGCCCAAGCGGTCGATCCTCTTCCTGGCGGTGGCGGCGGAAGAGAAGGGCGAATTGGGCTCGCGTTATTTCGCCTCGCGGCCGACGGTGGACAGGAAGCATATAGTCGCCGACATCAACCTGGACATGTTCATGCCGTTGTTCGACCTCAAATGGATCGAGGTGCAGGGGCTGGCGGAATCCACATTGGGCGATACCATTCGCGAGGCGGCGAAGGAGTACGGTGTCGAGGTGCAGGCCGATAAGGAACCCGACCAGAACCGCTTCATCCGCAGCGATCAGTACAGCTTTATTCGCGAGGGCGTGCCGGCGCTGGCGTTCAAGTTCGGCTACCAGTTCGGCACACCGGAAGACAAGATCTTCCATGATTTTGTGCGCGACCGCTATCACAAACCGTCCGACGATCTGAATCAACCGGTGGATAAGGCATCGGCGGCAAAGTTCAACCGGATTATCGTGAGCTTGCTCGAAAGGGTCGCCGACAGTGCGGCGCGCCCGCAGTGGAAGGACAATTCCTTTTTCAAGCGCTTTGCCAAGTGAGGTGGGACAGACCATCGCCTTGCCTGGTCTGTCACTTTCGGGCATCGAGAATCCGGAATTTCGGATATTGTTTTGCCTGAAAGCGCTACCAATACAAATTTGTGTATTTTGCGTGACCGCGATTGGTTTTGTCCAATCGGATCTTCAACTTACGCTTGTGCTCAAGCGTGCTGGGACCTATAATTCTAAGCGAAAGTCTCGGGTCCCGGGCTGCGAAGCCCAATCTAAATTTACGGGGTATATTTCATGAAAGGTCTACGTACGATCTGCGCTCTGTGCGCGCTCTTGCTGCTGACAGCCGGTTTCGGCTATTCGCAGGCAGTCAACGCCACGCTTCTCGGCACCGTCACTGACTCTAGTGGCGCGATAGTTCCCGCCGCCAAAGTCACCCTCACCGAGGTCAACACCGGCGTCAATCGATCCGGTCAAACCAACGAAAGCGGGAACTATACGTTTCCGGATATGCCTCCGGGGCAGTACACGGTCACGGTGGAGGTGTCCGGGTTCAAAAAGGAGACGCGCAAGGATATCGCGCTCACCGTCAACAGCAGCACGCGTATCGACGTGCAATTGACGCCCGGCAATGTTACCGAAACCGTGGAAGTCACGGGCGCGCCGCCGCTCCTGCAAACCGACCGCGCCGATACCGGCGCGCAATTGGAGGTGGTGCAGACGGCATCTCTTCCTCTGGGCACCCAACGCAATTATCAGGCGCTGTTGAACCTCGTGCCCGGCACCACGCGGGCCACCTTCCAGCATTCCCAATTCTTCAATGCCGCCAGTTCGCTCCAGACCGAGGTCAACGGCCAGATGCGGCAGGGCAACAGCTACCAGATCGAAGGTATCGACAATAATGAGCGCACGGGTCTTTTGCAGATCATGGTTCCGCCGCTGGAAGCCATTCAGGCCGTGGACGTTTCGACCAGCAACTACGAAGCGTCACTCGGCCGCGCCAGCGGCGCCAACACCAACGTCATTCTGAAATCCGGCACCAATGAATTCCACGGCGCCGGTTATGAGTTCCTGCGCAACAGCGCCCTGAACGCACGCAACTTCTTCGACGCCTCGGTGGGACACCTGGCCTACAACTATTTCGGCGGCAACATCGGCGGACCCATCAAGAAGAACAAGATCTTCATCTTCGGCGATTTTCTGCGTATCGTCGACCACGAGGCCAACACCAACCTCGGCACCATCCCGCCCAGCAGTTGGCGGACCGGTAACCTGAGTTCCGGCCTGACTCTGGCCGCACCGGTGGTGGTCTACGACCCCGCCACCGGCAACCCGGACGGCACCAACCGCTTGCCGTTCGCCGGCAACATCATCCCCACCAACCGGATCAGCAAGATCGCGCAGAATATTATGAACCTGGTGCCGGCTCCGAACCTGTCCGGCAGCGAATCCGCCCCGAGCAA
>Ga0209014_10001730_pt1 | contig 12906 bp, 15 predicted proteins | sample BarGraNGADG00212_FD_184491 | JGI IMG/M metagenome (GOLD analysis project Ga0209014, IMG submission 184491) | Arctic peat soil microbial communities from Barrow, Alaska - Barrow Graham LP Ref core NGADG0002-212 (SPAdes) (version 2) | ecosystem: Environmental > Terrestrial > Soil > Wetlands >...
ACGCCCGCGCCCGCCCCGCTCGCCGTTGCGACCGCGACGGCGTGGCCCGGCGACCTCGTCGAGCCGATGTCGAAACTGCGGCGCCTCACGTCGGAACACATGGGGATGGCGATTCGGGTGGCGACCCACGTCACCACGTTCTTCGAGTTCGACCTCACCCGCGTCGCACGCGTCCGCTCGGCGCTGCGCGCGGACTTCGAGGCGCAGACGGGACAGAAGCTCACGTACCTGCCGTTCATCATTCAGGCCGTGGTGATGACGCTCAAGCGACACCCGATCATCAACGCCGCGGTCAACGGCGGCGAGATCATCTTCCGCCGCCGGTACAATATCGGCCTCGCGGTCGCCCTCGAGCCGACCGGGCTGATCGTGCCCGTGATCAAGAACGCGGAAGACCTGTCGCTCTCCGGCATCGCGAAGGCCGCCAACGATCTCGCGAGCCGGGCGCGCTCGAAGAAGCTCGGGCCCGCCGACGCGCAGGACGCGACATTCACCATCACGAACCCCGGCGTGTTCGGGTCGCTGATGGGCACGCCGATCATTCCAGTCGGCACCACGTCGATCCTCGGACTCGGCACGATCGAGAAGCGGCCGAAGGTGCTCACCGGAACGGATGGCGAGGACACGATCGCGATCCGCACCTGCGCGTACTTCTTCCTTTCGTTCGATCACAAGGTCGTGGACGGCGCCGATGCCGACCGTTTCATGGGGGACCTGAAGCGCACGCTCGAGTCGATCCCCGACAAGGGTTTCTAGCCGATGCCGCGCGCGCTCTCGATCAAGCGTTCGATCGTTCCGCTCTCGGAGCGGGCCAAGTATCTCGAGCGCCTGAAGGCGCGAAAGGACTACTACCAGCACGCGAGCTGCGAGTTCTGGGTGTTCGAGGAGGCCGCGCTCACGGGCGCGTTCATCGAGTTCGTCGAGGCGGCCGATGCCTCGACGCTCGAGGCCGCGCACTCCGCCGCTCCCGAGCCGGTGCTCGATCCCGCCCGCATCTACACTGAAGTGGAGCTCACCTGACATGCCCACGCGCAGCATCGACATCGACGGCGCACGCTGGAACGTCTTCCCGTCGGGCTACACGACGCAGTACGACGCCGATGAGTTCGGCCTGCTGTTCGTGAAGGGAACCGCCGGCGATCGCGTCGTGCGCATCACCCGCTACTCGCCGCAGGGCGCGCATTCGCGCGAACGGTCGCTCGCGGCGCTGACGGACGCGGATGTTCGCGCGCTGTTCGGGCAGTCGCAGGCGAGCTTCACCTCGCCCGAGGCCGGTTACGCACCGTGACGGCTCGCTTGGACGCGGACCCATCCGGCGGTAATCCGACCGCCGCGCTCAGGCCGCCCGGTTTCGTAGACCTCCACTCGCACTCCACCGCCTCGGACGGCGCGCTCGCGCCCGCCGAGGTCGTGGAGACCGCGGCGCGCGCGGGGCTCGCCGCGCTCGCGCTCACCGATCACGACACGCTCGCCGGCGTCGCGGCGGCGCGGGAAGCCGGTGAGCGGCTCGGCGTGCGGATCGTCGCGGGCGTCGAGCTGAGCCTGATGGACGGCGACAAGGAAGTGCACATGCTCGGCCTGCACATCGCGCGGGTCGACGCGCTGCAGGCGGAGCTCGAGGCCGTTCGCGATTCACGCAAGTCGCGCGCCGAGCAGATCGTCGCGAAGCTGAACGCGCTTGGCGTGCCGCTGACGGTTGATGCGGTCTTTGTCCAGGCGGCGGGCGGAGCCGTGGGACGGCCGCACATCGCGCGCGCGCTGATCGCCGGCGGCTGGGTGCGCGACCAGCGCGAAGCGTTCGACAAGTACCTGGGGGCCGGGCGTCCCGCGAACGTCGAGAAGCAGCGCATCACGATTGCCGACGGCATCCGCCTGATTCACGAGTGCGGCGGACTCGCCGTGATCGCGCATCCCGGCGGCGACGGACGGCGCGAGCGTGTGGAGCCGCTCGTTGCGCTCGGACTCGACGGGCTCGAGGTGAAGCATCCGGGGCACTCGGGCGAGGACACGCTCCGCATCGCCGCACTCGCGGATTTCTTCGGGCTCGTGAAGAGCGGCGGATCCGACTGGCACGGTGCGACGAACGGACCGCGTGTGCTCGGCGGAATGCAGGTGCCGGAGGAGTGGCTCGATCGCCAGGACGCGCGACTGGAGAAGCGGCGCACCGCCGCCGTCGCGTGAGCGTGCTCGCAGGACGCGTGGCACTCGTTACGGGTGCCGGGCACCGCATGGGACGCGCGATCGCGGTCGCGCTCGGAGAGGACGGTGCGCATGTGGCGGTGCACCATCACGACTCCGAGGAGCCGGCGCGCGCAACGGTGAAGGCGATCGAAAGCGCCGGAGGCGCCGCCTCGGTCTTTCGGGCGGACCTGCGCGATGCCGAGGCAGCCTCGAGCCTCGCCGCCGACGTTTGCCGCGCGTGCGGGCGTCTCGACGTGCTCGTGAACTCCGCCGCCACGATGATGCGCACGCCGCTCGACACGGTGACACCCGAGCAGTGGGATGAAGTGTTCGCGCTGAACCTCAGGGCGCCGTTCTTTCTCTCGATCGCCGCCGCGCGCGCGATGGGCGCGCAGGGCGGCGTGATCGTGAACATCTCGGACCACATGGGGTTCGAATCGTGGCCGGCGTTCGTGCCGCACGGCGTGAGCAAGGCCGGCGTGTCGGCGATGACGCGCGCGCTCGCCGCCGCGCTCGCCCCGCGCGTTCGCGTGAACGCCGTCGCGCCGGGCGCGGTGCTCGCCCCGGAGGGATGGCCGGCGGCGGAGCAGGAGCGATACGCGAAGGAGACTCCGCTCGCCAGGATCGGCACGCCGGACGACGTGATCGGCGCGATTCGCTACCTGATCGCCGCGACGTACGTGACGGGCGAGACGCTGTTCGTCGACGGCGGCCGCCATGACGCGCGCTGACCACGCCATAGCGGACGAAGCCCCCGCCGCGCCCCAGCACTACGGCACGATCGTCGTCGTCGGCGGCGGCTGTTATGGCAGCTACTACGTGCGCCAGCTCCGGCGCGCGCGCGAGCGCGAGGCGCTCACGTGGGAGCGCCTGATCGTCGTTGATCACGACGAGGATTGTGGGGTCGCGCGCGAGCACCCGGCCGATCTCGAGCTGGCCGTCTCCGACTGGTCCGGGTTCTTCGCGGAGTATCTCGGCGGCGAGGCGCGGGATGTGGACGCGATCGTGCCATCGCCGCTGATGCCGCACCTCCTCTTCGAGTGGCTCGAGCAGCGCGCGCGCGAGCGGTGGCCGTCGCGGCGCGTTTCGATCGAGATGCCCAGTGCCTTGTCCGGTGTTCCGTGGCAGAAGGAGGGCGGCGAATCCACGCGCTATGTGAGCTTTGCCGAGTGGATGTGCCCCGTGAACTGCATCGAGCCACGGATCTGCCCGCATACGAGGGATGTGCGCACGTGGAGCCTGCCGCCGTCGGTGCGCGCGCATGTCGAGGCGGCGCGCGCAAACGGCGAGCAGCTTGACGGGCCTGCGATATTTCACTGCACGCACCGCGCGTACGGCGTGGGGATGATCGACGTGCGGGATGTGCTGGGCTCGGAGCGGTTGCTCGTGGAGGCAGCGGAGCGCGGAGAGGCGCGGTTGCTCGTGGGAACGGTTTCGCATTGCCATGGCGCACTGGGGGTGCTTGTGGTGAGGGAGCTGGATACAACGGCAACGAGCGACGGGGCCTAAAACGGCGACGGGCGACGCTCGTTGCCTTGCGCCGGCCATTGGGTGAAATTGCGGTCAACTATCAGAGGAATTGACCGTGGCGAGTTTCGACTACGACGTCGTGATCATCGGAGCCGGACCCGCGGGAATGTGCGCGGGGATGTACGCGGGGCGCTCGATGCTCAGGACCGTGGTGCTGGAGCAGGGACTTCCGGGCGGTGAGCTGCTCAATACCGAAGTCATCGAGGACTACATCGGGTTCGAACACATCCTCGGCTGGGAACTCGCCGAGAAGTTCAACTCGCACGCCATGAAATTCGGCGCGGAAATCCGCACGTCGGTGCGCGTCGGGAAGGTGCGCAAACTCGCGGACGGGTCCTTCGAGACGACGGTCGAGAACGGCGACGCGTTCCGCTCGCCGGCCGTGATCGTCACCGCGGGCGGCACGCCGGTGAAGCTCGAAGTGCCGGGCGAGATCGAGTACGCGGGGAAGGGCGTCTCGTACTGCGCGATCTGCGACGGCGCGTTCTTCAAGGGACATACCATCGCGGTCGTCGGCGGCGGCGATGCGGCGTGCGAAGAGGCGGACTTCCTCACGCGCTATGCCGACAAGGTGTGGCTCATTCACCGTCGCGACGAGTTCCGCGCCTCGAAGATCGTGCAGCAGCGCCTCTTCGCAAACCCGAAGATCGAGGTCATCCGGGACACCGTGGTCGAGAAGATCGCCGGCGCGGACGGTTTGATGACGCACGCGTCGCTCCGTCATGTGAAGACGGGCGAGCGGCGCGACCTTCCCTCGACCGGGATCTTCATTTTCGTCGGATTCTCGCCGAACACCGGCGTGATCGACGGGCACGTCGAGCACGATGCGGCCGGCTACCTGCTGACCGACTCGAACATGCAGACGTCGATCCCCGGGCTGTTTGCCGCCGGCGATGTGCGCGTGCAGCTCACCCGGCAGGTCACCACCGCCGTTGGTGACGCGACGACGGCCGCGATCGCGGTCGAGAAATACCTGACCGCGCGCAAGAACGGCGAAGGTGCACCAGCGCCGATGCCCATGCTGATGCGGAAGGCCGGATGATCGTCTCGTCGGTCACCGTCGGCCCCTTCGCGGAGAACTGCCATCTCCTGATGGAGGAAGGTTCGCGCCTGGCGGTGCTCGTGGATCCCGGCGACGAGGGCGCGCGGATCGTGCGCGAGGTGAACGCGGCCGGTGCGCAATTACAGGCGATCTGGATCACCCATGCGCATCTCGATCACATCGGCGGCATCGCGGCGGTGCTCCGCGAGTGGAAGGTGCCGGTGTACCTGCATCCGCTCGACCGGCCGCTCTACGATCGGGGCGCGCAGCAGGCCGCCGCGTACGGCATTCCCTTTGAATCGCCGCCGGCGCCCGATCTCGAGCTCGCGGAGGGGGACGCACTCGCGCTCGGCGCGCTTCGCTTCGGCGTGATGCACCTGCCGGGGCACGCGCCCGGCCACGTCGGATTCTACGGTCACGGCATGCTGTTCAGCGGCGACGTGCTCTTCGCCGGCTCGGTCGGCCGGACCGACCTTCCGCTCTCGAGTCCTGCCCAGCTCGAACGCTCGCTCGAACGACTCGCGACCCTGCCGCCCGAGACCCAGGTCCATGCGGGCCATGGACCTGCAACGACGATCGGCGACGAGCTGCGAACCAACCCGTTCCTGTCGCGCGTGGCCCGGATCGCGCGCCGATGAACCGCTCGGTTCGACTGCAGGCGGCGGCGCTGCTCGTGGCGGCGTGGATCGGCGCGGCGCTGATCACCGTCGCCGTCGTGGCGCCGGGCGCGTTCGCGGTGCTCCCCTCGAGAACGATGGCGGGCACCATGGTCGGCCGCGTGCTGCCTGCGTTGTTCGTTGCGGGGATGGTGATCGGCATCCTCGTGGCCGTGGTGACGAGCGGCGCGCCGTCGACCGGCGCGCCCCGCTGGGCTTCGGCGAGCGCCCTCCTGGCTGCGCTCGCCTGCGGCGTCGCCCAGTTCTGGATCACCCCGAAACTGGATCGTTTGAGAGCGGGAATCGGGGGTCCGGTGGACGCGTTGCCGGCTGGTGACGCCCGCCGCGTGGCATTTGGGCTCCTTCATGGGTATAACGTGGCAGGGCTGGGCGTCGCCATGGTGGGCGCCGCTGTCTGCCTGGGCTTCCTGCTCGTCGCAATGCGTCCGCGCTCTTGACTGAATTTCCTCATTCGACTGGAACCGCATATGCTCCGTCGCTCGTCTCCGTTCCTCGTCCTCGGCATGATCACGGTGGTCGCCTCGTGCGACAATCTCACCGGTCTCGGGGCCAGCTCCGGCACGCCAGTCGGGATCGTGCTGATGGACGCGCGCACGAAGGGTGCCGGATACACCACGTATCCGCGGGTGAACTTCTATTCGGTGGGATCGGCGACGTTCGTGTATTCGACGATCACCTCGGACAGTTGCATCACGACGGTGTACGACTCGACGGCGGTGCTTGCCAACACCGCGACGCAGATCGGCGCGGGCGCGTACATGATCGCGGCGGTGTCGGCAGACACGGATTCGCTCTACAAGGCCGCGACGGGTGACCTGACGTACCACTCGAACCACATCGCCGGACTGCCGTTCACTCCCGGCGATTCGGTCTTCTTCAACATTGCGGGCGACCTGGCCGGGTTCCCGCAGTTGCAGGCTCATGCGCGCACGGCGGAGCCGTTCACCATCGTCCGGCCGACCATTCCGCCCTCCGGCCAGCAGATGGTCGTCCAATGGACGCCCGCGACGGACGCCAACGCCGCGATGTACCTCGCGCTGATTTACAACAGCGGCGGCGGGACGGCGCTGAACGCGCAGATCTTCTGCGACTTCCACGACGCCGGACAGGGAAAGGTACAAGCCCGCCTGCTCGCCGCGCTCGCGTCGTCGACCGTGCCGTTCGTGGTGCAGGCGCAGCGTGTGCGCTCGAACCTCGTCCTTTCGCAAGGCACGACGACGGCGTACATGAACATCGTCTCGACGTTCGAAGTGCCGACTCCGGTTTCCCCATAATGAGTTCCAAGCCCGCCACCCGTACCGAGCGCGATCCGCTCGGCGCTCTCGAAGTACCGGCGGACGCGCTGTATGGTGTGCAGACGCTGCGCGCCGTGAAGAACTTTCCGATCAGCGGCCTGGCGCCGCTTCCGGCGTTCGTGGACGCCGTCGTGCGCATCAAGCGCGCGGCGGCGCTCACCCATAAGGACACCGGGCGCCTCGACGCGCGCCTGGCCGACGCGATCGTCGAGGCGTGCGACGAGATTCTCGGCGGCGCGCACCGCGAGCAGTTCGTCGTGGATGTGTACCAGGCAGGTGCGGGCACCTCGCACAACATGAACGTCAACGAGGTGCTCGCGAACCGCGCGAACGAGCTGCTCGGTGCGGCGCGCGGCGCGTACGCGCCCGTTCACCCGAACGATCATGTCAACATGGCGCAGTCGACCAACGACGTGATCCCCACGGCGATACGGCTCGGCATTCTCGGAGAGCTCGCTCCGCTCGCCGCATCGCTCTCGGCGCTGCGCGGATCGCTCGCCGCGAAGGGGGAACAGTTCGATCACGTGCTCAAGGCCGGCCGCACGCACCTGCAGGACGCGATGCCGATCCGGCTCGGCCAGGAGTTCGCGGCGTGGTCGGGGACGATCGAGCGCGCCGTGCGGCGGCTCGGCGATGCGGCCGAATATCTGCGCGACCTGGGCATCGGCGGGAGTGCGGTCGGCACGGGCGTCAATGTGGAACCGGAATATCCGGCCCGCATGATTTCGCACCTTCGCGCGATGACGGGGCTGCAGCTGCGCGCCGGCGATCGCATCCAGCTCATGCAGTCGATGACGGACGTCGCGTCGTTCAGCGCGGCACTGCGCTCGCTCGCGCTGGATCTCTCGAAGATCTCGAGTGACCTGCGCCTGCTCGCAAGCGGACCGCGCACCGGTCTCGACGAGATCGTGCTGCCCGCGGTGCAGCCGGGCTCGTCGATCATGCCGGGCAAGGTCAATCCGTCGATCGCCGAAATGGTGAACCAAGTCTGCTTCCAGGTCGTCGGCAACGACACGACGGTGGCGATGGCGACGGAGCACGGGCAGCTCGAGCTGAATGTCATGATGCCCGTGATCGCGCACAACGTGCTCTTCTCGATGCGGATCCTCAGGAGCGCGGCGCGGACGCTCGACGAGCTCTGCGTGCAGGGCATCGAGGCGAACGTCGAACAATGCGCGTACTGGCTCGAGCGCTCGGCGGCGCTCGCCACCGCGCTGGCGCCGCGCATCGGATACGCGAAGGCCGCGGCGATCGCGAAGGAATCCGTGAAGAGCGGCGAACTCATCCGCGATCTCGCGGCTCGCGAGCAGATTCTCCCGCCGGAGGAGCTCGCGAAGGTCCTCGACCTTCGACGAATGACGGAGATTGGGGTGCCGGGGGAAGACGATGGAAGATCGAAGATGGAAGATGGATCCGGTTCGCCGTAGTCATCTTCCATCTTCCATCTTCCATCGTGGGTGATCGGTCGCGGGTCTACTCGCCTTTTTTCAGTCTCTCCCGTAAACTGGACTACATGCGCATTACGACCTGGGCCGAGTACGGCGTGATCTGCGCGGGGCGGCGCGTGGGACTTCCCGTGCTGCAGGGCTGAGCGTGCTGCTTCCCCTGACTGCGGAGTGGCGCGCCGCGCGCGAGCGGAAGCGCAAGGCGATCGCGTTTCTCGCTGCGGTGCGGCGGGAGCCCGCCGAAGCGGACGTGCGCTGGCTCGCCGGGGTCGCCGCGCGGGACGACCAGGATCATGCGCGGTGGGAGTTGCGTTACGCGCGGCTCGCGCTGGCCGTGCTCACCGCGCAGCGCGATGCGCTGGACGACCGGACGGGGTCGGATGTCGTGGCGGCGCTGGGCGAGGCGATGGCCGAGGATCCACGGGTGGATCCGATGATGCAGGAGTTGGTTGGGCGGCAGCTGAACGACCGGCTCTCTGGATACAAAGAGGCGCTGATTGCGCGAGGTGGAGCGGTGGGGAGCGGGGAGCGGCTCGGCAGAGTGCTGCTCGCGTTCGCGTCGGATGGGGCGCGATCTGCAGGGGCGCCATTGCCGCGGGCGGTGGAGCTGCTGAGTGGGTACATCGCGGAGGCGAACGCGGCGCTGCGAAGCGTGTACGGGGAGGCGACATTGCCGGAGCATTTGCCCCCGTCCGAAGCGGCCGCGCGCTAGCCACCTTACCGGCGTAAAAAGTCATTGGTCATTGGTCGTTGGTCTTTAGTTGACCAAACACCAATGACCAATGACCAATGACAGATTACTCGTAGTAGGCCATCCCCTCGCGCATTTCCATCCCTGAGTGCCGAAGGCGGGACTCGAACCCGCACGGGCTTGCACCCACTGGCTCCTGAAGCCAGCGCGTCTACCAGTTCCACCACTCCGGCTTGCGTGTCTAACCTAATGGCGTCGCAGCCGATACCCAAGGGTGCGGGTACTCGTCTTCCGTCGAGGGATATAATCCATCATGGCCAAGCCCGCCGACAAACCGGATACCGATGCGATCGAGTCGATCGCGCGCAACAGGCGCGCGCGTTTCGACTATGAGATCATCGAGACCTGGGAAGCCGGCATCGCGCTGACGGGCACCGAAGTGAAGTCGCTGCGCAACGGCAAGGCGCAAATCACCGACGCGTACGGCATCCTGAAGGACGGCGAGGTCTGGCTCTTGAACCTGCACATCGCGCCGTACGAGCAGGGCAATCGCTTCAATCACGAGGCAACGCGCACGCGGAAGCTCCTGCTGCACAGCCGCGAGATCAAGAAGATGATCGGCGCCGTCGAGCGGCAGGGACTCACGCTCATTGCGCTCGAGATCTACTTCAAGCGCGGCCGCGCGAAGGTGCGGCTCGGGCTCGGCCGGGGGAAGAAGCTGCACGACAAACGCGCGGACCTGAAGGAGAAGGACGACAAGCGCGAGATGGCGCGCGCGGTGAAGGTGCGGCGATGATGTGCGCGCCCTTCCTGCTCGCGTTTGTCCTGCACGCGCAGGACAGCGTCCACGTGCGTGGCGTCGCGCGCGACACGACACTCGCCGTCGTGTCGACGCCCGCGGGCGGCGCGCTGCGCGCCGACGTCGTGCTGCCGCTCATCGGCGGGTCCGTGTCCGCCTCGACGACTGGCCGCTGGAAGATCGATGCGCCGGGCGTGAGCTTCACGCTCGTCGATGGCGTGCCGTTCGCGACGACCAAGGACGGCCCGATTCCGCTCGCCGCGGCCCCGATCCTCCGCAACGGCGCGCTCCTCCTGCCGCTGCAGGTCCTCGCCGACATCGTGCCGCGCATCGGCAACCGTGTCGTCTGGGACGCCGAGAGCCGCGAACTGCGCGCCTTCAGGAACCTCGGGAAGAACGCGAACGCCTCGTCGCCGCCCGCTGCGCCCGCTGCGCCCGCTGCGCCCGCTGCGCCCGCTGCGCCGCGCACGCCCGAGCCGCGAGCCGCGAGGACACCGGCGGCCGCCACCGCGTCGACGCCGGCGCGTTCCTCCGCGCCGTCGCCGCGGCACCGGCTGATCGTCGTGGATGCCGGACACGGCGGCGTGGACCCCGGCATGCACGGCCCCATCGGCCAGCGCACCACGCTCTACGAGAAGGACATCACGCTCGACCTGGCGAAGAAACTCGCGCACGAACTCGAAGGCCGCGGCGTCGGCGTGCTCATGACGCGCACCACCGATACGCTCATCGCCCTCGGTGATCGCGGCAGGATCGCGAACGCGGCCAAGGGCGACCTGTTCATCTCCATTCACGTGAACGCGGCCAACCTCAACTGGAAGGAACCCGGCGCCGCCCGCGGATTCGAGACCTACTTCCTCGCCGAGGCGAAGACCGAAGACGAGCGCCGCGTCGCGAGGATGGAGAACGAGGTCGTTCGATTCGAGAGCAGCGGCGATCCCGCGCAGGAGGGCGGTCTCGGTTTCATCCTGAAGGACATGGCGCAGAACGAACAGCTGCGCGAGTCGAGCGACCTCGCGGAGACGATCCAGTCGCGCCTCAAGCGGATCCATCCGGGACCGAGCAGGGGAGTGAAGCAGGCCGGGTTCATGGTGCTGGTGACGGCGTTCATGCCCTCGGTGCTGGTCGAGATCGGATTCGGAACGAACCCGGCGGAGGCGGCCTACATCTCGGGCGAGGCAGGGCAGCGCGCGATCGCAAGCGCGGTCGCGGACGCGGCGATGGAATACCTCGGGCGTTACGAGCGTCGCGTGACCGGCACCTCCACGCTTCAGGACCCCCCGAAGTGACTGAGAACCGCAGCATCGCGGGCGCGAATCCGCCGTACGATTCGCCCGCGCTCAAGACGCATGCGGCCGGTCTCGACTTCCAGAATCCGCTCCTGCTCGCGGCCGGCACCGCGGCATACGGCCGCGAGCTCGCGGAGGTGATGGTCCTCGATCGCCTCGGCGGACTGGTCACGAAAGCCGTGAGCGTCGAGCCGCGCGATGGGGCGCCCGCTCCGCGCGTGACGGAGTTCGACGGCGGGATGATCAACGCCGTCGGGCTCGCGAACCCCGGTGTGGACGAGGTGAAGGCGACGGAGCTGCCGTGGCTCGCGAAAGAACTCAGGCACGCGCGGGTGATCGTGAACGTGATCGGCCGCATCGTCGAGGATTTCGGCGAGGTCGTCGCGCGCCTCGACGACTCCCAAGGTCTTCACGCGTACGAGCTGAACGTGAGCTGTCCGAACACGCGCGCCGGCGGACTCGAGTTCGGCGCCGATGCCGCGTCGCTCACGGCGGTGATCACGCGCGCCCGCGCCGCGACGCGGCGTCCGCTCTTCGTGAAACTCTCGCCGACGCTCCCCGACATCGGTTTCACGGCGCGCTGCGCGGTGGACGCCGGCGCCGACGGCATCAGCGTGGTGAACACGATGCCCGGGCTCGTCATCGACCTGGAGACGCGCCGCCCGAGGCTCGGATTCGGGAGCGGCGGCGTGAGCGGGCCGGGACTGCGGCCCGTGGGCGTGCTCGCGACGTGGAAGGTGAGGAACGTCGTGCCGGTGCCGATCATCGGACTCGGCGGCATCGGGAGCGCGGAGCACGCGCTGCAATATCTCATCGCCGGCGCGACACTCGTCGCGGTCGGAACGGCGGCACTCGCGGACCCCCGGGTTCCCGAGCGCATCGTGCGAGACCTCGCGGCCTGGTGTGCGCTTCATGACGTGCAGCGACTGGATGACCTCGTGGGCACGCTCGAGTGGACGTGATTGATGGCAACGAGCGACGCGTGAGGGGCGGTCTGGCGAAGAGGGACGAGCGACGCGTGAGGAGCGACTTGGCGAAGTGGTACGTGCGACGCGTGAGGGGCGACTTGGCGAAGAGCGACGCGTGAGGAGTGAGGAGACCGTCTCCTCGCCCCTCACGCGTCGCTCTTCGCCCAATTGCCCCCTCACGCGTCGCTCCTCGCTGTTTCGAAAACCTCTCACCCGTCGCTCATCGCTCTTCGCCCAGCCCCTCACCCGTCGCTCGTCACCGTTGTAATTTTGAAGTATGAGTCCCCGTCCGCAGCCCATCATCGCGCTCGACGTTCCGTCCCTCGCCGACGCGCGCGCGCTCATCGCGACCCTCGGGGCCAGGGCGGACTTCTACAAGGTGGGTCTGCAGCTGTTCAGCGCCGAGGGGCCGCGGGTGGTCGAGTGGCTCCACTCGGAGGGAAAGCGCGTCTTCCTCGACCTGAAGCTGCACGACATTCCGTCGACCGTGCGGAAGGCCGCCGCGAGCGCGAAGCGCCTGAACGTGGCGCTCCTCACGATCCACGGGCTTGGGGGCGAGGCGATGGTGCGCGCGGCGGTCGAAGGCGCGGGCGAACACACCGGCGTGCTGGTCGTCACGGTGCTCACTTCGATGGACCTCACGACGGCGAGCGCGGCGCTGGGACGTCCCCTCGCCTCGCTACGCGACGAAGTTCTGCGGCTCGCGGCGCTGGCCGCGGGCGCCGGAGCGCACGGCGTGGTGTGCGCGGGCGCCGAATGCGCGGCGGTCCGCGCGGCACACGGCACGCGGCTCGAGCCGCTCGTGCCCGGCATTCGCACCGCTGCCACGGCGGCTGCCATTGCGGATGACGACCAGTCGCGGGTGGTTACGCCCGAGGCGGCGTCGAAGGCGGGCGCGGCGTATGTAGTGGTCGGACGCGCGGTGACCGCGGCGCCTGACCCGCTCGCGGCGCTCGAGGGAGTCCTGACCAGGCTCTCCTGAGGCGGGG
>Ga0209014_10001731_pt1 | contig 12905 bp, 10 predicted proteins | sample BarGraNGADG00212_FD_184491 | JGI IMG/M metagenome (GOLD analysis project Ga0209014, IMG submission 184491) | Arctic peat soil microbial communities from Barrow, Alaska - Barrow Graham LP Ref core NGADG0002-212 (SPAdes) (version 2) | ecosystem: Environmental > Terrestrial > Soil > Wetlands >...
CCAAACCCCCGCACCGCGCACCCTTCCTTGAACATGCAGAGACACTATCCGTGCGCACCATACGTATGGAGCTTGTACGCAGTAGCTTAATCCCACCCCCGGAGGGTGGATTCATGCCGATGATGCAGAGCACTCGAGATGCCGTGCGCACCGAGATTCGCGATCAGGTGCACAGTATGGTGCAGGCGGCCCAGGAAGCAGCCCAGCAAGCGGGCCAGGCGCCCGTCATTGCGGGTCAAACCAAGGCGCCAACGGCTCCGCAGGCGCCCGTGGCCCTGCCGCCCATTCCGGTGGGCGGCGGCCGCCTGATCGTCGACAAGCAGGGTGACCGAACGGTGTTCACCAGCGCGGCACTGCCGCCGGAGATCCTGCCACTGGCGCAAATGGCGCAGGAGACGGCCCTCGGACTCATGGGCCTGCTGGCCGCGATCTTCATCCTCGGGCCGTTCGCGCGAGTGTTCGCGCGTCGCTTCGACCGTCGCACGGAGATCAAGGTGGCGGGCTCGCACGCCCAGGTGCAGCAGCAGCAGCTCCTGCAGCTCCAGCAGAGCGTGGACGCGATGTCGCTGGAGATCGAACGCATCAGCGAGTCGCAGCGGTTCCAGAGCAAGTTGCTGAATGAGAAGAGTCGATAGTCGATAGTGCGCCGGGACCTCGGAGAGTGATTCTCCGGGGTCTTTCTTCATTCGTCCGGCGTGAGCAGCAGCAGGGCCAGCAACCGCGCTCGTCCGGGCGACGCGTTGCATTCTTCCGCGCAAATGCCGAGCTGCTCGAGAGCGACGAGCAGATCGTCGATCGTACCGAGTCGCGCGGCGACTGCCATTGCACGCTCCATCCCGGCGCCGCGCGTCGTCGCCAGCAGCTCACGCACGGTGGTGATACGCGCCTGCAGGAGCGCACGCCGGTGCAGGGGTACGGCGCGCAGCGCCACGTCGAGACGCCGTGCGATGGCCGCGCGCGCCGCGGTGGCGCCGTCGTATGCGCTGGCCAGCCGGGCAGAAGTGTCGGCGTCGAGCCAGCGACGTATCGCGCGATGTGCGGCACGCACGCACGCCGGGTCGGTCGTGGCCGCGCCGGATACGCGACGCAGCAATTCGAACAGCCTGGCGTCGTCCTCCACCACGGCGTCGTCTCCATCGGATGATGCGATGACCCTAGAGCTTCCGCCCGCATCGCGCACCGCCGCCACCCAGCCGCTGGTGCCAGCGCGCGCCGTGGCGATGCTGCCACCCGTGCGCCGCACCGGCTGTGCCGGCAACCAGGGCCGGACCAACGTTAACAGCGCCTCGCGCGCACGGCCCGCTGCGGTGCCGAGTTCCATTGCCGCGCGTTTCGTTCTCAGGCGACTACAAAGTGCCAGCAGTCGCTCCGCGCCCCGCGGTGGACGCATCGCATACACCGCGATCGTCGTATGCGGCGACGTGAGCCGCGCGGCACGCCCCTCGCGCTGGTCGAGCAGGGCCGGCGTCCAGGGTTGATCGAGGTGCACCACCACCGACGCGGCGCGCAGGTCGAGGCCTTCGCTCAGCAGGTCGGTGCTGAGCACGAGCCTCAGCGGCATCACACTGCTCGTGGCGTCGCCCGATGCGAGCGCGGCCAGTACATCGCGCCGCCGGAGCCCGCCGCCGGCGGATCGTACGCCGGAGGCCGTGATCGCCACCACGCCCGGCTCGAATCGCAGCGCACGCCAGAGCGCATCGACGGTGCCGGCGTACCGGGAGAACGCGACCATGGTGGCACCTGGATGCGTACGCAGGAGTTTTCGCAGCGTCCCGGCGCGCGAGTTGGTGTCGGTGGCGATGCGCGTGGTGGTGATCGCTCGCAGCGTGTCGAGCGCCGCGATATGTCGCGCGACCACTGCCCGAGCCGCGCCCGAATCGCCGCTGGACGGCGTGGCGACGAGCTCGGCAAAGGCCAGTTGTGATGACTCGTCGTTTGTCACCCATGCGCGAAGTTCGCGGCGGGTGGGCCAGCGGCCGGCGGAAAGCGCGTCGTCCAGCGCCCGCGCGCGGTGGATGGCGCGACGCACCGCGGCATCAAGTGCGGCAACGCTCGACGACCAGGCGTGGGCGAGTGTCAGCGCCACCAGTGCCGCCGCCAAGCGTCCGTCGGCAGCCGGGAGCGGTGGCGGCAACGCCCGCAACGCGCCGCCGATGCCCGGCGCTGAAGGCGCTTTCAACCAGCGGGTGGCTCGGCGCGCCGGCAGCAGCAGTGGGTCGGCTTCGCGCCGCACGACGAGCCGGGCGAGAACGCCGGCGTCGAGTGCACCGGCGCGCGCTCCCAGGAACAACGCCAGCAGTGTGTCGCGCTCTGCCGGCCGGTTGTACACCGGCGTGGCGGTCAGCAACAACACCCGCTTGCCCGTGGCCAGCGTGGCGACGTTCGCGTAGCGCTTCGTGCCGGGGTTCCGCAGGTGATGCGCCTCATCGATGACGAGGAGCGCGTGGCCGCTGCTGATCGGCCGCCGGCTGAGCGCTTCGAGCGAACACCAGTCGATGGGCACGCCCGCGCGATCCGCGGCCAGCCGCCACTGCGCGCGCAACGCCGCCGGCGCAGCCACCACCGCGCCACCCAGCTCGCGAGCCACCGCCAGCGACACGTACGTCTTGCCGAGACCGGCCGCATCGGCGAGCAGCGCGCCGCCGTAGGCCTGCAGCGCGTCGCGAAGGCGGTGCACGGCATCCACCTGATGCGGCCTCAGCGTGATGGCGCCGAGCGTGACATCAACGGGCTGCCGTTGCCCGGCGAGCGCGGCGGCAATGCGAGCGCGAACTTCTACGAGTGCATCCACGTGATCAGCGGTTCCATCGAGGCAGCGCTCAACCGAAATGCCCGCAGGGACAGCGCGTGCAACTCGGCCGCCGTGTGTGCCGTGCCACCGCGCGCCGCGCATCCCGCGGGCGCAAGCAGGGCGCGTGCCACGGGCCAGTCAACCGGCAGCGGGAGCCGCGCCATCGTCCAGCCGAGGAAGCGGTGATAGCCGCCCCGCGCGGGCTCGGCGATGGCGCTGAGCCAGGCCACAGCGAGCGGCGCGTTGAGCCAGGCGGCCAGCGCGTCGGCATCATCACCCGACGGCGCGCGTACCAGGTAGCAACTGTTCAACGGCACGGTGTCGTCGTCGGGAGCGAGCACGACGGCACGCGGCGTGCGTCCCACGTCCCCCCAAACCACTCGCCACCCGGCCGCTGCCCCCTCCACCCGAAAGAGCGACCACCAGCGGTCGCGCGACCCGACGTCGGCGCGTCGCTCGAGCAGGTGCCTCCAGTGCGAGAACCAGTGGCCGGCCTGCGCCGGGAGCCTGCGACGCGGCTGCAGGTCGTCGTCGTGCGTCCAGATGATCGCCTCGGCGGTTGGCGTGGCCGCGAAGGGCGCGAGATTCTCGCCGCGCAGCACGGGGCGCAGCAGTTCGCGCTCCACGCCGCCACGCCGTTCACCGCCGCTCACGTCGCACACCGCGCCGCGCGACCTTTCGCGCCAGTTGCTGTCGGGGCGCACCACGAAGGCGTCGTTGCATCCGCTCTTCACCCCGAGCAGCGGCCGGCCAAACAACGAGTTGCCCAGCGGAATCCCCTGAGAGGCCAGCGCGTCGAAGGCGGCGCGGGCTGGCGGTGGCAGCAGCAGCCACGGGGCACCGTCGCTGGCCTCTAGGGCAAGGGAGGCACGCGGCGCGCGCCAGCAATAGGCGACGTCGCGCCGCATAACGGCGCAGGAAACGTCGGACATAGGCAGAGAGCTGTTGGTGGCCAGTGCTTGGTGGTTGGTGGCTGGCAGTGGGTGGTTGCCGGTGTCGCTGTTTCGCCGGAAGACGATGACCGCGGGGTACACGGCCGCGTCAAACAGCGCACGTCCCTCGGAATGGTCCTCGCAGCGCAGCAGCGTGGTGGTCTCCGAGAGCAGGGATCGCAAGCCGCCGCCGGCGAGGTTGCGGAACAGCTTGGCTGGCACCAGCAGCGCCACGGCGCCGCCGGGACGCACCAGCGAGACGGCGCGTTCGGCGAACAGCGCCGAGAGGTCGACCTGCATGCCGAAGCCGGTCACCGCCCCGCTGGCCGCGGCGCCCGCGCGCCACGCGGCGTTGCGGAACGCGGCATACTGCGTCCGCAACCGGGCGCGATCGGCGGGGGCGATGCGGTGCAGTCGCACCCATGGGGGATTTCCGAAAACAATGTCGAAGCCGCGGCGGCGGGCGACATCACCGAAGTGCGTCGCAAAGCCGAAGGGCACGGCGCCGCCGGCGCGAAGCGCCGCGAGCGCGCGACGCAATGACCGGGCGTGGGCGCGCCAAGTGTCGAGGGCCGCGCGCTCGGTGGCCGTGGCCACGCGGCGCCCGCCAAACAGGTCGCGGCCGCGCAGGGCGCAGACGAGGTCGCGCCGCTGCGCTCCTGATTGCACGATGCGCGCCTCGAGCGCGTCCACGGCCAGGCGGCGTTCCGCGCGGTCCAGTGCCCGTTGCAGCGAGCGCTTGCGCGGGCCCGTGGCGCGCCCATACCGCTGGCGCAGTCGCGTGACGCCGGCATCATGGCCGGCGCCGACGTCGAACGCAGGCCCCGCAAGCGCGTCGGCGCAGCGGACGTGCCGGTCGAGGTTGGGAAGCGGCGACACGCACAACGGATCCTGCTCGGGACTGTCCACGACGACGGCCAGCCAGAGGCGCAGCTCACAGAGCCAGACGGCCGTGGGATTGATGTCCACGCCGAAGATCGACTGGGCCAGCACGGCGCGCCGTCGTGCGTGTTCGGGGCGATCGTCGTGCGCCGCGGCGAGCAGGCGGGCGATTTCCGTCAGCGCGTGTACCAGGAACGCTCCGGTGCCGCACGCCGGGTCGAGAATGCGCAGGTCGCCGAGTGCGAGGCGCAGTCGCGCTGCCGCCTGGCCATCGGCCACGCGACCGCTGCGCGCCTCGTCGAGCACCGCGCGAGTCGCCGGATCGTGGATTGCGGCGTCGAGGGCCGCATCGGTGATGCGCTGGATCATCGCCGGCGGCGTGTAGAAGGCGCCGGTCTTCCTCCGGTCGTCACTGGCCATCAGCGATTCGAACGCGCGGCCGAGCATTTCCGGGTCGACGGCGGCTTCGCAGAACCCGGCCGAATCCTCGTGTGCCGTCACGCGGTATCGCGCCAGCAGGTTGCCCACCACGTGCGCGATGTCGTGATCGGCAAATCGCAGCGCGCGGTGCCGCTTCTCGACGGGGTCTCGCGTGAACAGCCCGCCGTTGAGAAAGGGAAGGCGGCCAAAGGCGCGCGCCGCCGCCGCGCGCCGGGCCATGGGCGCATTGAGCGTGCCGAAGAAGAGCGGCTCGAGCAGTGCGCGGTGCAGGTTGTCGCCGCGTGCCGCCACTTGGCGCGACAGGAACGCCCGGTCTCCGTCGAGCCAGCCCTTCGCTTCGAGGAACGAGAGGAAGAGGAGGCGCGAGACGCATCGCAGCGCGAGGCTTTGGCGCACCTCGTCGCTCGCCACGCCAAGCGCGCCCGCGCCAAGTGCGCGCACCGCGTGCTCGAGGTCGCGGTAGAACCGCCGGGTCAGCGCGTCGCGCCCCAGCGACTCGCGCCACCGCAGGTGCGTATCGAGGTCGCTGTCACCCGATGCCCCGATGAGCGCCGCCAGCGACTCGGCGTCGGCAGAGCGCACGTTCGCCGGATCGACGAGCAGCGCCGCGACACCCTGCGCGCCGCCGGGCGCGGGAACGGCGAGCACGACCTCCCCGCCGCGCCGGTACGCGAGCACCAGCCACAACAGCTCGGGGGCACGGCTGGAGACGCGGCGCGCGGCGCGCCCCACCGAGTCCCGCAGGGTGGCGCCGGCGCGGACATCGAGCAGCAACGCGCGGAGCGTGCCGCGGCCGGCGGCCACCTCGGCGCGTCGCGTGTCGTCGTCGAGCCCGAGCCGAAGCGCCGCGGCACCGTCGAGCGTTCCCACGGGGGACTGGAAGCCAAGCGCCCGAAGCACGGCCAGTCGCCCGGGTCGTCCGGCGGCGCGCTGCAGCAGCGTGGCGCAATCAGTGATGGTGAGCATGCAGGCACGGTGCTGCCGCATCGCCCGCCAACCATCATCGTGCCAACGCAGCGCCGGTCGATCGCTTGCGTTGCAGCGCTCGCGCTACACCAGGGCTTCGATCTCCGTGAGCGCCGTCACGATATGCGTGGCGCCTGCCCCCGCCAGCGCGGCGCGGTCGTACGGGCCGGTCAGCACGCCGATGGTGCGCATGCCGGCCGCCCGTCCCGCCTGCACGTCATACGGCGAGTCACCGATGAACCAGGCATCCCCTGGCGCCGCACCGAGGCGCTCGAGTGCGAGGAACACCGGCTCGGGATCGGGCTTGTGCTTCACCGTGGCGTCAATGCCGATGAGCGTTGCAAAGCACTCGGTGATCCCGATGAAGTCGAGGCTGCGTCTGATACCCGCCTCGAGCTTCGAGCTGACGATGGCGAGCGGACGGCCATGCGCGTGCAGGCGCCGCACCAGCTCCACCGCGCCCGGATAGGCGGTCACGAGACTGTCGTGGTGCTCCACCTGGAACTCGCGGTACCGGTCCCACAGGAACGTGACATCTGCTTCGTCACGCGCCCAGCGGCGAAGCATCGGTGCCAGCGGCGTGCCGATGAGGGCCATCCACTCGGTGCGCGTCGGTCGCGGGCCTTCCCGGCCGTCGTATGCGTACTCGGCGGCTTGGACGATGAGTTCGATGGAGTCAACGACGGTGCCATCGAGATCGAACAACAGGGCGGATTGGGTCACCCACCAAAGATAGGTGGAGTGCGGGGTGCGGGGGCGCGCCCCCGCACCAAACCCCCGCACCCCGCACTCACCCCGCCGTGTAGTCCCGAGACTTCCATGTCACCTTGTCGCCCCTCCACGCCGCCTTCGCGTAGATGTAGCTGGCTACGCACGCGCCCAGCGGGTGCAGGAACCCGTACCACAGGGGAATCCCGATCAGTCGTGCGGCGATCATCGCGAAGCAGACCGACGCCCCATACGCGGCGGCCCCGAAAACGGCCCACGATGAGGGCGCGACACCGGTCAGTCCCAGCACCAGCGCCACAAAGGGAAACCAACCCGGGCTCGGCAGCAGCGGCATGGCCACTCGCATCAGCACCTGAACCGCCGGGAGGTCGCTCACCACGTAGCGCCCGGCGGCAAATACGTTCTTCGCCCATCCCTCGATGATCTCGCCCAGCGATCCGTACATGCGGGTCGACATGAACTCGAGGCCTCCCACGAGATGTACGCGTTTGCCGGCCGCGCACCACCGCTGCGCCAGCATCAGGTCCTCGGCCACGTATGCGCGCACCACCTCGTGGCCACCCAGCGCGCGATACGTGTCGTTGCGCACCAGCAGGCACTGCCCATTGGCGATCTTCGACTTCGGGTGCGTGGTGTTGCTGACGGCGTCGGTGCCGCCGAATGCCGAGAAGAGCACGGTGAACACCGTGGGCTGCACCACGCGCTCCCAGAATGAGACCAGCTCCTGTCGACCGGCGACGGAGAGCAGGTCACTCTGCCGGCGTTGCATGGCGTTGACGGCACGCACGAGCAGTTCGGGCCCGTGGCGCGTGTCCGCATCGGTAAAGAGCATCACGTTGCCGCGCGAGCGCTGCGCCGCTGCGTGGCACGCCCACTGCTTGCCGAACCAGCCGGTGGGCAGTGGTGGTGCATCAAGGACGATCAGCCGAGCGTCGCCCGCACCGGCGGCGCGGGCCAGCGCGGCGGTGTCATCGGTGGAGTGGTCGTCGACGACGATCAACTCGAAGCGCGGGTACGTGCTGGCCAGTGCGGCACGCACGAAGCCATCGATGTGACGGGCTTCGTTACGGGCCGGGCAGATGACGCTGGCGAACGGCGCGTCACGGGGAGGCGTTGCGGATTCGTCCCTCAGGAAGGTCGAGCGCGAGAGACGCCAGAGCGCGAGACCCGGCAGCACCAGCCAGGGGAGGGCCAGCAGCACTGCCACGCTCATACGGGCTGGGTGATCGCGTCCTCGGTCTCCCGTTCGCCATGCGCCAGCACCATCGCGGCGGTGAGGTGCCCGGTGGTGTTGGTCGTCGTGCGGAACATGTCGAGGATGGTGTCGACACCCAGCAGGATGCCGATGCCCTCGACGGGAAGGTTGACGACCATCAGCACGGGCACCATCGCGACGATCGAACCGCCCGGGATACCGGGCACCGAGAACGAGGTCACGAGCGCCGTGGCGGTGATGGCAACCAGGCCGCCCATGCCAATCGGAATGCCATAGAGCCTCGCGATGAACAGCGCGCCGAGAATCTGCCCCACTCCCGCGCCCGGGCGGAATGTCGAGGCCGCGAGCGGAATGAGGAAGCCGTGAATCGAGGCCGGGAGCTTGAGCTTGTCCCGCGCGATCTCGATCATCGCCGGCAACGCCGCCATCGACGATCGCGAACTGAATGCCACCGCCTGCGCGGGCAGCCAGGCACGCGCGAAGACGGACAACGGGACGCGCCCGAGAATGGCCGCGGCCGGGTACAGTATGGTGGCGCAGTACAGCGTGCTGATGCCGCAGACGATCACGGTGTAGCTGGCCATGGCACCCAGCGCGGACAGTCCCAGCTTGGCGGCCAGCGGCACGGCGAGCGCGAACACGCCGTACGGGGCGAGATCGATGACCCAGCGCACCATGCGCAGCGTGGCGTCCTGGATGGCTTCCACCACCGCGATGAACGATGCGCGGTGCGCGTGGTCCACCCGGGTGGTCGCGATGCCAAACGCGAGCGTAAAGACGATCAGTGGCAGCATGGCGCCGTCGGCCGCCGCCTTCACCGGGTTCAGCGGCACCAGGTCTATCAACCACTGCGACACCGTCGGCATTGAGCCGGTCGTCGCGCTGGCCGTGCTGGCGGTCGCGCGCAGCGCAGCCACGGCGGCGGGGTCAAGGGTGATTCGCGCCATCAACGGGGCGCCGAGTGCAATACTCATCACGGCGGCAATCGTCGTGGCCACCACGAAGAAGGTGACGGCCCGCCCGCCGAGCCGCCCGATGGTCGCTGCATCGGGGGCGCGATTCACGCCGGCGATGATGCTGCTCATCACCAGCGGGATCACCGTCATGCGGATGGCGGCAATCCACATGGTCCCCGCGGTGTCGAGCACGCGCGTTGCCGGCGCGAGGAAGTCGGCGTATCCGGCGGTGATCGCGAGGCCCACCGCAAAACCGGCGGCGAGCCCGAAGAGGACCTTGATGGCGAATTGCATGCAGAGAAGCTACGGGCACGGTCCAGCAGCGGCCATCGCCGCCGTTGCATCGATGGCCGGACCGTCGGTCCCTACGGCGCCGGCGTGGCCAACGGCTGGCCGGTGGGGATGATGTAGTTGCTCAGCAACTTCAGCGGCACCGTGCCGGTGTTCCTGGCGACGTGCGGCGTGTTGGGCGGGATGAAGAAGGCGTCGCCCGCCTTGATCGCGAGCAGTGGCTGGCCGGCCATGTCGAACGTCGCCGTGCCCTCGAGCACGTAGACGAACTCCTCGCCCGGGTGCGTGTGGCGCGGCGCCGAGCCGCCGACGGCGAGTTCGGCCAGCACGGTGATTCCCTCGTGCCCTGGCACTGAAATCAGGGCGTGCGTCTGCAGGACGGTGCGCTTCAGCGGCGAGGGCTGCGCCCCTTGCGCTCGGGCGAGGAGAGTGCCGGCGGTCGTGACGAGGGTGACGGCGGCGAGGGCGACGATCAGTCGGGAGCGCATGTGGGACTCGGCGAAGGGGTGCGAAGATGCTCGCCCACATGAACGCCGGGCGCAAGCGCGCGGGCAGGGACTGGGCGATATTTGGGGTTGCCTTCCCATGTCCAACGTCCAGTGTCCGCCCTCATGAAATCCGGCACGTCCCGCCATCCGGAGCTCGAGCGCATCGCGCGGGCGCTGTCGGTGCGCGTGCCGACGCCGGCCGAGCGTGACGAACCGTTCGGCGAAGCCGCCGTCGCGCTCGTATTGCATGCGGGCGACGACGGACTCGAGGCGCTCTTCATCAAGCGCGCGACGCGCACTGGCGACCCGTGGAGCGGACAGATCGCGCTTCCCGGCGGACGCCGGCACGAGGGGGAGAATTCGCTCCTGTTCACAGCGATGCGCGAAACGTGCGAGGAAATCGGCCTGGACCTCGCGGTGCACGGGGAACTGCTCGGCGAACTCGACGAACTTCGTCCGCGAAATCCTTATCTCCCGCCGATCATCGTGCGGCCATATGTCTTTGCCATCCGCGCGCGCCCCACGCTGGTGCACAGTGAAGAGGTTGCCGAGTCGTTCTGGGCGCCCCTGCGCCACGTTTTCGATCCTGGGCGCCGGCGCGAGGTCACCATCGACATTCGCGGTGGGCAGCTGCAGCGCCCGGCCATCATGATCGACGAGCATGTGATTTGGGGCATGACCGACAGCATCCTTTGCACCTTCGAGGCACTCTGGCGATGAGCGAGACCGATACGCAGTGGGGTGGCGGCACGGCGCAGCGCACGATGTGGCTGCTGGGTTGCGTACTGGTGTTTGGTGCGCTCCCGATGCTGGCCGACAAGTGGGTGTACGACCACGCCTATTACAAGAACGTCTACGACCAGGACTGGGCGAGGTTGCTGCGCATCATGGGCTTTGCGCCCACGTGGGGCGTCGCCGCACTCGCCATGTGGCTGAACGAGAAGCCCGAGGCCGCGGCACGCGCGGCGGCGCGTGCGTGGTATCTGGTCATGTCGGTGATCGTCGGCGGATTGCTGTGCGAGGTCCTCAAGCTGCTGTTACGGCGCGAGCGTCCCGACGTGCTCGACGGCTTGTACAGCTTCCGCCCGTGGAGCGACCATCCATTTTCGACCAGCGGCCTCGCCTGGCCGAGCAGTCACACGATGGTGGCATTCTCGGCGGTCACCGCGATGGCGCGGCTCTTCCCGCGCGCACGGTGGGTCTGGTATTCGCTGGCCGCCGGGTGCGGCGTGACGCGCATCCTCGCCCACGCGCATTTCTTCAGCGACGTGATGCTCGGCATGCTCTTTGGCTGGTGCGTCGGCTGGGGCGTCTGGTTCGCCATGCGCGATCGGCTGCGCCCCGCGTCATGACCATGTCTCCCAAGAGCCGGGCTGCCGCAGTCTCGGTGGCGTCGAACAGCACCCTCGTGCTGCTGAAGCTTGCCGTTGGATTCCTGTCGGGTTCGGTGAGCATCATCTCCGAAGCGATCCACTCGGCGAACGACCTGTTGGCTTCCCTGATCGCCTGGGTGTCGGTCAGCAAGTCCGACAAGGCGGCCGATGCGGAGCATCCATATGGACATGGAAAGGTCGAGGCGATATCGGGCGCCGTCGAAGCGGCACTGATCATCCTGGCCGCGATCTGGATCGTGGTTGAAGCCGTGAAGAAGATCATGCGCGGCGGAGAGACCGAGCACCTCGGTCTCGGGACGGCCGTCATGGCCGTCTCGGTCGTCGCCAACATCCTCGTGTCGCGGTATCTCTTCAGGGTCGCCAAGCGAGAGGACTCCCTGGCGCTCGAGGCAGATGCGCATCACTTGTCCACTGACGTCTATACGTCACTTGGCGTCGCCGTGGGGCTGGCCATCGTGTGGGGAGCGCGGACGTTCACCGGCACCAATGCCTTCGACATCGTCGATCCGATCGTCGCCATTGCCGTTGCCCTGTTCATCCTGAAAATCGGCGTCCAGCTGACATTGAGTTCAGCCGGCCACCTGCTCGATCACAGCCTGCCCGCGGACGAACTGCGGACGATCGAAGCGATCCTCAAGAATCATCCGGAGGTGCTGGAGTGGCACAACCTGCGTACACGCAAGTCGGGCAGCCAGCGCTACATCGAGGCGCACGTGACGCTGCGCGGGGACCTGACCTTGAGCATGGCACACGCCGCGGCACACCAAATGGAGAAGGCGATCAACGCCGCCCTGCCATCGGCACAAGCCACGCTGCATGTGGATCCGCCTGAAGCGCTGCCGCCGCATCGTCGCCCGCCGACCGCGTCCTCAACGCCGCGCTGAGCCCCTTTCTCGTTTGGTTGCAGTATCCGCGAAATCTGCGAAATCCGTTCAATCGGGAGTTCTGCAGTAGAACCGTCCGAACAATGAATGCTCAGGGCGTGACCTTCTTCTCCTCCGCCTTCTTCGCGGTCGGATCCACCAGCGACTTGCGGTCCTTGAGATGTTGTTCCATCTCCAAGCGCGGCACGCCGTTCTTCAGCCAGTCAGGAGCCGGCTGGTCGCGCAGGAACGTGTCGAACCACTCCTGCATGCGCACGGCGTAGTCCTTCTGGTTCGCCGGACGCGCCAGGCCGTGATTCTCGCCCACGTATTCCAGCAGCACCACGTCCTTGCCCAGCTCGCGGAGCGTGTTGTAGTAGGTGATGCCCTGGTTGAAGTCCACCGCGCCGTCCCGGTCGTTGTGCAGGATCATGAACGGGATGTGGAGGTTGGTGGCGAACCGGTTGGGAGAGTTGCGGATGTATGGGTCGGGGTTCTTCGCGTACGAGTCGGAGAACCGCCCCTGGCTCGATATGAAGATGGGCTGGTTGGCCGTCCCCGAGTTCCAGTAGACCGAACTGAACATCGACACCATGTCGGTGAGCGGGGCGCCGGCAATGGCCGTCTTGAAGATGTCGGTCTGCGTCGTGATGAAGGTGGTCTGGTAGCCTCCCCAGCTGTGTCCCTGCAGGCCCACGTGCGCCGGATCCACGATGCCCGTGGCGATGGCCGCCTTCACCGCCGGCACCACGCATCCCACCGCCGAACGGCCTGGATCATCGAGCTTGTAGGTGATGTCCGGCTGCAGGAAGGCGTAGCCGCGCGACGTGTAGACCGCCGGGTTGGCGTAGCGGGTCGCGTTGGGCTGCGGATACACATTGAGGCCCTGTGACAGCTTCTCGTAGATGTAGGTGAGCGTCGGGTACTTCCTGCCCGCCTCGTAGTTGGCCGGCAGG
>Ga0209014_10001733_pt1 | contig 12902 bp, 8 predicted proteins | sample BarGraNGADG00212_FD_184491 | JGI IMG/M metagenome (GOLD analysis project Ga0209014, IMG submission 184491) | Arctic peat soil microbial communities from Barrow, Alaska - Barrow Graham LP Ref core NGADG0002-212 (SPAdes) (version 2) | ecosystem: Environmental > Terrestrial > Soil > Wetlands > Peat...
CAGGGTGGGCGTGTCGGAGCTGACCTGCTGAGGCTGCTCGCCAGGCGGCGATAGCCTCGATGAATGAGGCGCTTCGGTTGAACACTCTGCCCGCGCGCGACCACGACCTCACCCCCCTCACCCGGCGTTAGCTGATGCCCATGCCGCAGCCCAAGCCCAGGACCCGGGCTCGCTGCAGGGTCAGTCGCCGGGTCATCAGGCGACGACGTCAGGTCGCAGGTGCCGGGCTGCTGCTGTGCTGCACCCTGCTGGTCATGACCGGCTTTCGAGTGGCCGCAGCCCTTACCGACGGTCCGGCGGCGAGAGCGACCAGCACCTCGGGCACGGGCGTCACCGCACCGGCGCGAGCCACCCCGTTCCACGCGACCGGCGAGTATGCCCGCGCTCACGGTGGCACGGCTCGCCAAGGGGCAGGGTCGCTGGTGACCTACCGCGTCGAGGTCGAGACGGGCACCGGGCAGAACGCGTCAGCGTTCGCAGCTGCTGTGGATGCCACCCTCGCCGACCCTGCCAGCTGGACCGGCCAGGGGCGCTGGTCGGTCCAGAGGGTCGCCGGAGACGATGTCGACCTCGTCATTCGCCTGGCCACGTCCGCCACGGTCGGCGCTGTGTGCGAAGCGGCAGGTCTGAAGGACGCTTCGTTTGCCTCATGCCGGACGGGGCCGATCGTCATGATCAACCTCGACCGCTGGCTGCACGCAGTCCCGGAGTACCGCGGTGACGTGGCTCTGTACCGGCAGTACGTCATCAACCACGAGGTCGGGCATGGGCTCGGGTTCGGTCATCAGGCCTGCCCGGGGCCGGGCTTTCCCGCGCCGGTGATGCAGCAGCAGACCCTGGGACTGCACGGTTGCCTGCCCAACGGATCGCCATACATCGCGGGGAAGCTGGTCACGGGGCCGGCGACCGCCTGAGGTCAGTCCTCGAACGAGTGCTCGGCCCCGGGGAACGTCCCCCCAGCCACATCAGCGGCGTATGCGCGGGCTGCGTCGCCCAGTGTGGTGCGCAGGTCCGCATACCTCTTGACGAACCGTGGCGCCTTGCCGCCGCGCAGTCCGGCCATGTCCTGCCAGACCAGCACCTGCGCGTCACAGCCGGGGCCGGCACCGATCCCGATCGTCGGAACGTGCAGGACCTCGGTCACGCGGGCGGCGACCGGCGCGGGGACCATCTCCATGACTACCGCGAAGGCTCCGGCCTTCTCCAGGGCGAGGGCGTCCTCGACGAGCGCATCGCCCGCGTCCCCTCGTCCTTGAACGCGGTAACCGCCGAGGACGTGCTCGCTCTGAGGGGTGAAGCCGATGTGTCCCATCACCGGTATGCCGGCGCGGACGAGGAGCTCGATCTCGGGGACCATCGGACGTCCGCCCTCGAGCTTGACCGCATGGGCCCTGCCCTCCTTCATAAAGCGGGTCGCTGTTCCAAGCGCCTGGGTCGGGCTTGCCTGATAGGACCCGAAGGGCAGGTCGGCGACGATCAGGGCGTGCTTCGCGGCTCGGCTGACGGCGCGGACCAGCGGCACCAGGTCATCAACCGTGACCGGCACGGTCGTCTCGTACCCATAGACGTTGTTGGCGGCCGAATCGCCAATCAGGAGAACGGGGATGCCGGCCTCATCAAAGATCTCCGCGGCATACTGGTCGTAGGCCGTGAGCATCGCCCAGCGCTCGCCTCGCTCCTTCATCGCCTGCAGGTGAGGGATGCGGATGCGCTTCAGCGTGGATGGGACCGATCCGGGCGCGGGGCCGGCTCCACTGCCATAAGGGGCGGGCTGTTCACTCATGATTCTCCATTGCCGAACCTAGGGAGCGTGCGGAACATCGTGGGTCAGACGTGGGACTCTTGCTCGCGCCATCGACTGGTGATCGGGAGGCGTCGGTCGCGTCCGAAGGCCAGCGAGGAGATCTTTGGGCCGGGGGCGAACTGACGACGTTTCCATTCGGCCCGGTCGACGAGCCCGATCACCGTGTCCACCGCCGCAGCGTCGAACCCTGCCTCGACCAGCTCGGCCCGGCCCTGGGCGCCTTCGACATAGCGGTCGAGGATCGCGTCCAGCAGCTCATAGGGTGGCAGCGAGTCCTGGTCGACCTGGCCCGGGCGAAGCTCGGCTGAAGGGGGCTTGCTGATGGACGCCAGCGGGATCGGCGGCTTGTCGCCACGACGTTCGGCCTCGGCGTTGCGCCACCTGGCGAGCTCCCACACCATCGTCTTGGGCACGTCCTTGATCGGCGCGTACCCGCCAACGCTGTCGCCGTAAATGGTCGAGTAGCCGACCGAGACCTCGCTCTTGTTGCTGTTGGCCAGGACGAGGTGACCCTCCTGGTTGCTCAGCGCCATCCACACCAGCGCTCGCATCCGCGCCTGCAGGTTCTCCTCGGCCACGCCCGTGAGCTTGACGTCGTCGAGGAAGGCGCTGACCATCGCATCGATCGGGATGACGCGGTAGTCCAGCCCCAGATTCCGGGCCAGCTCGGCGGCGTCGTCCTTCGAGCCCTGGCTGGAGTACTTGCTGGGGTTGCTGATCGCCACGACGTTCTCCCCGCCGAGGGCATCGGCCGCGATGGTGGCCACGAGCGTCGAGTCGATGCCGCCGGAGACTCCGAGCAGCACCGACTGGAAGCCGTTCTTGCGCACATAGTCCCGCAGACCGAGCTGCACCGCGCGGTAGACCTCGCCGACCGGATCGAGGCGAGCGGCCAGCGCGGCGGGCGCTGCGGCATACGGGGGGATGGGGGTGTCGCTGATGGTGACGTGCAGGACGCCGCTTCCGGCCGGATGGGTCGCATCCACGGTGCTCGGCTCGAGGTCCAGGTCGACCATGAGCAGGTCCTCGTCGAACCTCGGCCCGCGGGCCAGGATCTGCCCGGCAGCGTTCACCACCAACGAGTCCCCGTCGAAGACGAGCTCGTCCTGGCCGCCGACCATGTTCAGATAAGCCAGGGTGCAACCGGCCTCGGCCGCGCGGCGTGCCACGAGCTCGTAGCGGACGTCGTCCTTGTCGCGTTCATAGGGCGACCCGTTGATCACGAGCAGCAGCTCCGCCCCTGCCTCGCGGGTCTGGGCGACGGGACCGCCCTCCTGCCACAGGTCCTCGCAGATCGCGATGGCCACGTCGATGTCGCCGATACGCACGACCGTGAGGTCCTTGCCGGGGGCGAAGATCCGGAACTCGTCAAAGACGCCGTAGTTGGGCAGGTGGTGCTTGGCATAGCGGGCTTTGACCTGGCCCTGATGAAGCACAGCGGCGCAGTTCTGGGGGAGCAGCCGGGTCGAACCTTCCGGGCTGTATGGCGCCTGGTCCAGGTAGCCGACGACGACCGGAAGGTCGCCGTGCCCGTCCGCGACCAGGTCTGTGGCCAGCGTTGCCAGTGCAGCCCGCGACGCGTCGACGAACGACGCCCGCAGCGCCAGGTCCTCGACGGGGTATCCGGTGAGCATCATCTCCGGGAACGCCACCAGGTGGGCGCCTCGCCCGGCCGCCTTGGCGGTCCAGTCGCGAACCGCCCGGGCGTTGCCGCCCAGATCCCCGACAGTCGGGTTGGCCTGGGCAAGGGCCAGTCGCATCTGCGCCATACGGCAAGCCTATCGACCGGTCCGAATGTCCCGCGGAACGACCTCGACGGGCGAGAATGTCCGCATGGGCCAAGTACGACATCGAGACCGACTTCGACTCGGCGTTGCCACCGTGGTGAAGAAGCAGAGCGCGATCCCGACGTTCGATGACGGTGATCTTGGTACCCGAGCCGGCTCGCTCTATTAACCCGTACGAAACACGGTTAGGGCAGGATCGCACCATGGATCGTCAAGAGGAGTTCGTCCTACGCACCATCGAGGAACGCGACATCCGTTTCGTGCGGCTCTGGTTCACCGACGTGCTCGGCCAGCTGAAGTCGGTCGCCATCGCTCCCGCCGAGCTTGAGGGCGCATTTGCCGAGGGCATCGGCTTCGACGGCAGCGCTATCGAGGGGTTTGCCCGGATCTATGAGGCGGACATGCTGGTCAAGCCCGACCCGGGGACGTTCCAGGTGTTGCCCTGGCGAGGCGAGAACCCTGGCACGGCCAGGATGTTCGGTGACATCGTCCAGCCCGACGGCTCTCCGAGCTTTGCCGACTCGCGGTACGTCCTCAAGCGGGCCTTGGCCAAGGCGGCCGAGCTCGGCTTCACGTTCTACACGCACCCCGAGGTCGAGTTCTTCCTGTTCGAACAGCCGATCAAGGTCGGACAGTCGCCGACTCCGGTGGATCAGGCCAGCTATTTCGATCACGTGCCCCACGGGACGGGCCACGACTTCCGCCGAGCCGCCATCACGATGCTGGAGAACATGGGTATCTCCGTGGAGTTCAGCCACCACGAGATGGCGCCGGGCCAGAACGAAATCGACCTGCGCTACGCAGACGGTCTCTCGACGGCCGACAACATCATGACCTTCCGGGCGGTCATCAAGGAGGTTGCGCTGGAGCAGGGTGTCTTCGCCTCCTTCATGCCCAAGCCGTTCAGCGATCATCCGGGCTCGGGCATGCATACCCACCTGTCGCTGTTCGAGGGGGACCGCAACGCCTTCCACGAAGCCGGGGCGCCTTACCAGCTCAGCCAGGTTGGGCGGCAGTTCATCGCGGGCCTGCTGCGGCACGGTGCCGAGATCAGTGCGGTCACCAACCAGTGGGTCAACTCCTACAAGCGACTGTGGGGCGGGGGAGAGGCGCCTGCTCATATCTGCTGGGGCCATAACAACCGGAGCGCGATGGTGCGCGTTCCGATGTACAAGCCGAGCAAGGACCAGAGCACACGTATCGAGGTCAGGTCCCTCGACTCGGCGTGCAACCCCTATCTCGCTTTCGCCGTGATGCTCGCCGCCGGGCTGAAGGGCATCGAAGAGGGTTACGAGCTGCCTGATGAGGCAGAGGACGACGTGTGGAGCCTGACCGATGCCGAGCGCCGGGCGATGGGCATCGAGCCGCTGCCGGCCTCGTTGATCGACGCGATCACGGCCATGGAACGTTCTGATCTCGTGGCCGAGACGCTGGGCGAGCACGTCTTCGACTTCTTCCTGCGCAACAAGAGGGCCGAGTGGGCCGACTACAAGGGTCAGGTGTCCCCGTTCGAGCTCGAGCGCTATCTCCCGCGGCTTTAGGGACGTCAGGCTCGGCCTCGATAGATTGGATGGGTGAGCGCATCCGCGAGGTCTGCCAGTCGAGCGGCTCGGCTGGCCCGACTGGGGTTTGCCGACCCGGCGCGCGCCGACGAGCTCCTGGACGACCCGGCGCTGGCTGGGCTGACAGATCCGCTGGACGAGGTCTTCGGTGATGGCCTGCCCGATGCCTTGAGCCAGGTGGCAGACCCCGACCTCGCGCTCCTCGGGCTCGTGCGACTGATGGAGTCGTTGCAACGGACCGATATCGATGGCGAGGACCACGTGGGCGAGCTGATCGCCGTGCTACGTCACGCCGGCCCGGGGCGCGATCGGCTCATGGCCGTGCTGGGGGCATCCTCCGCGCTGGTCGACCATCTGGTGACACATCCGGGGCACTGGCGCTGTGTCACCGACGCCACCCGCAAGAGCCCCGAACAACGTCGCCTGGCGTTGGTCGCAGCGGTGACCGATATTGCCACGAGTGCTGGCACGATCCCTGCATACGACGCTCTGCGGCTGGCCTACCGACGCGACCTCCTCGGGATCGCGGCGCTGGATCTGACCGCGGAGAGGGCGGTCGACGAGCTCCCCCCCACGGCCGCGGCGCTGGCCGACCTTGCCGCCGCCGCACTGGAGGCGGCCCTCGTGATCGCCCGCGCTGAGGTCGGGGAGGCAGCTGACGCCTGCCGGTTGGCGGTCATTGGCATGGGCAAGTGCGGGGGACGCGAGCTGAACTACGTCTCCGACGTCGACGTCATCTTCGTGGTCGAGCCGGTCAGCGATGCCGCCGCCGACGAGACGGTGGCACTCACCGTCGGTGCCCAGCTGGCAACAGCCCTGATGCGGGCCTGCTCGGCGGCCACGGCTGAGGGCACTCTCTGGCCCGTCGACGCCGCCCTGCGCCCGGAGGGCAAGAACGGGCCGCTGGTTCGAACCATTGCCAGCCACCTGCAGTACTACGAGCGTTGGGCCAAGACGTGGGAGTTTCAGGCGCTGCTGAAGGCAAGGACTGTCGCTGGAGACCCCGATCTCGGTCGGGACTACCTCGACGCCGTACGCCCGCTCGTCTGGCAGGCCGCGAGTCGTGAGCACTTCGTCGAGGACGTCCAGGCCATGCGTCGCAGGGTTGAGGAGCACGTTCCCGCGGCGGAGTCCGCCCGTCAGCTCAAGCTCGGGCCCGGAGGTCTGCGCGACGTTGAGTTCAGCGTCCAGCTCCTGCAGCTGGTTCACGGTCGTAGTGACGTGACGCTGCGATCGGGAACCACGTTGGAAGCCCTTGCGGCGCTGTCCAAGGGCGGATACGTTGCGCGCGAGGACGCGGCGGTCCTGGACGAGTCCTACCGGCTCTTGCGCACTCTCGAACACAGGATCCAGCTGTTCCGGTTGAGGCGTACCCATCTCATGCCCAGCGCCGAGGGAGATCTGCGACGGCTCGGCAGAGCCGTAGGCCACCGCAGGGACTCTGCAGGTGCCGTCGTGGCCCAGTGGCAGCAGCAAGCCCGGGAGGTGCGACGAATACACGAGCGGCTCTTCTACCGCCCGCTGCTGACCGCAGCGGCACGGCTCAGCAGCACCGAGGCGCATCTGACTCCTGAAGCAGCCCGAGAGCGACTGGCAGCGTTGGGCTTTCGTGATCCCGCTGGGGCGATGCGCCATCTGGCAGCCCTCACGGGCGGACTGACCAGGCGGGCTGCGATCCAGCGGACCTTGCTGCCGGTGATGCTCGGCTGGTTCGCCGACGAGGCCGACCCGGACGCGGGCCTGTTGGCCTTTCGACAGATCAGTGACTCCCTGGGTGCGACGCCGTGGTATCTCAGGATGCTCCGGGACGAAGGCAGCGCGGCCGAGCGGCTGGCGCATGTCCTCGCCCGAAGTCGTTACGCCGCAGACCTGCTCACCCGAGCACCGGAGTCTGTTGCGATCCTCGGCGCCGCCCGGGGAATGACACCCCGCAGCCGCCGGGGCCTCCTGGCCACGATGACGTCAGCAAGCGTTCGCAAGCACACGGCCGACGACGCAATGATGGCGGCGCGTGTCGTCCGGCGGCAGGAGCTGTTCCGTATTGCGGTCGGCGACCTCAGCGGAAAGCTGGACCTAGCCGGCGTGGGCGCGGCCCTGACCGACCTGACATCAGCCACGCTGCAGTCAGCCCTCGACATTGCCACCAGGGCCGTGCAGGCCGAGCTCGGGCAGACACTGGGCACCCGCTTGCTCGTCGTGGGCATGGGCCGTCTCGGCGGTGGCGAGATGGGCTATGGCTCAGATGCCGACGTCATGTTCGTCCACCGCGCTGACGACGGGGTGAGCGAAACGGTGGCCCAGAACCAAGCCACGCTCGTCGTTCAGGAGGTCCTCCGACTCATGGGGCTGGCCGGTCCGGACCCCCAGCTGGTCATCGACCCCGGCCTACGACCGGAGGGCAAGACCGGGCCGCTGGTTCGGTCGCTCGCGGGGTATGCCGCGTACTACGAGCGCTGGTCCCTCACCTGGGAGGCCCAGGCTCTGCTGCGCGCCGCTCCGGTAGCCGGCGACCCTGATCTCGGCCTGGCGTTCTGCGACGTGATATACCCCATCCGGTGGCCCAAGGGCGGGGTGTCCGACCGCGCCATACGGGAGATCCGCACGCTCAAGGCGCGGATGGAGTCCGAGCGTCTGCCCCGAGGCGCGGATCCCAAGACGCACTTCAAGCTCGGGCTGGGCGGGCTCTCGGACGTCGAGTGGACGGCTCAGCTCGTGCAGCTGCGCCACGCCTGGGAGATCGAGGCACTTCGCACGACCGGGACCCTCGCGGCACTGGTGGCTGCCGGTGAGGCCGACCTGATCCCTGGTGAAGATGTCGAGACGCTGGCTCGGGCATGGACGTTCACGTCTTCACTGCGCAACGCCGCGGTGCTGTGGCGCGGCCGACCGGTCGAAGCGCTCCCCAGCGACCTGCGGGACGCTGATGGCATCGGACGGATCGTGGGCCGTGAGGCTGGGCAAGGTGCCGAGCTGGCCGAGGTCTACCGGCGCCTGGCGCGACGCGCGAGGGCCGCGGTTGTCGCGAACTTCTACGAGTCGCGCGAGAAGGCCGCACCAGACGAGTAGCCTCGCATCATGAACGGGACGGGGGAGCGGCCGGGCGGCAGCGATCCCATGCCCTCGTACGCCGAGGTCTTCCGGAGCCGGGCCTATCTGGCCATTTTCGTCACCGCGGCCTTGTCCACGTGGGGGGACTATCTGGCGCGGGTGACCGTGGCCGTGTTCGTGTTCGAGCGCACCGCGTCGCCATTTGCCGCGGCCGCAACCTTTGCGGTCAGTCTTCTCCCCAGCATCTTCGGGCGCAGTCTCCTTGCGCCGATCGCCGACCGCATCCCTTACAAGTACGTCCTGATTGCCGCGCACCTGCTGCGAGCAGCTCTGGTGGGTGCGCTCATCCTTGCCGTGAGCACCCACGTCACCTTGTGGATCCTGTTCGCCCTGCTCTTCCTGATCGAGCTCGTTGGAGGGCCGGCCATCGCCGCCAGCCAGATCTTGATGACCGACCTGTTCACGGATCGCCGGCTCTACGCCCGGGCGCTGGGCCTGAGAACGATAAGCGACCAGGTCAACCAGGCTATCGGGCTTGGCCTCGGCGGGCTGGTGGTGGCCTGGGTGGGCCCCGCCTTGGGACTGTGGGCCGATCTCGTCACCTTCGTGCTCTCGGCTCTGGTCATAACCCTGGTGGTCAAGGTCCAACCCCTCTGCGGCACGCCATCCGCTGGCGTCGTGGGGTTCTTCCGTGACATCGGGGCCGGCGCCAGCTACCTCTTCCGTCACAGGGTCTTGGCGTCGCTGCTGGCGCTGAGCCTGTGCTCGGTGTGGGCGATAGCGGCACCGGAGGCGGTGGCGATCGCCTATGCACAGGGGAAGTCCGGGTCAGCCAGCTTCGGCGGTCTCCTCATGGCTGCGCCGATCTTCGGCACCGTGGCTGGGCTGGTGATGGTCGGACACTGGCAGCCCGAACGCCAGAACTCCCGGATCCTCTTCCTGGCGCTGCTGATGCCGTTACCCCTCGTGGGGACCATCTTTGCCCCGCCGCTGGCAGTCACCTGGCTGTTGTGGTTCGTGTGCGGGGTGCTGCAGGCGTTCATGCTGCCCCTGCAGTCGACCTTCTCGCTGGTCATTCCTGCGCACATGCGTGGCAGGGTCTTCGGCCTCGCAGGTGCACTCTCGGTGGCCGCCAGCGGAATCGCGTTCCTCGCGGCGGGATATCTGGCCGAGCTCACGTCCCCGGCTTTGTCTGTTGCCATCTGTGCCGTCGGCAGTCTCCTTGCCATCGTCGTCCTCGGGGTGCGCTGGCCACGCGTCGCTCTCAGCGCGGCCGTCGACGCGGCATACAACTCCTGAGTCTGCGGCACCGGTCCCAGCCCAACGCGGGTATGCCGTGCCCTTCTCTGCGGGGTACCGCACGACTGCCATCTCTGCGGCTCTGCCGCACTTCCCCACAGGTCGTAGCATGGGCAGCAGTCCGGCGCCCACTTCCTCCGGCGGACGGTTGGGCTCGGTGACTGTCATGAAGCTGGCGTTGCGCGGGGGGATTGTGGAGCTCTCACGAACCGTCCGACCTGGCCAGCTGACCACCTTTGCCGCCACCTTGGCCTTGGTCCTTTCTGTCTCGGCGTCCTCCGCCTCCCCAGTCACCGTCGCAGCGCCCGCCGGCGCTCTCGGGCCGGCTGCGCCCGGAACCACCGCGTATGGCAATGACATCTCCTGGCCCCAGTGCCCCAAAGGTGGAGGCGGTTACGGACTGCCGGGTCCCATGGCCACCGCAACCTTCGTCGTGCTCGGTCTGACCGACGGCGGCTCGTTCCGGGCCAACCCGTGTCTGGCCCGCCAGGTCGCGTCCGTCAGGACCAGCCACCTGTGGACGGGCGCGTACGCGGTCTCCACCTACCCGACCAGCGCCGAGCTGACCCGCTACGGCGGCAGTGGGCCGCTTCTGGTGCGGCTGGGACGTGTCGGGGCTGCAGAGGCCGGGTTCAACATCGCCACGATGGCCCGGGTGGGTCTTCGGTCGCCGATGGTCTGGGTGGATGTCGAGCCCCGGACGAAGTCGCCGTGGTCGGACAGCGCCGTCAACAACAACGCGGTCATCGACGGCGTCATCGCCCGCTACCGTGCAGCGGGCCTGCGCGCGGGCATCTACTCCTATGACAAGGCATGGAGGTCGATCACCGGCGCCCGTGTTATGCCGGGCGAGCCCACCTGGGTGCCGGTCGGCCACCAGGGCCGGGAGGCTGCCAGGGCCACCTGCGCCGTGGCGAGCTACGCCGGGAGCAAGCCCTGGCTGACCCAGTGGACCGACGGCCCGCGCGACTACAACCTCACCTGCCCGGGAGTCACCGGATGGGCGGCACGGGGCAACCTCCTGACGCCCTACCTCAATGTGAGGCTGGCCAGCGGTTCACGTGGGGGCGCGGTAGTCGAGCTGCAGCGCCGTCTGGGCGCGCCGGAGGCCGACGGGACGTTCGGCCCCACGACCCGGGACCGGGTCGTCGCCTTCCAGCGCGCCCGGCACCTGACTGCCAACGGCATCGTGGGCCGCGCCACATGGCTTGCCCTTGGCGCAGGAACCGGCACCTACACACCACCGGTGCGCGGCTTCATAGACGAGTTGTTTGCGCCAGATTGAGCAAGCCACCGATGGCGATAATGCGTGGTCCAACTCCTTCTTGAAGCCCTTGCCCATGAGCTCGAGTGGCCCGGTACGCGCTGACGCGGACCCCCCGGAGGTGGGTCCGCGTCAGCGACTGCGTTGTGGCAGAACAGAACTCGGCGCTCAGCGCCGGCGATCCTCAGAGGTCGTAATACATCTCGAACTCGTGGGGGTGCGGGCGGAACCGGATTGGGTCGACCTCGTTGACGGTCTTCCACTCGATCCAGGTCTCGATCAGGTCCTTGGTGAAGACGTCGCCCTCGAGCAGGTAGTCGTGATCCGCCGCGAGCGCTGCCAGCACCTCGGGCAGCGAACCAGGAACCTGGTCGATCTGGTCATGCTCCTCGGGGGGGAGCTCGTAGAGGTCCTTGTCGACCGGCGCGGGGGGCTCGGTGCGGTTCTTGATCCCGTCGAGGCCAGCCATCAGCTGCGCAGCGAAGGCGAGGTAGGGGTTGGCCGACGGGTCCGGGATGCGGAACTCGATGCGCTTGGCCTTGGGCGAGCTGCCGGCGATCGGGATGCGAACGCAGGCGGAGCGGTTGCGCGCTGAGTAGACCAGGTTGACAGGGGCCTCGTAACCCGGGACCAGACGGTGGTAGGAGTTGACGGTCGGGTTGGTGAAGGCCAACAACGACGGGGCGTGCTTGAGCAGGCCACCGATGTACCAGCGGGCGATATCCGAGAGGCCGCCGTAGCCCCGTTCGTCATAGAAGAGCGGCTCGCCGCCCTTCCAGAGGCTCTGGTGGGTGTGCATACCGGAGCCGTTGTCGCCGAAGATCGGCTTGGGCATGAACGTCGCGGTCTTGCCACCTGCCCAGGCGACGTTCTTGACGACGTACTTGAACTTCATCAGGTCGTCACCGGACTGAAGCAGGGAGCCGAAGCGGTAGTTGATCTCCTGCTGGCCGGCGGCGCCCACCTCGTGGTGGCTGCGCTCGACGCTCAGGCCGACATCAGCCAGCTTCAGGCACATCTCGTCGCGCATGTCGGCGAAATGGTCGACCGGCGGGACTGGGAAATAGCCGCCCTTGTAGCGGGTCTTGTAGCCCTGGTTGCCACCTTCCTCCTCACGGCCGGTGTTCCAGGCCGCCTCGATCGAGTCGATGAAGACGTAGGAGGCGTTCTGCTTGGTCTCGAAGCGCACGTCGTCGAAGATGTAGAACTCGGCCTCAGCACCGAAGTACGCGGCGTCGGCGATGCCGGTCGACTTCAGGTACGCCTCGGCCTTGGCTGCGATGTTGCGCGGGTCGCGGCTGTAGGGCTCGTCGGTGAACGGGTCCACGATCGAGAAGTTCATGACCAGGGTCTTCTCTTTGCGGAACGGGTCCAGATAGGCACTCTTGTGGTCCGGGATGAGCTTCATATCGGACTCGTGGATGGCCTGGAAGCCACGAATCGAGGAGCCGTCGAACATCTGGCCTTCGGTAAAGAAGTCCAGGGTCAGCGAGGCGGCTGGCACATTGAAGTGCTGCATGACGCCGGGCAGGTCGCAGAAGCGAACATCGACGAACTTGACGTCCTCGTCCTTGATGAACGTGAGGACCTCTTCAGGCTTGCTGAACATCCAACCTCCTGTTTGTGGGGCCCGGGCGCGTCGCGGCCAGGCCGGATACTGCATCGGCAATGACCCTAGCGGGACGGGATTACTGTGCCATCACCCGCATGTTTCACCGGTGTTACGTACCGTCCGGGCGCGACGTAGCCTGTGACTCGTGGTAGATCGCAAGGATGTCGCCTCATGGCTCGACGGCCCTGGCGCGGCAGGCACGGATCCAGAGGACTACCCAGGACGAAGACTCGGTATGCCGGGTGGCGGTCCGGGCTCAATCGCCCGGATCGGGCGACGCGTGATCGCGATCCTTGTCGACTGGCTGGTCTGCAACGTGATCGCCATGGGGCTCCTGCACTACCGTCTCGGCGAGGCAGGGCTGGGTTCCTTCAAACCGCTGGTCGTCTTCGTACTGATGAACCTGCTGCTGGTCGGAACTCTGGGGTCCACGATCGGGCATCGCCTGCTCGGCCTGCGAGTGGTGCGGCTTGGCGGAGCCAGCGCGGGGCCGATCCCGGCGCTGGTTCGCACGGTCCTGTTGGCC
>Ga0209014_10001734_pt1 | contig 12898 bp, 10 predicted proteins | sample BarGraNGADG00212_FD_184491 | JGI IMG/M metagenome (GOLD analysis project Ga0209014, IMG submission 184491) | Arctic peat soil microbial communities from Barrow, Alaska - Barrow Graham LP Ref core NGADG0002-212 (SPAdes) (version 2) | ecosystem: Environmental > Terrestrial > Soil > Wetlands >...
TCTTCGCATCCGTGAGGAGCTGGGCGTGGATCTCCAGCCCGATGACCGGTTCAAATTCCATTACAGCGTGGGTCTCCTTTTCTCAAGATGGGCCTGTTTTTCATAGGCCGAAGCGAACTGGATCAACTGCCCCTCCTGGAAGTGTCCCGCCAGGAACTGCACCCCGACGGGGAGCCCGGCGGCGGTGAAGCCGCAGGGGACGGAGATTCCCGGAATCCCCGCCAGGTTTGTCGAAATCGTGAAGATGTCGGACAGGTACATCTGCATCGGGTCGTCCGTCTTCTCACCGATCCGGAAGGCGGGCGTAGGCGTCGTCGGGGTCAGGATCACGTCGCACTTAGCGAACGCCTCGTCGAAATCCCGCTTGATCAGCGCCCGGACCTGCGACGCCTTCTTGTAGTAGGCGTCGTAGTAACCCGAGGAGAGCGCGTAGGTACCGATCATGATCCGCCGTTTCACCTCGGCGCCGAAACCCGCGGCGCGGGTCTTCTTGTACATCTCCATCAGGTCGCGGCCCTCTTCGGAGCGGAAGCCGTACTTGACGCCGTCGTAGCGGGCAAGGTTGGAACACGCCTCCGCCGGCGCAACGATGTAGTAAACCGCAAGACAGTACTCGGTGTGGGGAAGCGACACCTCGATGCACCTCGCCCCCGCCCCCTCGACGACCCGGATCGTTTGACGGACGGCCGCCTCGACCTCCGGATCGATCCCGGCGATAAAGTACTCCTTCGGGATGCCGACGGTCCAGCCTTCGATTCCGCGGCCCAGGAACTGCCGGTAATCGGGAACCTCCTCCGGCACCGAAGTCGATTCCCTGGGGTCATAGCCGGCGATCACGTTCATCAGGATGGCGCAGTCCTCCACATCCTTCGTGAAAGGGCCGATCTGGTCCAGCGATGAGGCGAAGGCAACAAGGCCGAAGCGGGAGACCCGGCCGTAGGTCGGCTTCATCCCGACGACGCCGCAGAGGGCCGCCGGCTGGCGGATGGAGCCGCCCGTGTCGGAGCCCAGCGCGGCGATGCACTCGTCGGCGGCCACCGCCGCCGCGGAGCCGCCGCTGGAGCCGCCGGGGATCCTCGTGAGATCCCACGGATTCCGGGTCACTCCGAAGAAGGAGGTCTCCGTCGAGGAGCCCATCGCGAATTCATCCATGTTCGTCTTGCCCGCGAAGACGGCGCCGGCCGCCCGGAGCTTCTCCACGACGGTGGCGTCGTACGGCGGGATGAAATTCTGGAGGATCCGCGAGCCGCAGGTCGTCCGGACGCCGTTCGTGCAGCAGATGTCCTTCAGCGCGATGGGAATGCCTGTAAGCGCCCCGATCCCGCCTTTTCGGATCGCCTCATCGGCGCGCGCCGCCTCGGCAAGGGCCGTCTCCCGCATCAGGGTGATGTAGGCGCGGACATCCTTTTCCACCGCGTCGATCCGCCCGAAGACGGAGGCGGTGATCTCCACGGAGGAGGTCTCCCCCTTCCGGAGTTTGTCCAAGAGTTCGTGAATGGTCAACGAATACAATTCCATATCGGATACCTTCCCCTTTTACTCGATCACCTTCGGGACCTGAAAACAGCCCCCGCGAGACTCCGGCGCATTGGCCAGGGAGACCTCCGGGGGAAGGGACACGCCGACCGCATCTTCCCGGAAGGCGTTCTTCTGGGCGATCGCGTGGGTCATCGGTTCGACGCCGGCCGTGTCGACCTCGCCCAGCTTGTCCATATACCGAAGGATCTCGTTCAACTGGAAGGTAAACTTCTCTTTCTCTTCCTCGCCAAACTCCAGCCTCGCCAGGTGGGCCACGTACGTGACTTCATCCTGGCTGATCTTGATCTTCTCCAATGAATCCTCCTATTTCCAGTAGGGCGCCAACTGCTCCCGCACCCGACCGATCATCCGGTCTGCCTGCTCACCCGTTTCGCCGGCCATCCGGCTCAGCGTCCCCTCCGTCACATGGGTCTCTCCGATCATTTCCAGCAGAACCGCCCGGATGCATTTCGTCAACCCCTGAACATTATATCCCCCTTCGAGGACCATCACCAGACGGCCGCCGCACCATTCATCCGCCAGGTCGAGGAGGACGCGGGTCAGGCAGGCGAAGCCTTCCGGCGTCACCTTCATCTCCCCCAGGGGATCGCCGACATAGGGATCGAATCCGGCAGACACTAAGATGAGCTCCGGCCGGAAGCTCCGGGCAACCGGACAGAGGAGCTCCCGGAACACGCGGACGTACAAGGCATCGTTTGCCCCGGGCCGCAGGGGGACATTGATCGTGTAGCCGAGACCCGGCCCCTTTCCCATCTCCTCCAAGCCGCCCGTCCCGGGGTAACCGGGAGACTGGTGCGTCGAAAAGTAGAGGACCTGACTATCCTCGTAAAAAGCCTCCTGGGTGCCGTTGCCATGATGGAGGTCCCAGTCCGCAATCAGGATCCGTTCCATTCCCCAACGGGCCAGCGCATGACGGGCGCCGACGGCGATGTTGTTAAAGATGCAGAACCCCGCGGCGGTCGCCGCCTGGGCATGGTGCCCCGGCGGCCGGACCAGCGCAAAGGCGTTGTCCGTCTCCCCAGACACTACGCTGTCGACGGCGTTCATGAACCCGCCGGCCGCCAACCGCGCCGTATCATACGTCTCGGCGGTGGCCACCGTATCGGGATCAAGCATCGTCATCGCTTTTCCCGCCGTTTGGGCGATGAAATCGATGAAGGAAGGCCTGTGGACCCGCTCCAACTCCTCGCGCGTGGCGTGCCTCGCATCGATCCCGGTAAATTTCCAGGCCATGTCGGGATTGTCGAGCATCTCGTAGATCGCGATAAGCCGTTCGGGCGTTTCGGGATGGGTATATCCGGTGCCGTGCCGGATATACCGCAAGTCCTCAACAACCCCCGTGTTCTTTGACATCGGCCACCTTCCCCTGCGGATGAACGCATCGCCTCGGACAGTAGGATAGCTAACACAAAAACCCTGATATGGCAAAAGATTTCGCGGTCGCTCCGCTGCCGGAAAAAACATTGACAAACATTTCCGACTGCGGTTATAAATATCAGTCCGGAATGGCTGCAGGGAAAATCCGCTTGTTTTTACCGGGATTTTCCGACGATCCGGAAAAAGAAAAGGTGAGATCATGTTTGGTATCGGTATGCCGGAGTTGCTGGTCATCGCGGTCGTCGCCCTGCTCGTGGTGGGCCCCAAGAAACTGCCCGACATCGCAAAGGCGCTGGGAAAGGGTCTCTCCGAATTCCGCAAGGCGACGGACAGCGCCACAGAAACGATCAAGGAGACGTTGAAGACGGACGAGTTGAAGAAGGACATGAACGGGTTCAAGGATTCCCTGCTCCACGGCACGGGGGAAGAGAAGGGAGCCTCTGCTCCTCCCGTCGTGCCCGCCGGGTCCGTCACGTCCGCTCCGCCCATTGGGTCCGGAAGCGACGCCCCGAAAACCGCCGACCCCAAACCCCAGTCCTGAGCCGCTTTAATCCCCTCGTCTATGGAAAACGAAAAGCCTGAAGAAGAAAGAATGCCGCTTACGTCGCACCTCGAAGAGCTGAAGATGCGGCTGATCCGCATTCTCGTCGTCGTTGGCGCAGGTTTCGGCGTCTGCTACCTGTTTAAGGATTGGTCCTTCCGTGTGATCACCAAGCCCCTCGTCGACGCGATGCCGGCCCAGAGTTCGATGATCTTCACCGGGCTTCCGGAGGCCTTCTTCATCCACATGAAGATCGCCTTCTTCGCCTCCCTGTTTCTGACGGCCCCCTACACCCTCTTCGAGATCTGGCGCTTCGTCTCCCCGGGGCTTTACAAAAACGAAAAGAGATTCGTCTTTCCGTTCGTCTTCTTCTCCGCGATTCTTTTCATCGGCGGCGTCCTGTTCGGTTATTTCGTCGCCCTGCCGCCGGCCTTCAGCTTCTTCGTGAGTTTTTCCACGGATTTCCTGAAACCGATGATCTCTTTCCGGGAGTATCTCGACCTGACGCTTAAATTCCTGCTCGCCTTCGGCCTCTGTTTCGAGATGCCGGTCTTCATGTTCTTCCTGGCCAAGATCGGCATCGTCAACGCGAAAATGCTATCAAAACAGCGGCGTTACGCGATCCTGATCATCTTCATCGCCGCCGCCGTGCTGACCCCCTCTCCCGACGCCCTCAGCCAGATCCTGATGGCGATCCCGCTGATGGTGCTTTACGAGGTGAGCATTTTTGTGGCAAAATTCGCCCGCAGAAACAAACCCGCACCGGAAGAAGCGGAAGAAACCGCCGCAGAGATGGAAGATAAGAACCCATGACCCCCGTCAAGCGTTTTGCCCCGCGAAGGAAGAGATCGTCCTCCCGGCGCTCCCTCCTGGGAATCATCATCGTCGTGAGCCTCGTGCTTTTCGTCACCGTCGCCCTGGCGGGGAGCAGCCTGGTCTATTACGTGTTGCTGAAGGAACTCCCCAGCATCGCCGTCCTGAAAGATTATCGGCCCAGCATTACGACGCTGGTCTATGCGGACAACAACGAACTGATCGACGAGTTCTTCCTCGAGGACCGGAAGGTGATCAAGTACGAAGAGATCCCGAAGATCGTGATCCAGGCCTTCGTCGCAGCAGAAGACGCCCGCTTCTTCCAGCACCGCGGCTTCGACATGCAGAGCATGTCCCGGGCCTTCTTCAAGAATCTCGAGGCGGGCAGGATCGTCCAGGGGGGAAGCACGATCACCCAGCAGGTCGCCAAAGCCCTCTACCTTTCCCCGGAGAAGAGCTACATGCGGAAGATCAAGGAGGCGCTGCTCGCCTACAAGATCGACCGCTATCTGACCAAGGAAGAGATCATCACACTCTACCTGAACCACATCTACCTCGGCCACGGGACCTACGGCGTCGAGGCCGCCGCCCAGGGGTATTTCGGGAAAAGCGCCCGGAACCTGACGGTTCCGGAAGCGGCCATGCTGGCGGGACTTCCCAAGGCCCCCAACAGCTACTCACCCTACCTCCACCCGGAGCGAGCCTACCAACGACAGGCCTATGTCCTCAACCGGATGCTGGAAGACGGCTACCTCACCCCGCGCGAGAGGGACCGGGCGCTCTCCACGGTCGTCAAACTCCGCTCGATCAAGCCGAAGGACAAGATCGCCCCTTACTTCATTGAAAATATCCGCCGCTATATCCAGGAGAAATACGGCAACGACGTCCTCTACAAGGAGGGCCTTGAGGTTTACACAACCCTGAACATCCAGATGCAGAAGGCGGCGAGGGATGCGGTGGAACAGGGCCTCAAGGAGATGGAGGAGCGGGAGAAATATGAGAAAGGACAGGTGCAGGGGGCCCTCTTCGCGATGGACTCGAAGACCGGCGCCATCCGGGCGATGGTCGGGGGGCGCAATTTCCAGCGGAGCGAATTCAACCGTGCGACCCAGTCCCGGCGCCAGCCCGGCTCGGCCTTCAAACCGATGATCTACACGGCGGCCTTCGACAAAGGGATGACCCCCGCAACGGTGATCGTGGACGCCCCCATCGTCTATCCGGATCCCCAGCAACCGGACGGGGTCTGGAAACCGCAGAATTTCGACCTGAAGTTCCTCGGTCCGACGACGCTGCACAATGCGCTGATCCACTCCCGGAACATCATCACGATCAAGGTTCTTGAGGAGATCGGCGTGGATTACGCCGCCTCCTACGCGACCAACATGGGGATCTCCTCACCCCTCTCCCGGAACCTCTCGATGGCCCTTGGCACCTCCGGGGTCACCCTCCAGGAGCTGGTCCGGGCCTACGGCGTACTTGCGAACGAGGGGAAGCGGGTACAGCCCTTCTTCATCAAGAAAATCGTCGACCGGACGGGTCATGTCTTTGAGGAGACGCAGCCCAGGGCGGAGCAGGTGATCGATCCGCGGATCGCCTTCATGACGAGTTACGTCATGCAGGACGTCGTCGAAAGCGGGACAGGGCAGCGGGTGAAGAAACTCGGCCGGCCGGTCGCCGGCAAGACCGGGACGACGGACGATACGCGGGACGCCTGGTTCATGGGGTTCACGCCATCGCTGGTCGCCGGAGTCTGGGTGGGCTTCGATCAGGAGCGGCCCATGGGCCGGCAGGAGGTCGGCGGCCGCGCCGCGGCCCCGATCTGGCTCTATTTTGCAGAGAAGGCCCTCCAGGGGACACCGGTCGAGGTCTTCCCCGTACCGGAGGGGATCGTCTTCGTCAAGGTCGATCCCAAGACCGGCCTCCCGGCGAAACCCTCACACCGCGGGGCGATCTTCGAATGTTTTCTCGAAGGAACGACGCCCGAAGACACCGAAACGATCGACCCCGCCAATCTCCCCGGCGGGGCGCACCGGTTCGACACGGAGCCCGGCTTTTAATGCCCATAGCAGCATCTTGTCAAGCAACGCGGATTCATGGGTAGAGGAATAGAAATCATGTTCGCTGCTGCGCCACGGCCCGCCCAAGGAACCAACGGGTGAAAAGAACAGCTCAGCTCTTGCTTTTGATCTTGCTGCTGCTCTCGATGCCCGGTTGTTCAGCCAAGTCAGCGACCCAGGTTGCCAAAGTTTATCAAGAAACCGACCCGGTGAAGCCGGGGAGTTACCACCTTCAGTTTCTGCTCAATGGCCGGGATACGCTGGCGGAATATCTGTTGCAGCAGAAAGCCCGGAATCCGGAGTTGAAAGACTTTGACGTTTCGGGGCTGATGAAGCTTTTTCGCAACGCCTACTCACAGCTTTACCTTCCGGTTCAACCCGGAGTGCCTCTCTGCAACCTGGAAACCAACTTCAAGTATTGCAAAGGCATTGAGTTGTTGGCCGATTTTGAGATATACGGGGACAACACGATCGTCCTGAACCGTTGGGTGTTTTATCACATCACGCTCCGTCTGGAGGGAGACCAGCCTAACTTCTTCAGGACTGCAAAGGCGCAGCGCGACCGGGGTGAATTTTCGTTGCCTCGCCATTATTATGTCGGTTCTCTGGTGGAGGCCATCCAGAAGGCCCTGCCGATTCTGCAGGAAATTGCGACCGACTACCGCAAATACATTAAAGATGACGACCAGGAAATTGAGATTGAACTTACGTTGGAAGAGTCTCGTGAAAAAGCGGAAGCCAAACAGTCTGAAAAGAACATGAAGGATGCCGCAGACGTCAGCACCCGCGTTATTCTGTCTATCTTGCCGAACATCTCTTTTTTTGCGGGTCTGACGATTTCGGCGCTGCATTCCGGGGGGAGAACCTTTTGGGAAGTCCTGAAAGAGGAAAAGGAGTTTGCTCTTTGCAAGAGAAGACTGGACCTCCATCAGGTGGGGTTCTCCTATACCGGGAGTATTGCCAAGAATTTTTCGCACATATTGATTAGATCGGACGAATCACCTTCAGATATCCTCATTCGCGAAATCATCATCCGGTTACGCCAGAAGTAACCGCTCACGTAGGGTCGGTGGTCGGAATGTCAACAGTCGAGCGCACCGTATTTTATCTGCGAAAAGGATGGCGGATCTCTTCCGTCTACCTGTTCGCCGGGGCTTTTGCCGCGATTTTCGTCTGCGCGCCTTTCGCCGATTTCCGCGAAAGCGGCGCGAGCCAAATCGTCACCATCCTCCTGTTCGGAGCATGGGCCTCGGTTTTCGGCGTACAGGCCTACAGGCGATTCGCCGGTATTAAAAACAGAAAACCGTCTATCCGGGAATGGGACGACCTGAAGCTGGGGCTGCTCCTCGTGGTGGGAACCTACGCGGCGATTCAGGCAGCCGGAGGGCTCATCCCCCTTATCTATCCGGTGGTGTTCATCGTGGTGGCGCTTCTCGTGATCTATACCCCGCAATGGGTGGGATTCACGCTGGTGGCCACAGCCATCGGCATCGAGTTCGCCATTGCGGCGTTCGGTCCACGGGGAACCTCTTTTTACGAGGGTTTCGTCCATTCCCTCTTCATCCTCTTGTTCGCCTTCATCAATCTGTTGTCCCCAAAAGCGGGGATCGCAAAAATGCGGCGATGCGCCGAAAAGGTGGAGGCGGAAGCCCAGGCCGCCATGGCGGACGACGCCAGGGCGTTTCAGCTTATCGCTCCCGCCAAGAACCGATCCCGGCACGATAGCCGGGAGGAAGAGGCGCAGCGGCTTACCAACTCCTCGATGAATCGGTTGAAAGGCGCCATGGACCACCACGTGGATCTGCTCAAGCGGACGATGAAACTCAACACCTGCGCGGTGTTGTGGCTCGATGCGCGCGGCGAGAACCTGATGGTCAAAAAATGCATCTCGGATACGGGAAACGTGATCACGAAGCCCTTCAACAAAGGCGACGGCGTTCTGGGCGCGGTGCTGAAGCACCGAAAACCGCTGCGGCTCGAAGGGCTCCGGCCCGGATATGGCGGGCTCATCTACTATGCAGAGCCGGTGGCGGTCACGGATTTTATCGGTATTCCCATCCTGGAAGGGGATAGCATGATGGGGGTTCTCTGCGCCGACCGGATCGACGGCCAACCCTTCGATCAAGGGGATGTAGAGACGATGGAGGCCTCGGTGGAGAGCCTGCTCAGCATCATCGCCCACGAGAGGGTGTTCAACCAGTTGCAGAAGGCCAAGTCCGAGCAGGGAAAACTGCTCATGGCTTCCGAACTCCTGTCCAGGAACCCTGAAGAAAAAGACGTGTTGACCGCCGCCCTGATTGCCGTCGGCCGGATCGTCCCTTTCGAGCTGGGCGCCGTGGCCCTGGTCGCGGAAGACGGGGATCAGGTGGTGTGTGAGGCCGCGGGGCCGAAAAGCGAAAGGCTCATGGGAGTCGTCGTCAGCGCCACGGAAAGCCTGGCCGCGGCGGCGCTCAAAAACAGGCACTACCTCCCTTACCGCGGGGAACTCGATCCAACACAGCAGATACTCCTCTCCCGAAACTCGCAGGGGATCTTTGCGAAAATGCAATCCGCGATGGTGTTGCCGCTCACATCCGGCGAGACCTCCATCGGCACCCTGATTCTGGCATCCTCGGAACAAAGCGTATTCGACGAGGAGGTGCGCACCACCCTTCAGGTCATGACCAACCAGCTCGGCGCCGTCATCGAGAACGCCCGGATGTACCAAAAGCTCAAAGAGCTCGCCACCACAGACGGCCTCACCGGCTTGCCGAACCACCGCATCTTCCAGGAGTCGCTCGACAAGACGCTCGCCTCGTCCGCGCGTTTCGGCAACCATCTGTCGGTGATCTTCTGCGACGTGGACCATTTCAAGAACGTCAACGACACCTACGGCCATCCGATGGGCGACCTGGTGCTAAAGAGATTCTCGTCCATCCTGAAAAAAGAGGTGGTCCGGGACACAGACCTGCCCGCCCGCTACGGCGGTGAGGAATTTGCCATCATCTGCGAAGGCACCGACACCGAGGGAGCGGTCAAGCTTGCCGAACGCATCCGGAAGGACTTCGAAAAAGAGGTTTTTCAGACGGACCAGGGGAGGCTCCAGGTCACCATCTCCATGGGCATCGCCACCTACCCCATCCACGCGCGGAAAAAAGAGGAGCTCATTGAACTCGCGGACACCGCCCTCTATGCCGCAAAGGAAGGCGGCCGAAATCAGGTCCGCACCTGGAAAAAGGGGATGCAAAAAAAATCATCTTGACAACGGTTTGGCTTTCCGGTAGGGTCCAGCCTCAATTTTGAACCGGAAGGGATTTTTTGTGAACCAACCATCGTCGAACAGTCTGCTTCTCGTAATTGGCGTCGTAGTACTCGTACGCACGGGGGCTGCTGCTCGGCGTCTTTGATGGGATAACATAAAAGACGAGAGCCGCGGACCCCGAAGGTCCGCGGCTTTTTTGTTTCTGAAAAGCCGCGGTTCGGGGGAATCGGCGGCTTTTTTATTCACGGAAAGGAGTTTTACATGGATACCATCGGTGCGGACATTGTTTTGAAAACCCTGGCGGAGGAGGGGGTGGATGTGATCTTCGGCTACCCCGGGGCCAACACCCTGCCGCTCAACGACCGCCTCACCGACAGCCCCATCCGGCACTACCTGATGCGGCACGAGCAGGCGGCGGCCCATGCCGCCGACGGTTACGCCCGGGCGACGGGAAAGGTGGGGGTCTGCCTCTCCACCTCGGGTCCCGGCGCCACCAACATGGTCACCGGAATCGCCACCGCCTACATGGATTCGACCCCGATGGTCGCCATCACCGCCCAGGTCAACAGCGACCTCTGGGGCCGGGACGCATTCCAGGAAACCGATATCATCGGGATCACGATGCCGATCACGAAGCACAGCTTCATGGTGCGCGATGTGAACCAGATTGCCTCCTCGATCCGGCAGGCATTCCAGCTCGCCAGCACCGGCAGGCCGGGACCGGTACTCGTGGATATCCCGAAGGACATCCTGAGCGCCCCCTGCGGCGACCAGCCGAAAAAGGCTCCGACCGCAGCTACAAAACAGATTGCCAACCCGGAACAGATCGAACGGATCGCCCAGGCGCTGAACCGGAGCGAACGGCCGGTTCTGCTCATCGGCGGCGGGGTCAAGCTGGGTGACGCCTGCGTCCAGATGAGCGAACTCGTTAAGCGGGCGCAGGTTCCTTTTGTGACGACGATGATGGGGATCGGTTCGGTCTCCTCCGCAAACGGCTTCAACCTCGGCTTCATCGGAACGCACGGAAACGAGTTGGCCAACCGGATGATCCACCAGTCTGACTTCATCCTCGCCCTCGGCGCCCGCTTCACGGAGCGGAGCACCTCCGTCATCGAGAAGTTCGCCCCGCTGGCCACCGTCGCCCAGATCGACATCGACCCCACCTCCATCGGAAAGAACATCAAGGTGGACCTCCCCTTTGTGGGGGATATCCAGGAGGCCCTTGCGGCGCTGATCCCGCTGATCGTTCCCCGTGAGCGGGACGCATGGCTGGAACGGATCCGAACGGACCGTCAAACCCTGGAAGACAAGCTCATCGACGGCGGCTGCGGCCAGGCGGGAACCCTGATCCGGAAGATCCAGGCCGCCATGCCAAGGGAGACGATTGTCGTCGCGGACGTGGGGCTCAACCAGATCTGGACGGTCCGCACCTGGAAGAGCCATTCCCCGCGCAGCCTGCTCACCAGCGGCGGAATGGGAACCATGGGCTTCTCCGTCCCGGCGGCGATCGGCGCCAGGGTGGGCGCCCCCGACCGGGATGTGGTCGTAATCTGCGGCGACGGGGGGTTTTACATGAACATCCAGGAACTGGCGACGATCAGCTACTATCGACTCCCGATCAAGATCGTCGTGATCAACAACGGCCACCTCGGAATGATCCGGCAGATGCAGGACCTCTTCTACGACGCGCGCTTCACGACAAGCGACCTGGGAGATCGCGTCGATCTGGTCGCGGTGGCCAGGGGGTTCGGCATCCCGGCGGAACGGGTGGCCGTGGACGAAGATCCGGCGGAGGCGATCGCCCGGATGAGCGGCGCCGAGGGACCCTACATGGTGGAGGCGATGGTCGATCCGGACAATTATGTCTACCCGATCATCCCGCCGGGCGCCTCCAACGTGGAGATGATCAGTGGAAAGTAGGGGATTTTGGAGATAGCCTTCGGGAGGGTCGCGGATCTTTTTTCGACCATGCACATCCTCGCTGCGCTGCCGGAAAACAAACTCGCGCCTGAAGGCGCTCAAACATGTTTTCCGGCGGGCGCTCCGCTGCGGTGGCATGGTGCCCGAAAAAATCTCCAATGCTCCCTTCCCGAAGACTATCTCCAAAATCAGGGGGGAAAAGGAAAAAAGAAGGAAAGGAAAAGAATATGGCCATTGAAGAACATACCATTTCACTGCTCGTGAACAACCAGCCGGGGGTCCTCTCGCGGATCGCCGGCGTTTTCAGCAGCCGGGGATACAATATCCGGAGCCTCTGCGTCGCCGAGACGACGAACCCGGAGGTCTCCCGGATCACGCTGACCAGCCGGGCGGAGAGCGACTTCACGGAAAAGATCAAGAAACAGTTGGACAAGCTTGTCGATGTCATCTCGGTGACCGATTTCACCGGCGCCCCGGCCGTCCAGCGCGAGCTGATGCTGATCAGCCTCCGCCTCACGCCGGAAAATCGGAAGGAGGTTCTCCGGGCGATCGACCTCTTTGGTTGCCGGGTCGTCGCGATGAGCGAGGAGTGTCTGATCATGGAGATCACGGCCAACAAGGACAAGACGGCAGCGATCCTGAAGTATTTCGAACCGTTCGGCGTGGAGGAGATGAACCGGACCGGCGCAATCGCCGTCTTCCGCCAGAAGCAGGAAGAATAGAGGACACCGCCGCAAACTGCGGGGTATTGGTTGTCATTCCGTGCGTGACACGGAATGACGTGAGCAAGGCAAACCTCGGGGAATGGACCCGAAGAGATTCAACGGGGTCGGGTGACCCCTTTACCAGTGCCGGAGAGCCGGTCCCGTTTCAAATAGACAAAGGAGAAAAACATGGCAAAGATCAATTTCGGCGGTGTGTGGGAAGAGGTCGTGACCTCTGAGGAATTTCCATTGAGCCGGGCGCAGGAGGTCCTGAAGGGCGAGACGGTGGCCGTTCTCGGCTACGGCGTGCAGGGACCGGGCCAGGCCCTGAACCTGCGGGACAACGGCATTCGGGTGATTGTCGGACAGCGCGAAGGGGGCAAAACCTGGCAAAAGGCCGTCGACGACGGTTTCGTGCCGGGGAAGACCCTTTTTCCGGTCTTGGAAGCGGCAAAAAGGGGGACGGTCATCGAGTACCTGCTCTCCGACGCGGGCCAGACGCAGATGTGGCCAACGCTCAAACCGTACCTGACGAAGGGGAAAACCCTCTACTTCTCCCACGGGTTTTCCATTACCTACCGCAGCCAGACGAACGTGATCCCGCCTGCGGACATCGACGTCGTCCTCGTCGCCCCCAAGGGTTCGGGACGTTCGCTGCGCACCAACTTCCTCGACGGGAGCGGGCTCAACTCCAGTTACGCGATCT
>Ga0209014_10001735_pt1 | contig 12895 bp, 8 predicted proteins | sample BarGraNGADG00212_FD_184491 | JGI IMG/M metagenome (GOLD analysis project Ga0209014, IMG submission 184491) | Arctic peat soil microbial communities from Barrow, Alaska - Barrow Graham LP Ref core NGADG0002-212 (SPAdes) (version 2) | ecosystem: Environmental > Terrestrial > Soil > Wetlands > Peat...
CGGCGTGCGGGGCGAGTGTGACCGTGTAGCCGAGAGCCTCCAGTCGGTGGGTGAGCCGGCGGCGGATCCGTTCGGCATCGCGTTGGTCGAAGTAGGTGGTTCCAAGATCGCGGAAGGACTGGCCGGTGGTCAGCAACTCGTAGACGATGCCGAGAATCGTATGGCCGACGGCCATGAAGGCGCGCTTGGCCCCTCGGCGTGCAGCCAGGCGGTGATACTGGGCGCCCAGATAGGTCTTCGTGCGCGAGGCGGAGCGGGCTGAGTTGACGAGCGCCGTGCGGAGCCAGGGGCTGCCCTTGCGGGTCTGCCCACCGTGTTGGACGCCGGCGCTCTCGTAGTTGCCGGGACACATTCCGGCCCACGAGGCGAGCTGGCGGGCGGAGCCGAAGCGGGTCATGTCGGCCCCGATCTCGGAGAGGATCACCTCGGCACTGCGGCGCCCGACGCCCGGGATCGTGGACAGCCGCTCGATCAGCTCCTGGGCACCTCGAAGGCGCTCCTTGATCTCGGCATCGAGCGACTCGATCAGCGTGTCGAGATCACCGAGGTGCCGCAACTGCGCGGCGAGGAGGAACCGCTGGTGCGGCCCGACCGACCCGGCCAGGGCCTCGACCAGGACCTCGTGCTTGTTGCGCAGGCGACCCTTGGCGAGCTGAGCGAGCGCCTCGGGATCGGACGCCCCTTGGGTGAGCGCGGCCAGGATCGCGCGGCCCGAGACGCCACCGATGTTGGTGCTCACCGAGCCGAGTTTGATGTTGGCGCCCTCGAGCACCTTGGCCAGACGGTTGATCTCGGACGCGCGCTCCCGGATGAGGCTCGTCCGATAGCGCACGAGCTCGCGCAGCTCGCGCTCAGGGCGGGGCGGGATGAAGCTTGCCCGCAGCAGACCGTGGCGGAACAGCTCGGCGATCCATTCGGCGTCCCGGACGTCGGTCTTGCGGCCGGGCACCGCCTTGAGGTGGGCGGCATTGGCCAGCAGCAGCTCGAAGCGGTCCTCGAGCAGGTTCCAGATCGGCTTCCAGTAGCTGCCGGTGGCCTCCATCGCCACCGCGGTCACGCCACGCTCGTCGAGCCAGTCGGCGAGGGCGAGCAGGTCGCGGGTGAGCGTGCGGAAGGTGCGCGTCTCCTTGGCCGGTTCGCCCCGGGTGCCGGTCGTGATCACGCAGACGGTGAGTGAACGCTTGCCGATGTCGATGCCGGCGCATCGCTGATGAACGGTCTCCATCGTCTTCGGGCCTCCAGCTCCACAGGCGGCCGAGGAGGCGCCGTCGTCGCAGCGACTGCCTTGCGTGCTCTCCCGTGAGCGGGAGGCAACAGAGAGTGATACCGCCGGCGCCTCGGGGTCGATCTGCCATCACGGGTTCGCAGCACCAAGGACCTGCGACCTCCACATCCCGACCGCCGAACTCGGATTCTCCCTCTGACGAGATCGGGCCAGCGGCCCGCGTGCATCTGCCTCGGAAATCGGCCGCGACATATAGCCGGTAGCCACCGAGGCGGATGTGCGTCGAGAGGTGAAGTGCAGGAGGCCCCGACCGCTCTGGCGCCACTGGCCACCGCTCCATCTGATCGTCGACGGCGTGGTGGCGGCTGTAGGAGGTGGCCCGGGAGTAGTGTTCGTCGCGTGGGCCGAGGTTCCGGCCCGGGCGACGCGGCTCCCGGTGCGGCTGTCGGCCCAGCCAGTGATCCCGCGTGACCCCGAATCAGGCCGCGGGCCAGCCCCCGAGCTGCGCGAGGGTCGGCGGGTCGGCGCCCGGGCGCTCGCAGACCATCGCGGAGGCCCGGACCGCGAACCGGACCGCGCGCAGGACGGCTGCCGGATCCGCGACCGCCTCGCGCCCACCCCCGCCCGCGAGCAAGCAGGCGAGGAACGCCCCGCCGAACGTGTCCCCCGCCCCGACGGTATCGACGACGGTGACCGCCGGCGCCTCCACCTCGCACACGGAGCCGTCGATCCACGCCCGCACCGGCCGCGCACCGTCCGTGATCAGCACGACCCGCGGGCCGGGCGCCGCCATGCGCCGCGCCGACTCGTCCGCCATCTTGCCGGGCACGAGAAACGCCAGGTCCTCGGTGCTCACCTTCACGACGTCGGCCCGGGCGAGCACCCGGCCGATCCGCGCCCGGAACCCGTCGGGATCGCGGATGATCGAGGGGCGGCAGTTGGGATCGACCATCAGCAGCACGTCGCCCCGGAGCTCGGCGACGAGCGCCTCGAGGGTCGTGGCCATCGGCTCGAGCACGAGGCCGAGCGTCCCGACGTGGACCGCTCGAGTCGACATCGGCAGCCCGGCCGCGAGCGCCTCGGCCGCCACGGCGGGCGCCGACGTGCCGTCCACGTAAAACCGGTAGGTCGCGGCGCCGCCCTCGTCGAGCTCGGCGACGGCGAGCGTCGTCGGCAGGTCGGTCCGCTCGGCGAGCGCGAGCGAGACCCCGTCGGCCGAGAGCCCGCCCTCGAGCACGTGCCCGAAGTGGTCGCGCGACAGCCCGCCGAGCCATGCTACCTCGACCCCGAGGCGCCCGATGGCGCGCGCCGTGTTGTAGGGCCCCCCGCCGGCCACCGGCACCAGCCGGCCGTCCGGGCGCACGATGAGATCGATCAATGCCTCCCCGGCAACGACGATCACGGCTCGCCCCTGGTCACCGGTCGCGTGGCGGATCGTCTTCCTGTGGGGTGGCCGTCGGCGCCCGGCAGGCGGACGCCGATCGTCAGCAGGAGGTTGGCGTAGATCCGCTGGTCGCCGGTCGAGACCGCCAGGGCGACGTCGCGGCCGCGGGCCATGTCGTAGAAGTCCCAGCGCCCGTGGGGCTCGAACTGGATTCCGGGCAGCAGCGCCCGGAAGTCCGCGAAGATTCCCGGCTCCTCCCCGGTGTCAGGGGTCATCACGTCCGCCGCCTCGATCGGGATGCTGTCGACCAGCACCTCCAGCACGTCGGTGACCGTGACGACGTCCGGCGCCAGGTTGAGGTAGACCCGCCTCGCCGTGCTGCTCGAGCGGGTCAGCAGCGGGTAGTTCCCGTCGGCGATGAGCACCTGGGCGCCGTGGCCTGCCTCGCCGAGGGCCGCGAGGATCTCCGGGTGGAGGAGGCGGGTCTTCAGAATCGGGTGTTCCTCTCGCACGTTCTGCTAGATCGGATGCGGCGCCGCCCCGGCCGGACTTCCCAGGCCAACAGCGGCCCGAGACCGGGGCGAGTCAGTCAGCGGGGCGCCGTTCGCGCGCGACGACGACGGCGCCCGGGTCGGGCCCGCGTGACGGGAGGAGGTGACGTCACGCGGGCCCTGTGTGCGGCCACGACGCGCAGCCGCGCGGCCGTCGCCCGGCTCACGGCGTGCCCGCCGTCTGGTCTCATGCCGTCGTGCCGGGGACGGGCTCCTCCATCACATCGGCGATCGCTGCCGCCAGGACGGAGTCGACCTCGATGGGGGCCGTCGTGGTCGCACCCGCCACGGCTGACGTCCGGAACGCGGCAGTGGCCGCCTCCACGACCTGGCGTGTGGCATCGTCGACCGAGGTGGAACCGGTGTCGACAGTCAGCCCGTACCCGGCCGGCTCATCGGAGTGGCGGTTGTAGAAGCGGTACACGAACTTGTGATGCCCGATGTCGTCCTCGCGCAGGTGTTCCTCAGCCGCTGCGGCATCGGTCAGGTCTTGGCTGGCCATGATCCGCTGGACCCGCTGCGCCATGGGCGCGACAACGTGCACGTTCAGCGCGTCGGCGTAGCCGCCCAGGACCGCGAAACCGACCCGGCTCAGGATCACCACCTTGCCGCGCCTGGCGAGCGCCTCCAGGATCTCGTTGTACATCGAGATGATGAGGAGGTTCTCGACGCGCACGAGGTCGAGGAGGCTGGGCCCCGAGTCGTACAGCTCCTTGAACTTGGTCAGCCCGTACTGGCGGAGGATGCGATCGGACGTGTGCTCGTCGACGAGCGCGTAGCCCAGCTCCGCCGCCACGCGACCGGCGATCTCGACGCCGGCGGTCCCGAGCTCGCTCGAGAAGGTGATGACACCCATGGTGAGCGCTCCCCTCGGATCCACGTTATGCACCCGCGGATCCGACCGCGTACTGCATGATGGTCTCTTCGCTGGCTTCGGCTCGTGACAGCTCCTTCACGATCCGACCCTGGCGCATGACCATGATCCGGTCGCTCATGCCCAGCACTTCGGGCAGCTCCGACGAGATCATGATGATCCCGACGCCCTGCTTGGTCAGCTCGTCCATGATCTGGTAGATCTCGGACTTGCTGCCGACGTCGATGCCGCGCGTCGGCTCGTCCATCATGAAGATCCGCGTGCCCACGCTGAGCCAGCGCGCCAGGACGACCTTCTGCTGGTTGCCGCCGCTCATGTTGACGACCAGGAAGCTCGGAGTCGGCGTCTTGATGCGCAGTTCCTGAATCATTCGCTTGACGAGGGTCAGCTCCTTCCCGAAGTTGATCACCCCCAGGCGGGTCAGCCGTCTCAGACCGGAGATCGTGGTGTTGATCCGCACGCTCAGCTGGAGGAACAGCCCCTGGGCCTTCCGGTCCTCGGTGACCAGGGCCACGCCATTGCGGATGGCCGCGGCCGGGGAGTGCGGCTTGTACAGCTTGCCGGCGATGCGCATCTCGCCGCTGGACGGGTCGGCGCCGAAGATGGCCCGCGCCAGCTCCGTCCGCCCCGATCCCACGATGCCCGCGAACCCGACGATCTCGCCGGCGTGGAGCTGGAACGAGATGTCCCGCAGGAGCTTCGACTGCGAGAGGTTGCCCACCTCGAGGAGGACGTCGCCTTGCTCGACGGTCCGCTTCGGGTACACGTCCTTCAGGTCGCGCCCGATCATGAGCTTGACCAGGTCGTCCATCGTCACCTCGGAAACCTTCCGCGTGGCGACGTAGCGGCCGTCCTTGAGGACCGTGACCTCGTCGGCGAGCTCGAAGATCTCCCTGAGGCGGTGCGAGATGTAGATGATCCCGATGCCCTGGGCCTGGAGCGACCGGACCACCCGGAACAGGTTGGCCAGGTCCTTCTCGCCGAGCAGGGCCGACGGCTCGTCCATGATCAGGATGCGGGTCTTCCGGTTGAGGGCCTTGGCGATCTCGACGAGCTGCTGCTCGGCGATGGACAGCGACGAGATCGGCGCATCGACCGAGAGCTCGACACCCAGCGTGTCGAGGATCTCCCGCGTCCGGGCCTTGACCGTCGACCAGTCCACCCTCCCGCCCTTCGTGGGCAGGTGGCCGAGGAAGACGTTCTCGGCGACCGTGAGGTCGTGGGCGAGGTTGAACTCCTGGTAGATGGTCGAGATGCCCAGCGCCTGGGCGTCGTGCGGGTCGCGGATCTCGACAGGCTGTCCCTCGAACAGGATCTGCCCCTCGTCCTTGCGGTAGGCACCCGAGAGGATCTTGATCAGCGTCGACTTGCCGGCGCCGTTCTCGCCGAGGAGGGCGTGGACCTGGCCCTCCTTGACCGTCAGCTGGACGCCTTCCAGCGCCCGGACGCCGGGGAACGTCTTGCCGATGCCCTGCATCTCCAGCAGGACGTTGCCCGGGGAGGTGGAACCACTCATCGCGACAGGCCTCCCGACTCGCTACTTGCTGCGGTGCGACAGCGCGTCGACGGCAACCGCGAGGATCACGAGGACGCCGGTGATGAGGACCTGGTAGTTGGATTCGACCCCCATCAGCTGGAGGCCATTCCGGAACACGCCCACGATGAGCGCTCCGATCAGCGTGCCGAAGATCAGGCCGCGTCCCCCGAACAGGCTGGTGCCGCCGAGCACGACCGCCGTGATGGCGGCCAGGTTGTCCTGCGTCCCCGCGCCTCCGGAGTTGGGGTCGCCCACGCCGGTGCGGGCGACCAGGAGCAGACCGGCGATGGCATAGAACAGGCCGGCCATCGCGTACACGCCCATGAGGACGCGGTTCGTGTTGATGCCGGCGAGTCGCGCGGCCTCGGGATTGTCGCCGACGGCGTACACCGCTCGCCCGGCGGTGGTCGAGCGGAGCACGAACCACACGACCACGTACAGGATCAGCATCACCACCGAGCCGTACGTGACGTCGGTGCCGGCGATCGTGAACGTGTTCCCCAGGAAGGTCTGGACGTTGGGCAGCCGGTTGATCGTCTCGCTGGTGTAGATGTGGACCAGGGCGGTGGCGATGCTGAAGGTGCCCAGGGTCACGATGAACGGTGGCAGCCTGATGGCCGTGACCAGCCAGCCGTTCAGGAGGCCGAACGCCATGCCGACGAGGAGGCCGACGAAGATCGCAACGACGGGATCCATGCCGGATCGCATGGTGAGCCCGGTCATCATCACCGTCGACAGGGCCATGATCCAGGAGCACGAGAGATCGATCCCGGCCGTGAGGATGATCAGCGTCTGACCGATGGCCAGGGTGCCGACTACCATCACCTGCTGGAGGATCAACGAGAAGTTGGATCCGGAGAGGAACTTGTCGCTCTGTGTTGCGAAGACGACGATCGCCAGCGCGAGCGCGGCCAGGGGGCCCATGATCGCCGAGCCCTTGAACACATCCAGGACGCCGGACCGGCGCCTGGTGATCCTGCTGACGAATGCGCTCATGGATCATCCTCCGGCGTGCGGGTGGCGGCGCGACACGGAACGCACCGCCACCCGGTGAGGTTAGCCTACTTCGTGCCCCAGCAGTTGGCGGTGCCGTAGGTGGAGTCCTTGCTGTCCACGCCGGTCTGGGTCTTGTCCGTGATCAGCGTGACGCCCGTGTCCGTGTAGCCGCTCGGCTTGGTGCCCTTGGTGGCGTAGTCGTACAGCGCCTGCACGCCGAGTGACGCCATCTTGAGCGGGTACTGCTGCGACGTCGCGGCGATCTTGCCGTCGACCACGCCCTGGACGCCCTGGCAGCCGCCGTCGACGGAGACGATGGTGATCGCCTTGTCCTTGCCGGCGCTCTTGATGGCCTGGTAGGCCCCGAACGCGGCCGGCTCGTTGATCGTGTAGACGAGGTTGATGTTGGGGTTCTTCGTCAGGCAGTTCTCCATGGCGGTCTGGCCTTCGGTCTGATCACCGTGGGTGTCGAGGGAGCAAACGACCGCCGCGTTGGTCGCGAGGTCGGTCGAGTTCGGGTCGATGCCGCTGGCCAGGCCGTAGCCCTGGAGGAAGCCGTTGTGGCGCTGGGCGCCGACGGTGATGCCGGGCTGGAGGTCGAGCGTGGCGATGACCGGGGTCTTGCCGGCCATGTAGGCCTTGGCCCACTGCCCGATGAGGAGCCCGGCGTTGAAGTTGTTGGTGGCGAACAGCGCGTCGACCGCGGACTGCGGGTCGGTGGCGGTGTCGAGGGCGATGACGACGACGCCCTTGTCGCGTGCCTTCTGGATGCTCGGCACGATGGCCTTGGTGTCGCTGGGGGTGATGAGGACGCCCTTGGCCCCGGCGTTGACCATGTTCTCGAGGGCCGTGACCTGGCCGGTGTTGTCGCCGTCCTTGGCACCGGCGCCGGTCATGAGCTTGATGCCGAGCTCGGTCGCCTTGGCCTGGGCGCCCTCCTTCATCTTCACGAAGAACGGGTTGGTGTCGGTCTTGGTGATCAGGCCGACGATGATCTGGCCGCCGCTCGCCGCCGCGCTGGCGGCCGCGCTGGCGGCCGCGCTGGCGGCCGGCGTCTGGGTCGTGCTGGAGCCGCTACACGCGGCCAGCATGACTCCGGCGATCAGCAGAGCTGCAACACGCTTGAGGGACACCGAACTTCTCCTCCTTCGAGTGGGTTCCTGAGCTTGGCTTGCCGCGGACTGGCCCCGTCTGGGTCCCGTCCCTCGCTGGTCTTTGGTGGTCACCGCCTCGAGGCGCCAGCCCGATCCGAGCGGTCCGCCGTGTGGCTACGGCGAGAGCGACACGCGCCCGCCCGTGTCAACTCGATCGCGACGGATGGCCGGATGGCGCGACGGCACCGGAGACCACCGGCACGTTGCGCCCTGCCTTCCGCGGGGGCGCCTATTGCCCCCGCAAGGATCACGACGCCCGATGATGTCGTCGTCGGCCGCTTCTCGTCACCCCTCGAGACGGGCCTCCCGACCTTCCGCCGGTCGTCCTGGCAGGAGCTCGATCCGCTGTGTGGCCGCTGCCTCCTTTCCCCCCACCGCGACAACTGGCAACGTTGTCAACGGGACGATAGGCCGGCGTTCCGCGATTGTCAATACCCATCTTGATCCCGCGCGCCAGAGCGGGTACGATACACGGGTGGGGATGGAGACAACGTTATCAACGGGCGGTTCCGAGGACCTCTCGCGGCCGACAATGCGGGACGTCGCCGCGCTCGCCCGGGTCGGACTCAAGACGGTCTCGCGGGTGATCAACGGCGAGCCAGGCGTGTCGCCGGAGCTTCGCGCCCGCGTGCAGCGCGCGATCGACCAGCTCGACTACCTACCGAACCTCACCGCGAGGAGCCTTCGCCGCTCGAGCGGGCGGAGCGCGACGATCGGCCTGATCCTCGAGAACGTCGCCAACCCGTTCTCGTCCGGCCTTCACCGCGCGATCGGGGATGTGGCCTGGGCCCGGGGCGTCCAGGTGTTCTCGGGCAGCGTCGACGAGGACGCGATCCGTGAGCGGCTGCTGGTGTCGACGTTCGCCGGTCGGCGCGTCGACGGCCTCGTCGTGGTCCCCGCCAGCCACGATCACAGCTACCTGCTCGGCCACAAGCATGCCGGGACCGCAATCGTGTTCGTCGACCGCCCGGCCAAGTTCCTCGACGTGGACGCCATCGTGAGCGACAACCGGGGCGGGTCGGAGGAGGCGGTGCGCCACCTCATCGCCGTGGGCCACCGCCGGATCGCATACCTCGGCGACCTCGCGACCGTCTATACCGCGCGGGAGCGGCACGCCGGCTACGTCCGGGGACTCGAGTCCGCCGGCATCCCCGTCGACCCGGCCATCGTGCGCCACGACCTCCAGGACAGCGAAGCCGCCGAGGCCGCGGTCGCCGAGCTGCTCGCCTCGCCCGCCCCGCCGACCGCGCTCTTCACAAGCCAGAACCTCGTCACCGTCGGCGCGGTCCGAGCGCTTCGTGCGGCCGGCGCCCAGCACCAGGTCGCGTTGGTCGGCTTCGACGACGTCCTGCTCGCCGACATGCTGGAGCCGGCCGTGACTGTGGTCGCCCAGGATCCGCGCGCCATCGGGACGCTCGCCGCGCAGCTCCTCTTCCTCCGCATGGACGGCGACATCGCCCCCACCGCGCTCCACGTCGTCCCGACACGCCTCATCGCGCGGGGCAGCGGCGAGATCGCTCTTCCGGCGGCCTGACCGGTGCGCTGGTGAGCACGATCCGGCGAAGGCCCTGGTGGTCGTGGCCGAGATCCACGCCCTCCACGACCGCAGGGTCTCGGGCACCAGGGCCAACATCGACCACTTCGTCATCGGCCCCGCCGGCGTCTTCGTCATCGACGCCAAGCGGCATCAGGGCCGAGGTCTGGTACGTCGAGCTCGACGACACCGTGCGCAGGGACCTGCTCGTGGCGAGGCACGCGGCCGAGCTGCGCGCGTAGGTTCCGCTTCACCGATGGCTGCGGCGACGAGCCGGCCAGCGCTCAGCGTACAGCAGGTGCTCGAGAGCCTTGGGCGCTCTGCCCCCGACTTCGTGAGCCTGGTTGAGGAGAGCGGCTCGTCCGATCACGATCCCGAAGATTGATCGCGATCGCTCTGTCGGGTTTTACGCTCTACGAGCGTTGTGGCAAGGCCGCTGAACCGGGACCGACCCTCGCGAAGAGCGTAGAACTAGAAGCCGACGCTGTATCCAGGCTCGAACGCTATCATCGTGGCTCGCGCGCCTGTAGCTCAGCGGATAGAGCGTCGGCCTCCGGAGCCGAAGGTCGCAGGTTCGAATCCTGTCGGGCGCGCCAGTACCCACTCCTTCGCGGGCTGAACGCGTTCGGGCAGCGCGAGCGCGAGGCCGAGCGAGTAGGCCTCGGGAGTGAGCCGAGCCCCGACAAACTCCGTGCCGCGGACGATGATCCGCTCGTAGATCGAGTTCAGTAGCTCTGCCCTTCCCGCCGGGGTCGCCTTCGCCCACGTTTGGGGAAGCGCCCGCAGCTTGGCGACCACCTTGTCCGGGGCAATGGCGTTGCCGCTCCGCTCGCCGGCGTCGATCTTCATCGCCTCCTCCCGGAGGACAGCGATCTGCGCCAGGTACGCCCGATCGTCGATTCGACCTGCGGCGTGATCGAGAGCCAGTTCGCGCTTCATCCGGTCGAGTCGAGCACGATTGACGTCGACCGGATGCGCCGGGGGCGTCGACAGGACTCTGACGATGCGTTCGACCGTCGACTCGTCCACGCGGATCCCCGTGACTTGGCCGACGATCGACGGCTCGTAGACACTGGAGGAATGGCTCGCCTTCGGACCCCATTCCAGACACTGGTCATGCCTGGGATGAAGCTTGCGTTGCCGGGGCGGGGTACCCATCGTCCCATCGGTTCGGATCCGCTGACCGCAGACGCAGTAGAGGAGCCCACGCAGAAGGTCGACACGGACCGGGCGAGGGCTGCCAGCGTGACGCGCTCGGCTTGCCCGCAGCGCGGCGACGCGCTCCCACAGTTCGTCAGCGCCTTTGGCCACGATCGGATCGTAGGGCTAGGGATCGCGTCTCGCTGAACGAGACCGCGACGCGTCGTTCATCGCCTCCCGCAACGCACAGGAGCCTCGACCTGTTTCGAGCGCCGGTCGCTGGGGTTGCCGCACTCCCGACGCCAGGCCAACGGACGATGTGAGCTGCCCCGGCGCCCAAGCTGTCCGATGAGGGAGCCACGTGGTGACGCAGCGGCGACGCTCGCCATTACCCTCTCACCGCCGGTCTCCGAAAGGAGGGTCCTTTCGGCCGGGGTCAGCCCCGGGGCGACACCGGAGGCCCCGTTCGGGAGGTGACAGCGGTCGGCTGTCCAAGCCGGAGCTGGCGCTGCGCGGCCGTTCGCGATGCGAATGCGAGCAGCCCGTCGGCCGGGACCGGGGGGCTCACAAGATAGCCCTGACCGAGCTCGCAGCCAATCCTGACGAGGACGTCGAGCTGCGACTCCTGTTCGATGCCCTCGGCGATGACCTCGAGCTGCAGGCTCCGTGCGAGCGACACGATGGCCTGGGCGAGTGCCTCGTCCAGGGCCCCGTTCGCTATGACGTCGACGAAGGGCTTGGCGATCTTGAGCGTGTCGATTGGAAGCCGCCGCAGGTAGCTCAGCGAGGAATACCCGGTGCCGAAGTCGTCGATCGAGATCCGCACGCCGAGCGCCTTGAGCTCCCGCAGGAGTTCGAACATAGCCTGGCTGTCGTCGACGAGGACGGCCTCCGTAATCTCGAGGCTGAGCCGGTCGGCCCGCAGGCCCGAGTCCACGAGCGCCCCTGCGATCGTCTCGACGAGGTCGGCCTCGCGCAGCTGGCGCGGGGAGAGGTTCACGCTGACCGACAGGCCCGCGGCCGGCCCTCCGGCACGATCCCAGGCCGCGACCTGCCTGCATGCCTCCCGGAGGACGAGCCGTCCGATCGGAACGATGAGCCCCGTCTCCTCGGCCGCCGCGATGAAATGCGCAGGGGCAAGGAGGCCGCGACTGGGATGCCGCCAGCGGACGAGCGCCTCGACGCCGACCATGCGCCGCGTGTTGGTCGCCCAGACCGGCTGGTAGTACACCTCGAACTCGTTGCGGCTGACGGCCCGTCGCAGATCCGCCTCGAGCACGAGGCGGATCTGCACCTCCCGGTGCATGCTGGGATCGAACATCTCCCATCGCCGCTTCCCTTTCGCCTTGGCGACGTACATCGCGAGGTCGGCGTTGCTGAGCAGCTCGTCGGGGTCGAACTCCGCACCCCGTCCCAAGGCCACGCCGACGCTGGCCGAGATGAACGCCTCCACTCCTCCGAGGTCGAACGACCCGCGGAAGGCCTCTCCGACGCGCTCGGCGACGAGCTGCGCTTCGTCCGCGTCGTCGAAATCCTCGAGCAGCACGGCGAATTCGTCCCCGCCGAGGCGAGCCGCGGTGTCGCCGGCTCGAAGAACGGCGGCGATGCGCGCTGCGGCGGCGACGAGCAGACGATCGCCGACGGCGTGACCGTGGCTATCGTTGATCCGCTTGAAATCGTCGAGGTCAAGGACGAGGACGGCCACAGTACCGAGGCGACGCCGCGACCGCTTGAGTGCATGCTCGACCCTGTCCCCGAAGAGCGTCCGATTGGCGAGCCCGGTGAGTGGGTCGTGGAGTGCCTGGAAGGTGAGCTGGCGCTCGAGCGCCTTGCGCTCGCTGATGTCCCGCGCCGTGAGCACGAGCCCGGCGACCTCGGGCACGGCGAGCATGTTGGACACCAGCGTCTCGGTCTCACAGTACGACCCGTCCGCTCGCCTGAGGCGCCATTCCGCGCGGCGCGTCGCGCCCGGCGTCGCTGCAACCTCGGCCAGGACGGCGAGGCCCTTCGCGGCGTCGTCGGGATGCAGCAGCTCGGTGAACGGCGAATCGTCCAGCGCCTCGAGTTCCAGACCGAAGACCCTCGCCGCCGACGGCGTGAGGTAGCGAATACGCGAATCGACATCGGTGAGTGCCACGAGATCCGATGCGTTCTGGACGAGGGCGTGGAACCGAGCCTCTGTGCGCCGCGCGGCGCCCGACCCGACCAGCTGGGCGTTCTGCCGAGCCGTCGCCGCGAGCCGGAGGAGCACGAGCACGATGAGGAGTGCGCTCGCGGGAATGTGCTGCTGGAGCGCCGGAAGGTCGCCCCAGGACAGGATCACGGGGACCACGAACGCCACCGCGATCGCGGCGTACGGAAGCCAGCTGATGGACGGGATCCCCTCCGTCCTTACCTCCGAGTCGGACTCCCGGCGACGCAGGAGTGCGAGCCAGATCACCGCGAGGATGGCCCAGAACCAGGATCGGAAGAGATCGGGCAGCATCGCAACCGAGGCTGA
>Ga0209014_10001738_pt1 | contig 12874 bp, 12 predicted proteins | sample BarGraNGADG00212_FD_184491 | JGI IMG/M metagenome (GOLD analysis project Ga0209014, IMG submission 184491) | Arctic peat soil microbial communities from Barrow, Alaska - Barrow Graham LP Ref core NGADG0002-212 (SPAdes) (version 2) | ecosystem: Environmental > Terrestrial > Soil > Wetlands >...
GACCCTGCCAAGAAGTGGTCCGGCAAGGGTGAGGGCAAGGAGAAGTCCGCCGGTGTCGCCAACGCCGTGAAGTCCACCGAGGGCGGCATCACCTACGCCGAGTGGTCCTATGCCAAGGACAACAAGCTCGGCATCGCCTCGATCGACAACGGCGCCGGCGCCGTCGAGCTGACCGGCGAGACGGTCGGCAAGGCCGTCGGCATCGCGACGCAGTCAGGTAACGGCAACAACATCAAGCTCAAGCTGGACTACGCCACCAAGGAGGCGGGCGCATACCCGATCCTGCTGGTGACCTACGAGATCGTCTGCTCCAAGGCCAAGGACCCGGCCAAGGCCAAGCTGGTCAAGGCGTTCCTCAAGTCCTTCGCGACGCCGGCCGAGCAGACCAAGCTGCAGGACATCGGATACGCTCCGCTTCCCGCGACCGTCCAGACCAAGGTCGCCGCGGCGATCGACGCCCTCAACTGACACTGCGACAGATGGGTTTGAGCTGACGTGCCGAGCCTGACCGCTCCCGTTGTGGTGGACCACCCCCTCACGGGCCGGAGTCGGCTCGGCGACCGTCTCTTCGGCGGCGTGGCCCGAGGCGCCGGTCTGGTGGTCATCGCCCTGGTGACCCTGATCGCGGTCTTCCTGATGTCCCAGGCCCTGCCGGCGCTGGCCAGGAACAAGGTCAACTTCCTGACGTCCACGGCCTGGAACGTCGACGGGACCCCCCTGCAGTTCGGCATCGCCAACCTGCTGTGGGTGACCGTGCTCTCCTCGGCGATCGCCATGGTGATCGCGGTCCCCTTCGGCGTGGGCGTGGCCCTGTTCATCACGCAGTACGCGCCGCGCTGGCTGAGCAGGCCGGCGGCAACCCTGGTCGACCTGCTCGCGGCGGTGCCCTCGATCGTGTACGGCTTGTGGGGACTGCAGGTCCTCGGTCCGCACATGCACGGGGTGCAGACCGTCCTGCAGCAGCTCTTCGGATGGTTCCCGCTGTTCAAGAGCGCCGCGATCGATGCAGGCAGCACCATTCTCACGGTGGCGGTGGTGCTTTCGATCATGGTGCTGCCCATCGTCACGGCGCTCTCGCGTGAGGTCTTCGACCAGACACCCACGTCGCACAAGGACGCCGCCCTGGCCCTGGGCGCGACCCGCTGGGAGATGATCCGCACCGCGGTCCTGCCGTTCGGCAAGCCGGGGGTCATCAGCGCCTCGATGCTCGGCCTCGGGCGGGCGCTCGGCGAGACCGTGGCCGTCATGATCATCTTGTCGACACTGGCTGACGGCGCGACCTGGTCCTGGTCGATGTTCAACGGTGGCGAGACATTTGCGTCCAAGATCGCCAACAACGCCGCCGAGTTCGACTCACCGCAGAAGGCCGGCGCGTTCCTGGCCGCCGGGCTGGTGCTCTTCCTGCTGACCTTCGTGGTCAACGCGATCGCGCGCATCGTGATCGAGCGCAGGAAGGCCTTCAGCGAATGAGTGCCATCGGCGCGGCGTCAGCCTCGAACCTGGGCACCGTGCTGCCGGGGCCGGGGTTCGGGGCGGGTTCGGGGTTCGGCCACCGATCCCGCGGCCGGGCGCTGCGCAACCAGCTGGCTCGGGTCGTGATGTGGGCCGCGTTCGGGATCGCGATGCTGCCGCTGGCGTGGATCCTGTGGAGCGTGGTCAGCAAGGGCGGCGACATGCTGCTGGGCAGCCAGTGGTGGACCAACTCCCAGCGGGGAATCACCAACCGGGTCGTGGGCGGCGGGGCGGTGCACGCGATCCAGGGCACCGTCATACAGGGGCTGGTCACGGCTTTGATCGCCGTGCCGATCGGGGTGATGACGGCCATCTACCTCGTGGAGTACGGCCGCGGCCGCCTTGCCAAGACCGTCAGCTTCATGGTTGACATCCTCACGGGCATCCCGTCGATCGTCGCGGCGCTGTTCATCTACGCCGTCTGGGTCACCGCGTTCGGGTTCCAGCGGGTGGCTTTCGCCGTGTGCCTGGCGCTGGTGCTGCTCATGATCCCGGTCGTCGTGCGATCGACCGAGGAGATGCTCAAGCTCGTGCCCAACGAGCTGCGGGAGGCCTCCCTGGCACTCGGGGTGCCCAAGTGGAAGACGGTCGTGCGGATCGTCCTGCCCACGGCCTTCTCCGGCATCATCACCGGCGTCCTGCTCGGCATGGCCCGGGTCATGGGAGAGACGGCGCCGCTGCTCATCCTGGGGCCGTACACCAAGAACATCGCAACCAACCTGTTCGGCGGGCTCATGCCGACCCTGCCCACGATGATCAACCAGGACCGCACCGAGGTGCTGCAACCCGCGCTCGACCGGGTCTGGGGGGCCGCGGCAACCCTGATCCTGCTGATCCTGCTGCTCAACGTCGCCGGGCGCCTCATCGCCTACTTCGGGCGGCCCAAGGGCTGACCGGGCCACCCGGCATACACTTTCGGCAGCTTCAGATTCTGCAGTCTTCGACTCGGAGGACCACAAACACCCCATGGCCAAACGCATCGACGTCAAGGACCTCAACGCCTTCTACGGCACCTTCAAGGCCGTCGAGGACGTTTCCATGACGGTCGAGCCACGCTCGGTAACGGCCTTCATCGGCCCGTCCGGCTGCGGCAAGTCGACGCTCCTGCGGACGCTGAACCGCATGCACGAGGTCATCCCGGGCGGGCGGGTCGAGGGGTCGGTGCGCCTGGACGACGTCGATCTGTATGCCGCGAGCGTGGACCCCGTGGCCGTTCGGCGCACCGTCGGCATGGTGTTCCAGCGGCCGAACCCCTTCCCCACGATGTCGATCGCGGACAACGTGGCGGCCGGCCTGCGGCTCAACGGCCTGAAGAACAAGAAGGAGCTGGCCGAGAAGGTCGAGGCCTCGCTGCGGGGCGCGAACCTCTGGAAAGAGGTCAAGGACCGGCTGAACAAGCCAGGCGCCGGACTGTCCGGCGGTCAGCAGCAGCGGCTGTGCATCGCCCGGGCCATCGCCGTCGAGCCCCAGGTACTGCTGATGGACGAGCCCTGTTCGGCACTGGACCCGATCTCGACGCTGGCCATCGAGGACCTGATCTCGGAACTGAAGAGCAAGTACACCGTCGTGATCGTGACACACAACATGCAGCAGGCGGCCCGGGTGTCGGACCGGACGGCGTTCTTCAACCTCACGACAACCGGCGAGCCCGGGCGCCTGATCGAGATGGACGACACGCAGAAGATCTTCAGCAACCCGACGCAGCGCGCCACCGAGGACTACATCTCGGGCCGATTCGGCTAGACCCCTTTGCTCAGTTCAGGCCGGTTTGCTCAGTTCAGGCCGGTCGTTGAGCCGAAATCGGCCTGTCCGAGCGGCCTGAAATGAGCAAGGCCCGGGCGCGGTGACGTTTGGCCTGTGGATGACCGCAGTTCGGTCGTGATTTGGGGGCACGGTTGTCCTGTGCGCGCCGACCCGACCCTGCCCCTGGTCTTCACTCGTGACGACGCCCTTGCCGCGGGAATGAGCCGCCACCAGATCGCCCACCGAGTCCGCACGGGTGGATGGCGGGCTCTGCGACGTGCCGCCTACATCCAGGAGAGGCGGTATGCCGCGTTGAGCGTGCGCGAGCAGCACACCGCCGCCGTGGTCGCAACCCTGATGGCGCGCCCAGAGGCAGTCGTGGCCAGCCACCTCAGCGCCGCTGTCGCGTATGGCTGGGTGCTGCCCCTGGCCGGCGCCGGGCCGGTGACCGTCACCGATGGCGACCTTGAGGCTCCCACTCGGCGCGGGCCGAATCTCACGGTCCAGGTCGCCAGCCTGCCTTCGTCTGATGTCCGCACCTTCAGGATGGGCGTGGCCGGAACGCGATGGGAGATTCCCACGACGAGCCGCTCCCGCACGGTCGCCGACACGCTGCGCCACTTGCCCAACGCCGACGGTGTGGCACTGGCCGACTGCGCCCTGCGAGGGACAACGGTGTCCTACGACGAGGTGGCGGCAGTCCTGGACCGCCAGTCCTGTTGGCCCTATGCCGAGAACGCCCGACGCGCCTTGCCCTTGGTCGACCCTCGCCGCGAGTCGTGGCTGGAGAGCTACTCCTTCGTCACGCTCCATCAGATGGGTCTTCCGATGCCGGAGCCCCAGGTCTCCTTGTTCGACAGCCAGAGACGCTTCGTCGCCCGGGTCGACGGTTGGCTCGAGGATGAGGTTGTCGCACTGGAGTCGGACGGCAAGGCGAAGTACTTCCTGGACCAGCAACCCCTCTCAGCGGATGTCGACCTGGCCGCCCGAGAGCTGCTGGGCCGAGCCCAGCGGAAGATGGTTCAGGAGAAGGAACGGCGCGATCGGATCGTCGACCTCGGGGCGGAGCTGGTCCGTTGGGGCACCAGTGAGATCGTCAGGTCGCCCCGTGAGGTGCTTGCCCGTGTCGCCGCGGCACGGCGACGAGGTGACGCAGCGCGCTTCAGTGGCCGGACGGAATACCTGCCTGCCCCTGCCTGGCTCCTGCCGACGAGACGCCGCGCGGGTTGAGGTTCGGCCAGGCGTGCTCAGTTCAGGCCGCTCCGTGACGCCAAAATCGGCCGCGGAACCGGCCTGAAGTGAGCAAACCGGCCTGAACTGAGCAAAGAGGTAAGGGCGGCTACTGGAAGGGGATCGTCACCGCGTAGGCGAGGGCGGCCACCAGACCGGCGCCGGGGAACGTCAGCACCCAGCCGACCACGATGTTCTGGGCCATGCCCCATCGGACAGCGGACAGACGCTTGGTCGCTCCGACCCCCATGATCGTCGAGGTGATCGTGTGAGTGGTCGATATGGGGGCGCCGAAGGTCAGGCCGGCGACATACAGGATCGATGCTGCCGAGGCTTCCGCGGCGAAGCCCTGGGGGGGGTCCAGGTGGATGATCTTGCGCCCCAGCGTCCGCATGATGCGCCAGCCGCCGGAGTACGTCCCGGCGCTGATGACCAGCGCGGTGGAGATCTTGACCCAGTTGGGGATCGACGAGTCGTGCTGATAACCGCCCAGGGTCAGAGCAAGGACCACGATGCCCATCGTCTTTCCGGCGTCCTGCAGACCATGACCAAGTGCCATCGCCGCCGCTGAGAAGGTCTGGGCGTAGCGGAATCCGCGAGCAGTGCGGCCCGGATTCGTGCGGCGAAAGAGCCACAGGATGATGGTCATCACGATGTAGCCCAGGATCAGCCCGATCACCGGCGAGAGGACCATCGGGATGATGATCTTCTCCAGGATTCCGTGCCAGAGCACCGGAGCGCCACCAGCCAGGGCCGCTCCCCCCAACCCGCCGAACAACGCGTGCGACGACGACGACGGCAGGCCCAGCCACCAGGTCAGCAGGTTCCACGTGATGGCACCGACCAGCGCCGAACCAACAATGAGCAGGCCGGCGGCGCCGTTCGGAGGAGCGATGATGCCCTTGCCGACCGTGGTGGCGACCTTGGTGCCGATGAAGGCCCCAAGGAGGTTGAAGACCGCGGCCATGCCCAGCGCGATCCGCGGCGTCAGCGCGCGGGTGGAGATCGATGTCGCAATCGCATTGGCGGCATCGTGAAAACCGTTGGTGTAGTTGAAGCCCATCGCCAAGGCAATGACGAAGGCGACAGGCAGCCAGTCCACGAGGGGTCAGGACTCCTTGACCGCGATGCTCTCGACCTGGTTGGCCACTGTCTCGAACGCGTCCGCCGCGGCCTCGAGCTCGTCGGTGACCTCCTTGAGCTTCAGGACCATGATCGCGTCGGCGCCGTCGTTGAACAGCTCGGCCAGCAGCTGCCGGTAGATGTGGTCGGCCTGGTTCTCCAGCCGGTTGATCTCGATCCAGTACTCCGAGAGGTCACGCATCGACCGCAGGCGGGGCATGGCCTCGGCGGTCAGCTCGGCCATCCGGGTCAGGACCTCGACCTGGGCCGAGGTCCCGTCGGGCAGCTCACCGATGCGGTACAGCACGATCAGGTCGGCCGCGGCCTCCATCAGGTCCATGCAGTCGTCCAGGTTGGACGCCAGACGGTAGATGTCCTCGCGGTCGAACGGGGTGATGAACGATGAGTTCACCTTGCGCATGATCGCGTGGGTGGACTCGTCGGCGGCGTGCTCGAGGTCTCGCATCCGGGAGGCGACGGTCTCACGCTCGGACGGCTCGGCCCCGAGCAGCTTGGTCAGCTCGCGGGCGCCGTCCACCAGGTGGCTGGCGGACGTGGCAAACAGGTCATAGAACGTGGTGTTGTGCGGCGTGACGCGAAAACCCACGAGAGACTCCGGTTATCGGGAAGGTGACCGTACATGATGCTAGAGCCACCGATGCGCCGCCACGCACCCGCCCGTTCATCGCGGCGAGGTCCGGCGTTCGCCTAGCTCTCAGGTTCGGGTTCCTGAGCGTCCTCGGGGGGGTGGACAGCGTCCTCGGGGGGGTGGACGCCGAGGAGTCGGTCTATCTCATCCTGGGGCAATGGCCCGTCGCTCGAGGTCGCAGCCACAACGAGATCACCCACCAGCTCGATCTCGGACTGGAGGTCATCATCTGTGAGGTTGTCATGTTGGCCTTCGGCTGGCGCCATGTCACCAATCTACGCACTGGCGGCCACCGGCTCTATACAATTGCCAACAATTGAGTGTCGCTGCCCTCCAGCGGTCCGCCCCAGCCTCGATGATGTTGCGTCGGGCCGGGAGCGCCTCACGGCACGTGGCCGCTCGTGGCGGCTTGATTTGGGACCCGGGGCTACCGCGGCCCGACGCAGAAACTGTAACCCGACGAAGGTGCGCGATGTGACCTGACACTCAAAGAAGATCGTCCTGGCGCCACAGCCGCGCACACGCCTCGAGGTCATCGCCGGTGTTCATCAGCGAGGCCGCGCGCCGGGTGTGCACCGAACCCCACCGGGCGTCGAGCGCGCCGGCATCGTTGGTGTCAACATTGCCGGCGTCGGCGTCAGCCTCGTTTGCCCGCTGTGCCCGGCCGGCCGCCACCACCCGGCAGAACGCCGAAGCCCGGTGCAGTGCGATCGCCAGATCCCCCTCGAAGACCCCCGTCAGGATGGCGTCGGCAAGCTCCTGTATCTCGGCCGGCCCAGGGGGGTCGGCGACGCCCGCCACGACGTGCGGGACGTCGGCATACCGTATGCCGGCGGCGTAGTCCGCGCTCGCACCCACGGGGTCGCGGCGTACCCACTCCCGGAGAACGTAGAGGCGCCACAGCGCCCCGGGCAGGCTGCGCGCGGGACGGTCGGCCCAAAGCTCGGCGAGGGTGGAAAGGCCGAGGTCGTCGACCAGTGCGACGAGCTTGGAGGTGAGCTCGGGATCGCGGGCGGCCCGCCCGGTCCGGACGATGACGGCGGCAGTCTCGTGCGCGACCTCGCTGACCCGGGCCGGGTCAAGGGACTCCGGTCCGCCCCGCGAGTCCATCGACAGCGAGGTGAAGAACGCCGGTCGTCGAGGACTGGACCGGTCGCGGTTGCGCTCTGCCATCTGCCAATTTTGCCACGATGCCGCACTTCGGGGCGGGGAGGACGACCCTTTGCTCACTTCAGGCCGCTGAGAGGCACGTTGTGACGTCCAAAAAGCGGTCTGAGGTGAGCAAAGCGGCCTCAGGTGAGCAGGGCCTCCAGGCCGGTGACCGTCAGGACGGCTTCGCCTGCTTCATCGGAGGCAGCCAGGTCGACGACCGCCGTGATGGCCCAGTCGTGGTCGCCCTCGGGGTCGTCGATGACCTGGCGAACGAGCCAGCGCCCCGGCTCCTTCGCGATCTGCAGCATCTGCGGTCCGCGTGCGTCCGGTCCGGTGCCCATCTCGTCGTGCTCGTCGAAGTAGGCCTGGATGCCGTCCTCCCATGCGTCCTGGCCGAAGTCGGGATCCAGCTCGCCGAGGTCGATCCACCGTCGGAGGGAGGCGAGCTGCACCCGCCGGAACATCGCGTTGCGAACCAGGACGCGGAAGGCGCGCTCGTTCGTGGTGATCGGCTTGGGTTGTGCCGCAAGCGAATCCGGCGTGAACTCGCCAGTGGCAAGGCTGGGATCGCCGGGGTCGGTCAGCTGCTCCCACTCGTCGAGCAGGCTCGAGTCGGTCTGGCGCACGACCTCGCCCAGCCACTCGATCAGGTCGATGAGCTCCTCGGTCTTGGCGTTGTCGGGGACGGTCTGGCGCAACGCCTTGTAGGTGTCGGACAGGTAGCGCAGGACCAGCCCCTCCGAACGGGTCAGGCCGTAGAACGCGATGAGCTCACCGAAGGTCATCGCGCGCTCGAACATGTCGCGGGCCACGGACTTGGGCGACAGCTCGGTCTCTGCGATCCACGGATGCCCTTGGCGATACAGCTCATACGTGGCCTCGAGCAGCTCGAGCAGGGGTTGGGGATAGGTGATGTCCTCGAGCAGCTCCATCCGCTCGTCGTACTCGACGCCGTCTGCCTTCATCCAGGACACCGCCTCGCCCCGGGCCTTGAACCGTTGGGCGAACAGCACCGGGCGCGGGTCCTCGAGGGTGGCTTCCAGGATGGAGACCATGTCCAGCGCGTATGTCGGCGACTCGCGATCGAGGACGTCGAATGTCGCGACCGCAAAGGTCGACAGCGGCTGGTTGAGGGCGAAGCCGAACTGCAGGTCCTCGGTCACCCGCATGGTGCGACCGGTCTCGTCGGGCGGCTCGAGGCGCTCCACCACCCCGGCACTCAGCAACGTCCGGTAGATCTCGATCGCGCGCCGGGACAGCCGGGCCTGCTTGCGTGGCTCCTCGTGGTTGTCGCGCAGCAGCTTGCGCATCGAGTCGAACGGATCGCCCTCTCGTGCAATGACATTGAGCAACATCGAGTGGCTGACCCGCATCCGCGAGACCAACGGCTCGGGCTCGGCCGCGACCAGCTTCTGGAACGTCGCCTCGTTCCAGCTGACGAACCCCTCGGCTGGCTTCTTGCGCTGGATCCTGCGCAGCTTCTTCGGGTCGTCACCGGCCTTGGCCACCGCCTTGGCGTTCTCGACGTCGTGGTCCGGGGCCTGCACGACGACCGATCCGGAGGTGTCGTAGCCGGCCCGACCCGCCCGCCCGGCGATCTGGTGGAACTCCCGGGCCTTGAGCAGCCGCTGGCGCGAGCCGTCGAACTTGGCCAGGCCGGTCATGAGCACCGTGCGGATCGGCACGTTGATCCCGACGCCGAGAGTGTCGGTGCCGCAGATGACCTTGAGCAGGCCGGCCTGCGCGAGCTGCTCGACGAGCCGCCGGTACTTGGGCAGCATCCCCGCGTGGTGGACGCCGATGCCGTGACGCACCAACCGGGACAGCGTCTTGCCGAAGCCCGGCGAGAACCTGAACCCGCCGATCAGGTCGGCAATGGCGTCCTTCTCCGCCCGCGTGCAGACGTTGACCGACATCAACGCCTGGGCGCGCTCGAGCGCCGACGCCTGGGTGAAGTGCACGACATAGATCGGGGACTGATGTGTCTTCAGCAGCTCCTCGATCGTCTCGTGCAGTGGCGTCATGACGTAGGAGTAGCTCAGGGGCACGGGCCGCTCGGCCGACGTCACGACCGCTGTGGTTCGCCCGGTACGTCGGGTCAGGTCGGACTGGAAGCGGTCGACGTTGCCCAAAGTCGCTGACATCAGGACGAACTGGGCCTGTGGCAGCTCCAGGATCGGCACCTGCCACGCCCAACCCCGGTCGGGCTCGGCGTAGAAGTGGAACTCGTCCATGACGACCTGTCCGATGTCGGCGCCGGCGCCCTCGCGGAGCGCGATGTTGGCCAGCACCTCGGCCGTGCAACAGATCACCGGCGCCTTGGCGTTGACCGAGGCGTCGCCGGTCATCATCCCGACGTTGGCGGCGCCGAAGATGTCGCAGAGGGCAAAGAACTTCTCCGACACCAGCGCCTTGATGGGCGCGGTGTAGAAGGTGCGTATCCCCTGGGCCAGCGCGGCGAAGTGCGCGCCGGTCGCCACCAGGGTCTTGCCCGAACCCGTGGGCGTCGACAGGATCACGTTCGACCCCGTCAAGATCTCGATGACGGCTTCTTCCTGCGCCGGATACAGCCTGATCCCCTGCTCACCCACCCAGGTCTCGAACGCGTCATACAGGGCATCGGGATCGGGTGGCGAGGGGATCAGATCGGTGAGCAACATGAGGGGACCATCGTGCCCCACCACGCCCTGGGGACTGACGTCACGGCGGTCTGACGTCACGGCGGTCTGACGTCACGGCGGTCTGACGTCACGGCGGACGGCAGACCTGGGTCAGGACGCGCCGGGACCCTCGGCAGCAACATCCTCCTCGCGAAGCCGAGGCTCGGTCCGCAGCTGCGGATGGACGCCACGCTTGTCCGAGTAGAAGGCCCGGACCACGTCCATGTCGGCAGCGATGTCGCCCGTCGGCATCAACGACGGGCCGAATCCCATGGTGCGAGAAGGCCCGTCGATGAAGCCCATGCTGATCGGCAGGCCGGTCTGTCGTGCGATCCGGTAGAAGCCGGACTTCCAGTAGTCCACCTTCTTGCGGGTGCCTTCGGCCGCGATGATCAACAGGAACGGCTCGCCGCTCTCGGCTTCGGCAAGCAGCTTTCGCACCACCGAACCCGGGTTCGCCCGATCAAGGGAGATCCCACCGTTGGCGCGCAGCAGCGGGCCGAGCGGCGTACGCATGATCTCGGCCTTGATCAGCACCCGAGGGGGGACGCCGCCGCTCCACATCAGCAACCACATGGCGACCCAGTCCCAGTTGGACGTGTGCGGTGCGCCGACCAGGATGCCCGACCTGGGGACCTCGCCGACCGTGTGCCAACGGGCCAGCCTCAACACCAGACGAGCCAATGCCTTGCGCACGATCAGCTCTCTCCTTGTTCGGCCCCGGGTGAAGGCCAAGCGTATCCGGGCCCGCGACGCCCATCCCGGTGTGCGCCAACGAGCCCCGGTGGGGGGTGTTACCAGGCCTTGGCGTCCAAGGCGTAGTAGTCCTCGGTTGTCACCGGGGTGAACCCCAGGGACGTGTAGAGGCCAAGTGCGCGATCGTTGTCGACCGCCACCTCCAGGCCGATCCGAGTGACCCCATCGTCGCGCAGCTGTCGACAGACGCGGCGCAGGACGTCTCGCCCGATGCCGCGGCCCTGCCAGTCGGGGTCGACGGCGAACCCGTAGACGCCGGCGACCTCGTCGACCTCGTGGGTCAGCCGCAGCGTGCCGACCGCGGAGCCGGCGATCTCCACGAGAAGGGTGCGGGAGCTTCCACTGGCCGGGACCACCATCTCCTTCGAGGGGGTCCAGCCGAATGCGGCCGTGACAAGTCTGGAGATCTGCGAGGCGTCGGCCTGCGTCGCCGTCCGCAGGCTGACCATCGGGTCGGTGGGGCCATCGGCAGGCGCGCCCTGCAGGACGAGCGCGTGTTCGGAGTGCTCCAGCACCGCGCCGTGGCTGAGCGCGAAGCTCTTCCCGGCTGACGATGCTCGGGGAGTCACCAGCAGCACCTGCTCGTAGCCGCGCTCCCGGCAAAGGGGAAGGGCAGCGTCAAGGAGGGCGGTCGCGATACCGCGCCGGCGTGCGGCTGGGTCGACCATGCCGGCGAGCTCGACCGTTGGCGCCCCGAAGGCGTACAGACCAAGGAACCCCAGCAAGCGGTCGCCGTCCCACCACAAGATGTCCTCGACGTCCAGGCCGGTGCGCCCGTTGAGCACGCCCCACTCCAGCTTCAGACGACCGCCGTCGACCTGGACGGTGCGCGCCTCCAGCTCCGCAATCGCCCGCAGCTCGCGAGAGGACAGTTCACGAGCGAGATTGAGCACAACCTCATCCCACCACACGGTCAGCCAGAAGACAGTCATCCACCGGGACTTTCGCACATACGCCGGGTCTGATCCGGGAGGTATCCAGTCGGCCCGATGGGCTCGCCTGTGCGTCCCACCATCTCTGGTTCAAGGTTTTTCAAAGGCCGCCCGGGCATGGTTTCCGTGTGGATTCGATCACCTGCTCACCAAGCCACGCCGCGAAAGCTCGTTGCGCTGGCCACCAAGGCACCGGTCCCGTTCCACACGCTGACGCTGACCGCACAAGGCAAGGGAGTTTCCTGGTGACCGCATACGTGCAACCAAGACAACGACGTACCTGTGAAGGGGGGTCGTTGTGATGTCGGAGCAGTCTGTGGACGCCGGTGGCGTGTCCCGGCGCACGGTCTTGAGGGTGGGGGCAGCTGGGGGCGTCGGTGTCACGCTGGCTGCCGCGCAGGGGTTGGGTGGGCCGTTCCTTGCTCAGAAGGGCCTGCTCTCGGCGGATGGCGCGTTTGCCGCCACGTCGACGGTGCTGGGTGACAACTTGTTCTACGTCGAGGCGTTCCCGACGAGCCCGCTGATCCTCTCGCCGTTCACCGACGAGCTGCCGGTCCCCAAGGCGCTGGCCCCGGTGCCGAGCTCGGAGTACAGCACCTGGGCGAGTCCGCCCGGGCCGGGGGTCGGCCAGCAGAACTCTTTGGGCAACCAGCAGCACCAGATCTACCCGGACCAGATCGGCTATCCGGAGCCGATCGTCTACAAGATCGAGCAGGTGGTCGATACCCACTCCTTCACCACCTCCCAGGTGCTGCCGATCGACTCCTTCGGGCGGCCGGCGCCCTCGTTCGACGCGGCCGGCAACACCTACCCCGCGGGCACGACACGGACCTTGCCGTTGAGCACGATCTACGGCTTCAACGTCACGGCGTGAACGAGTCCCGCTGAAGGCGTGGCTTGACGGACCCCAGTTCCTTCGCGCCATCAACGGGCCCATGGGCCGCGCCATAAATGCCGTCACGTTGGCCTGCGAAGGCGCTGGCTCGATGCATCGCTAGGCTGTCCATCCGTATGGGTTGTTCCCAGGGTTTGTTCCCATACCCCGGGCCTCTAGCTCAGTTGGTAGAGCTGCGGACTTTTAATCCGTAGGTCGTCGGTTCGAGCCCGACGGGGCCCAC
>Ga0209014_10001739_pt1 | contig 12871 bp, 9 predicted proteins | sample BarGraNGADG00212_FD_184491 | JGI IMG/M metagenome (GOLD analysis project Ga0209014, IMG submission 184491) | Arctic peat soil microbial communities from Barrow, Alaska - Barrow Graham LP Ref core NGADG0002-212 (SPAdes) (version 2) | ecosystem: Environmental > Terrestrial > Soil > Wetlands > Peat...
ACCCTTGGCTCGTGTAGCAGGGCCGAGGCGATGATCAACCTCTGTTTCATCCCGTGGGAATAGGCCTCGATCAGGTGATCGGCCCAGTCGTAGAGGGAAAACTGGATCAAGAGCCTCTCGGCCTTCTGATGGAAGAGCCCGTCTCCGCAGCCGTACAGGTCGGCGACAAACCGCATGAACTCCATGCCGGTCAGCTTCTCGTAGAGGAAGGGCCGGTCGGGAATGAAACCGATGATCCGCTTGGCTGCCTCCGGCTCCGTGGCCATTGGGATCCCGTCGATGCGGACCGTCCCCTCCGTCGGCCCCAGCACTCCCGCCATCATCCGGATCGTCGTCGTCTTTCCCGCCCCATTGGGTCCGATGAAACCGAAGATCTCCCCCTTCGCCACGCGGAGGTTCAGGTGGTCCACCGCCAGGGTGCTTCCGTACTGTTTGGTCAGGTCGGTCAATTCGATCATCGTTCCATCTCCAGGATCTCCAGCTTCAAACGGCCGATCAGCCCCACCAGATCGAGCTGGCGGTCGGCATCGCCACGGACGAAACGGATGTGGGTCACATCCGCCGGCATCTGTCCAAAGACGGAATCGGCCGTCACCCAGCCGCCCCGGTCCCGGAGGTAGAGGACGTTCCAGGCGTGATAAAAGAAACGGCCGCGCAGATACACGACCCCGGCCTCCACTTCGGCCGGGATCCCGGCGGCCCGTGCGAAAGCCGCCAGCAGTACCGCATGTTCGTTGCAGTCTCCGACGCGGTTTTCCAGCGTCTCCAGCGCGTTCGGGACCGACAGGACCGGACGCTTCTCCAGGTTCTTGTAAACCCAGGCCACAAGTTTGTCGGCCTTCACGCCGTCCGGATCGCCCGGACCGACGATTTCGGCCACTTTTTGCCGGATCTTCGGGTGATCCGATTGAATAAAGGGCGTGGATTTGAGAAAAGCCCCCAGGTCGCCGGCAGCGCCGCCTGAGCGGGCGGAAGGATCAACGGGGGATTCGCGCCGGATCGTGAGCACACCGTTCCGAAAGATCTGACGGCCGCCGTCGAGAAAAAAAGTGCCCTCCTGAATACCCTCCAGGTGGATCTTCAGGACTTTCAGGGCCGCGGCGCCCTCAATGGGTTTCGACGAGGGGATGGAGGCGATCTCCGTCAGATCCGCGCTGACCGCGCCTTCAAGCCCCGCCAGCGCTTCCTCGCGCGTGACCCGCTCCAGGGCAATCCCCAGGATACCCTCCTCCCGGAGCACCGATCCGTCCGGGTCGACCCAGGCGATCTGCTTCATCCCCATAAAATCGACGGAAAGTTTTCGGGCCCGCCGGCTTTTTCCCATGATCGTCAGTCCTTCTTCGCCGAGAAGGGTAATCCGGACCGGCCTCTGCCCCAGCGAGGCGGGATCGAAGACCGGGAATGTCCTCCCCTCCCCCGGCTGGAGTCCCCCTGCCCCGGCGGACTCCAGAATACCGCCGCCCAGATAGGGCGGCTCCGACAAGGCGATGACACTGATCTTTTCCTCGGCCGGTCCACCAATGCGAACGGTCAACTTCTTCCCCTCGACCGCTCCCCGGGCCGTGAACTTGAAAAGGTTAGACCCGAGATCGAATTGAAAGCTCGCGAGCGTCCTGTCGGGTTTCAGCTCCGCCGCCGTCCGGACAGTCAAGGGCTGTACAATCCCCATTGTATTGATCCGCATGAAGATATTCTCAGAGAAGCGAAACCCGTCTTCCGTCCGGGAGTAGTTACGCTGCGCATAGCCGATCTTCCGGCCGGCCTGGGTGATATTCATCCAGAACTCGCCGACGGGGATAACTCCCGGCTGACGGGAAAGGGTCTCCGCTGCTCCGGAAAATGGTTTGGGCAGACCGACGAGGCGGACGGCAAGGAGAAGCGTGAAGATCAATATCACGCACCCTCCCGCAAACAAGTGCCAACGGTTTCTATTTTTTCCCATCTTCCGCCCCCGGGAAATCAAACTTCTACCCAATGCTCCGCATTTCCGGATAGATTATAGGGAATGGCCGAAGGGGTGTCAATAGCGGAGCCGTCAAAATCCGCCTTGTCAGGACCAAAGATTTCTGATAGCATCATTTCTCGGTAAAAGTTGAATGCATTCATAAAGGTATTGCCGATTCGAATCGGAGGAGAGGTTGTTCATGGAGACAGACGAGTCCATCCGACAAGCGAAGGAAGTACTCCAACTTGAGGCGGAAAGCATTCTTCACCTGATCGATCGGGTGGGACAGGATTTTTCGCGGGCGGTCGAAATGATCTACCACTGCACGGGACGGGTTATCGTCGCCGGGATCGGCAAATCGGGTCTGATCGGCAGAAAGATAGTGGCGACACTGACCAGTACGGGGACGCAGGCCCTCTTCCTCCATCCCGTCGAGGGCCTCCACGGGGATCTGGGGATCGTTACAAAAGACGATGTACTGGTCGCCATCTCCCACAGCGGCGAAACCTACGAACTGAACATGATCGTCGACAGCATCCGGGCCATCGGCGTGCCGCGCATCGCCTTTACCGGCAACCTCTCCTCGACCCTGGCCCGCTCCTGTGACATCGTGATCGATGTCGGGGTGGCCAGAGAGGCCTGTCCTTTCGGCCTCGCGCCGACATCAAGTTCCACAGCCGCCCTGGCCATGGGTGACGCGCTGGCCGTTGCGCTGATCCATCGCCGGAATTTCCAGGAGAAGGATTTTTTCAAATTTCATCCCGGCGGAAGCCTCGGTTCCCGGCTCCGGGCCAAAATTCGGGACGTCATGATCTGCGGCAACCAGATCCCCCGCGTCGATATCGGGGCGACCGTCCTCGACGCCATCCGGGAGATGGATGAAACGAACAAGGGGTTTGTTCTCGTCACCGACGTCACGGACAAGCTTCTCGGGATCCTGACCGACGGCGATGTCCGCCGTCTCGTCCGCACCGGCCTCGATTTCCGAAATCAACGAATCGATACCCTCATGACCCGCTCCCCCAAGTCTATTCGTGATAACATCTCCGTAGCCCTGACCGTCGAAACAATGCAGCGGATGGAGATCACCACACTCGTTGTCACCGACGATGAGAACCGCATCAAGGGGTATGTCCACCTCCATGACATCCTGGGCCGGGGGGGAACCCTGAAGATGACGCTATCGGAATAGTCGATTCATATGGGGACACCTTGCGGCAAGGTGTCCCCATATGAAATGGCCTATCCGACAGCAGATCAGATAGCCCTTGACACAAAGTGGCCATCTCTTTATAGTTTCTTGCCGGAAAGGTGGTTATCATCCGGCACATGGGCGAGGCCATCGGCATTTGAACGTGAAAACAACCGTATCCCCCAACAAGGCGAAAGCAACAATGGAGAGCAACCTGAAGGGTCCTTCCTTACTGTTGAATCGCGAACTTTCCTGGATCGAGTTTAATCGCCGGGTGCTTGAAGAAGCCGAGGACCCGGAAACGCCCGCCCTCGAGAAACTGAAATTCATCTCGATTTTCAGCTCGAACCTCGACGAATTCTTCCAGGCCCGCGTCGGCGCTCTCGCGCGACTGGTCCAGGCCGGCGTGATCGATCCCGACCAAAGCGGTATGCTCCCAAAGCAACAGATCGATGCAATCGCAGGAAAAGCCCGCATATACGTAGCCCGGCAGTACCAATGCTTGCAGGATACGGTCCTCCCCCTCCTCAAGCAGGCAGGAATCGAAATCCATGCGGTCGATTCGCTGGACAAAAAGGAAATCCATAAGCTTAACGCCTACTTTGAAAACCAGGTCTTCCCCATTCTGACGCCGCTTGCGGTCGATGCCGGCCACCCTTTTCCGTTTCTGGGCAACCTGCGGCTAAACCTGATGGTCATGTTCAAGGAATCGCCGACAAATATGGACGCACAGCCGTACGCATTCGTCGACGTGCCTTCGGTGCTCCAGCGCCTTATCCGAATCATGGATGAAAAGGGAAAGAAAGAGCACCATTTCGTTCTGCTCGAGGATTTGGTCCGGTCGAGCATCGGCAGCCTTTTTCCCGGGATGAAAATCACGAACTGCGTTCCCTTCCGCGTGACCCGCAACCAGGACTACGATCTCCATGAAGATTCGGTGCTGGATCTGCTGAAGTCCGTCGAGGCTGAGCTCAAGGACCGTTCCAACAAAATCGCCGTCCGACTCGAGGTCAAAGAAGGCATCCCGAAAAAGATGTTGCAAATCCTCTGCAAACACCTGGAAATGGATGAGACGAATGTCTATCATATCCCCGGTCCGCTGAACCTTTGCGGTCTGCTGCCGCTGTACGATCTGCCCGTTTCTCCGATTCACCGGGACGAGCCGTTCAACCCGCGCATCCCAAAGCGCCTTGCCGGCAAGAGCGATATCTTCAGCGTCATCCGGGAGGGCGACGTCCTGATTCACCACCCCTATGATTCGTTCGCTGTCGTTGTCGACTTCATCAACAGCGCCGCGGAAGATCCGGATGTTCTGGCAATCAAGCAGACGCTTTACCGGATTGACCGGGATTCGCCAATCGTCGAGGCTCTCTGCCGGGCGGCCGAGAACGGCAAACAGGTGACCGCCGTCGTCGAGATCAAGGCGCGCTTCGACGAGGAGAAGAACATCGATTTTGCGCACCAGATGGTGAAGTCGGGAATCAACCCCGTGTACGGCTTTGTAAAGTGGAAAATCCATTGCAAGGCGACGCTGGTTGTCCGCCGGGAGGGGAAGCAGCTGCGCCGTTACGTCCACCTCTCCACTGGAAACTACAACTCCCTGACCGCCCAGATCTACACGGATGTCGGACTCCTGACCGCAGATCCCATCATCGGCAACGATGTCTCCTCACTCTTCAATGTCATCACCGGCTTCAACTCCTGGACGGGCGGCGACATGCTGAAGCCGGAAAACATCGAATCGCGCTTCAAGAAGATATTCCTTGCCCCCGTCAACATCCAGGATCGAATCATCGCACTCATCGAACGGGAGATCAAAAAATCATCCCCGAAGAAACCGGGCCGGATCATAGCGAAAATGAACGCCCTCATTGACGAGCGCACCATTCGCACCCTCTACCGGGCCTCCCAGGCAGGCGTGCGGATCGATCTCATCGTACGCGGTATTTGCTGCCTGCGCCCGGGCATCCCCGGCGTCAGCGACAACATCCGCGTTCGGAGCATCCTCGACCGCTTCCTTGAGCATTCCCGCATCTACTATTTTCACAACGGCGGCGCACCGGAGATTTATTCGGGAAGCGCGGACTGGATGCCGCGCAACTTCAAGAAGCGGGCCGAAATTCTCTACCCAATCGAGGACCAGGCGTTGAAGACAAGGATCATCGACGAAATCCTGATGACCTACCTGACAGACAATGTAAAAACGCGGCTGATGCAACCTGACGGTAGTTACCACCGCGTCAGACGCGCTCTGAACGACAAACCGGTTCGAAGCCAGAGTGCTCTCATTGCTATCGCACGAAAGGGCGGCGTGAAATCGCCCCCGTACTCCCAACTTGTCCGTCAGATCGGCAAGAAGAAAGGAAAGAAGAAATGATCCCCAAGACGAAGGTAAAAACAGCAGTGAAGAAGCCCGTGACGAAGGCGGTCAAGAAGATCGGCGAGCCCCTCGCAAGCGCGAAGCGGCTGGCCGATGCGACCAACTCCGACCAGCATCACGTGGCACAGGTGACAAAACTTGCGCTTGCGCTCTTCGACAAGCTTATGGACCTCCACGGCCTGGGGGCTCGGGACCGGCTTCTTCTCGAGATCACGGCCATGCTCCACGATATCGGCTGGTCGCGAACAACCGATGGCGGTCACCACAAGCATAGCCGAGACATGATCCTGGAGGCCGAGCTGCCGGGTCTCGCGGATGATGAGCGCACGCTTTGCGCGCTGATCGCCCGCTACCACAACAAGGCGGAACCGGACGTCTCGCGGCACAAAGGCTTTGCCGCCCTTAAAAAGAAAGAGCGCGCCCTCGTCTGCTGGCTTGCCGCGATCCTGCGTGTCGCCGATGGACTCGACTGCACCCACCGGGGCGTGGTCCGAATTGGGGACTGTGAACTCGGTCGAAAGCGCCTGACGATCTCGCTTGCAGCCCGAGGCGAATGCGCTGGGGAGATCACCGGCGCGGAGAAAAAGTCAAGGCTTCTTGTACGGATGGCCGATCGCGAGCTGGTCTTTCGGTTATGCTCGTAGCGTTCATTTCCGACATCCACGGGAACCTGCCCGCCCTCGAGGCGGCCCTGACCGATGCCCGCGTTCGAGGGGCGGAGAAGATATACTGCGCAGGCGATCTGACCGGATACGGCCCGTTCCCCGGCGAGATTTGCCGCATTCTTGCCGAAAAGCAAATCACCACGATTATCGGCAATTACGATGCCAAAGTGATCGCCGCCCTCCATCGCTCCGCCGATTTGAAGGAGGGTATGAAGCCGGGCAAATGGAAAATCCTGGAGTGGACATGCAGGCATATCGATGGCGACGCGCAGAGGTTTCTATCTTCTCTTCCCCCCCTCCATCACGAGACGCTGGCAGGCCGATTTGAGCTCCTCATGGTGCATGGGAGCCCGGTGTCGTCGGAAGACACCATTTACCCCAGCATTACGCCGTATGGCCTGAAAAAAAAGCTTGCCGGAACAACAAGATTGGACATCCTCGTCTGCGGCCATACGCATATCCCTTTTGTGAGGCGTGTGGCAGGCGCCCTCGTCGTGAACTGCGGATCCGCAGGACTCCCGGTCGATGGTGATCCACGACCGGCGTACGCACTGGTGCAGATGGGGCAGGGAAAGCCGCCTTCAGCGCGGATCATCCGTTTCGACTATCCGAAAGCGGGGCTCTTCCGGGCGATTGAGCGATCTTCTCTTCCCCGGGGTTTGTCTGCAGATTTCAATGAAGGGAACAAAAAAAGGGTAATGCCATGAAGACCCCAACCGAAACGAAAGAAGTCGAATACAAATTTCTATTGCCGGAGCCGGGGGCGAACGCCGCTGTGCTGAACCTGCTCGGGTCGAAAGGTTATCGTGTCCGTCGGCAACGGACGATTCGCCAGGAGGACCTCTATCTGGACACTTTCGACTGGAGGCTATTCCGGCACGGATTCTCGTTGCGATTGCGGCGTGCCAATGAAAAAGTGCTATATACGCTTAAAAGCATTGGAATAATCGAGGGGGGACGCGCGGAACGGCGGGAGATCGAGATCGAGGTGAAAGGCAGCGTCGTCGATCCGACGGCGGCGGCGGTCAAAGAGATCCAGATGGAAATCGCCGAGATCATCTACCCGCGTCGCCTGATCGGCCAGCTTACCGTACGCACCGAGCGGCAACCTTACATGGTCATATGCCCAGGTAACGCACGGATCGAACTTGTTTTTGACTCTACGGGTTTCCTGGCGCGCGGTTTCAACAAACCCCGCAGGGCCCGCCGCCTTTTCGAGATGGAAGCGGAACTTCGCAAAGGATCCCCGGCAGAACTCGACACGCTCCAACAGCACCTGACCGGCGCGATTGATTTCACCCCCTCCGGTCAATCGAAGCTCGAGACCGCCATCGAGCGCCTCGGCGTTGTATTCCCCGCAAAGAATCCCCCTCCCCACATCCAGGTGAAAATCGACGACCGGTTCGACCGGACGGTGCAGAAAATTTTCGTGTTTCAGATTCACCGCCTCGATGAGAACATTCCGGGCGTCCTGTCGGACATCGACACCGAATTCGTGCACCAGGCTCGTGTCGCGACACGTCGAATGCGATCCCTGATCCGGCTGTTCGGTGGGGCGATCCCGGAGAAGACCGGTTCCTGTTTTGCGGAAGAACTTCTCTGGCTCGGCTCGCTCTTCGGCGGGGTACGCGATCTCGACGTATTCCTGCTTAACCTCTCCCGTTTCAAACAGGCCATCGAGATCGCACCTCGACGCAGCATCAACACCCTCATACAGCATATCGCGGAAGAGAGACTGGCCCTCTTCGCGGAGCTCAAGGCGGGACTCGCCTCCTCACGCTGGCGTCTGCTCCACTCCAGACTTCTAGCCTTTGCCGGGAGGTCGCCGGCGAAAAATCCATCGGCGCCTCTTGCGCCGGCCCCCATGAACTCGGCCGCGCCTCCCATAATCACCGCGCGTTTCGACGCCGTGATCACGCAGGGGAGTCGTGTGCTTGAAAAACCGGAGCCCAAGAATTTCCACAAGCTGCGCATCCAGTTCAAAAAGCTGCGCTATGCCTTGGAATTTGTCAGCCCGGCTTATGGCGATTCGCTGCACGCCCTCATTGGGGAGGTCGTGAAAATCCAGGACTGTCTTGGTGATCTCCAGGACACCGTCTTCACGCGGGCGCTCATCGATCGCCTTCTGAAAAGATGGAAAGGAAACGTGCTGGATCCGCGGCTGCTGTTCATGCTGGGGGAGCTGTACGAACTTCAGGGTGAGATCGCGCGCACCAAGCAGACCGAATTCCATCAAATCTGGAAACACTTCGATCAAGACGAATTGCGAAAAACCCTTTCTTCCGCACTCAGCCGGAACGGGATCTGCGCGGTCTGAATCGGTGCTGGGAAAGAGAGCGGCCTTTACAACGCAGATTCGATGCTGCCGACGATCGTTCGGAGAACCTTGATACGCGCATCGTATTTATTGTTCGCCCCTACCAGGGTCCATGGCGCGATCTCCGTGGAGGTTCGGTCGATCATATCACATACCGCCTGGTGATACTGCTTCCACTTCCGGCGGTTTCGCCAGTCCTCGGCGGTGATCTTGAAGCGTTTGAAAGAGGTCTTCTCCCGCTCCCGGAAACGTTTGAGCTGCTCCTCCCTGCTGATCTGCAGCCAGAACTTCACAAGAACCGTCCCATTGCGCAAGAGCTGACTTTCGAAGTCGTTGATCTCGGAGTAGGCGCGCATCCAATCGTTCTCGGAACAGAAGCCTTCGACTCGTTCGACCAGTACGCGGCCGTACCAGGAACGGTCGAAGATCGTGAACCGGCCACGCCGCGGCAGGTTTCTCCAAAATCGCCACAGGTAAGGCTGGGCGAGTTCTTCTTCTGTGGGCGCAGCGATCGGAATGCCCTGATATACCCGCGCATCGAGCGCCTGCATCACCCGCCGGATTGCACCGCCCTTCCCCGCGGCGTCCTGGCCTTCGAAAACAAAGACAACCGATATCTCTTTAAACTTCGGATGGCGCGTGAGTAGATTGAGACGTCCCTGCCAGGTTTCCATCTCCCTGTTGTACTTTTCCTTGCTGACGGCCTTCGTGAGAACAAGCGACGTCAGCACGTCTTTGCCGTCGAGGCGGGGTTGCATCGGAGACTTCTTTTCCGGCGGCCGGGCTGGCGGCTTTTCGGCGAGACGCTCACGCATTTCGTTGAGCAGCAGCCTGCCGACGGTCAAACTTCGGTAGCGATGGTCAACACCTTCGACAACGATCCAGGGCGCTTCCGTCGAACTGGTCTGTCGTATAAAGTACTCGGATACCTTCCGGAATCGGTCATAGCTTTTAAAATGCTCCCAATCCGTCTCGGTAATCCGCCAACGCGTCTTGGGATCCTTCTCAAGCGCTTTCAGACGTTTCTTCTGCTGCTCTTTGGAGAGATAAAACCAGAATTTGAGGATCAGCGCCCCTTCGTCGGTCAGCATTTTCTCAAAGCGGATGATCTCTTCAATAGACTGGTCGAGCTTAGCGGATTTTGATCGGCCCGCAACACGCTCGACAATCGGCGCCGAATGCCAGGCCCCGAACAGAATGCCGATCTTGCCGCGTGGCGGCAGCGCGCGCCAGAAACGCCACATGTAGGGCCGCTCACGCTCTTCGTCCGAGGGGTCGGGAAATGCGTGCGTTTGGATATGACGGGGATCCATCCATTCGTTGAGTAGATTGACCGTCTCGCTCTTACCGGCCCCATCGACCCCGCCGACCACGATGATCACGGGAAAACGCCTCTGTTGCGAAAGGTCATACTGAGCGTTGATGAGATCCTCACGCAATTTTGGAACCTCGCGATCATACGTCTCCTTGTCGATCTTGTGCCCCAGTTCTGCCGATTCAAACATGGTTCACCCCCTCGAACGGTTGCGGGATATTGATATTGTGTGGAACTATACGTTATCCATTTTTGCCGTCAAGAAAATATAATCTCACGCCTCTTTCAGCGCCCGAAGCTCGGCCTCTGTATAGCGGAGGCGCAGCGCAAGACCTCGGGCCAGCCGGGCGAGAAGCATGACGCCCCAGGTGGGGTTGGATCGGGAATTTTACCACACATGCCGGGGAATGAGGTGAAAAAATAGGAAAAAATATGTTGACATTTAAAAGCAAAAAATGTTTGCTAATCACACTCGTCATTCACTGGTATTATTACTCGTCGACCACAGGTATGAACAGACATGGGAAAAGCTGTCTTTTTTCATCAGATCGATTGTTTCCTGCAATATGTGTATCATGGCATGTCCAACACCAACAACAGCATGGAAAGGAGTAAATGACAATGAAGAGAGAGACCTTTGGATGGAGCTTTTTCGTTACCGTGTGCCTGGTGATATTCATGAGTGTTCCCGTCTGGGGACGGACGATCAAGATCGGCGTCATCGGCCCGATGAATTTTGTCCAGGGCAAGGGGCACTGGAATGGCGCCACGATGGCCGCAGAGGAGATCAACGCCAAGGGGGGCGTTCAGGTCGGCAAGGAAAAAATGAAAATAGAGCTGGTCAAGGCCGACTCCAATGAATTCCTGAACGTGACCGACGCCACCAACGCCATGGAACGGTTGATGACCCAGGACAAGGTGGATTTTGTGGTCGGCGGGTTCCGAACCGAGGCCGTTCTGCCGATGCAGGACATTGCCATGGACTATAAAAAAATATTTATCGGCTGCGGGGCTGCAACCGATTCGATCTGCGATCGGGTTGGGGAAAATTACAGCCGCTACAAATACTTCTTCCGGGGCACCCCCTTCAAATCCAGTTATCTGGCGCGAACCAGTTTTGCCCATCTGGGTATGGCTGGGGCAGCGATCAAGAACGAATTGAAGATCCCCGTTAAATGCGCCATTGTGGCTGAAAAGGCCGCCTGGACAGAGGGCATGATCAAGGCAGCAGAAGCCACTATTCCCAAAATGGGCTTTGAGCTTGTCGGGGTCTGGCGGCCTTCTCCTGTGGCCACGGACGTCACGGCGGAGCTTTCGGCCATTCAGAAGAGCGGGGCCAATCTGATCTTTACCATTTTTTCTTCCTCGGTGGGGATTACCTTTGCCCGGCAAGCCGGAGAACTCAAAATCCCGGCCGTTCAGGTGGGCATCAATGTTGAGGCCCAAAAAGACGGCTTCTGGGAGGCGACCAAAGGGATGGGGAATTATGTCTTTACGATGAACACCTACGCCCGAGGGATCGAATACAATGAGCTGACCAAGCCGTTTGTAGAGGAGTATTATAAGCGATTCGGCGAGGTCCCCACGTATACGGCCGATACGCATACCGCAATTGTCCAGGGATTGGTCCCCAGCATCGAAGCCGTAGGTAGTTTGGATGCCGACAAAATCGTCGCCCACATGGAAACCCGCGAATATATGGTCCCCAGCGGGAAGGTAAAATACGAAAAGGACGCCAAGGGCAATCCGACCCATGATTTGACATGGGGGCCTGGATTACAGACAAGCCTGGGAGTCCAATGGCAGGACGGCAAACTGGTCGGTGTCTGGCCCAACAAGTGGAAGCCCACCCCGACGGCCCCTGAGGTTACATACAAAGGGATGGTTCCCCTTAAACTACCGCCCTGGATGAAAAAATAACGCATACCTCGTGTTGAATAAGCCCCATCCCTCCCCGTGCCAAAGGGGAGGGATGGGAAGAACGGTTATCCCTTATCTGTTGATCGATCTTCTTCTGAGGCGTTATGAATATTATCATTACCGGTCTCATAACCGGCAGCATGCTGGCCCTGCTGGCCATCAGTTTCTCGCTGATCTTCGGAGTAGCCCGTATCGTCAACATCGCCCACACCGCCTTCTATATGTTCGCCGCTTATTGCATCTTCAGCCTAACCGGCAAATTCGGGCTCAATCCCATCGTGGGGATGATGATCGCGGTTGTGGTCGTCACCGTTTTAGGCCTGCTGGCCTACAAGTTCCTGATTGACCCGATCCGCGAACACGAGGCGGCGGTTCTGATTGCCACCATCGCCTTGGCCATGATCTTTCAGGAGGCGGTCATGCTGATCTACACCGGAGACTACCGGACCGTATCAGCCCTGATTGAGGGGTATTTCATAGTGACAGGCGTTAAGGTCTTCTATCAACAGGTGCTGACCTTTGGCGTGGTTCTGGCGGTGCTGGCCCTCCTCTGGTTCTTGTTGATGAAGACAAAATTGGGATTGGCCATCCGCTCCACGGCCGAGGACCGGGAGGTGGCCAACCTGATGGGGATGAACGACAGCCGGCTGGCGATGATCACGATGGGCATCTCCGTTGCGCTCGCCGGCTTTACCGGGGCGGTGATTGCGCCGCTGACCGTTCTGAGCCCCTTCATGTGGATGGAACCGCTGATCATGATGATGGCCGTTGTCGTCCTGGGCGGGCTGGGCAGCATCAAGGGAAGTTTCGTTGCGGCCTATATCCTGGGGTTCACCGAAGCCCTGGTCGTATTTATGATCCCGAAGGGGGCTTTCCTGAAAGGATCCGTCGCGTTGATGATCATGATCCTGGTCCTGCTACTTCGGCCCGAGGGCCTTTTTGGTATATACTTTGAGGAAGAGAGATAGCCTGATTTGAGGCTTTACAACGCATGATGGGAGCGTCACCATGGGTGCTGTCGGAGTGTACGTGAAAAGGTTTTATGCGGTCGTGCGCGGAGAGGTCCTGGTCCTCCCCAGTCGAATCATTGTCGCCCTTTTCTTTCTGGTTCTGCTCGGGATGCCGTTGATCAGTCAG
>Ga0209014_10001742_pt1 | contig 12868 bp, 10 predicted proteins | sample BarGraNGADG00212_FD_184491 | JGI IMG/M metagenome (GOLD analysis project Ga0209014, IMG submission 184491) | Arctic peat soil microbial communities from Barrow, Alaska - Barrow Graham LP Ref core NGADG0002-212 (SPAdes) (version 2) | ecosystem: Environmental > Terrestrial > Soil > Wetlands >...
GAATTTTATTAACGATACCATATCTAAATCAAGGTGAAGAAATTCAGCTAACAGCAATAGCTGAGAGTACTGTGTACGTTCCTGAGAAACCTGAAGTTGCAATAAGAGCACCACAAACATTTAGACTGATGAACGTACAAAAAATTACAGGGATTAAAGGGTTTAAGCTCCCATTGGTCATGGCAGGTGCCATTGCTTCTGTTGCAACAGCTATTGCACTCTCAATAACGACCTTAGGCTTTGACCTTTCGCAAAAAGATGTCTTAACATATGCAGCTTCAGTCTCAGGACTGTCGCAGCTATCGGCTATCTATGCAAGTGCGAATGATCTGAAGTATTACAATCAAGGTGATCTTGCATTTTCATCTGCTTCTATAGAAACAGATGTTGCAGTAATTGATAGATACAGGCGTTTTATTCAAATCACATTGAATTATGCACCTAGAATGATGGATAAGAGTAGAAGTGTGCTGTATTATAATTTGGGGAAAATAGATTTATTATTGAAAGATAAGGACAAAGCTATCATTCATTTTCGCCATGCATATGATTTAGCTCCTTCGTTAGTTAAAAGTCGATTGGATGTTGAAGAGGGCATCAAACAATTTTTTATTGATAATACTCTTATGAAGTGACGGCGTAAAATTATAGTTATTACAAATAAGCGAAAGTGAAGATAGGTAATAGATTATTTTTGGTACATAGGCAATACTTTATAAGAAAACATAACAAGGTCAATCCAGCCGATCGCTAACGCTCCGGCTGAGCTTTTCGTTGGGCTAAAGGAACAATTACATGTCATTAAAATTCTCTGATCGAATTGGTGTGACCAAAGTTTCTGACGTTCTCCAGCTTGATAGCATGAATGCAAGTCTTAGAAACTCACTATGGAACTATATATTGAAAACTATATTTTCCGGTAAAGCGGAATACTACCCACAGGCATCAAGAATCATTTGTGAAAAATATTTCAAATTGCCAGTGGATACTTTACCCTCGTATGATTTTCAACATAAGACATGGTTGCGAGATTACTTTTTCAACAACTCATTCCAATGGTATCACGTGTATAATCTAATTGAGTTCATGGCCGATAATTGCAATTCCATGAGATACAATTTAAATTCAGACAAATTCAAAACAGAAATAAATGAAATATTAGAAGAGGAGTCAGCTGGATATCGTTTCATAGGGGGCACTTTAGCGCCTATCTCCAATTCAGAAGAAATTAATAGTATAACCGCGGCTATTGAAGACGCGAAAGAAAAGGCACTTTACGGCACTAAAAAGCATATTGAAACTGCCTTGGTGTTGATGGCAAAAAAACCAATTCCTGATTATCGCAACTCAATAAAGGAATCTATAAGCTCAATCGAATCAATTGCAAAACAGCTTACTGGTGAAGCTGGGGGCGGGTTAGAAAAAGCCCTATCGAAATTAGATTCAGTTGTCCATTTTCATGGTGCTTTCAAGGCAGGTCTTCTTAGCCTTTACGGATACACCAGCGATAAAAATGGTATTAGGCACGCTATCCTGGAAGAGACTGATATCGGTTTCGATGAGGCAAAATTTATGCTTGTTACATGTTCTGCTTTAGTAAATTTTATTATCTCAAAAGCATCTGAATATGAATTATTATAGTAATGCACAACCCGTCGCTCAAGCCGATCGCAGCCACAAGGGCTGCTCCGGCTCAGCTTTTCGTTAAATGGAGGAAGAATATGCATACGGTCCAAATCCAATTAGAGGCGACAAGCAAGCACCTCAACTTCCTTTCCGACCCGGAACTTGCCGAGATAATACGAACAATTCTTACCGAGATTGATAGTCTGGCGATCATTAATGCTCACAGAAGCATGGTATATCTTTCTATGTCCACCCTGGAAGGGATACTGTCAAATGTTCTTGCTCTGAACATTAACAAGATCAAAAGCCCACCTTTCTCCTATCCTAAGAAGAAAGGTGGCGCATTAAAAGACTTTGACAAATTGGTATTGGCCGAAAAAATAGCGTTAGCAAAAGATTTGGGAATTATCGCTCCTGAGTTTTTCGATACATTCAAGAAGTTTAAGGAGTTTCGCAATTATATGCACCCCCTGCTTGAGGTGGCGAACAAGGAACCTTTGGATATTGGCCTTGGACAGGTCGCTTTAGGTCTAATGAATCATACAATATCAAAACTGGAAGGAATAAGATTCTTAGAAGAAAAGATTTGGCGGGTCTTAAGCGGAATACCGGTTTACAGTGCAGGTCAGAAGAAGATTGACTTCAGAGCTTCCTATCCCATACCTACCCATTCTTTTATGGTGACTGAAGATTATGTGGGGAATAACCTTGAAGTTAGTTTTGACTTGCACATGGGGGATTACCACGTATTTAATTTTGTTTTCAATTATGCGGACGAAGAGAAATTTCACATGTTGAGATTCGAAACCAGAAAGAACGAATTCTGTGGCTTATTACATTGTGACCATAAATATGCCTGGCGATTGATAGAAGAATACAAGGGCAAATGGGACGTTAAGACAGTAGAGCCCAATAACGTTCGGATTCGCATTGACTCAGGCGACCTTAAAGTCTATTTGAATGGCAATGAGCAATTGCAAGGCAAGAAGATACCTTGCGACAATCAGAAGGGTATTGGCTTTTTTAACGAGGTAAATAGTGTTTACATCAGCAATCTTTCGGTTAGCTCAATATGAAGAGCATTTAACCACCTGCTGCACCCGATCGCGCAAACGGCGCGCTCCGGGTGAGCAGCGTGTTAGCCCACTGGATGGTACATGTCATAGATAATTTAACCAACAAGCGAAATTATTGGAGATTAACCTGATGGACACCCTCATTAACTTTCTTTTTCGGTTCAAAGAAATCGTGGTCGCATTGATTGCGGTTTTCGGAGTTGTCATTCCTTATCTGAACCAGAGAAATAAGGAATACAAGCTGAAACTTGCTGAACAAAAAATTGCGGCCTACTCGGGTTATTTGCGAGATTTCACCGAAACTGCCGTGCTTATAGAACATGGTGAAGAAGTAGACGGCAAAGATGCGGACAGACAAAGAATAATGGCGAGAAACCAGATTTTGCTGTACGGCAGTGATGACGTAATAAAAGCATATGATAAATGGGTGATATTTACAGACAATGGCGGAAAGGCTGGGAGCGATGAAGATGTTGCTCTTTTCGGAAGTCTGCTGTTGAAAATTCGCCAAGACATTGTGGGCTCAACTAAAGTGACCGTGAACGAAATCAACAACCTGAACCCTTTTAATCGAGGCTAAAGTGATTGCCTAACCCGTCAATATAGCCGATCGCTACGCTCCGGCTGATTTTTTCGTTCGGCGGGGAACGTAAGGAGATTGGGGAGAGCAGATAGTCTCTAAAAGACATACTGGAGTGATATGATGGAAGAGTTTGATTTCGACAGCCACAAGCTTAAGGCTATTGAGGACTACCGGAGAGTCCGGCCACTATACGAAGAGTATGCCGTAGTGATCAGAAAAGTCCTCCTTGAAGTGTTTAACAGCCTTTCGATCAAGATTCATTCAATCGAAGCGCGGGCAAAAGCAATCGATAGTTTTGGGGAAAAAGCAGCCACACCCTCACCTGAAGATCCAAGTAAGCCTTATTACCCAAACCCACTGTCCAACATTACGGATCTCACTGGCATCAGGGTTATCGTTTTCTTTCCTCGGACCCTTGATGTGGTTGATGGTATCATTAAGACGCAGTTCGAAGTCCTTGAGAGATCAGACAAAACCCAGTCACTGATTAGAGAAGACAAATTCGGATATGGAAGCATACATTATCTTGTCCGGCTCGATGATAACCGCACTCGCCTCTTAGAATACGCGAGGTTTAAGGGCCTGGTGGCGGAAATCCAGCTTCGCACCATCCTTCAACACGGTTGGGCGGAAATCGAACACGACATTCAGTATAAAGCCGTCGAAACAATACCCAATACCATCAGGCGTAGGTTTATGGCTCTGGCCGGGCTTTTGGAAATAGCCGACAGAGAGTTTCAAGCAATTCAAGATGAAGACGAAAAGCTTACAACTCAGGCTCGACAGTCTGTGCAAGAAGGTAAACTTGAACAGGTTGAAATCACTCCAGATGCTTTGAAAGCGTATCTCGACAAGAAGCTGGGTACTGACGGAAGGATGAAAGAGTATTCCTATCAGTGGACGGCAAAACTCTTGCATAACCTCGGCTTCTCTGATTTCAAAGACATTGAGGAATGCATAAGCGGGTATGACGATGATCAGCTAAGCAGAGTTCTGTGGGGCACACGCCAAGGTCAGCTCTCTCGTTTTGAATACCTTCTTCTTGCCGGAATGGCGGAAAACTTCATCAAATTCCATTTATGGAAAGATCAAGATTGGTTTATTAAGAACAGAACAATCGATTTGGAAAAGCTCAGAGAGGCTGGAGTTGCGACGGGCGCATATTTGCCAACCAACCGGAGACTCGCCGAACAAGCCGGTGCAGCCGATGCGCAAGCGCCCGGCTGACCTCTCCGTGAACCCGATGAAAATATGGATACGGAATTGATGGAAAAGCAAGTTATCTCAAAGAAGAGAGTCACCGATCATGGCGAGGTATTGACCGGCAAGCGGGAGGTCAACGCCATGCTTGATCTGGTGAAACAGGAAACGGAACGGATCGAATCCCGCTTCCTTGAACCTGCCTGCGGCACGGGGAATTTTCTGACGGAAATACTGGAGCGAAAACTGCGCATCGTTGAAGCTCGCTACGGCAAGAGTCAACTGGAGTATGAACGGAACGCGGTTCTCGCCGTGTCATCTATCTACGGCATTGATATTCTGGAGGATAATGTTTTAGAATGCCGCAAACGGCTTTTTGACATCTTCGATCATAAATACACCATTCTTTTCAAACAGAAGACAAAGGATAAGTGCCGGGATGCGGTTAAGTACATTCTTGAGCGCAACATCATCCGGGGGGATGCTCTTACGCTAAAGATGGTGGGCGATAACCCGCAACCGATTGTGTTTTCCGAATGGTCGCCGGTCAATGGAAGCATGCTCAAGCGGCGTGATTTTACCTTTCATGGATTGCTTGATCATGCGGCGATGAAAGAACTGCCGCTCTTTTCCGATCTCGGGGATGATGTCTTTATTCCTACACCACTGAAGGAGTATCCATTGACGCACTTTCTGGAGGTTGCCGATGCTGAACAGTCATAATTACAATCCCGATGTGCTGACCTGTCTGGCCAATCTGAGCAATGACGAGGTGTTCACGCCGCCGCAACTGGTCAATCAGCTTCTGGACTTGTTGCCCAAGGAAATCTGGAGCAACAAGAACGCCAGATTCCTTGATCCGGCCTGCAAGTCCGGTGTGTTCCTGCGGGAGATCGCCAAGCGGCTCATGGCGGGATTGGAGAAGCAGATTCCCAACCAGCAGAAAAGAGCAAACCACATCTTCACTAACCAACTCTTCGGCATCGCCATAACGGAGTTGACATCCCTGCTTTCCCGCCGGTCGGTTTATTGTTCCAAGACGGCCAACGGGAAATATTCCGTTTGCGATGCTTTCGATAAACCGCAGGGCAATATCCGCTTTGATCGGGTTTTGCATACTTGGGCAAGCGGGAGGTGCGTTTTCTGCGGAGCCAGTCAGCAGGAATATGACCGGGGCGATGAGTTGGAAACCCACGCCTATCAGCTTATCCACACCGAAAAACCGGAGGAGATATTTAATATGAAATTTGATGTGATTGTCGGGAATCCGCCGTATCAGTTGAGCGATGGGGGCGCAAAGGCAAGTGCTATTCCGCTTTATCACAAGTTTGTGCAGCAGGCAAAAAAACTGAATCCGCGTTTTCTTACGATGATTATTCCTTCACGCTGGTTCTCTGGTGGAAAGGGATTGGATGATTTCCGGAAAGAAATGCTTCATGATAGACGCTTGAGGACAATTGTGGATTATCCTGATTCAACCGAGTGTTTCCCTGGAGTCGATCTGAGCGGCGGGGTCTGTTATTTTCTGTGGGACAGAGACAGCCAAGGCGATTGTGAAATCACTACTTTTATCGGAGGTAATACCTCTACAATGAAACGCCCGTTGCTGGAAAAAGACCTCGACACATTCATACGGTACAACGAAGCGGTTTCGATCCTACACAAAATGTTCAAACACGAAGAAGAAAGTTTTAGTGGACAAGTAAGTCCAAGAAAGCCCTTTGGCTTTTCAACTGACTTCGATGATTATAAACAAAAAGAATTCAAGAATAGCGTCAAAATAATTACCTATAAAGCAACTGGATTTATCCAACCATCTCAGATCCGTCACAACAGGGACTGGGCGGAGAAATACAAAGTGTACATTTCTATGGCCTATGGAGAAAGAATCTCGTCTGCTTACTGGGTGACTGGTAAACCATTCTTAGGAGAACCAGGAACTTGTTGCTCAGAGACTTATCTAGTTGTGGGACCTTACTTAACTAAGCGGATAGCTGAAAATGTCATGAGTTATATGCGGACCCGTTTTTTCAGGTTCTTGGTACTGTTGAATAAACCCACTCAACACGCAACAAGTAAGGTCTATACACTTGTTCCCGTCCAAGACTTCAGTACGCCTTGGACTGACGAAAAACTTTACAAGAAATACGGCTTAATCAAAGACGAAATCGCCTTTATCGAGTCCATGGTTCGCCCTATGGAGGTGACCGGTGAGTAAGTCTGCATTGAAGCCGCTTGAGAGCCTGGTCGGCGAAATCAAAACGCTGATCGAACAAAGCCGCCAGCAGGTCGCCGTGACGGTCAACGCCACGATGACGATGTTGTACTGGCAGATCGGCAAACGAATTAACGAAGAGGTGCTGCAAGATAAACGGGTCGAATATGGCAGGCAGATTGTCGTATCGCTGGCACGGCAATTGGAAACGGAGTACGGCAGAGGTTGGAGCGAAAAACAATTGCGTCATTGTCTCCGCTTTGCAGATATTTTCCCCGACAAAAAGATTGTCTACACGCTGTGTAGACAATTGAGTTGGACGCGCCATTGCACAAAACCGTCTTTCCGGCGGCAGGGGGGAGTCCGATGAGCGCTGATAAATTCTTTCCCCCACGGCCCAATTCCAAACCAACCATCTACGCCTATGAGGATACGAATCCTCAATATAGAGGCTTGCTTAAAATCGGCTATACCACGATGGATGCGAAGAGCCGTGTGGCGCAGCAATACCCGACGCTTCGTCCCGGCAAACCGCCGTACCGGATCGTAATTGAAGAGTCCGCGATGCGTAATGACGGCACGACTTTCATAGATCATGATGTTCACCGCCATTTACGAGTCGTCGGCGTCAAGAATCCCGATGGGGAATGGTTCAAGTGTTCGGTGCAACAGGTCAAGGCGGCCATCATTGCTCTCAAGACAGGAGAAATGAACGAGGAAAACCGTTCGCTTGATTTCAAGATGCGACCGGAACAGGCTGTGGCAGTGGAAAAGACCATCGCCTATTTCAAGAGTTTCGGAGACGAAAACTCGGGCAAGCCTTCGCACTTCCTGTGGAACGCAAAAATGCGGTTCGGCAAGACCTTTGCCGCCTATCAGCTTGCCAGGAAAATGGGATGGCGCAAGGTGCTGGTGCTGACCTTCAAGCCGGCGGTGCAGAGCGCCTGGGAAGAGGACTTGAAGTGCCATATTGATTTTAAGGGTTGGCAGTTTATCTCGCCGGGCGGAATGTCCTACGAGGAGGCGGACAAGAAGAAGCCATTCGTCTGCTTCGGATCTTTTCAGGATTATCTGGGCAAGAACAAGAGCACGGGCGGGATTAAGACCAAGAACGAGTGGGTTCATGCAACCAATTGGGATTGCGTGATTCTCGACGAATATCACTACGGGGCATGGCGCGAAAACGCCAAGGAGCTTTTTGAGGCGGAAGACAAGAAGGAAATCGAGTTTGGCGAAGGGCAGGCCGCAGAATTTCTGAAAGACCGGGACGAAGAGATTGGAGACATCATGCCGATCACCACGGATGGTTATCTCTACCTGTCCGGCACGCCATTCCGGGCCATCGCATCAGGCGAGTTCATCGAGGAGCAGATATTCAACTGGACGTATTCGGATGAACAGCGGGCCAAGCAGGACTGGGCAGGCGCGGACAATCCTTACGCCGCATTGCCTCGTATGGTGCTGCTGACCTATCAACTGCCCGATTCGATCCGCGAAATCGCCATGCAGGGGGAGTTTGATGAGTTTGATCTGAATATCTTCTTTACTGCTTCGGGTGTTGGGGATGGCGCTAAGTTCACCTATCAGGACGAGGTGCAGAAATGGCTGGATTTGATCCGGGGCTCGTTTATGGCAACCACCGTTGACAACCTGAAGTTAGGCGCACAGAAGCCGCCGATGCCGTTCTCGGACGCCCGCCTGCTGAATGTCTTGTCGCATACGTTCTGGTTCCTGCCCACCGTCGCTTCGTGTCAGGCTATGCGCAACCTTCTGGCAAAAAAGCAGAATCGGTTTTATCACGATTATAAAGTGATCGTGGCGGCGGGAAGTGCCGCGGGGATTGGGGTGGCGGCGCTGCCGCCAGTTCAGGAGGCAATGGACGATCCCCTGAACACGAAGACGATCACCCTTTCCTGCGGGAAACTGACTACCGGGGTTACGGTAAGACCGTGGACGGGCATACTCATGCTGCGTAATTCATCCACTCCTGAAACCTATTTCCAGGCTGCATTCCGCGTGCAATCCCCGTGGACGATCAGAAATCCAGACAGCGCCGCGCCGAATCAGGAGCAGATCATCAAAGAGGAATGCTATATCTTTGACTTCGCGCCGAACAGGGCTTTGCGGCAGATCGCCGATTACAGTTGCCGCTTGAATGTCAATGAGTCCAATCCGGAGAAGAAAGTGGAGGAGTTCATCAGCTTCCTGCCGGTGCTTGCCTATGACGGCAGTTCGATGAAGCAGATTGATGCCGCCGGGATTCTGGATATGGCCATGAGTGGGACGACCGCAACCATGCTGGCGCGTCGCTGGGAAAGCGCATTGCTGGTAAATGTGGATAATAGCACCCTGCAGCGCCTGATGAACAACAAGGAAGCCATGGATGCGCTGATGAACATTGAAGGTTTCCGTAATCTGAATCAGGATATTGAAACAATCATCAACAAATCGGAGGCTGTGAAGAAGGCGAAAAAGGAAGCCAATGACGAAGAGCTTTCCGACAAGGAGAAGAAGAAACTCACGGAAGAAGAAAAAGAGTACAAGAGCAAGCGGAAGCAGATTCAGGAAAAGCTCATCAAGTTCGCCACACGCGTGCCGGTGTTCATGTATTTGACCGACTACCGGGAGCGGTGCCTCAAGGATGTCATCACGCAATTGGAGCCGGGGCTATTCAGAAAAGTGAGCGGTTTAACCGTGCAAGAATTTGAACTGCTTGTCAGCCTCGGAGTCTTTAACAGCGCATTGATGAACGATGCAGTCTTTAAGTTCAAACGGTATGAAGATGCCAGCTTGAGCTATACCGGCATCAACAAGCATGAAGGTGAAGACATCGGCCTTTACGACACCGTGCTAAGTACAAAGGATTATCATGCGATCTTTGAGAATGTGCCTGAAAAAGTATAAGAAATATTCGGAAAAATCTGGTGACACCATACCGGTTATTTCAGAAACCAGTAGGGGATATTCGGAGAACACAACACTTATTTTGACAATATAAATACTAAGTAACCGATTATGTTGACATTTAACGATTATCGCAGTTGAGTATAAAAGAAGAAGAGGTGACCGCTCTATTACAACGACAAGATTGCCCTCACCGGCATTCCGCTGGAAGCCTACGACTACATCGTAAACGGCAAACCGGTGCTGGATTGGGTGGTGGAGCGACAGTGTGTAAAAACCGACAAGGACAGCGGCATCATCAACGACGCCAACGACTGGGCGATGGAAACCATGAAAAATCCACACTCCCCGCTGGAACTATTCCAGCGAGTCATCACGGTCATTCTGGAAACGATGAAGATCGTCAGAAGCCTGCCGGGTTTGGAGATTTGAGAAACATGGGGTTATTCCGGGGACATATTAAAGATTATCTGGTTACTCTGGTGAATAATAAATGGTATTATGTCCCCGGAATAACCAGAACGGTTTGAAAGGCAAAGACGGGCAGCATTGTTTATGGTAGTTCGGAGGCAAGAGTAATGAACTGCATAACCAACCGCATGCACCGGATCGGCCATAAAGCCGGCCTCCCGGTGATGCGGAGCGTTCGGCGTAATTATAATAATGTGAGGGGAAAATAATGCCAGAAATGGAATGGAAAAAATTGTTATCCAAAAAGCGTATTGGTGATCCACATCCTGCCCTAAAGGCATCTCTCGGACGTACTGAGTTTCAAGTCGACATCGACAGGATTATTTTTTCAAGTGTGTTTCGTCGGATGAGCAAAAAAACGCAAGTGCATCCACTTGCTCCTAATGATCATATCCATAACCGTCTCACGCATTCTTTAGAAGTCGCCCGCGTTGGCGCAGCTCTTGGTCAGGCCTTGGGGCATTCGTCAAAGATAAGCCTTCCAGAAGATATCTTACCAAGCGATATTGGGAATATTGTTCATGCGGCATGCCTAGCCCATGACATGGGTAATCCGCCCTTTGGGCATGCTGGAGAATCTTCCATAAAAAACTGGTTTTCAAGCTACGGAGACAAGATACTTGAACACTCGGCGTTAGAACAATCATATAAAGACGATCTATTCCATTTTGATGGAAATGCCCAAGGCTTTCGAATAATTACACAAACTGATAATCATGTATTTGCAGGGGGACAGCGACTTACCGCTGCAACACTTGGTACATTTTTAAAATATCCTTGGACAACGAAAGAGAACAAGAAAAAATTTGGTGCTTTTGTAAGTGAATATAATATTTTAAAAAATGTTGCGGAAGAAACCGGATTGATTCCAAAAAATGAAGGAGGATGGTGTCGGCATCCTCTCGCATTCTTAACCGAGGCTGCCGATGACATTTGCTACGGAATTATTGACCTTGAAGACGCAGTAGAACTGAAAATTATTTCATTTTCCGAGGTCTTCGATGTACTCACCAGTTCATTAGAACTAGAAGAAAAGGACTTGATCAAGTCAACATTTTCTCAGGCAGAGGCTCATCGTGTCAACCTCACCAGACTGCGCGGTGCGGTGTTTGACAAACTTATCAATGGTGCCGTCGAAGCTTTTGAAACAGCACATGACGATATCATGAGAGGCCAGTTTTCTGGTGATTTGTTTAGTGCACTTGCTAGTGACGATCCTAGGAAGCACATAGTCCGCGCTGCTAAAGAGCTTGCCAACCGAAAAATATATGGCGATATGAAGAAAGTAGAAGTTGAATTAGGTTCCAGTTCGACGTACGCAAGCTTACTGGACACATTCTGCCGTGCTGCACTTCGAAGCTCTGCTCATCTCAGCAATCCCGGCAATACTTCTGTTGACTGGAAATCCAAGCTTGTCCTTAGATTGCTAGGGGACCATTCACCGCTAGTGAGCAAACGCGATGACGGAGAAAGCTGGAATGACTATGAATGTATACGTAGAGTCCTCGATTTTGTAAGCGGAATGACAGACAATTATGCAATATATGTTGCACAACAAATTAACGGAGCAGGTTTTACCGGTGCACAGAGACCTTGAGAAGACAGGAATAAATGAATAAATGGGGACAGACAATTGATTACTCATTTCGATATTGCCCATCCTGCGGGCGAAGTATAGTGAGGTAGGGCAGATACTTATCGTGCGAGGTTAACATGGCAACGAAGAAAAACCGAGTAACCATACCGCCAGTTTTAGCAGCCAAGGCTCTCTTTTTGTCTGACAGAATTTGCTGTGTCTGTCGCGTAAAAGGTAAGCCTGTGCAGATCCACCACATCGATGACAATCCTGCCAATAACGTCCTCCATAACTATGCAGTTCTCTGCTTTGACTGCCATACAGAGACTCAAATTAGCGGTGGATTTCATCGTAAACTGAATGCTGACCAAGTCATTCTTTATAGAGATGATTGGCTGAATGTAGTTTCGAGACAGCGCGCGGCAAGCCCTAATCGGATTTCTGACTTTGATTCTATACCTCAATCTGCAGATCTTGAACTCGCAACATCCATCGCGGAGATACTTCGTGATCGAGAAGAGTACGAGCTTTTGGCGTTACACTATTTGGGGATTGGTAATGATGAACTGCGAGATAAATATATTGAACTGGCAATAAAACAAGGCATAGATGATGCAACGCTCATCTTTTTCAGGAGTGCACAACAGAGATTAGATCTGATACAGGCTGAGATTATTGATCGTGAAACTAAAAAACTTGAAACACAAGCCAGTTGGTTCTCACTTGGTCGTCTTTATCGTGAACTTGGTGACTACAAATTGGCAGCCATAAATACAAGTAAAGGTATAATCGGTGCCATTCAAGAAGGAAACATTTTTACCGCAGCATTTCACCTCAAAGAAATGATAGAAGATGATGCACTAGAAGAATTATTTATCATTGCAATGAAAGACGCGCGTAAGCAGAATGATCTGTGGTGGCAGTATAGATGTTTGCAAGAACTCGGATGGGACACCGAAGCCAAGGAATTTCTATTGGTGCATCGAAAAGAAATCGAAGCATCTGGAGAAGATCACTTTATTGAAGAGTTAACTATAGCTCTCGGCGACACTGTACGGTATTTGGAATTAAGAAAAGAGGAAGCGCGATCACTAAGCGCTAAATCTTTGCCAGTAAATGAATTGGAATGATAGCAAATATTTCTAATCGTATTGCCCAACAAGGGCAATCCAACCGATCGCTACGCTCCGGCTGATTTTTTCGTTATGCTTAAATAA
>Ga0209014_10001743_pt1 | contig 12867 bp, 9 predicted proteins | sample BarGraNGADG00212_FD_184491 | JGI IMG/M metagenome (GOLD analysis project Ga0209014, IMG submission 184491) | Arctic peat soil microbial communities from Barrow, Alaska - Barrow Graham LP Ref core NGADG0002-212 (SPAdes) (version 2) | ecosystem: Environmental > Terrestrial > Soil > Wetlands > Peat...
GTTGAGTTGCGCGGGCGTCAGTCCCTCGGCAGGCGTTGGAGCCGGCGTTTGGGCGAATTGGGGCATCGCACAGGCCAGCCCCGCCCACAGCAGACAGGTCTTGATCTCCATATCGCTCCTAATGGGTTTTCGCCAGTATACACCCAGTGGACATGGCAACGGGTACAATTGGGCGCATGAAGCGCTGCGCTTTGACGTTGCTGTTGGCGGTGGGGCTTTGGGGGCAGACGGAAAATCTGTGTTGCGGCAGGACCAGGTGACGGCGGAGCGTCCCGGCCGGGTGCTGCTGGGAGCCTCCGCGGAAAGGTAAACTACGATGCCGGACATTTCAATTACCGACGATTTGGGGAAGCCCGTCGAAACCGTAAAGATCGATCCCTCCCAGCCCTCGTCGCTGGTGAGCTATGCGCGTTCGCAACTGCTGCACCTGATGGTGGCGCCGGATTTCGTCGCGCTACAGGGCACGGCGCTGTCAGAGGCCGCGGCGCAGCCGACCGAGTTTCAGGCGACGCTGGGCAACGAGTTCCAACTTGGCATGGCGCAACCGGAGATCACGCTCACCCCGAAGGTGCAGGCGGTGCTGCGCGCCGACGCGGCGCATGCGGGACTGGAGGTGACGGGGAGTCTCGGGCTTGGCGTCGGCGGTTCGGCCGGCGATCTGACGTTTGGCCTGGACGCCAAGAGTAGTGTGACCATCGGGTTCGACAAGGCGTTTTCCGGGGCGGCGGTGGAGCCTTCGCTGGGCGGCGCGGTGGGCCAGATGCTCTCGGGGTTCGCGATCGCGGCGAGCGTCGCCGACCTCGGGCTGCTGCAGGCCGGCGACGTGTGCACGGTGTCCGGACAGGGCAGCCTCAAGCTGACGGGCGGTTTCGAGATCGCCACTCTGGTGAATCCGCTGGCGTCGGTGAAGCTGCCGCTGAACGCCGGAAGCATCGACGTGAAGGATGGCGTGATGGCCGGCGTGTCGGCGTCGATCGGCATATCGGGCGCGTACCAGATTCGGGCTAGCGGCCTGGCCGGCGACGCGATCGGGCTGCGCTTTCTGAAGCAGAAGGGCGCCACCTTGCGCAGCGATTTCACGGCGTCCGCCAGCGCCAGCGTGAAGTTCGGCAATACGGATCTGCTGGCCGCCCTGCTGGGCGCGATCGGCAAGAGCGGCGCGGATCCGAAGCTGCTGGAAGGCCTGACTGAGGCGGAGGCGCGGACGTTCAACGCCGCGCTGCAGGAAGGCGTGGATCACGCCTTGCAGGCATCGCTCGACCTGGCGCTTTCCACGGCCGCGGAGGACGAGGCCGTCTTCGAGTACGAAATTCAACTGGGCGCGCTCGACGGAGCGTCCACCGCGGCCGTGAATCGCGCGCTGCACGGCGATCTCACGGCACTCTCCGAACTGGAATCGCCCGCCGGTGTGACCCTGCGCAGCAGCATCCTGACGCGCATGCGCAGCCAGGGCGTCACGCTCAAGGTCAACCTGCTGGGGATCGTGAACCTGATTTCGGTGTCGAAGCTGATCGGCAAGTGCGAGATCCTGAGCGATGTGGCGAGCGGAACGGTGACGATCAAGGAGACGGCGCAGAGCGAGCGCATCGGCGCCATCGCCGACCCGTACCTCCGGCAGGAAGCGCTGCGCAAGGCGATTTTCGAATCGGTGCTGGTAACCACGACGTACCGCGCCAGCGGAGCGGTGGCGATGCCCGAACTGGGCTGCGCCAATCTGCATTTCGCGATCAATCGCGACACCAGCGCGGCGACGGTGCGGGGCTATCTCAACTGGTTTGCGGCGCTGAATCTGATGGCGAAGGGCGAGGTCCCGGCGCTAGCGGAGTACACCGGCGACAAGACTTCTACTTGCCTGCTGCGCACGGAGTTGGACGACGCGGCCTGCGAGAATCTCTTCTTCGCGGGCGGCAAGCTGCACGATGAAGCCTATTACCGCGAATTCGGGCGGTCTGCGTTGCGCGCGCTGCTCCATCCGGATTCGGGCGAGATCGAACAGGCACGCTACCGCGTTTTGGATGACCCGGCGACGTGGGCGCAGGCGGTGAAACTCGGCCCCAGCCCGGAACTGCGTGACCTGATCCCGCTCGACCGGATGAATCCCCGTTTCGACCAGGTGCTGGCGGATGTTACGGGCGATCTCTACGACATCCTGTGGTGGGCCGAGAGCATGACGAAAGCGGGAGCGGCGCTGCTCGCGATGCGGCAGTTCCTGAAGGGCCGCGACCCGGTGGGGTTGAAGGACGACCCGGAGTTCCAACGCAACTGCGCAGGCTTACAGAAGCTGATGATGAGCGTAGTGGCGAAGAGTAAAGCGCGGTTTGGCGAGCCTTGGGGCATGGTGTCGCTGTTCTGGTCGGCGGGTTCGCCGGCGGGCGCGACGGGCCGGTTGCAGGCGGGGAACTGGAGCGTGGCGAGGCCGTAGGGCGGTGGGACAGCCCATCGCATTTTGTGGTCTGTCATGCTTCGCTAGACTTCGGCTGGTTGACAGACGACACAAACCGATCGTCTGTCCCACCTCAACCTACGCCACTCACGCCTCCACGGTGTAGAGGGGATTGAATTCGGGGAGGTGGGGCTCGCGCTTGGTGGCCATCCAGCGGAGAGAATAGACCACCTTCGGATCGGTCAGGCCATGACTGATCGCGTTGGGGATGACCTCCAGCAGACCGTGAGCCCCCAGGTCCTTGTAATAGTCGATGTCGGGCTCGATCTTCACGCACTGGACCAGGTTGTGGTTTTCATCCTGGAACGCTGCGGTGTCGCGGCCATGAAAGGTGAGCTGCACATTGGCCACGTCGAACTGGGTCTGCTTGTAACTCTCGGTGGCGCCGGTGTGTCCCCATTTCTCCGGGTCCGGCTCCTTGGAGAATGCGCCCAGTTTGTTGGCCGCCTGGACGTCGGCGAGAATGGCCTGGTCGACGTAGCAGAAGAAGCGGTCCTGCTTCATCACGCTATCGAACTGCTGGATCCACTCCGCGGTAGTGGGGTCTCCCTGGGGCCAACCCACATTCCAGTAGTAATCCAGCGGGTTCTTACCGGAAGGCAGTTGCATGTCGGCCATGGCGGTGACCAGATTGAGGAAGCACGCGATGGATGCGGGGTGGCTCTCGTACGCGATCGGGTACATCGCTGCGGCGGCTTCCGGGGCCGGACAGCAGGCGCGGATCATTCTGGCGACGTTCGGGCGCAACCGGCTCAATTGGTCCCACGTGGCGCCGGCGAAATGCGGCGCGCCCTGGTTGGGCAGCAGCAGCAGATCCATGGTTACGGCCCCGCGATCGGACACGGTTACGGGGCGCCACGCGCCGGCTTCATAACCATCCGCCGTAACGATGACTGTGTAGTTATCGCCGAAGTTATCGAAGAACGGCACATTGAGCAGTTGGCTTCCGCCTTTGAGGTTGGGGAAGAGCAGAGTCTTACGTTCATTGAGTCCCCGCCCGTCGATGGCCTGAGCGCTCCAGCGAACCGCCTGGTTCAGCAATTGACGTTTGCCGTCGTAAACGTTGAGGATGATGTTGGCGTTGTCTGGCATATGGGGAGCTATTATACTCCCGCATATGAGACCTCAGGCGAGAATGTCCTGGCAATAGCGAACGCACTTGGCGATTTCGGCCAGCAGCGTGGAGCCTTCCGGCACGGGATATTCCATCTCGATGGTGGCCTGGAACTTGTACTTTTCCTTTTTCATCATGAGAAGGATTTCTTTGATGGGCGTGTCGCCCTGGCCAAACGGCATGTTGGGACCGTTGTTGGCCTTGCGATCCTTAATGTGCACGTGGGTTACGCGGTCGTGATGCTCCTTGATCCACGCCGCCGGAGAAGTTCCGGTGGCCGCGAAGAAGTGGCCGATGTCCACGTTGGCGCCGTTGAACTTGGAATAGGTGAAGGCCTGCTCCCACGCCGCCAGACGGCCGAAAGCTTCGGGGTCGGTCAGATTGCCGTGGCCGTGATAGCCCACCATCATCTTGTGCTTGGCGGCAAATTGACCGAGGCGCTGGGTTTGGCTCACGGGGATTTCGCACGAGATGGCATAGGCGCCCAGAGCCTTGGCCACCTGGAAACAGTAGTCCACCACATCATCCGACATGGTGTTGATGCCGTCGTACTTGACGATTTGGATCAGCACGCCGGCATCTTCGTATTTCTTGCGGAATGCCTTGAACCCATCCATCGATTGGGAGAGCCGCCACTTCTGCTGAGCATCCGCCACGGCGCTTTGTTCGGCCTTTTGTTCGGGCGTCAGCGGCGCGCGGGGGGTTCCGCGGCCTCCCCCGCGGGGCGCGGTCCAGGGAGTTGGCGCCTTGAGGAACGCCTCCACGGGCTGCAAGCGCAGTTCGGCCGCGCTGATATTGGTCTGGGTCATGTAGTTGAGGATGTCGTCGGCGCCTCCCGGTATGTTGTGGAAGCTGTAAGGGGCATTGATGCCGACCTGTACGCCGCCGAAAACCGAGTTTGGTTTGGCGGCCCAGATCCGCGCCGCGGGTAACGCCACCAGGGCCAGTTTGCCGATCTCACGCCTTGTGTAAATCATGGTTGCTCCGACTCCATGATCGCTTGCTTCGCCGAGGTTATCAAGGGCGGCATCAGCGACCGGACCCGGGGACAGACAGGACTGCCAGCGAATTTCCGGCAAAGAGCGCCAGAAATTCATGGCAGTCTTGTCAGTCCCCGGTTTGCGGCGATTACACTAGTAAGGGAGCTTAAGAGCTTCGAATCTGATGACTCGCGGCAAATGCGCGGGCCAGGGAGGTTTTCATGGAGCGAACGATTTCCTTCACACTCAACGGAAGGCCGGCGAGCGTGAAGGTGGAAGACGAGCGCATGCTGCTATGGGTGTTGCGAAGCGACCTGGGACTCACCGGTACGAAGTTCGGCTGCGGCGAAGGCTTGTGCGGGGCCTGCACGGTGATTGTGAACCAGCAGGCGGTCCGTTCCTGTTCGGTGCCGGTCAAGGACGTTGCCGGCAAGCAGGTCCTCACGATTGAGGGGCTCGGGCAATCCGGGCTGCACGCCATACAGGCGGCCTTCGTGAAACACCACGCGTTCCAGTGCGGATACTGCACGCCGGGGATGATCCTCAATGCCTACGCGCTGCTGCTCAAAACGCCCAAGCCGACGTCCGAGCAGATCACACGCCACATGGAAGATAACCTGTGCCGCTGCGGTACGCATGGGCGAATCCTCGTTGCCATCGAGGAAGCCGCCATCCAGGAAGCCTCAGCCGCTTCGCGGGGAGGTGCGCGATGAAACCGGTCGATGGCACGGAAAATGGCGTTGCCGGCCTGAGCCGCCGGGAACTCCTGGCCATGGCCGGTCCTGGTCTGTTCCTCTGTTTCAGTGTCGATTGGCTCGCCGCGCAGGAGCCCGCGCGGCTGCCGGCGAGGCAGGGCTATCCCACGGACATTAACGCCTATTTGCGAATCGGCCCCGATGGTCGGGTCACTTGCTTTGCCGGGAAGGTGGAACTGGGCCAGGGTGCGATGACGGTGCTGGCACAGATCCTTGCCGAGGAACTCGACGTGGCATACGACTCGGTGGACATGGTGCTGGGCGATACGGAGTTGTGCCCGTACGACATGGGCACGTTCGGTTCGATGAACGTGCGCTATTTCGGCCCGGCCTTGCGAGGCGCGGGCGCCGAGGCGAAAGCGATCCTCCTGCAGATGGCGGGCGAGCAACTGCAAGCGCCGGCCGCCCGGTTGCAGGTAAAGGCGGGGGTAGTGACGGATCCCAACACGCCCGGCAAGAGCGTGACCTACGGGCAATTGGTCCAGGGAAAGCGCATCGAGCGTCACCTTGAGGGCGTGCCGGTAAAACCGGTTACGGCATACAGCGTTGTCGGTCACGCCGCGCCGCGCAAGGACGCGCTCGACAAAGTCACCGGCAAGGCGAAGTACTGCGGCGATTTCATGTTTCCGGGAATGCTGCACGCCCGGTTGGTACGCCCGCCGGCGCACGGCGCGAAGTTCAAGGAGGCCGACACCAGCGCCGCGGAAAAGGCCGGCGCGCGCATCGTCAGAGACGGCGGAATGGTAGCCGTGCTGCACGAACGGCCCGACCTCGCCGACCGAGCGTTGGGACTGGTGAAGGCGCAGTTCGAGCGGCCCGAGCCGACGATGGATGACAAGACCATCTTCGACCACCTGCTGAAGACCGCGCCGCCCTTGCGGGATGCCGGCGCGAGCGGCGATCTGGCGGAGGGAGAGAAAGCCTCGGGGACAATCGTGGAAGAAACCTACCTCAACAGCTACGTGGCGCACGCACCGATGGAAACCCATTCGGCCACGGCTGTGGTGGAGGACGGCAGGGCTACCGTGTGGGCCAGCACGCAGGCGCCGTTTTCGCTGCGGACACAGGTAGCGCAGGCCATCGGGTTGGCGCCGCAGAACGTCCGCATCATCGCCTCCTATGTGGGCGGCGGCTTCGGCGGAAAGAGCGCCGGCGGGCAGGCAGTGGAGGCGGCGCGGCTGGCGAAAGCCACCGGCAAGCCGGTACAGGTGGTCTGGAACCGCGCCGAGGAATTTTTTTACGACACCTTCCGGCCGGCGGCGGTGGTCAAGATCCGCTCGGGAGTGACCAGCGCCGGAAAGATCGCGCTGTGGGACTACAAGGTCTACGGCGCGGGCGAGCGCGAGGCGAAGACGTATTACGATATCCCGCACCAGCGCACGCTGTCGGCCGGCGGATGGCAGGGTGGGAATCCTCCCGGCATGCACCTGTCCGCGGTGGGCCCGTGGCGCGCGCCCTCGGTCAACACCAACACCTTCGCGCGCGAATCGCACATGGATATTCTGGCGGCCAAAGCCGGCATCGACCCGCTGGAGTTCCGCCTGAAGCACCTCTCCGACGCGCGCATGCGCCGCGTGCTGGAGGCGGTTGCCAAGCAGTTTGCCTGGAAGGCCGGAAAGGCGCCGAGCGGGCGCGGCGCCGGAATCGCCTGCGGGATCTACTCCAACGCCTATGCCGCCACCATGGCGGACGTGACGGTCGACAAGAAGACCGGCCACGTGCAGGTCAAGCGAGTGGTCAGTGCCGTGGACGTGGGCCTGGTGGTCAATCCCGACGGCCTTCGGCAGCAGATGGAAGGCTGCATCGTCATGGGGCTTGGCTACGCGCTTACGGAGGAAGTGCACTTCAAGGATGGAGAAGTGCTCGACCGCAATTTCGACAGCTACCAGATCCCGCGCTTTTCCTGGATGCCCAGAGTCGAGACCATCTTGATCGACAACCCCGGCACGCCGGCGGTGGGAGGCGGCGAACCGCCCATCATCACCATGGGCGCGGTGATCGCCAACGCGATTTATGATGCCGCGGGCGTCCGGCTGCGGCAGTTGCCGATGACCCCGGCGCGGGTGTTGGAAGCACTCAAGAAGGGGTGAGAAGAATGCCCCCTTGACAGGGGGCATGGCAGGCTGAAAGCCTACGCTACGGCAGCAGGCGGCCACCGTCGACGACCAATGTCTGACCGGTCAAATAAGATCCGCGATCGCCAGCCAGCAGGAGCGCAACTTCGGCAATTTCGTGCGGCTGGCCGAGATGCTTGATGGGTTGCGTTTCGATGACCTGGCGCAATTTCTCCTCGTCCTTCCAGAAGTACTCGCTGAGCACGGTCTGGACCAGGCCGGGAGCGATGGCATTCACGCGCACGCCTCTGGGCCCGAGTTCCAAGGCGTAGGACTGCGTCATCATGATGAGCGCGGCCTTGGTCATGCTGTAGAGCATGCCGTGAACCTGCGGCCGCAGCCCGGCGATGGAAGCGATGTTGATAATCGATCCGGAGCCGCGTTGGCACATCCCCGGGGCCACTGCCTGAATGAAGCGGAAGGCGCTCTTCAGGTTGACCTCAATCATCTTGTCGAACTTGGCTTCATCGACCTGCAATACGGGTTCTTGCGCGATGTTGGTGGCCGCGTTGTTGACCAGGATATCGATCTCGCCGAATTCACGATGCGCGGTATCGACGAGATGCTGGATGTCTCTGGCGCGGCCTACATGACACGCCAACGGGTAAACCCTGCCGGCGCAATCTTTCATTTCCGCGGCGGCCTGGAGGAGAGTCTCCTGTTTGCGGCCGCAGATCACGACGGTGGCGCCTTCACGGGCGAACAATTCGGCGATGGCCCGCCCGATGCCGCGGCTGGCGCCGGAGACGACGGCAACCTTACCTGCAAGAGTGAGAGTGGGTGTGGTCATTGGTCCTTGAGCCGATCTTACGGCCGGTAGAGACGATTCACGATCGCCGGCGGCTCGCGTACCGCGGGATTCACCAGGACCATGGGTTCGGCCGCCAGCGCGTCGGCAAGATCCGCGGGATTGGCAATCGATGGCTTCCAAATGAGATCGAACTCAAACTCCATGGTCCCGTGGCTATCGGCCACGAAGTTGGTATGCCAGGAGTTATCGAAGACCATGGCAAGAATGCGGTGTGTGCGCGCCGGTTCTTTCTGATGGAGTTCCACGACGTGGGGCGAACCCACGGACACCAGCGGTGCGTCCCGCGTCACCCAGAGCCAGTGACCCTCGTTGGTGGGATAGTGCGCCCATCCATCGATGGCGAAGTAGTCGCGGCACGAACCTGGCAACTGGTCCCGATACGGCGTGAAAGGAACGCCGCCGCAGGAAAATACGGGCATGGGGCTGCCTTCGGGAAGAGCGAAGCTGAGGAAGAAGACTTCGGGCGCTAGCGATGACAGCCGGTCGAAGCGGACGGTGAGCCGGGCGCGCGGTTCGCGCCGCCACAGTTCCAGTCTGCGGGTGGCCTGCGCCAGACGGTCATGGAGGATTTCCTGCTGGTAGACAAGGGTATGGGGCGTCAGTTGCACGTTGGCCGCGGCATAGGCGGAGGCAGCCTCACGGAAGGCTGTGCGGCGAATGGCTTCCCGATTTTCGGCGTCGGGGTTGGCATGCAATCGCGCGATGGTGGTCCGGCCGGCCGGCGGCACCACGCCAACGCTGAGGAAGTCTCCCAAGCCTCCATCGAACAAGGGCCGCTTCATCCCGGGCCAAGCGGCGGAGAGCGGCCATCCGAGAGCATCCAGCTTCAGTTCCGGTTTCTCTTCCGGGACCGGCGCCGCCGCGACGGAAGTTTCGGCGCGTTCGGCGCGATAGGCGCGCACCGAGTTGGCGGGCAGTCGATCCAGCCAGAAGCGAAACGCTCCGCCTTCGCGGCGCAATTCCACCCGCTGGCCGCTCTCGACGTCCACCAGGCTTCGAGACTGGGCGTCAAGCCCATTGGCGCCGATGGTGGCCCAATCGCTCACCTCGGCGGGCGCGGGATTCACCACGTAGAGGCCTTCCGCCAACGGATCTACTCTGGCGTGCAGGCGTCGTGAGAGCAGCACCCCGGACATGCCCATGGGCCTGTAAGCCAGGTCGCTCTTCTCCACAAACTGACCGAGTGTTGGCAGGCTGTAGGGCGCGGAAACACTGCTCGCAGCGCCCCAGGTATGCTCGTCGAAGAGGCAGAGGTCCTTGAGGATGCTCGCCACGGCCGGCTGGGCCTGGGGCGGCAAGGGTCCGAACACCGGAGCCGCGGCCGCGGCCAAAGAGCGTTTGGCGCGCCGGCTGGCCGCCACTTCCCGTGGCGCGGACGCATCGCCATTGGCCCACCAGTCGGTCCATTCGCCCTGCATTTCCGGAATGTGGTCTGCGATGGCTTTCTCGATGTCGGTCACCGCCTGGGTTGCGGTGGCCAGGCGCAACGAGGGTTGGAGTTGCAGCCGGTTCCACGCGCCGATAAAAGGAGCCAGCGACGGGACCGGCCCGCCATTGTCATAAGCCAGAGGATTGGTGAAGGTGAGAATCAGGCGTTGGTGACCATAGCCTTCGGACTGGATGGCTGCGAGGCGCTTCACGAAATCGCCGTGGGCGGCGCGCACCGATGGCTCATCGGTGAGCATCCGATCTCCCTGGCGTGCGGCCTTCAGGTACGCCATGACGCTGCCGTAGTGCTCACCCAGCCAGACGAAGAGGCGGCGGCCGTCCGGCATCTTCCACCAAAAGGCAGAGGGCCGCCGGAACGGAGGCCCGCCGCTATCCGGATTCAGACCCATCAGGAAACGGTGGATGCCATGATCCAGCAGGGCCATGGCGCCGGCTCGGGGAAAGCCGTTGACGTCGTTCTGCATGGCCGCCCGGATATTCATGGAGCGCCACACGGCGCCGGGTATCCACGACATCATCTGACGCCACTGGCGGGCATTCAGAAAAGGCGTCTGGTTGAAGGGCAGCCCCATGACATCCATGCGGCCGGCCTGAACCAAGGCGGTCAACTGGAGGCGGCGCGCGGGTGACGAGGCTCGCCACCAGTCGTCCAGCCCCAACAGCGATTCCACGGTCCAGCGAAAGCCCGGGTCGCTGTGGCAGGTATCGACGGCCACATCGAGGTAGCGCTTCTGCAAGCCGCGCACCACGGCGGGCAACTCCGTGTACCCCACGTCCGTATGCGTGTGGTGGACGATATCCACGTGGAGGATTGACAATCCGGTTTGTCCGGCGGCCGCTCGTACCAAGCCGGCGCCGGCGGGCGAGGCGACCAGAAACTGCCTGCGAGTGAGCATGGTCGAATCCTTACAGGCCGCAGTGTAGCGGGATGCGGCGCGCGGCGCTACCCTTCCTGCTGCGTCTTCACCGTGCCGCGAATCCCGCCGCCGTATCGTTACGGCAGCAAATACCCCGTCAACATCTCCTTCAATTCCTTCAACACGGCTTGCCGGGCCTCCGCCGACTCCTGCCGGTAGGCGAACGCAATCACCCGGTCACCCGCTTCCGCCGCGATCCGGATTCGCAACTGCAATCGCTTCCCCGGCTTCCACCCGCACTTGTTGACCAGCAGATCGCCCAGAAGCCCACCCGGCCCAGTCTGGGGATCCGACTGGCTTTCCCGTGTCCATTCGCTTATGTGCTTGCCCAGCGCCAACTCGCGGAAGTGCGGCCGGCTTTCCAGAAAACTCACATACGCGTCGAGAACGCGTCCCAGCGACTTTCGCGGTGAGAAGATCAACTGCCGGGCAGTGAACGCAGGCTCGATCTCGGCCCGAAAGGCATCCAATTCCCGCACCGCAATCGCGTCGAAGATCTCCTGCCTGTCCGAGTAGAAGCGGTACAGCGCGCCCACCGAAATCCCCGCCTCGCCGGCAATCCGGCTGGTGGTGATCTGCTCGAATGGAACGCGCCCGAGCAGCGCCGAGGCCGCGTCGAGAATCTCCTCCACGGTTTGGTTGCTGCGCGCCTGTAGCGGCGCTCTCCGGCTGGCTGGAACGGTCATCGCGTGGGTCAAACGCGAATGCGATTCGCATTCGCGTCCTCTCATTTTGTATTATAGAGGATATGCCCGTTCCCGCGTCGCAGATGTGGACCGTCGCCAGTTATGTCCTCAAGCAGAAGCTGAAGGGCCGCAAGCGCTACCCGCTGGTGCTCATGCTGGAGCCGCTCTATCGCTGCAACCTGGCGTGCGCCGGCTGCGGGAAGATCCAGTATCCCGGTCATATTCTGAAGCGTGAGCTGACGCCCGAAGAGTGCTTCCGCGCCGTGGAAGAGTGCGGCGTGCCCACCGTCGCCATCCCTGGCGGAGAACCGCTGATGCACCCGCGCATCGACGAGATCGTCCGTGGTCTGGTGGCCCGCAAAAAGTACATCTACCTGTGCACGAACGCGCTGCTGCTCCAGGAGAAGCTGCACCTTTTCCAGCCCAGCAAGTACCTCACCTTTTCGGTCCACATGGATGGCGAGAAGGAGCATCACGATTTGTCCGTGTGCAAGGAAGGCGGCTACGAGATCGCGCTCGCCGCCATTGGCGAGGCGGTCAAGCTGGGCTTCCGCGTCACCACCAACACGACCGTATTCGAAGGCGTCGACAGCAGATCCGTCCGCGCCTTTTTCACGGAGATGATGGATGCCGGGGTGGAAGGCATGATGATCTCGCCGGGCTACTCCTACGACAAGGCGCCCGACCAGCAGCACTTCACGGGACGCGCGGGCAACCAGTCGATGTTCCGCAAAATCCTCTCCAACCGCGACCCGCGCTGGCAATTCAACATGTCCCCGCTCTTTCTCGAGTTCCTCATGGGGAAACGCCACCTCGATTGCACGCCTTGGGGTATGCCCGCCTACGGCATCTTCGGTTGGCAAAAGCCCTGCTACCTGCTGCAGGACGGCTATGCGGACACGTTTCGGGAACTGCTGGATTCCACGGATTGGCCAAAGTACGGCTATGAGTCCGGCAATCCCAAGTGCGCCAACTGCATGCTGCACTCCGGCTACGAGGCATCCGCGGTGGATTACACGTTCTCGTTTAAGGGTGTCTTCGCCACGGTTCGCGCCATGCTGTTCTCGCAGTATCGCGATCCGGAGGCGAGTGGCCAACTGGCAGCGGAGAAACCGCCGGCATCGCTCGTGCAGATCGATGCGATCGCGGGCCGTCCCACCCTGAAAGGCACTGATGTCGCGGCTCCGGACCAGTTGGCCGCGGGGATCGAGCAGGCGTTCGACTACCGCGGCGACGTTACCGTTACGCTCAATACCGGCGAACGCCTGGAGGGCTACATCTTCGATCGCGAGAAGAAAGCCGGCCTGGCAGCTTCGACGATGCGCATCCTGACCAAGCCCGCCGGACAGAAGATCACGGTCAAGTACGCCGATGTCGCCCAGCTTTCCTTCACGGGCCGCGACATGGCGGACGGACGAAGCTGGGAGGCCTGGGTCAAGAAGTACGCCGAGCGCAAAGCGGCGGGCGAGAAGAACATCGAGCTGGTGCCTGAGACGATCGATTAGCGCCGGGGCAAACCGGGGACAGGGGCGAAAAACCACCGCGGGGAGTGGGCTCCGAACCCGGGGACAGACAGGGGCGAAAAACCACCGCGGGGA
>Ga0209014_10001744_pt1 | contig 12866 bp, 11 predicted proteins | sample BarGraNGADG00212_FD_184491 | JGI IMG/M metagenome (GOLD analysis project Ga0209014, IMG submission 184491) | Arctic peat soil microbial communities from Barrow, Alaska - Barrow Graham LP Ref core NGADG0002-212 (SPAdes) (version 2) | ecosystem: Environmental > Terrestrial > Soil > Wetlands >...
GGTATTGCGAGAATTATCGAGGAGGCGGATATCCAGACTGGCGGATGCCGACGCAGGATGAGCTGGCGGGGTTGTATGATAAGGCTGAAGGTTATAAGTCTGCCTGTGGAGATGAGGCTCATTTAACAGAATTGATTCGTATTACTTGTTATTGGACGTGGGCTTCCGAAATACGCGATTCCGGGGCTGCCTGCTTCCGTTTCGGTGGCGGTGGCTACCGTTGCTGGGGTCCCCCGTCCGGCTCCAGCTTCTCCCGGGTACTCCCCGTGCGTTCTGACAAAACGGCATCCGGATCACCGGTAGCAGAGTCGGCAGTGGCCCCCGTTTTACCTAAAAAGACAACTCCGGCCGAAGTAGAAGTGAAAAAGACTGTAAAGAAAGCAGCAAAGAAAGCCAAGAAGCAGTAAACCGAAGTCACCGTGCGAAATCTGGGGATCTTATACTATGTGCACGGTTTGTCATGTCAGTTCCCTGTGAACGGCTGGGGCATTACGTAAGCGATATTTGTAATGATGTCTCCCTGATTCGGATTCGCCGTCCCGGAACCCTCCGGGATTACGAGCGCCCTTGGAACGACAACGGAAGCTCCAGGTTGTTTTCTTCAAGGAATGCCTTGTTCGACAGGATCTCCGCCGACGGACCGTCCGCAACCACCGCGCCGCCTCCGATCACGATGCAGCGCTCACAGACATCGAGGATCAGGTCGAGGTCGTGGGAGGCGATGATCTTGGAATGCTTGAAGGTCTTGAGCAACGAGATCAGAGATCGCCTCGACCGGGGGTCCAGGTTCGCGGCGGGCTCGTCCATCGCGAGGATATCGGGTTCCATGGCCATCACCGAAGCGATGGCGACGGCGCTCTTCTGTCCGCTGGACAGATGGTGCGGCGGCTTGTCCTGAAGATCGAGGCTGTTGACCATGCCGAGCGCTTTGCGGACCCGCTCCCGAACAGACGCCTCATCCATTCCAAGGTTGAGCGGGCCGAAGGCGACATCGTCAAAAACTGTCGGCATGAAGAGCTGGTCATCGGGGTTCTGAAAAACGATCCCGACCTTCTTCCGGAACTCCCGCTTTGTTTTCCCCGTGAGGGTAAGATCGCCGATGGTCACCGTTCCCGACGTCGGCATTAAATAGCCGTTCATGTGTTGGAGAAGCGTGGATTTGCCCGCTCCGTTGGCGCCGACGACGCCGACGGATTCACCATGGGTGATTCGGAAATTGACCCCCTTGAGCGCTTCCGTCCCATCCGGGTAGCGGAAGAAAACGTTTTTGAACTCGACAATATGATGGCTCATCGAAACAGCTCCTGCGCAACCCGACCGATCCCTTCGGTAATCGGGAGAAAACGGAAAACGGCGAGAAAGGCGATCGTGATTGCCATGAATGCCAGATCGCGGAATGCAATGCGGGACCGCTTGAGACTCGGGATATCTCCGTGAAACCCCCGGGAGAGCATGGCGTAGTATATCCTTTCCGCACGATCCATGGTTCTGAGAAAAAGAATCCCGATCAGACGCACGAACACCTTCATGCCTGTGCCGCGCGACCCGAATGACCGCATCTCCCGTGCACGGACGATCCGCATCGCCTCTTCCATAAGGACAAAAAGATAGCGGTACAGAAAAAGGAGTTGCGAAACAAAAAGGGCCGGAAAGCCAAGGCGCCGGAGTGCATGGCAGACACCCGGAAATGACGTCGTCGCGATGAGCAGGAGCGCCGCGCTGATCGTGAGCGCAAACTTCAGCAGAATCGAAAGAAAAGAGAGCCATCCCGCGGAAAGGGAGACGCCGAAGATGACGGCCGCGGTTCTCGTATCCAGTATCGGGTTAAAGATGCCGATGAAAACCGCGAAGGGTGAAACGACGATCATCTTCCTGATAATGAACCGGACGGGGATTTCGCCGACAGTCAGCAGCAGCACCGGAAACAAAAAGAACGGGGCCAGCGCAACGATCTCATACTTGGGAAAGGAGATGACGGTGAACAAAAACAACATTGTAGCGATCACCTTGGCCCGTGGGTCAAGATGATGGACGAAGGTGTCCTTGTAGGAGAGCCGATCCAACCGGCCGATATCGAAATAGAGCGTGTCAAAGGTCATGGTTTCATCCAGGCGAATCCAAATCGCATCCTATCGTCAACCATCAACCCCGGCAGGCAGGCGAGCGCACCTGCCTGCCAGAACGATATCGTCCCTTGTTTACGCATCTCTGCCCCGGAAAGATCTGATTCCCACGCCGATGAGCACGATCATTCCGAGAACGATAACAGCGCCGACGATGCCGGACACAGAGGTTCCGACCTCGATCCCCGGCCGGGCCGGGGCGGCTTCCGCTTTTTTCGGGTCATTTCCCTCCGGCTTGAAACTGTAATCGGGAAGGAACGCCGTCTTTTTCTGAATACCCTTCAACACCGCGGCAATCCCATGTTCCTGTTCCGGCAGTTTACCCTTGCCGGTGACCTTCTCAATGGACCATTCAAGGCCGTCCGGATGGGTCGAGGCAAACCAGGAGAGCGCCCCACCGGTGATGACCGCCAATACCACGAACGTGATCATGACCTTCCTGAGCGAAATCTCCGCGCCAAGGGACCGAGAGGCTGCAATGCTCTCGAGGAGCTCTGGTCTGGCGCTCTGCACATAATTGATCACCCCTGCCGTAACAAAACCCTCGACGACGCCGATGGCCAGGTGGATCGGTTGCATCAGAAGGACGAAGGCGCCGAAGGGCAATTCGCTTTTCCCGGACAGAAGCGTCTCCATCACGACGGAAAAAGCGCCGAGCTGCAGGGCCGCAATGGCGCTCACGAGTGATACCGCGACGATGCGTCTGGAATTTTGACTGTCTCCGATCAGGGGTTTGTAGATGAGAGGATAGACCAGGAAGCAGGGATAGAAGCCCAGGTTCCAGATATTGCAGCCGAGGGCAAGCAGCCCGCCGTCGGCAAAGAAGAGCGCCTGGACCGTCAGGACCGAGGCCATGACGAGAAAAGCCGCTTGGGGACCGAGGATGATGGCCAGGATCATCCCGCCACCCAGGTGTCCGCTTGATCCGGTCCCGGGGATCGTAATATTGATCATCTGCGCCGCAAAAATGAAGGCGCCGAGGACGCCCATCAAGGGGATCATTCGGTCATCGATCCGTTCCTTCAGTTTCTTCGAGGCATATCCGCCGACGGCAACCGTTCCGGCCCACAATGTCGTCCCCACGGCGGGGGAAAGTAAAGCATCTGCCATGTGCATGGTCGTTTCACTTCCTTTTTCTTCCAATCCCCTTGAAAAACTTAAAAGTCATCGACGGTTTTCCCGACGGAAAACAACCTGTTTATCCGGCAGGGATCCGTTCAGGAACAGGCTTTATGCCATGAATACGAAATCCGTAACACGACAAAACAAAAAAAGAAATAAAAAAACGCCCGACACGGAGAGGTTCCTCCTGCGTAAGGCGTTCAAAACACGGGTTTCTCAGGGAACGGCTTCGGACAAGGGAAGGCGCCGCGGTTGGCAATCACTCAATAAAAGGGCGCGTCTTCTCATCGACAATCCTGAACTCATAGCCGCGCTCGGAGATCTCGATCGCGTTCAGAACCTTGACCCCCAGGGACTCCAGACCCTTCAGCAAAGCCTCTTTGGAAGCGCCGGTCACCTTGACCGTGATGATGCGATTACCGGCATCCTTGCCGCTGAAGGTCGCCAGACTGAGAATATTGCCGTTATCCTTGACAATCTCGTTGGCAACTCCGGCCAAGACCCCTTTCTTTTCGGTTACATCCAGTGTCAGGCGGAGGCCTTTCTCACGCCCCCCCAGAATCTCCACGAAGGTCTTGAAGATATCGGTCTCGGTGATGATACCGACCAGTTTGTTCTCTTTCAGGACGGGCAAACTGCCGATTTTGTGATCGACCATGATGCGGGCCGCCTCTTCCAGCGGACAGTCACATCCGACGGTAATCAACCGCTTGGTCATCAGGCTCTTCATCTTCATTTTGGACAGCAGATAGTGCACCTCGAAGACGCTGAGGCTGGTGGCCGGCGAAGGAGAGGCGGAGAACAAATCCTTGTCTGCAACAATGCCGACCAGGCGCCCCTTCTTGTTGACGATGGGCAGACGGCGGATTTTTTTCTCCTTCATCAAGTGCAGCGCGTCCTCAAAAGAGGAGTCCTCCGTAACCGTAACGGGGTTGGGGGTCATACGATCTTTGACCTGCATCGGTTTTCCTCCTGACAAGAATTAGGGTGTTAAAAGAAGCGGCCGGCCGCATGCCGGACAAAGAAGAGGGACCATTTCAAATGCGGTGCGCCTATACCATGAACGCCCCTGCTTGTCAATGACTATCGATAAATTGGACCTCGGCAGGACGCTGGACCTCCTGTCGCAGAATAATGTATTCTTTCACCGACGCCGCATTTCCTTCTCAACAAAAAAAATTAAAATATCCTTGACAGACAGGAGCCTTCTGAATATAGTCCCGCCGAATATAGTCCCGCCAGACCAAAAAAGTCTTTTTGTGTGCCGCGTCGTGCAGAACATGGGAAACCGGAAGATTTCCGGTTTGCATGAGTTTTTTCTGTTTGTTTTCGTGTGTCTCAGGAGGCATGAGTGGGAGAGAGTCGCATCAAGGAGGAAATTGTCCTGAAGGGCGAACAGATCACCTTGAGCTTTGGTGGGATAACGGCCCTTTTGCATGTGAGTTTCGATGTTCAAAGGGGGGAAATATTTTCCATTATCGGCCCGAACGGCGCGGGCAAGAGCAGTCTGTACAATGTAATCAACGGATTTTACCGACCCCAGAAGGGGAAGGTGATTTTCAAAGATAAAGAGATCACGCACCTCAGACCCTATCAGATCGCCCGAATGGGCATTGCGCGGAGCTTTCAGAACATAGAACTTTTCAAGCACATGACCGTTCTGGAAAATCTGATGCTGGGACGTCATATCCATATTCGATACGGACTATTAAAATCCATGTTGTATTTCGGCCCCTGTTCGAAGGAAGAGGTTCGGCATCGGAAGCGGGTGGAAGATGTCATTGATTTTCTCGAGATCGAGCATATCCGGAAAAAGCACGTTGGAACACTGCCATACGGACTCCAGAAGCGTGTTGAAATGGCGCGGGCGTTGTGCCTTGAACCGGAAATCCTGCTATTGGATGAACCGATGGCGGGCATGAACCTTGAAGAGACGGAGGACATGGCCCGGTTTATCATCGACGTCAACAATGAATGGGGTATGACGGTTCTTCTGATCGAGCATGACATGGGTGTTGTCATGGACCTCTCCGACAGAATCATGGTCCTGGACTTCGGCGAAAAGATCGCCGAAGGCACACCCGAAGAGGTTCAGCAGAACGCTGTTGTTGCCAAGGCCTATCTGGGCGAGGCGGACGGCGCATTTCTCGGAAGATAGCGGGGGAAGCATGTCGGCAGATACATTTCCAAAACTGTTGATCGAAAAGGCGAACCGATACGGATCAAAAAAGATTGCGTTGCGCGAGAAAGACCTGGGGATATGGCAGTCGTTCACGTGGCAGGATTACCTTGAGAAGGTGAAATATTTTTCACTGGGTATGATCAGCCTCGGCTTTGAGCCGGGCGATAAAATTTCCGTGATTGGCGACAACAAACCCGAATGGATTATCGCCGAGCTTGCAGCACAGTGCGCCGGTGGATTGGGTACCGGAATATATCAGGATTCCATCCTCAAGGAAGTGACCTACATCATCAACCATTCCGAGACAAAATTCGTTATCGCCGAGGATCAGGAGCAGGTCGACAAGATTCTCGATATGCAGGAAGAATTGCCCAATGTGAAAAAGGTGATCTACTACGACCCGAAAGGGATGAGCAAATACGATTCGGATTTGCTTGCCTATTTCCCGGATGTCATGGAAATGGGAAGGGAATACGAAAAGAGCTATCCCGGACAGTTCGAAAAGAACGTGGAAAATACCAAATCGGAGGATGTAGCTTGGATCTGCACCACGTCAGGAACCACCGGGTTCCCGAAACTTGCGATGTTGACCCATAAAAACCTCATTTCCATGGCAACCAATCTTGGCAAATTTGATCCCAAATATGATTCGGATGAGTTTGTCTCTTTTCTCCCCCTCCCCTGGGTCGGCGAACAGATGATGGCCGTGGCCAGCGGACTATTGTTCGGATTAACGGTCAACTTTCCGGAGAGCATTGAGTCGGCTCAGGCGGATTTGCGGGAAATCGGGCCGCACATCATGTTTTCTCCGCCGCGGGTCTGGGAAAACATGTGTTCCAGCGTGCAGGTCAAGGTGATGGACGCCTCGTTTCTGAAAAGATTTGTATTTAACACGTGTGTTCCCATCGGCCGGAAATGGTCGGAATACAAATTTGAAAAGAAAACCCCGCCGTTCTATTTCAAGATTCTGTACTACCTTGCCTATCTTGCGGTATTCAAGGCGTTGAAGGACCGGTTGGGATTCAGCAATATCCGTTCGGCCACCACCGGAGGAGCGGCTCTGGGTCCGGACACGTTCAAGTTTTTCCACGCCCTCGGCATATCGCTGAAGCAGATTTACGGACAGACCGAAATCAGCGGTATTTCCTGTGTACACAAAAATAACGATATCAATCCGGATACCATGGGAGAACCTATTCCCGAGACCGAAGTGAGGATATCCGAAAGCGGGGAAATCCTTTCTAAAAGCCCCGCGGTGTTTCTGGGGTACTATAAACAGCCGGAGGAGACCGCAAAAACGGTGATTGACGGATGGCTCCATTCCGGTGATGCCGGCTACCTCACACCCGATGGGCATATTGTGGTGATTGACCGGATCAAGGATGTCATGAGTCTGATTGACGGGGTAAAGTTTTCACCCCAGTTCATCGAGAACAAACTGAAATTCAGCCCGTATATCAAAGAAGCGGTAACCATAGGCCATAACAGGGATTTCATCATCGGGATGATCTGCATCGATTTCGGCATCGTGGGCAACTGGGCGGAAAAAAACAGGACCAATTATACCACCTATACGGACCTTTCTTCGAAGACGGAGATTTTAGATTTAATTCAGAAAGAGGTCGAGAAGGTGAATAAGGGATTGCCCGAGAACGCCAAGGTGAAACGTTTTGTGCTGCTGTACAAGGAACTGGATCCCGATGACGATGAATTGACCCGCACCAGAAAGGTCCGCAGGCATTTTGTTGAGGAGAAGTACAAGGAGATCATCGAAGGCATGTATGAGGGGAAGGATTCGATCAGGATCGAGGCGATCATCAAATTCCAGGATGGAAAAACCTCCACGATCAGAACCGTCATGGCCGTGAGAAACGTATAAAGGAGAGCATGCGATGGAATCGGTTATGCAATCGTTGATCAGCGGCATCGTGGTCGGAAGTATTTATGCCCTTATTGCATTGGGATTTGTGCTGATCTATAAATCCACGGCCGTAATCAATTTTGCCCAGGGTGAACTTCTGATGTTCGGGGCTTATCTGTGCCTCACCCTGGTCGTGGCATTGAAGATTCCGTTCTGGATCGCCTTCGTTGCAACGCTCCTCGCGGCGGCGCTGTTGGGTTTCCTGCTGGAAAGGCTTTTTTTAAGACCCATGATCGGCGAACCGGCCATTTCCATCATCATGCTCACGATCGGCCTGGCGAGTTTGCTCCAGGGCATGATTCACGTGACATGGGGCTCGGAAACCATGGTCTATCCCGCTATTTTCCCCACGGAACCCTTGAGATTCGGCGCAATTGTCGTTTCCCAGGTCTATCTGTACAGTGTATTCTTTGCGGTGCTTTGTCTCGTTTTGTTTAACCTTTTTTTCCGCTATTCCAGTTCCGGCATCGCGATGAGGGCGGTGGCCAATGATCAGCAGGCCGCGCAATCCATGGGGATCAGCATCAAAAAGATCTTTGCCATTGCCTGGGCGATTGCCGCCGTGGTTGCCGCCGTCGGGGGCATCCTGATCGGGAATATCAATGGCGTCAATACCAGTTTGAGCGGTTTCGGGCTCAAGGTCTTTCCGGCGGTCATCCTGGGCGGTCTGGACAGCATCCCCGGCGCCATCCTGGGCGGTTTTATCATCGGGCTGCTCGAGGCGCTCAGCGGGATCTACCTCGATCCCATCTTCGAAGGGGGATCCAAGGAAGTCGTACCTTTTGTGGTTCTGGTCGTCGTTCTGATGTTCAAGCCCTATGGTCTGTTCGGCACCGAAGAGATCGAAAAGATTTAGCGGAGAAATACAATGGCCATTAAATGCGGCGTATTTAAAACAACCTACGAGGGCGACGAGGCCATCTGGCAGACCAAAGTATCCAAGTTCTGGATTGCGTTGCTTGTCGTAGCCCTGATCGCCTTCCCGTTTATATTCCAGGGCTCCCGGTATCTGCTCTACGTCGCCAACAGCGTGCTCATTGCCGTTATCGCCGCAATCGGGCTGAACATACTGACAGGGTTTACCGGACAGATCTCCCTCGGACATGGCGCTTTCATGGGCGTCGGGGCATACGCCTCCGGATATTTCATGACCCATCTGGGCATGCCTTTTATTGCATGCGTGGTTGCGGCGGGATGCGTGACGGCGATGGTGGGCATGATTTTCGGCATACCCTCATTGAGGCTCAAGGGATTGTATCTTGCCATCGCTACGCTCGCGGCACAGGTTATCCTGGAATTTGTCTTTGTTCGCTGGAGAGATGTAACCGGCGGCAGCCAGGGCATGATGGTGCCTCCTGCGAACATCGGCGGATTCGCTTTCAACGGTGATTTCAAATTTTATTTTCTGGCGCTGGCTTTTACGGTCCTGGCCGTCATGATCGCCAAAAATATCGTCCGCACAAAACCGGGTCGGGCGTTTATGGCGATTCGGGACCGGTATATCTCGGCGGAGATTATCGGCGTCCCGCTCTTCCAGTATAAACTGATATCGTTCGGCATCAGCTCGTTTTACGCCGGCGTTGCGGGGAGTTTATGGGCCCACTATATCGGAATCATAACCCCTGAACATTTTAATGTGATGGTTTCCATCCAGTATCTTTCGATCATCATCATCGGGGGGCTCGGAAGCATCTACGGCACCATCATGGGCGCCGTGTTCATGACGCTGCTTCCGGAAGTGCTCAGATTCATCAGCGGTCTTTTTTCCAACCAATATCCGATACTCGTAAACATTTTCGGCGCGATCCGGGAGAGCGTTTTCGGGCTGGTCATCATCCTCTTTCTGATATTCGAACCGGATGGACTGGCAGCACGATGGAAAACCATCAAGAACTACTGGAAGCTGTGGCCATTTTCTTACTAAAAGGTGCAAGAGGTTATTTTCATTATCCTCCTGCAATGATCTCGGGAAAAGGGGGGTGGCGTGGGGTCGTCATTCGTTGAAGTGGGGACACCTTGCGGCAAGGTGTCCCCGTTAACAGGTAGATAGACAAAATAAGGAGGGGAGCATGAAAAGATTATTGTTGGTTGTATTGTCGGTGTTTTTACTCAGCGGCGTTGGCTTTGCCCAGCAGACGATCAAGATCGGCGGTATTTTTGACATCACCGGCGGCACGGGCGATGTCGGGACGCCCTATGCGGATGCGGCGCGGGACTACATCAAATATGTCAACAAATATGGAGGAGTGAACGGCAAACAGATCGAACTGATCGACACGGATTACGCCTACAAGATCCCCCAGGCGGTCGCCGCCTACAAGGACCAGGTTTCCAAAGGTGTTATTGCTATTCTCGGCTGGGGCACCGGTGATACGGAAGCGATGGCGCCCATGATTGCCACGGACAAGATCCCGTACATCTCCGCTTCCTATTCGGAACACCTTGTTTTTGACAAAACTCCGTATAATTTCATCGGCGCCACCACCTATTCCGATCAGGCGAGACTCGCCCTGCAGTGGATCAAGGACAACTGGAAGGATAAGAGCCGGGCGCCCCGGGTGGCCCTGATTTACAATGACACGGGGTTCGGCCGCTCACCCATTCAGGATGCGGAAGATTTTGCAAAGAAAATCGGCGTGGAGATTGTGGACAAGGAAATCGTCGGATTGACAGCCCTGGACGCGACGACGCAGCTTCTCAATATGCAGAAGAAAAATCCCGACTTCGCGATCAACCAGCACACCCTCATGGCAACGGCCACGATCCTGAAGGACGCCAAGAAACTCGGCCTGAAGAACAAGTTCATCGGCCTCAACTGGGCCTTCTCCGAAAAGCTGATTGAAATGGCCGGGGACGCGTCCGAAGGATTCATGGCGCCGATACCTTTCGCCTTCTGGACGGAGACGAAGGTCAAAGGGGTCCAGTTCATGCAGAAGGTACGGAAAGAGATAAGCGGCAAGTCGGATCCGCAGCCCGTAAACTACACCCAGGGGTTCATCGGCGCCTATCTGCTTGTCGAGGCGCTCAAGAAGGCGGGCAACGACCTGACCGGCGAGAACATCAAGAAAGTATTGGAGACAAACAAATTCGACATGATGGGATTGTCTGCGGATATCGCCTACAAGCCCGGATTGAGGAAACCGAACCTTTCGGCGAAGATGTATATTATCAAAAAAGGCAAGATCGAAGCGTTGACAGGCTTCTTGAAGTATTAGGCTGTCTTGATGGAGCAGGCCTCCGGCCTGCTCCATTTTTTGACATATTGGTGAGAGTCCTATGTTGAAGATCAACAACGTGGAAGTGATTTACGATGACGTCATCCTTGTGCTCAAAGGGATGTCCATGGAGGCCAAGGAGGGGGAGATCACCGTTCTCTTAGGCGCGAACGGCGCCGGGAAGACCACAACCCTGAAGGCGATATCCGGGCTGCTGAAGTCTGAAGAAGGCGAGGTTACGGACGGCTCCATAGAATTCATGGGGCAGAAGATCAACAACAGGGATGCCGAAGATATCGTAAAAATGGGCATTTTCCAGGTTATGGAAGGACGAAGGATATTCAAGGACTTGACGGTGACGGAAAACCTCATGGCCGGCGCCTATACCCGCAAGGATAAGCAGAATATCAAAAAGGACATCGAAAGCGTTTTTGATTATTTCCCGAAGCTGCAGTCCAGGCGCACGCAGGTTGCAGGGTACATGAGCGGCGGAGAACAACAGATGCTCGCGATCGGAAGGGCCTTGATGGCGCGCCCGAGACTGATGCTGTTGGATGAGCCCTCTCTCGGCCTTGCCCCCCTTCTGGTGAAGGAAATTTTCGAAATCATCCGAAAGATATGCAGCGAAGAAAAAACCACGATCCTGCTGGTTGAGCAGAACGCCAATCTGGCGCTTTCCATAGGCCACTATGGCTATGTGATGGAGATGGGGAAGGTGGTGCTGGACGGCGAGTGCTCCAAATTAAGGGAAAACGAGGACGTCAAGGAGTTCTATCTCGGACTTTCCGATGTCGGGAAGAAGAAGAGTTTCAAAGACGCTAAGCATTACAAAAGAAGAAAGCGATGGCTTTCATAAGGCTTTCGATCAAGGAGCCGGCATATGACTCAGAGTACTCGGAAAGACAGAAACACCGGTTTTTATGATGAAAAAGCCGAATGCATGGGCCGGACGGAACGTCTCTGCTTCAAGCAGGGGGAGGCAATCAGGGCTTTCAAATACGCCTGTGAAAAAGCGCCCGGATACAGAAGGTTTATGGATGAACGGGGCGTCGATCCAAAAACCGTTCGCGACATCCATGATTTTTCAAAACTTCCCGTCCTGAAAAAAAACAGCATGCCGGAGCGTCACCAGAGCAACCCGCCGTTTGGAGGGTTTCTGGCCGTGCCGGTTGAAAAGCTCAAACGAATCTATGTTTCCCCCGGTCCCATCTATGATCCCGAAGGAAGAAAAGAGGATTATTGGGGGCTGCGGAAATGCGTTTACAACGCAGGGTTCCGGCCGGGTGACCTTGTCATGAACACCTTTTCCTACCACCTGACCCCTGCGGGTATCTTCCTGGATGAGGCCTGCAACGGCATCGGCTGCGTCACGGTGCCCACCGGTGTCGGAAATACCGAGATCCAGGCGAAGACGATGGCGGGATTGAAAATAAACGGTTATATCGGCGTTCCATCCTTTCTGCTGTCGCTGATCCAAAAAATGGAAGAACTCGGCCATGACACCGCGAAAGACCTTGCGATGGAGATCGCCCTGGTTGCGGGAGAGATCTTGTCCCCTTCCCTGCGAAAAGGGCTGAACGACTATGGCATCATCGTTCGTCAGGCATACATCACAGCCGACCTGGGTGGCGTTGCTTATGAATGCCCGCAGGAAAACGGCATGCACATTTCCGATGATCTTTACATTGAGATTTGCGACCCCGTGACCGGAGAACCGCTTCCCGCAGGCAGCATCGGCGAAGTTGTGGTCACCGATTTCAGCAACGAATGCTATCCGCTTGTCCGCTACGGCACCGGGGACCTTTCCGTACGGGATGAGGGCGAATGCCGCTGCGGCAGAACCTCTTATAAGCTGAAGGGCATCATGGGCAGGGCGGATGAGGTGACGAAGATCAAAGGTATGTTTGTCCATCCCCGCCAGATCGATGAAGCCGCCGCGAAATTTCCGGATGAAGTCGAAAAGATCAGGGTTGTGGTCACCCGGTCAGGCGTAACGGATATGATGACGGTGGAAATCCTGCTCAAACAGGGGGTTGCAGGAACAGACCTCCTGAAGACTGCCATTGACCAAAAGATAAGGGAATCGACAAAGCTGAGGGGAAACGCGATCTTTGTCGCCGAAATCCCCGACGGCAGCAAAAAAATAGAAGACAAGCGAAAATGGGATTAGGGCAATAGGGTTAGCTCCATTCTAAAAAAGTCATGAAAAAACGAGTAACAATATTTTTCAAATAACGTAAGGAATAAACATTTTGGTTTTCAGCGTGTAATGCCTGTATCTTTCACCGAAATACTCTATGTTT
>Ga0209014_10001745_pt1 | contig 12853 bp, 8 predicted proteins | sample BarGraNGADG00212_FD_184491 | JGI IMG/M metagenome (GOLD analysis project Ga0209014, IMG submission 184491) | Arctic peat soil microbial communities from Barrow, Alaska - Barrow Graham LP Ref core NGADG0002-212 (SPAdes) (version 2) | ecosystem: Environmental > Terrestrial > Soil > Wetlands > Peat...
GCCAACGCGCCGATTGCAAGCCAAACCACGACCACCACTGCGAGAATCTTCATGCGTCGCAGAGTACGCCGAGGGAGCAAAAGCGCACCCCGCAGCCTGACCCGCCGACCGCGGCACCGACCCGGCGGGTCCGTGCACCTGGCGCACGTCAGCGTTTGGACGCAGCAAGCGTTGTCGCGGGAGCCTGGGTTTGGGGATCGGCAGTCCACGCGGCGGCGAGCAGCACGATCCGCGCGATGAGGTTGATCCAGACCAGCAGGGTGACCAGGACAGCGAACGAGGCCAGCAGTGCGTTCCTCCCGGCGCTGCCGGCCACGACGCTGGTGCCGAGCACCCGCACGGCGCCGATGCCGACGGCCGCAATCACCGCCCCGCGCCGTAGGTCGCGTCCGGGCGGGTGCGCGTCGGCCAGGACGACGACGATCAGTGCGAACGTCGCGGCATCGACGACGAACGCGACCGCGATCCCCAACACCCGCACCACCAAGCCCGAGCCATCACTCAGACCCACGAGTCCGAGCAGCCAGCCGGCGGCCGTCGTCACGGCGATGCTCAGCACCGTCGAGAGGAATACCGCAAGGGCCACCCCGGCGAACCCGGCCAGCTCGCGGAGCTTGCCGGTCACGGCGTTCCCGCCGGCCCCGCGCTCGTCGAACATCGCGCGCACCGCCGTGCGCAGCGCAGCCATGCAGGCCGTTGCGCTGAGCAGGAGCACCACGATCGCGATCGCCCCAGCAACGTTGAGGGTGGCGCTGAGGACGAGGTCGGCGGGCTTGAGCAGACCCTTCCCGTCGCCGGTGTCGATCAATCCGGGAACGGAGGTCGAGACGGTGGCGAGCACGTCGTGGCGCAGCAGCGCGTTGTCGCCGAGCACCGCCATGAACACCGTGTAGCCGATCGTGAGACCGGCAAAGACCGAGAACAGGGCGCTGTATGCGATCCCGCCCGTCAACACCCCGCCACCGGCCGCCCCGAAGCGGGCGTTGGCGCGCGCCGCTCGCGTCTGCTGCCACCACGCCGACAGTGCTGTGATCCGCGCCTTCCCGGTTGCCAGCACGCGTGGTCGGTCCATGCGGTGACCCTACGATCCGGCGCACTCCCGAGGCGAGCCGAGCGGCCTGGTCCTCGCGGCGACTGGACGGCCGAGCCGGCGCACGCGCCGTCGCGATCGCGACCCCTGAGCAGTACCGTTGAAGTCCGCACCCGCGCCACACGTCGGAGGCAGCAGCCATGACGTCGGACACCACGCACTCCGCGCCCGAAGGCCCGCCGATCACGCCGCCTGCGAATCCGGACGGATCGGCTCCCGCGCCGACGAAGCCCGAAGCAGCGGTTCCCCCGCCGAAGGCCCGCGAGACCACCCGCGCGGCCGGTGCCTGGTTCGCCACGACTGCTGCGCTCGTGCTCCTGGTGCTGCTCATCATCCTGATCCTGCAGAACCAGGACGCCGTGACGGTGCACTACCTCGGCTTCAGCGGATCCATCCCGCTCGGTACGGCGCTGCTCGTCGCGGCAGTCGCCGGCGCCGCCGTGGTCGCCATCGTGGGCGTCGTCCGACTCACGCAGCTGCGCGTGAAAGGCCGCCGGGCCCGGCGGCTGGAAGCGAAACGCGCCAAGAAGCTCTGATCTCCCTGGCCTGACACGCCCGGGCCGAGACGCCGCCGACGAGCCACAATGGGGTCGACGACACCGTCCGACGCCGAGGACATCGACACCCGTCCGACGGCGCTGCAGGAGCCTGACTCGCGTTCGAGACCCGACGATCTCGGCCGTGTTCGGTGAGACTCGGCCGGTGAGATCCGAGATCCCGTCGGGCGTTCGGTGTCACACATCCGGCTGCGCCGCGACAGATCGTCTACCGCGACAGTCGGTGGTCCCGGCGTAGGATCCCCGCGTGATGCGGAGACGGGACTGATGCCAAAGGCGCTGCCCACCGTCTACGACGTCGCTGCGCGCGCCGGGGTCTCGATCGCGACCGTGTCGCGAGTGTTCCGGCGACCGGACGAGGTGACCGAGGCGACCAAGACTGTCGTCCAGGCCGCCGTCCGCGATCTCGGATACGTGCCGAGCGGGAGCGCACGGGGGCTCGCCGCGCGGCGCACGGGGTCCATCGGACTGTGCTTCCCGGACTTCGACGGGATCGATCAGCTCGACCCGCTGACGTTCACGGCGGGACCTGTGTCGGTCGCACTTGACCCGGCCGGCGACTTCGAGCCGACCGGCGACCTGTACACCAGCGAGGTCATGCGCGGCATCGAGATCGAGGCATGGCGGCATGGCATGGCCGTGACGATCGCTGTCGCGCGCGGTCCGCGCCGGTCCGAGATCTTCGACAACCTCGCCGGTCGCGTCGACGGAATGGTGACCCTCTCGCGCACCGTGCCGGACGAGCTGCTCGCGCACATCGCGCGCCGGATCCCGGTCGTGATGATCGCAGGTCCGCGCGCAGATGACGCGTATGACCACATCAGCACCGACAGCGCGGGCGGCATGCGCGCGATGACCGAGCACCTGATCACCTCGCACGGCATCACGGACCTGGCCTTCATCGGTGGGCCGGCGGACTCACCCGACGCCAAGAACCGCTTCGACGGGCACCGCGAGGCGCTGCGCTCCGCCGGTCTGCGCGTGGCGCGCGCGCCGAGGATGCGGGGCGACTTCACCCGGTCGCAGGGCCGTGCAATCGGCCGCGAGCTGCTCGCCGAGGGTCGCCTGTCACGTGCGCTGGTGTGCGCGAACGACCAGACGGCACTCGGGGTCCTCGATGCGCTGACCCGGGCGGGGGTGCGGGTTCCCGAGGACGCGGTCGTCACGGGCTTCGACGGCATCGACGCGACGCAGCTCTCCAGCCCGCGCGTGACGACGGTCCGTCAGCCTATGCTCGAACTGGGCCGTGCGGCGGTGGACACTCTGCTGCGTCGCCTGAGCGATCCGCAGCTGGCTCCCGACTCCCAGACGTTGCCGGTGGAGGTCCTGCTGCGCGAGAGCTGCGGTTGCCTTCCTGTCGCCTCGCACGACGACTTCAGCTAGTTCCCGAGGTTCCCCACCACCTGGGTCTGCCAGGTCCATGCGGACGGCCCCGGGTTGCGCATGTGGATGTATGCGCATACATTGCGAGAACGCGCAGAGCACTGCAGCTCGGGCGCCGGAGCAGCGCCTCGCGTCGCTCTCGTGACGATGACGACACGAAGGAGAAGGACGCCATGACGAATGGCTCCCGGCGGGTGCCACGGCGCCTCGCTACCGCGCTCGGGGTAGGGCTTGCGGCTGCCCTGGTGGTCAGCGGATGCTCGGCCACCGTCCACACGACGGGCACCGCCTCGAGCGGGACCGGATCGCTGCTGTTCGCCGCCGACAACGGCTCGCCCACGTTCGCGCGCAACTTCAACCCGTATTCAGGGAGCAAGCGCAACACCGCGACGATCATCTACGAACCCCTGTTCGTGGTGAACACGCTCGACGGCAAGGCGGCGCCGTTCCTCGGCACCGCGTACACCCAGCCCGACGCGAAGACGATCGTCATCGACATCCGCCAGGGCGTGAAGTGGTCCGACGGTCAGGCCTTCAGCGCCGACGACGTCGTGTTCACCTACGAGCTGCTCAAGAAGTTCCCCGCCCTCGACACGACGGGTGTCTGGCAGCACCTCGCGAGCATCGAGGCCAGCGGCTCGAAGGTCACGATGCACCTCACGGCCGAGGACGTACCGGCCGCGAACATCGTGCTCGCCGTCCCGATCGTCTCGCAGCACCTGTGGAAGGACATCGCCGACCCGGTGACCGCGACCGACGAGAAGCCCGTCGGGACGGGCCCCTACACGCTCGGCGACTTCGGCCCGAACCAGTACAAGCTCGAGAAGAACCCGACCTACTGGCAGGCCGACAAGGTCGCCGCGACCGAGCTCGTCCTGCCGGCGGCCAACACACAGCTCGACATCGTGAACAACGGCTACGACTGGGCGTACGCGTTCATGTCGGACGTCGAGAACACCTGGGTCAAGGCCGGCAAGGGCAACACGTACTGGTTCCCGCCGGGCGGCACGATCAGCCTCCTGCCCAACCTCACCAAGGCGCCGTACAACGACGTGAACTTCCGCAAGGGCCTGTCCGCAGCGCTCGACCGGAAGGCGATCGCCGACGTCGCCGAGGAGGGCTACGTGCAGGCCGCCGGCCAGTCTGGCCTGCTCCTGCCCAACCAGCAGGACTGGCTCAGTTCCGCTCTGCCGGACAGCGGCGCGGTCAAGCAGGACGCCGCGGCCGCGCTCGCCTTCTTCTCGAAGGCCGGGTACACGAAGACGGGCGACAAGCTCGTCGACGCGAGCGGCAAGCAGCTCACGATCGCGATCACGACGGCGAACGGCTGGACGGACTGGCTGCGCGGAGTCCAGGAGGTCCAGAAGGAGCTCCTGGCCATCGGTATCGCGGTGACGATCAACCAGCCGCAGCCCGCGGCCTACCAGCAGGCGATCCAGAACGGCGACTTCGACGTCGCCCTGGGCTCGTTCGGTGGCACCGGCTCGGTCTACCAGGACTTCAACAACCTGCTGAGCAGCGAGTTCCTGAAGCCCGTGGGCACCAGCACGGTCGCGAACTACCAGCGGTTCTCCGACCCGAAGGTCGACGCCCTGCTCGCTCAGCTCAAGGCGACCATCGACACCACCAAGCAGAAGGACATCGTCAATCAGCTCCAGCAGGCGATGTACGACCAGGTTCCCGTGATCGGCATGTTCTACGGCGGACTGTGGGGTCTGTTCTCGGACAAGAGCTTCACGAACTGGCCGAGCAAGGACAACCCCTACGCCACACCCCAGACCTGGGGCTCCAACCCGCTGCTCGTCCTGACGAACATCAAGCGCGTCGGCAGCTGATCCACCCACGCGACCCGGTCGCGGGCGGGGCGACGCCTCAGTCGTCCTGCTCGCGACCCCGGTCGCACGCCGGCCCGCCCGGCGCCCCTGTCCCCCGCACCCCGAACCTCCCGACGAAGGCGAGCACACCGTGCGGTACATCCTGCGCAAGCTCGGCTTGCTGATCCTCACGGCATGGGCCGCGATCACGCTGAACTTCCTGCTCCCCCGGCTCATGCCGGGCTCTCCGGCCGATGCGGCCCTCGCGAAGCTCGCCCAAGCCGGACCCGTGAGCCCCGCGACCCGGGCCGCGATCGAGGCCCAGCTCGGCGTGCCGACGGGCGGCATCGGATCCCAGTACGTGCAGTACCTGGGCAACGTGGTCCACCTCGACTTCGGGGTCTCCTACACGTTCTTCCCGCAGAGCGTCTCGTCGCTCGTGACCTCGGCGCTGCCCTGGACGCTCGTCATGGTCGGGCTCGTCACGATCCTCGCGTTCGTCATCGGGACGCTTGTCGGGGTGCTGGCGGCCTGGAAGCGCGGCACGTGGCTCGACACGCTGCCCACGCTCAGCGGAACCTTCACCTCGGCCTTCCCGTACTTCTGGACCGCGCTGCTCCTCGTCTTCTTCCTCGGGTACGTGCTGCGGTGGTTCCCGACGTCGGGCGCGTACGGTGCGTCGGCGTCACCGAACCTCAGTGGGGCGTTCCTCCTCGACGCGCTGTACCACGCGATCCTGCCCGCGTTGACGATCCTCATCACGTCGCTCGGTGGCTGGATCCTCGGCATGCGCAACACGATGATCAACACGCTCGGCGAGGACTACGTGACGTTCGCCGAGGCCAACGGCCTGCGCAACCGCACCGTCGCCCTGCGGTACGCCGCGCGCAACGCGATCCTGCCGAGCCTCACCGGCTTCGGCCTCGCGCTCGGCGGCGTCGTTGGCGGGTCGCTGCTCGTCGAACGGGTCTTCAACTACCCCGGCGTCGGCTACCTCCTCTACAACGCCGTGACCAACCAGGACTACCCCCTCATGCAGGCCCTGTTCCTGATGATCACCATCAGCGTCCTGGTGGCGAACTTCATCGTCGACATCCTGTACGGCTTCTTGGACCCGAGGACACGCCGATGACCACGCAAGCGATGCTCCCCGAGCCGACCGGTTCGACACCCAGCACCGATCCCGCGACCGTCGTCCCGCACCTGCGAGGACCGGCATCCCCATGGCGCGTCCTCACCCGGGCCGTCGCGACCATCTGGAGCAACAAGAAGGCGCGACTCGGGCTCGTCGTCCTGGGCGTCTTCGTCCTGGTGGCCGTCTTCGCGCCGCTCATCGCACCGTACGGCGCGTCCGTGAACGGCTTCGGGCGCAACCAGCCGGGCAGCTCGGCGCACTGGTTCGGGACGACGGCCGCCGGCGAGGACGTGGTGTCCCAGGTGGTCTTCGGCGCGCGGGTCTCCGTGCTCGTCGGGTTCATCGCCGGGACGCTGTCGACGCTTGTCGCCGTGCTCGTCGGGCTCTCGTGGGGCTACGTGCGCGGACCGGTCGCCGACGTCATCAACTTCATCGTCAACCTCTTCCTGGTCATCCCAGGGCTGCCGCTGATGATCGTCGTCGCGGCGTACCTGCGGAACGGCGGCCTGCCGATCATCATCTTCGTCGTCGTGCTCACCGGCTGGGCCTGGGGCGCGCGCGTCCTACGCTCGCAGACGCAGTCGCTGCGCGGACGGGACTTCGTGACCGCCGCGCAGTTCGCCGGCGAGGGCTCCTGGCGAATCGTCTTCCGCGAGATCCTGCCGAACATGACCTCGCTCATCGCGGGGAGCTTCTTCGGTGCGGCGACCGCCGCGATCCTCGCCGAAGCTGGCCTGTCGTTCCTCGGCGTCGGGGACACGACGACCGTGAGCTGGGGCTCGATGCTCTTCTGGGCACAGAACTCCAACGCGATCCTGACAGGTCAGTGGGTCCTGCTGTTCGCGCCCGGGCTGTGCATCGCACTGCTCGCGACGTCGCTCACCCTCATCAACTTCGGGGTCGACGGACTGTCGAACCCCCGGCTGCGGGAAGGAGCGGGTCGATGAGCCTGCTGGAGGTCACCGACCTGTCGGTCGTGTACGAACCGCACGGTGCGGAGCCGACGTACGCCGTCAGGAACGCCTCGTTCGCGCTCGAGCGCGGCGAGTTCGTCGGCCTCGTCGGCGAGTCAGGATCCGGCAAGTCGACCCTCGGCTTCGCGATCACTCGGCTGTCCAAGGCCCCCGCCCGGATCTCGGGCGGGTGCATCCTTTTCGACGGTCGGGACATCGCCGGCATCGAGGCCGAGGAGCTCCGACGCCAGCGCCAAGGAGGGTTCGCGATGGTGCTGCAGTCGGGCATGAACGCGCTCAACCCGGTGCGGAGCATCCGCAACCATTTCGGCGACATCTTCGCGGCACACGGCCACGTGCCACGAGACAAGAGGCGCGCCCGGGCCCGCGAGCTGGTCGAGAAGGTCGAGCTACCTGCGTCGGTGCTCGACCGCTACCCCGGGGAGCTGTCCGGCGGGATGCGTCAGCGCGTCTCGATCGCGCTCGCGCTGTCGCTCGAACCGCAGCTCATGGTGTTCGACGAGCCGACGACGGCGCTCGACGTGCTCGTCCAGCACGCCGTGATGAACACGATCCGCGACCTTCAGCGCGCTGAGAACTTCACGGCTCTGCTTGTGAGCCACGACCTGGGCGTCGTGCTCGAGTCGACGTCGCGCGTGATGGTCATGCACGACGGCGAGATCGTCGAGGACGCCCCGGCCGCACAGATCCTGCACGCGCCGCAGCACGAGTACACGCGAATGCTGCTCAGCCACTACGCCGACCCGCGTGCCGAGGTCGTCGAGCTGCCCGGTCTCGCGGTTCGCGGTGCGACGATCGAGACCTCGGGCGGGTCCGTCGCGGTGCCCTCCGGCGGTCGAGCCGGCCGACTCGCTCACTCGGCGATCGTCGTCGACGACGTGACCAAGCTGTACCCGCCGCCGCGGCGCGGAGAGGACCCCGTGACCGCGGTTGACCACGTGTCGTTCACGCTCGAGCCCGGGCAGGCCATGGCTCTCGTGGGTGCGAGCGGCTCGGGCAAGAGCACGATCGCCAAACTCGTCACTGGCGTCGAGCGGCCCACGTCGGGCAGCGTGCGGTTCGGCGACGACCGCGTCGAGACCCTGAAGCGCAGGGGGCTCCGGGACCTGCGCCGCGAGATGCAGATGGTCTTCCAGGACCCGTACTCCGCACTCAACCCGCTGCACACCGTCGAGTACACGCTCACGCGACCCGTGGTCAACTACTCCGCCCTGCGCGGGGTCGACGCGCGGCGCCGGGTGCTCGAGCTGCTCACGACGGTCGGCCTGACACCCGTCGAGCAGTTCGCCGCGAAGCTCCCGCACCAGCTCTCGGGCGGCCAGCGGCAGCGTGTCGTCATCGCCCGCGCGCTCGCGTGCGACCCGCAGGTCCTCATCGCCGACGAGCCGGTCTCGATGCTCGACGTGTCGTTGCGGGCCGGTGTGCTCGCGCTGCTCGACGATCTCCGTGTGCAGTTCGGGGTCTCGATGTTGTACATCACGCACGACCTACTCTCCGCGCGCCTCGTGACCGACCACATCATGGTGCTCAACCGCGGTCGGGTCGTGGAGTCGGGTGTCACGGCACAGGTCCTGCGCTTCCCGAAGGACGCGTACACGGTCGAGCTGCTCGACGCGATCCCCCAGCCGGCCCGGGCCGGAGGTGCCGCGTGATGCTGCACTTCCCCGGGGGATTCCGCTGGGGGTCCACGACGGCCGCCCACCAGATCGAGGGCAACAACGTCAACACTGACTGGTGGGCGCGCGAGCACGCGTCGGGCACCACGATCGAGGAGCCCAGCGGCGACGCGTGCGACAGCTACCACCGGTATCGCGAGGACATGCAGGTCCTTGCCGACGCCGGCCTCGGCATGTACCGGTTCTCGCTCGAGTGGGCGCGGATCGAGCCCGAGAAGGGCTTCGTGTCGCGCGCCGAGCTCGACCACTACCGGCGCATGGTGGACACGGCGCGCGAGCTCGGGATCGAGCCGATGGTCACCCTCCACCACTTCACGATCCCGCGCTGGTTCGAGTCCGACGGCGGGTGGCTCGCGCCCGACGCGGTGGACCGCTTCGCACGATTCACGGAGGCCGCCCTTCCCGTCCTCGACGGCGTCGAATGGGTGTGCACGATCAACGAGCCGAACATGGTCGCGATGTTCGCTGGCACCGACCCAGCTGCTGTCGACTCCGGCGCCGGCGCGCACACGACCATGCAGGCCTTCGGCCAGCCCGCACCGAACCCGCGCGTCGCCGATACGCTGCTCGCCGCGCACCGGGCCGCACGGGACGTGCTCGGTGCCGCAGGGCCGTTCCGCTCGGGCTGGACCGTCGCGACGCAGGACTTCCAGCCCGAGCCGGGCTGCGAGGAGATCGCCCGCGCCTACGCCTACCCGCGCGACGCGTGGTACCTCGAGGCTGCGCGCGGTGACGACTGGGTCGGGGTCCAGGCGTACACGCGCACCAAGGTCGGCGCCGACGGCCCACTGCCCGTCCCCGACGACGCGGAGACGACCCTCACGGGGTGGGAGGTCTACCCGGGGGCGCTCGAGGACGGAGTCCGCCTCGCGCACGCGATGGCGCCCGGCGTCCCCGTCTTCGTCACCGAGAACGGCATCGCGACGGCCGACGACGCCCGCCGGATCGAGTACGTGCGTGGCGCGCTCACCGGCCTGCACGCGGCGATCGCCGACGGTATCCGGGTCGAGGGCTACCTCTACTGGAGCCTGCTCGACAACTACGAGTGGGGCTCGTACGCGCCGACCTTCGGGCTCGTCGCGGTCGACCGAGAGACGTTCGTGCGCGCCGTCAAGCCCAGCGCCAGTTGGCTCGGCGAGGTCGCACGCGCCAACGCGGTCGAGAGCTCCCCGTGAGCACTGCCTCGGACCAGCTCGCGGGTGTGCTGCACGGTGCGAGCACGCACATCGAGCTCTCCGAGGCGGGTGACGTCCGGGCGATCCGCCACGGTGGCACCATGCTCGTGAGCCAGTACCTCCCGACACCGCACGACGCGATGGTGGGCGGCGTGTTCCTGCGCCGCCACACGACGGCGGGCACGCTCCAGGCGGAAACGATCGAGACGGGCTCTGTCGAGTCCGTCGCGCTCGTGGGCGGACGTGCGCACAGCACGTTCACGGTCGACGAGCGGTGCGCTCGCTGGTCAGGTGAGGCTCTCGGTGCCCGGTACACCGTGACGCTCACGCTCGACCCGGACGGTGTGCTCTGGGTGTGGCGTGTCGACCTCTCGGCTGCCGGCAGCGATGCCGGCACGGCGGTGTACGACGTCGTCCTCGCCCAGGACCTCGCGCTCGCCCCCGAGGCGATGTCCGCGAACAACGAGCAGTACGTCAGCCAGTACATCGTGCACCACGTGATCGACGACGAGCGTACGGGAGCGGTCATCGCGAGCCGCCAGACGATGGCGACCGCTCCCGTCCTCCCCCTCGCACTGACCGCGTTGGTCGAGGGGACGCGTGCGTACCTGACCGACGGGTTCTCGTTCTACGGGCTCGGCGCGAAGCTCGACGGGCGCGCCGCCGCGCTCGACTACGCGTCGTGGCGCTCGCTCGTCTACCAGTACGAGTTCGCGATGCCGACCCTGCTCGGCCCGTCGTTCGACCTGGCGGTTCCGCGCACGGTGCACGGCGTGACCGCGTTCGTGCCCGACTACCGCGGCGAGCTCGCCGACGCGCGTGACGCCGTGCCGCACCTGCTCGACCGGGCCGTGGCACTCGCCGCGACGACGGCACCGGCGGGGGGTGGACGAAATGCGGCCAGCGTCGCCGAGCGAAACACGCCGGGCACCGAAAGCGCCCCACCAGTCCGCTCCCTGCTCGTCTCGGCCCCGCTGCTCGCGGGCCGCGACCTGACGGACGACGAGCTCGTCGGGCTCACCGCGACGGGCAGCGCCACATCGGGCACTGCGGCAACCGGCACTGCGGCAACGGGCACTGCGAGCATGCTGCGCCCCGAGACCGCGCCCGACAGAACGCTGCTGTCCTACTTCACGCCCGACGCGACCCACGTCGTCAGCCGGGCCAAGGAGCTCCTGGTCGAGCGCCCCCACGGCCACGTGCTCAAGGCCGGCTCCGACGTCACGCCGAACGTCAACGTGCTCTCCTCGACCGCATACGCGTACGGGGTCTTCGCGTCGCACGTCGTCGTCGGCAACACGTCAGCGAACCGGTTCGTGTCTGTCCAGCGGAACCACCTGAACCTGCTGCGGTCGAGCGGCGTACGCGTGCTCGCGCGCGTCGACGGTGCGTGGCGGCTGCTCGGGGTGCCATCGGCGCTCGTCATCGACCTCGGCGGCCTGCGGTGGGTCTACGCGACGGACGCGGGTCTCATCGATGTGCACACGACCGTGCGGTCCGACGCGCGGGCCCTCGAGGTGCGCGTCGACACCGAGCACCCGCTCGACCTCCTCATGACCGCAGACATCGAGCTCGGCGAGGGCGCCTGGACCGCCACGAGCGCACTCGACGGCCGAGCGCGCGCATTCACGGCAGACGCCGGGACCGACGTGGGCGAGCACTGCCCCGACCTCACCTACGTGCTCGCGAGCGCCACCGGACGCCTCGGGGACGACTCCGTCCTGTTCACCGACGGTCGGGCGCGCGGCACGTCTCTCGTCACGGTCGCATTCGACGCAGCGACCACCGCGTCGGTCGTCCTGACGGGTGACCTCGAAGGTCCGCAGGCAGCGCTCGACGGCGCGCGCGAGGGCATCGACCACCCGCTCGACGTCGAGGCGGAGCTCGCGGCACACCGCGCGTACGTCGCCGACTTCACGCGCCACCTGCACGTCGACGGCGACGGTCGGCTCGCCGAGCTCAACCTCCTGCTCCCGTGGTTCACGCAGAACGCGCTGGTGCACTTCCTCGTCCCGCACGGACTCGAGCAGTACTCCGGCGCGGCGTGGGGCACGCGTGACGTGTGCCAGGGTCCGCTCGAGGTCAACCTTGCCTTCGGGCACCTCGACACCGTGCGGGACATCGTCCTGCGCGTCTTCGCGCACCAGCTTGACGACGGCACACTCCCCCAGTGGTTCATGTTCGACACCTACAGCGAGCGCTACCAGGACGACGCGCACGGCGACGTCGTCGTCTGGCCGCTCATGGCTCTCGGCGAGTACCTGACCGCGTCGGGCGACACGGCCGTCCTGGACGTCGAGGTGCCGTTCTGGGACCACGCCCACCGGCGCCCCGGGACTCGCCCGGTCCCCGTTGCCGAGCATGTGCGCCGGTCGCTCGACCATATCCGCACCCACCGCGCGCCCGGCACCCAGCTGCTCTCGTACGGCGAGGGCGACTGGGACGACACGCTGCAGCCCGCGAAGGCGTCGATGAGCGTGGAGATGGCCTCCGCGTGGACTGTGGCGCTCCTGTACCAGGCGACCCGCACACTCGCCGGCCAGCTGCGCGGGACCGCGCACGACGACCTCTCCTCCGAGCTCGGCGCCGAGGCAGACACGATCGCTGCGGAGTTCACCGATCGTCTCGTGATCGACGACGTGCTCGCGGGCTACGTCGTGTTCGCACCGGGGGGGCCGTGGCCGGTGATTCATCCGAGCGACAACCGGACCGGGCTCTCCTACCGGCTCATCCCGATGACCAGGTCGATCATCGCGGGGCTCTTCACCCCCGCGCAGGCGCTGCGCCACGAGACGCTGGTCGAGGAGCACCTGCACTTCCCCGACGGCGTGCGTCTCACGGACCGTCCCGCACCGTTCCACGACGGCATCACCCGGTTCTTCCGCCGCGGAGAGCAGGCCGCGAACTTCGGCCGCGAGGTCGGGCTCATGTACACGCACGCGCACGTCCGCTACACCCAGGCCCTCGCGGCCCTCGGGCGCTCGCGACTCGTCGACGAGCTGCTGCGGATCAGCCCTGTCGGGCAGCTCGACCGGCTCACGACGAGCGA
>Ga0209014_10001748_pt1 | contig 12838 bp, 15 predicted proteins | sample BarGraNGADG00212_FD_184491 | JGI IMG/M metagenome (GOLD analysis project Ga0209014, IMG submission 184491) | Arctic peat soil microbial communities from Barrow, Alaska - Barrow Graham LP Ref core NGADG0002-212 (SPAdes) (version 2) | ecosystem: Environmental > Terrestrial > Soil > Wetlands >...
CGCGGACGACCGGCGGACGCTCGAAGTGCTTCTTCACGGCGCACTGCTCCGCTGCGCGGACGACCGCGTCCGCGTACTTCGCTGGGAACCCCGCCGGCAGTTCGACCGTGACCCTGACACCGCTCACCATCCGCGTCGCCGGGTCGACTTGCATCCGTTGGACGAGGCGAATGCCATCGGTCGGGATCCCGCGCTGCCGGCAGAAGCCGAGGACGTAGATGCCCGCACACGTCCCGATGGTCGATAGGAACGTGTCGAAGGGCGTCGGGGCCGAACTCTGGCCACCGCCCGCCGCCGGCTGATCTGTCGGAACGACGAAGTCTCCGAAATGGGCGTCGACTCGCGCCCCTCCCGGAAAGTCGATGATCATCTCCATGGTGCGAAACCTCTTCTTGCCGGCGCGTGGTGGCGAACCCAGGACGGCATCGGCATGCTCCTGCGCGAGCCCGCCCTATTTCGCGCCTTCGACTCGATGACGAGAACCCGCGGCTAATGGATACATCGACCCGAATGTATCCATCTCGCCCACTGCCTCGTCCTGAGAGTAGGAACGGGCACCAGCCCGGCGGACACCACGAGGACATCGTCATGAAGCTCACGACCAATGAATCGCCCATTGACCGGATAATCAGGATCGTGCTGGGGCTCGGCCTGGCCGGCCTCGCGCTCAGCGGTGCCATGGCCGCCCCACTGCTCTATGTCGTCTGGCTCGTCGCTGCGGTGCTGGTCGTCACGGGCATCGTCGGCTTCTGCGCTCTGTACGCGCTGCTTGGTGTAAGCACCAGGCGAGTTGCTCGCTGACCAGGACAATCCCGCCTGGCATGACGGCGCGCGAGGGCCAAGCCAAACCGGCGAGCGAGGGCGTTCACAGCGCCGACGCGTTCGCCGCCGCGCTCGTCGCCGAGTTGCCGCGCCTTGTGCGACTTGCGACCCGGCTCGTGCGCGACGCCGACCAGGCGGAGGACTGCGCGCAGGAGACGATCATCGGGGCGTGGCGCCGACGCGACCAACTTCGTGATCAGGCGGCTCTCTCAGCCTGGCTCCGGCGCAGTCTGGTCAACCGCGTCATCGATCGGTCCCGTGTGCATCGGGATGAGCTCGACATCGACACCGTCGAGGCCAACTGGCGTGATGATTCCTACTCTGTCGCACCCGATCGGGTCCTCGAGCGTGCCGAGCTCAACGACGAGCTCGAGGACGCGCTCGCCCGCCTGCCGGTCATCTACCGCCTGCCCGTCGTCCTCCACGACGTCGTCGGCTGGACGGCCGGCGAGATCGCCCGGGCCATGGACGCCGGGCTACCCGCCACGAAACAACGCTTGCGCAGGGGCCGGATGATGCTGGTCAGCGCTCTCGCGGAGGGCAATGAACGCCGGCTGGCGAGCCTCGCCCAGCCGCTGCGCTGCTGGCGTGCACGACGACACGTCTCCGCGTATCTCGACAACGAACTCGACGCCGGCATCCGGTCGGCGGTAGAGGCCCACCTCGAGACGTGTCCGACGTGCCCGCCCCTGTATGCCGGGCTGGTGGGCGTGAAGGCCAGCCTGGGTGGGCTGCGCGACCCCGATTCGGTCGTCGATGACGCGATCGCCGGGCGCATACGCCAGCATCTGGACGATCAGCCGTAACGTTCGCGCTCCTGAGCGACCAGCCGGCGCGGCGGCGGCGAAGGAACGGATGATCTTGCCCGCGATGACAGACAGATGTCACGACGGGCCGCGACACTTCGCGGACAGTGCTTAACGATCTGAACGATGCTCAACGCGAGGCTGTCTGCGCGGCTAGCGGGCCGCTCGTGATCCTGGCCGGCGCGGGGACGGGCAAGACGCGTGTCATCAGCCGGCGCGCGGCGCATGCAATCGAGACTGGGGTCGTTCCGGCGAACAACATCCTGCTCGTGACCTTCACCGACAAGGCGGCCAACGAGATGGTCGCGCGGATGTCTGCGCTTGGCCACCCGAGTGTCATGGCACGGACTTTTCACTCACACGCCGTCCGCCAGCTGCGCCACTTCTGGCCCAGCCGCCACGGTGGCGCCGACCCACCGCAGGTGCTCGATTCGAAGCTGCCGCTCATCGGCCCGCTGGCACGCCATCTGCCCGGCCACTACAAGTTCACGCCGGCCAAGGACATCGCCGACGCGATCGAGTGGGCCAAGGTCCGCCGCATTCCACCCAACGAGTGGGAGAACCAGGCGCCGCCGGATCGGGCGCCCATCCCGCCGGACCTCTTCGCCCGCATTTATGCCGGCTACGAGCGTGCGAAGGACCGCGCCCACCGGGTCGACTTCGAGGACATGCTCGCGCTGACCGTCGAGCTGCTCGAGTCGGACGACGAGGCGCGCCACCTCGTCCAGTCGCAGAAGACTTGGATCAGCGTCGACGAGTACCAGGACACCAACCCACTCCAGGAACGCCTGCTCGAGCTGTGGCTTGGCGACTCGCGCGACCTCGCCGTCGTGGGCGATCCCGACCAGACGATCTACACCTTCACCGGCGCCACGCCGGTTGTGTCGATGCGTATCCTGTCTGAGCGCTCTGGTGCCCTGGAAGCGCGAGGCGGACCGAGTGGTCCGTCGCCGGCACGGCACGGTGCCTGCCGGTGCAAATGGCGTCTCGAGCTGAGCCGCCAACGCACGTGGAGAGACGCGTATGCACAGGGCACGCTTCGCCGCTGCGGCTTTGGTCGCGGCCACCCTGGCTTCGGCGATCGCCTCCGGCGCGACCGCCGCGCCGCGCATCGGCATCGACGCCTTCATGACCGGGCTCGCGTGCGTCGAGTCGAGTGGTCGCTTCACGGCCCTCAACCAACGCACTGGCGCTTACGGCAAGTACCAGGTAACGCCGCGCAACTGGGTCTCGTGGGCGGGCCGGTATCTGGGCAACCGCTGGGCACCACCCACTCCGGCGAACCAGCAATACGTCGCCGCTCAACGCATCGCCGATCTGTACGTGATCCATCCGAACTGGCGCCGAGTAGCGCACTGGTGGCTGACCGGTAACGCGACCGGCGCGCAGGAGCTCTGGTCGCTCAGCTCGCGTCGGTACGTGGACAAGGTGATCGCAATCGCGCAAGCTGCCGCGTCTCCAGCCACAGCCGCCCGCGTTCCAAGCAGCTGCTTCCCGCAGAACCTCCGCCAACCGACCATCAGGACCCAGCCGTTCCCACGCGTTTGGGTGACCGGCGGTGCGGTGAACTTACGCACGTCGGCCGGCTTCGAATACCGCACGGTCACCGTCGTGCGCCGCGGCCAGAAGTTGGCCGTGCTCTCACGCGGACGCGACCCACGCGGCGAAACATGGCTGCGTGTTGGCCTGCCCGACGGTCGGACGGGCTGGATAGCGAGCTGGCTCGCCACGCCGCTGGGTCGGTAGAAACCCGAACCGGCGCCCCAGCTCGCGTGGGCCTATGCGTCGAGAATGTCGACGATCTCGCGGGCGAGGTACACGCGGTTCCTCGGCTGCCTTGTGACCTCCTCGACGATCCCAGCGCGTACGAGCTTCTCCACGTTCATCTGTGCGGAGCGCCAGGTGACCCCGAGTGCCGACTGCGCAGCTCCGATCGTGATCGCGGGTCGCATGAAGAGCTCGTCTACGAGGCGCAAAGGCAACGAGGAGCTTCGGGCGGCCATGAGTCTCGCGCGGTAGCTCTCGCGGAGATCGAGCAACCTGCCCGACCGGGTCAGCGCATCCGTGGACTGGTCGGCGACTCCCCTGGCGAAGAATTCGATCCATGGGCTCCACGCACCCTTCGTGCTTACCTCGAAGAGCAGCCGGTAGTAGTCGTTGCGCCGACTCTCGAAGAAGGCCGAGAGATACAGCAAGGGCTGCGGGAGCACCTGCCAATGGTGCAGTAGCAGACTCACCAGCAGCCGGCCCACACGCCCGTTGCCATCCAGGAACGGATGAATTGCCTCGAACTGGTAGTGAATCAAAGCGAGGCGTACGAGCGGTGGGAGGATGCGCGGCTCGTGCAGGTAGCGCTCGAGTCGATCGAGCGATTGCCACATCTCATCTGGCGGTGGCGGGACGAAGGTTGCGTTGTTGATCAGAGCGCCCGACGGTCCGATCCAGTTCTGTGAAGTACGGAATTCACCCGGCGTTCGCTCCTGCCCCCGGACGTCAGTCATGAGGATCCGGTGCAGATCGCGAATGAGCCGAAGGCTCAGCGGTAACGACTGATCAGGTGCAATACCCGCCTCGAGCGCGCGAACGTAGTTCGCAACCTCGTGTACGTCGCCAGTGGCTGCGCGCCCTCCCGCAGCTGCCTCGAACAAGACGAGCTCCGAGAGCGTCGCCTGCGTACCTTCGATCCGGCTGGAAAGCACAGCCTCACGCCGCACAAAGGGCGTGATCAAGAGGTAGGGATTTGGAAGACTCGAGCCGACGCCCGCGAGCCGCCCCAGTGCGCGGTCGCCGTCGGACAACGCGGTCACCAAAGACGCGTCGAACTCGAGCACAGGAGGGAGTGAGGGCGGCACGAACGCCCAGTAACCGGTAGGCGCGCGGCGCACGTTCGGACGCTGGCTTGGCGCGAAGTCTGTCGGTTCCACTTCCTTACCTACGTACGGTCAGGCGCGATACTACTATACTTTCGGCTGCCAAAGTATCATTCCGCGATGGATCCGGATCCACTCAGCGATTGCGCAGCCAGCGCTCCAGGTCACCACGATGGATGACGCCCAGCACGAGGAGCACCTGCTCGTCGTCGAGGATGTCGTACATCACGCGATAGTCGCCCACTCTCAGCCGGTGGAATGTGTCATCGGCCCCTCGAATGGTCTTGACGGCCTTGCCGGGCACCCGATCGGGAACCGCCACCTGGGCCGCGAGGTCAAGTAGGGCCTCCCTCGTGCGCTCTCGCACCTCTGGCGGCAGATGCTCATAAGCCTTCGCCGCTGCTGGCCCGAGGCGGACCGAGTACGACGTCAGGGTAGGTCGGCGAGGTCGATGGACCGGCCTCGAGCGTGATCGGTACGGGCCTCGCGGCGCATGCGAACGTACTCATCCGCATTGGCGAGCACGGTGTCCTCGGCTTCGTCAATGGGCATCAGGACCGCCGCCGGGCGGCCGCGTTTCGTGACAACAAAGGCCGTGCCACCAGCGACCTGCTCGATCACTGCCGACGCGCTCGCCTTCAGCTCCTTGATTCCAATCTCTGCCATTGCGCCCTCCCTAAAGTGACCACCTGAGTAGTCACCACGCATTAAAGCACAACGGGACTTACGGGAGCCACGCCGGAAAGGTGGAGGAGCCCCGTCAGGCTCGCGGAGGTCGCTCCTCGACCGCAATGATGGTCGCCTCGCCCTTGGGGGCATTCGGTATTACCGCCAGCGTCGCCGGGATAAGCGCGAGTAGCTGCTCGAGGACCTTCAGTCTCGGCTGGAGCACCACAATCGCTACGTCGTATCGGGAGAGGTTCTGTTGGTGGCGCATGTTCGTGTCACCCGTGACGAGCGCGTCATAAGTGCCCGAGATGCGGCTCAGGAGGTCGCCGTTCCGGATCCCCTTCCAGCCCAGGTCCTCGACGTGTGCCGCGTCGTGACCACTTTGCTTGAACGCGGTGAGTAGATCGCGTGGCAGATCTTCGTCGAGGATCAGCTTCATCACGCAGTGACCAGCAGCCCCTTGACCTCCTCGAACGCTTGCAACGCCTTCTTGCGACTGACGCTTGGGTACTGTTCCAGGAAGCTCTCCAAAGGTTGGCCGTCTGCGAGGTAATCGAGCATTACGGCCACGGGAACGCGTGTTCCGCTGAATACGGGCGTCCCACCCTGGATCTCTGGATCTCGCGTTATCGCGTGCTTCTCGGCCATCGGTTCCTTCCTCATCGAGGTACCAGTATGAAGGCACGCTTCCGCAGTCCAATCACCGTGTGACAAGCAGCTGTCACGCCTGACCCTGAAACTTCTCGAACAGTGAAGCAGAGAGAGACAGGACCGCCCGACCGGATGCTCGACGACCTGAACGAAGCGCAGCGCGCGGCTGCGGAGGCTACTAGCGGGCCGCTGGTGATCCTCGCCGGTGCGGGGACGGGCAAGACGCGGGTGATCAGCCGGCGCGCGGCGTTCGCGATCGAGACGGGCGTCGTCGCGTCCAGCAAGATCCTGCTCGTGACGTTCACTGACAAGGCGGCCAACGAGATGGTCGAGCGAATGGCCGCCCTCGGCCATGCCAACGTCATGGCCCGGACCTTCCACGCGCATGCCGTCCGTCAGCTGCGCCATTTCTGGCCAAGCCGCCACGGTGGTGCCGAGCCGCCCCAGGTGCTCGACTCGAAACTGCCGCTGATCGGCCCGCTCGCGCGGAGCCTGCCCGGCCACTACAAGTTCACGCCGGCCAAGGACATCGCCGACGCGATCGAGTGGGCCAAGGTCCGCCGCATCCCGCCCGACAAATGGGAGCAGGACCCGGAGACACAAGACAGGGCACCGATCCCGGCTGACCTCTTCGCCCGCCTGTACGCCGCCTACGAGCGCGCCAAGGACCGCGCCCACCGGGTCGACTTCGAGGACATGCTCGCGCTGACGGTCGAGCTGCTCGAATCGGACGACGAATCCCGGCACCTCGTCCAAACCCAGAAGACCTGGATCAGCGTCGACGAGTACCAGGACACGAACCCGCTCCAGGAGCGCCTGCTCGAGCTGTGGCTGGGCGACTCGCGCGACCTCGCGGTCGTGGGCGACCCCGACCAGACGATCTACACGTTCACCGGCGCCACGCCTGACTACCTGCTCCGCTTTGCCGACAAGCACCCCGGCGCCCAGACCATCGCCCTGACCCAGAACTACCGATCAACGCCGCAGGTCCTCGCGCTAGCCAACCGACTCACCGCGGGCGGCCCACGCGGCGCGCTGACCACCGACCGACCACCTGGCCCCGAACCCACGATTGACCGCTTCGCCGGACCGGAGATTGAGCTCGCGGCGATCGTCGCGGGCGTCCGCCGGCTGATCGGTGCCGGCACCAAGGTGTCGGAGATCGCTGTCCTCGTCCGCATCAACGCGCAGCTGCCGCCGATCGAGGACGAGCTGACTCGGGCAGGGATCCACTTCACTGTGCGTGGCCAGCGCTTCTACCAGCGCATCGAGGTGCGCGACGCGCGCCAGCTTCTGCGTCGCACGGAGATTGCCGCGACGGGTGCCGCGCTCGTCAAAGCTGTCCGCGACCTGTTCGTCAAGCGGCTGGGCTACGAGCCGGATGCCGAGACGGTCGGGGAGGAGGCCCGCGAACGCGCCGCGTCGCTCGACCTGTTGTTGACCATTGCCGCGGACCTGGTCGAGGCGAACGCCGACGCCAGCGTGGCGGACCTGACGGCAGAGCTGGATCGGAGGGACGCACAGGAATCGGAGGCGCAGGGCGTCGGCGTCAACCTGCTCACCTACCATCGGGCGAAGGGGCTCGAGTGGGACGCGGTCTTCCTGCCGCAGATCGAGGAGGGCACGTTGCCCATCCGCCAGGCCAAGACGGACGATCAGGTGGCCGAGGAGCGCAGGCTGCTGTACGTGGGCATCACCCGCGCGCGAACTCACCTCGCGCTGTCGTGGTCGCGCAAGCCGTCGCGCTTCCTGGCCGAGATCCGCCCACACACCGTGCGCATCATCCCGTCAGTCGGTGGCCCAACACCGCGCGCGGATCTACCAAACGCAGGGTTGGTCGAGGCTCTTCAACTTTGGCGTAGGGAACGCGCCCGGCAGGATGCCGTGCCCGCGTATGTCATCGCCCACGACTCGACGCTACACGAAATCGCCGACGTCAGACCAACGACGATCGCCGCTCTTCGTCGCGTCAAAGGCATGGGTCCAGTCAAAGTCGACCAGTACGGCCCCGAGATCCTCGCGGTGGTCGCGAATTCGATCGACTAGCGTCCGTTTACCAGATGACGCGCACGTCACCGCGGCGCGAGGCGATGCTGTGCAACCGCTCGTCCTTGCTGATCAGCGGCACTCGAAGCTCACGCGCCGTGGCGTAGATGAGCCGATCAGCGGGATCGGCGGGGAACTCGTCAACGCTCCACGATCCCGCGTGAGAAGCGGCACGTGGCGTGAGCTCTGCCAGTGCGAGGCCTTCGCCGACCAGGTCCGTGACCCACGAGACCAGGTCGCGGTCGAGGCGGATTCGGCCCAGGCGCAGAAGCGTTGACATCTCCCAGACGGAGATTGGACTCAACAGGACAGGATCTGCGCGCTCAAGCATGCGCAGCGCCACCGATGACAGCCGCGCCGGATCGCCACGCCACCAAAGGATCACGTGGGTGTCGGCGAGCACTTTCACGAGGCTGCCGTGTCTGCTTCCCAGTCCTCCCCGGTGCCGTAGTACGCCTCGTCTTCGCGCACCAATAGCTCGATCGAGCCTCTTGTGTCGCGATGGTCGGCGCCCACATCAATGGGGACGACTCGAGCGACCGGCCTTCCGTGCTTCGTCACGACGACTGGCGCACGGGTGCGCTCGACTCTATCCAAGATGGCGAGGCACTGGGCCTTGAAACGACTCGCGGGGATAGTGGGCTCGGACACCATGGGGACATTGTCCAGTGACCATAGTCATTGGTCAATAGAGGATGCCGTGCTTCACGCTGATCAACGCGGGTTGGCCTAATCGTGACGGTGCAAACGGCCCGTACGGCCGCTTTGGATCTGGCTCATTGTTGCGCGGTCAGTTGTAGCCAGGGGAACGCGATCAATGCCAGGACTCGATACCGGCAACACCGGGTTCATGCTGCTGTGCAGCAGCCTGGTCATGCTCATGACCCCGGGATTGGCGTTCTTCTACGGCGGCCTGGTCGGCCGCAAGAACGTCCTCGCGATCATGATGCAGAGCTTCGTCTCGATGGGTTGGACGACGGTCATCTGGTTCGCGGTCGGTTACTCGCTGTGCTTCTCGGGCGGCGCCGGCGGGGTCATTGGCAACCTCGATAAGGCGTTCCTGAACGGTGTCTCGCTGACGAGCCCAGCGCCTTTGAACCCGTCGATCCCCGAGATCGTGTTCATCGCCTACCAGATGATGTTCGCGATCATCACCCCGGCCCTGATCACCGGCGCGTTCGTGAACCGGGTCACGTTCAAGGCGTACCTGGCCTTTCTCACCGCGTGGCTCCTGTTCGTCTACTTCCCGTTCGTCCACATGGTCTGGGGCGGCGGCGTCCTCGCCCAGTGGGGCGTCCTCGACTTCGCCGGCGGAATCGTCGTCCACAACATCGCCGGCATCGCCGCGCTGGCGTCGGTCCTCTATGTCGGTCGACGCAAATTCGCCGACTCGGGGCCGCACAGCATTCCGCTCGTCGCTCTGGGCACCGGCCTGCTCTGGTTCGGCTGGTACGGCTTCAACGCCGGCAGTGAGTTCCGCGTCGACTCGGTCACCGCAGTCGCCTTCCTCAATACCGACGTCGCCGCATCGTTTGGCGCGATCGTGTGGCTCGCGATGTCGTGGTTGTTCGATAAGAAACCGAGCTTCCTCGGACTGCTGACCGGCGCGGTGGCTGGTCTGGCGACGATCACCCCAGCGGCCGGCTATGTCTCGCCGGTTGGTGCGGTGCTGATCGGGAGCCTCGCGGGAGTCGTCTGCTTTGGCGCCGTCGCGCTGAAGAACAGGCTCCACTGGGACGACGCGCTCGACGTGTGGGGCGTCCACGGCGTAGGCGGGTTTCTGGGCATCGTGATGCTCGGGATCCTGGCCACGACCGCTTTCAACCCGAACGGCGCCAATGGATTGCTCGCCGGAAACGCGGAGTTCTTCTTCAAGCAGGTAGCGGCCGTCGTCATGTCGTCGATCTGGGCGTTCGCGTTCACCTACGCGATGCTCTGGTTGATCGATCGTGTGACGCCAGTTCGGGTCACGCCCGGGGTCGAGGAGGCCGGTCTGGACTCAGGCCTGCATCACGAGGAGGCGTACATCGGCGCGCTCTGAGGTCATGCGCACCCGCATACTTCTGCTCACACTGGGTCGGCAGCCTCGGCACTGTGACTCGAGGCGCATCTCTCCCGAAGGAGGCGAAATGCCAAAGATCGTGGCCACCGCAGCCGTCAAGAATGTCGAGGCCTGGCTGAAGTTCAAGCCGCAGCTGGTCGCCCAGATGTCCGCCTACGCGTCGGACGGGACCAGCTACGTCGCCGCGGATGGCAGCAACCGCGTCGCCACCACTTGGGACGTCTCCGACATGGAGGCTTTTCAGGCGGCGCAGACCGCAGCCTCTCCCGAGATGGCGGCACAGATGGAGGAGTACGGGATGATCCCGCCGGTGACGATCTACATCGAGAAGTAGCTTCAGTTGGGGGTCAAGATCTCCGCACGCGGGTTCGTGAAGATCGGTCTGATCAGCGACCCAGCATCTCGTCGAGGATTGCGCCGAACGAGTCGACGATCAGGCTGATATGGCCGTGCTCCGGCAGCAGGTGCACGCACCCGCCGCGGCAGTGACCGGCCAGCCACTGGCCGTGCGCGAACGGCACCATCCGATCATGCGCACCCTGCCAGATGTGCACGGGCACCCCGAATGAGCCCAGGTCGAAGCCCCACGGCCGCACGAAACAGAGATCGTCGTCCATCCAGCCGTAAGCGGTCGCGCCGGCCACGTTTCGAACGCGTGGGACCTTTGGCTAGTGGCTCTCACTGACCGCGCGGCGAATGATCGTTGCGCATGCAGAACTGGACAAGAGAAGACAGCGTGGCGGCCATGGAGGCGTCGTACAGACGCGGTGGTGGCCGCGCTCGCACAGTCGTGTGGCTCATCGGGCTTCCTCTGCTCGTCGGCCTGATCGGCGTTACCGCCTACGTGATCTCTCAATCGAAGCTGGACTGGAACCTGCCCGGGAGCATGCAGAGCCTCACCGCAGGGATCCTGGGCCAGCCCTCTCCGTCGCCCAAAGCCACCGTTGTCGCGCGCGCGCCGCTGCCGCCGCCGTCGGTGCCCACCAGCCCCGCGTCTTCGACAATGCCCGCTTCGTCAGCGAGTCCGGGTGCCGACGGTCCCGCTGCCCTGTTCGCGGCCTTCATCGCCGATCCGCATGCTTCCTACCACCTCGACTCCCACGTTGCAGTCAGTGCCGGCGGAATGTCGATGACTTTCGTCATGTCCATCGACCAGTCTGGATCTGACGAGTCCGCCGATGTGAGGATCAACACTCCAACCAAGAAGATGGACCTCAAGGTCGTGATCAAGGACGGCATGGTCTATGCCAAGGAGCCTGGCAAGGGTTGGGTCGGCACGTCCGACCTATCCGCGTACCGCGCTGACGAGACCGGCTTCGCGCAGATTCCAGCGAACGAGATCCAGTACATGGGGCCGGAGTTACACGGTGGCGCGAACCTTCAGCACCTGCACATCCTGACCCTGCCGCAGGCGTCGCTCGACATGCTGGCTCAGGCCGGTTGCCAGGCGACCGACCCGTCGTGGGACATTTGGGTCCGCGCCGACGGCCGTCCAGTGTCTGCTGATTTCGCGCTCTCGTGCACGATCGACGGCTCCCAGGCCACTGCCACCGCCACCTACCAATTCACCCGGGTCGGCAAGCAGATCGACATCGTCGCGCCACAGAAGTACACCCAGAACTAGCGCGCACTCGCCTCCGCCAACGCACACAGCGCACTGGCCCTGTGGAGGTCGTCGGGCGTCCGCACAGCCGCGTCGAGCAACCGGGGTGACGCCACGACCACGGTCACAGCCCGGGCTCGCGAAGTGGCGACGTTAAGGCGGTTGAGCGACAGCAGGAAGCCCAGGCCGCGCGGCGCGTCCTCCGGCCGCGACGTCGCCATCGTGTAGATCGACACCGGGGCCTCCTGGCCCTGGAACTTGTCGACCGTGCCGACGCGCGCGGCGGGCAGACGTTCCTGGATGAGCAGCCGATGCGCGTTGAACGGCGAGACGATGACGATGCCGTCCGGGCCGATCGCCCGCCGCGCGCCCATCGCGTCCGTCCACGATCGCCCGACCAGCGCGTTCCAGATCTCACAGACTCGATCAGCCTCCTCGACTGACGCGTTCGTGTTGCCGTCGTGGTCGACCGGCACCCAGCGCAACCCGGACCCGGCGAGCCAGCCGAAGCCATCCGCCAAGCCCTCCGCCAGGACCTCTTGGCGCTCCAGCCCGGGCACCGACTCGAGCTTGTCCTCGTAGAACAACTCGCTCGTGAATTCCGTGATCCGCGGATGCATGCGATACGTCCGCTCGAGGAACAGGCCCTGCTCCAAAGGCACGGTCTCTGCGTCGCCCAGCAGATGCCCGAGCGACGACGCGCCGGCGCCATCCGGGTGAACGCCCTGGATGGGTTGCTCGAGCTGCTGCGGGTCGCCGAGCAGCACGACATTCCGCGCACAGCCGCTCATGGCCACGACGTTGGCGAGCGACATCTGGCCCGCCTCGTCGACGAACAGCGTATCGATGATCCCGGTCATCTCTTCGCGCGACCAGAGCCACGCCGTCCCGCCCACGACGTCGACCGCCCCGCTCGCGAGGCCATCGAAGACCTTGGCGTTGTCCTTGACGCACTCGACGTACGACATCTTGCAGCTGTCGTCGCCATCTACCTTCTGCAGGCCACGAACGACAACTCCCGATGCGTCGGCGGCCGCGCCGACGGCGTCGAGCAGGTTGGAGATGACCTTGTGCGAGTTGGCCGCTATACCGACTTGCTTACCGCCGCGGACCAACTCCAGGATCATCCGCGCGCCGGTGTAGGTCTTGCCCGAGCCGGGCGGTCCCTGGATTGGCAGGGTCGTGCCGTCAAGCTGCGCCGCCAGGCGCAGCGCCGCATCGGAGCCGGTTTCGTTTTCCTCAACGAGCTCAGCATTCGCGGCCTGGCCGGCCCTCGGCACCTTACGCATGAGCAGCTCGCGGCCTGCCC
>Ga0209014_10001753_pt1 | contig 12808 bp, 14 predicted proteins | sample BarGraNGADG00212_FD_184491 | JGI IMG/M metagenome (GOLD analysis project Ga0209014, IMG submission 184491) | Arctic peat soil microbial communities from Barrow, Alaska - Barrow Graham LP Ref core NGADG0002-212 (SPAdes) (version 2) | ecosystem: Environmental > Terrestrial > Soil > Wetlands >...
TCATGCGCTTCGCCGGGAAACAGCGCGGTGTTGAAATAGGCCCAGAACCAGGCGACGAAGAACATCACCTCGGAGGCGATGAACAGGATCATGCCGTAGCGGTGCGAAATCTGCACCACACGGGTATGGAAGCCCTCATACTGGGCTTCGCGCACCACGTCGCGCCACCAGCCGATGAAGGTGTAGATCGTGCCGAGTACGCCGAGCCCGAACACCAGCGGCGCGGCCGTGTACATATGATGCATCCAGCTGATGCCGCCGAACGCCATCAGAAAGGCGGAGGTGGCGCCGACCGCCGGCCAGGGGCTCGGATTCACCAGGTGGTAGTCGTGATGATTGGTGTGACCCTGGGCCATCGTCGTCTCCGTTCAAATCTCGTTTGAGCGGGCGCCGCGGGCGCCCCCCTTATCCCCGGTTAGAGTCTATTCGATTTCGTGTTCGGTGCCTCGGCCACCGGTGGTTCCGGTTCGGGCAGCCGATAGAACGTATAGGACAGCGTGATCGTGTTGAGCGCGTCCTGGTCGTGGTCCTTGGCGATCGCCGGATCGACGTAGAACACGACCGTCATCTCGCGCGTCTCGCCCGGCTTCAGGCGCTGCTCGGTGAAGCAGAAGCAATTGATCTTGTCGAAATAGGCGCCGACCTGCGGCGGCGTGACGTTGTAGGACGCCTGCGCGGAGATGGTGCGCGCGGCTTCATTGACGACCTTGTAATGGACGGTCGCCACCTCGCCGATGCGCAACTTGATCTCGTTCTGCTCCGGCTCGAATTTCCACGGCAGCCCGGGCGCGACGTTGGAATCGAAGCGGATGGCAATCGTGCGGCCGAGTACATGCTCGGGCGCTTGTTGCGAAACCTGGGTGGTGCCGGCAAAGCCGGTGGTGCGGCAGAACCAGTTGTACAGCGGCACCGCCGCATAGGCCGCGCCCACCATAGACGCCGCGAAGACGCCGCAGCAGGCGGCGATCACCATGTCGCGCCGGAGCTTCTTGCCGTTGCGGGGCATCGGTTCGTTCGTCATAGCGGGCGGACCAGTACGATCGGGCCCTTCGCCAGGGTCACCAGGTAAAACAGGATCACCAGCGCGGCCAGCGACAACGCGATGGCGATCGAGCGCGAACGCCGGGCGCGTTTCTGCGCCTCGGTGAGCACGATGCCTTCGTCCTTCGGTTGCTCGTTCATCGCGACCCCGACAATCACACCGCCAAGCGGGCGATCAGCCCACCCCATCCCCGCTCGATCAGCAGCACGGCAAACAACAGGAACAGATACAGGATCGAGAAGGCAAAAAGCTGCCGGCTGGCGCGCTCGGCCGGACGGCGTTCGCCCAACACTTGCAAGGCCAGCGCCAGCATGATCGCGCCGGTCACGATCGCGGTCAGCCCATAGAGCGCGCCGGCATAGCCGAGCGCCCAGGGCGCGATGCCGAGCGGCACCAGAATGAGTGTATGGAGCAGGATGTGGCGCCGCGTTGAGGCGTCGCCGGCAACCACCGGCAGCATCGGAATGCCGGCGCGGGCGTAATCCTCGGTGCGGGTGAGCGCCAGCGCCCAGAAATGCGGCGGCGTCCAGAAGAAGATGATCATGAACAGCAGTACCGGCTCGAATGACAGCGAGCCGGTCGCCGCCGCCCAGCCGATCATCGGCGGAAAGGCGCCGGCGGCGCCGCCGATCACGATGTTCTGCGGCGTCGAGCGTTTGAGCCAGACCGTATAGATCACCACGTAGAAGAAGATGGTGAAGGCGAGCAGCGCGGAGGCGAGCACGTTCACCAGCAGGCCGAGCACCACCACCGCGAAGCTCGCGAGGGTCAGCCCGAAAGCCAGCGCCTCGCCCGGCTGCACGCGACCCATCGGCACCGGACGGCGCTGCGTGCGCGTCATGATCGCGTCGATGTCGGCGTCGTACCACATGTTGAGCGCGCCGGCGGCGCCCGCGCCGACCGCGATGCAGAGCAGCGCCGTGAACCCGATCATCGGATGCATGGAGCCGGGCGCGACCGCCAGGCCCACCAGCGCGGTGAACACCACCAGCGACATCACCCGCGGCTTCATCAGCGCGACATAGTCGCCGACGCTCGCCAGGCTCGGCTCAGCAAGAGCGAGTCCTGCCCCGGCCGCCAAGGTCCTGCGGAAGTCTGCGCCTTCGCTGACAAGCGTCATGGGTTAGAAGGGCCTTTTTGTTTTGCGCGTGATCTTATCCGAAAACCGGTTCCCACTTTTCGGGATCACGCGCGTATTCCTATTTAATCCGCGGCAGCGTCTCGAACTGATGGAACGGCGGTGGCGAGGACAGCGTCCATTCCAGCGTCGTGGCCCCGACGCCCCACGGATTGTTGCCGGCAGGACGCTTCTTCATGAAGGCTTCCGCCATGCCGAAGAAGAACACCAGAGCGCCAAATCCCGCGATATAGGAACCGTACGACGAGACTTCGTTCCAGCCGTGGAAGGCGTCCGGATAATCGATGGTGCGGCGTGGCATCCCGGCCAGCCCAAGGAAGTGCTGCGGGAAGAAAATGATATTGACGCCGATGAAGGTGATCCAGAAGTGCAGCTTGCCGATGGTCTCGTTGTACATGTAGCCGGTCATTTTCGGGAACCAGTAGTACCAAGCCGCGAAAATCCCGAACACGGCGCCGAGCGACATGGTGTAGTGAAAGTGCGCAATGACGTAATAGGTGTCGTGCAGCACGCGATCGACGCCGGCATTGGCCAGCACCACGCCGGTCACGCCGCCGATCGTGAACAGGCAGATGAAGCCGAGCGCCCACAGCATCGGAGTGCGGAACTCGATCGAGCCGCCCCACATGGTGGCGATCCAGGAGAAGATCTTCACGCCGGTCGGCACCGCGATCACCATGGTGGCCGCGATGAAATAGGCCTGCGCGCCGGTCGAAAGGCCGACCGTGTACATGTGATGCGCCCACACCACGAAGCCGATGGCGCCGATCGAGACCATCGCATAGGCCATGCCGAGATAGCCGAACACCGGCTTCTTCGAGAACGTCGCGACGATCTGGCTAATGACCCCGAAGCCCGGCAGGATCAGGATGTAGACTTCCGGGTGGCCGAAGAACCAGAACAGATGCTGGAACAGAATGGGGTCGCCGCCGCCTTCCGGCGAGAAGAACGTGGTGCCGAAATTGCGGTCGGTCAGCAACATGGTGATGGCGCCGGCCAGGACCGGCAGCGCCAGCAGCAGCAGGAACACCGTCACCAATTGCGACCACACGAACAGCGGCATCTTGTGCATCGTCATGCCGGGCGCGCGCATGTTGAAGATCGTGGTGATGAAATTGATGGCGCCCAGGATCGACGAAGCGCCCGCAAGATGGATCGACAGGATGACGAAGTCCATCGCCGGGCCGGGATGACCGCTGGTCGACAGCGGCGCGTAGATCGTCCAGCCGGTTCCGGCACCGAGCGCGCCGGGTTCGCCTTCGACGAACATCGAGGTGAGCAGCAGCGCGAACGAGGCCGGCAGCAGCCAGAACGAAATGTTGTTCATGCGCGGGAACGCCATGTCGGGCGCCCCGATCATGATCGGTACGAACCAGTTGCCGAAGCCGCCGATCATCGCCGGCATCACCATGAAGAAAATCATGATCAGGCCGTGCGCGGTGGCGAACACGTTATATTCATGCGGGGTTGGGAAAAACTGAATTCCAGGATTCTGCAGCTCGATCCGCATGGCGATCGACAACAGGCCGCCGATAATGCCGGCGACCAGCGCGAAGGTCAGGTACATGGTGCCGATGTCTTTGTGGTTCGTCGAATAGACGAACCGGCGCCATCCGGTGGGATGGTGATCGTGGGCATCATGGGCGTCGTGCGCGCCGTGAGCAGCCGCATTGCTAGCCATCGTTATTGTCCTTCGATCTTTGTCCCTATCGCCCGCGTTAGTTGCCGCCGGCCGCGGCAATCGCATTTGGTGGAGCGGCATTGTCGGTGGCGTATTTCTTCTTCGCCTGCTCGAGCCAGGCGGTGTATTCCTGCTGGCTCACGACGTGGACGGCGATCGGCATGAACGCGTGATCGCGTCCGCAAAGCTGCGAGCACTGTCCGTAGTACATGCCTTCGCGTTCCGCCTTGAACCAGGTCTCGTTGAGGCGGCCGGGAATAGCGTCGATCTTGATGCCGAATGACGGCACCGAGAACGAGTGAATGACGTCGGCGCCGATGACCTGCACGCGCACCACCTTGTTGACCGGCACCACCATTTCGTTGTCGACCGCCAGCAGACGCGGCTGCTCGGGCTTACGGTCCTTGTCCTGCAGCATCAGCGAGTCAAATTCGAACTTCGAATCCGGATAGCTGTAGCTCCAGAACCACTGCTTGCCGGTGACCTTCACCGTCACTTCGGCCGGCGGGACCTTCAATTGATAGAACAGCAGGCGGAACGACGGCACCGCGACCGCCACCAGGATCAGCACCGGCACCACGGTCCAGATCATCTCTATGGCGGTGTTGTGCGTGGTGCGCGACGGCACCGGGTTGGCGCGCGCGTTGAATTTCACGACCACGATCGCCAGCAAGGCAAGCACGAGCAGGACAATCGCGGCGGTCAGCCAGAGCAGGAAGTCATGGAACCAGACGATGTCGTCCATGACCGGCGACGCCGACGTTTGCAGCCCGAGTTCCCATGGGGTGGGTTGGCCGAGGCCGGCCAGCGCGACACCGCCGCTGGCGATAACGGTCACGCCCGTGACCACGAAAGCGATCAACCGCTTGAGCACCAGCATTGTTCTATGCGCTCCCTCGACGAGAAATTCGGCCTAGACTAGGCCCCTTTTTTGCCGCCCACCGCAGGCATGATGTCGGCTCGGCCCCGCTGAGCACAGCGTTTTGCCACGGGCGTGGCAGCTCTTGCGGTGCGGCGGGACGGGGGGAAATCCCGGCCTCTCAAACCACAATTCCGGCCTTGCCGCAATGCGCCTTATCGCTTGGTTCCATGCGACAAACGGCTTGCCCCCAGGTGAGTTGGGACGCCGCATTTACGCCACGACCAAGCGGCTTGGATGAAGGCGCCTCAGATGTTGTCGGCCTGCGGTCCCTTGCTTGACAGGACCGGACGGGCATGAGTCAACGGGAACGAATAAAATGCTGGCGGGGCAGCGATTCGCCCGCACTCAAGCGGGCGGGGCGGCGTGCCAAGGGATTGAACGATGGGCATTTTCGGGCATGACAGGCACGCGCTTCGAGGCCGGGCAAGGCTGCAGGCTTGGCTCGCGCCGCTGGCGCTGGTCGTGGCGCTGACGAGCGTCCCCACTGAGCGGGCCGCCGCCCAGGGCGCGGTCAAGTCAGTGCACAAGGACTGGCAGATTCGCTGCGATACGCCGCCCGGCGCAAAGAGCGAACAATGCGCCCTGATCCAGAGCGTCACCGCGGAAGACCGCGCCAATGTCGGTCTCACGGTGATCGTGCTCAAGACCGCCGACCTGAAGAGCCGGCTGATGCGGGTGGTGGCGCCGCTCGGCGTGCTGCTGCCGTCCGGCCTGGGGCTCAAGATCGACCAGGCCGACGTCGGACGCGCCGGCTTCGTGCGCTGCCTGCCCAATGGCTGCATCGCCGAGGTGGTCATGGACGACGCGCTGATCGCCAAGCTGCGCACCGGCAAGACCGCGACCTTCATCATCTTCCAGACGCCGGAGGAAGGCATCGGCTTTCCGATGAGCCTCGCCGGCTTCGGCGAGGGCTACGACAAGCTGCCGTAAGCCCAGCCGCCCTCGCCTCGTCCATCATGCTCCTGGTCAAAACCTATCTCGATAAAAGCCCGATCCACGGAATCGGAGTCTTTGCCGGCGAATTGATCCGCAAGGACACCAAGATTTGGCGCTTCGTCATCGGCTTTGACCGCTATTATTCGCGCAAGCAATTCGCCAAGTTGCCAAAGCCCGCCAGGGAATACATCAAACTGCACGGCTATCAGTGGGGTCGCGAAATCCTTTTGTCCATGGATCATGATTCCTTCATGAACCATTCGGAAAACCCGAACACCTATTTCCATAACGGCTACGTCATTGCCCGCCGCAATATCCGCAAAGGCGTGGAGATCACGAACGACTACCGGGCCTTCGAAGCGGCGTTTTGTGCCGCGTTTTTGAAGAAGAAATAACCCGCTCGGCAGGGACGCGCTCCCACGCCGACGATTGCCCACGCCGTTGGGCGATGCATTACGCATTGTCGCCTTGCTTCCGTCATGGCTCTTCTGTCATGGCCGGCCTTGTGCCGGCCATCCATGTCTTTACTGTTGCGCAAGCTAGGCGGGTGATGACGCCGGGAGAGTCAACGTGAATATCGGTTTCGTCGGTCTTGGAGCGATGGGACAATTGATTGTCCCACGCTTGATGAATGCCGGGCATCGAGTGACCGGCTGGAATCGATCGCGCGACAAGGCTGAGCCGCTCATCAAAGCTGGAATGGCCTGGGCCGATACGCCATGCGCGGTTGCGAAAAAATCCGAAATCGTCTTCTCCATCGTCACCGACGCCAAGGCGGTGAAGGCGGTCGCGCTGGATAAAGACGGCATCATCGCCGGCCTCGCCAAAGGCGGCATCTATATCGACATGAGCACGATCGAGCCGGATGAAAGCCGCAGCGTGGCGGCCGAATTCGCCAAGGCCGGATCGATCATGCTGGACGGCCCGCTCTCGGGTAGCCCGGTCACCGTCGTGCAAGGCAATGCCTCGGTCATGATCGGCGGGGATGAGGCGGCCTTCGAGCGCGTGAAACCAATTTTGCTGGCGATCGGGCCGAAAGTGACGCGCATCGGCGGCAACGGGCTGGCCTGCCAGATGAAGATCGCAGTCAATCTGCTGCTGATGGTCGAGGTGATCGCTTTCGGCGAAGCCGTCGCGCTGGCCGAGAAAGGCGGCGTCGACCGCGCCGTGGCGCTCGATGCCGTGCTCAAGAGCGTCGCCGCCTCGCCAGTGCTCGGTTATCGCGGACCGTTCATCCTCGACGGCAAAATGCCGGAGGTGCCGCTCGCCGACGTCACCTTGCAGCAGAAGGACATGCTGCTGGCGCTCAATCTCGGCCGCACGCTCGGCAGTCCGGTGCCGCTCGCCGCCGCCGCCAATGAAATGATGAATGCCTGCCGCGGACTTGGGCTAGACGGCAACGATTTCGTGGTCGCCCACCAAGTCTATCGCCGACTTGGTGGGCAAGAATAAGTTTTGGCGGACAAGAATGAGTTTTGGAGGACAAGCATGAAATCATCGGCTGAGAAATTCGGACGCGCTCTGGGAAAAGCCGTGAAGGGCGCGGCCGCCGTCATGAATGAAGACAAGCCAGCGCCGGTCATGTATCGCACAAACTTACGCGACGTGCCGAAGGTCGAGGGCCTCAAGCGCGACGACGGCTGGGTCGACATGCAGGTGCAATTCCTGATCGACAAGAAATCCGCAGGCGCCGACCATGTCGTCGGCTGGACCGTGCTCAAGCCGGGCGCGCGTCACGAAAACCATCGCCATCACAATTGCGACGAGTTCTTCATCGTGCTCAAGGGCCACGGCATGATCTACACCGACACCGGCGACAAGCCATCGAGCGAAGGCGACGTGGTTTATTCGCCGCGCGGCTGCTGGCATGGCTTCAACAACACCTCGGATGAAGACGTGGTGCTGGTGTGGGGCTGGATGGGCGCCGGCTCGATCGAGGACTCCGGCTACGAAGTGCATCCCGAGAGCCACAAATGATTGGCTTGGCCAATCCGCTCATCGCGAAGGGCATGACCGCGCAGCTTGCGAACCGGCGTGCACGCATCGCAGCGGGCGAGAAGCCGCTGGGCTGGAAAGTCGGTATGGGGGCGCCCGCCAGCATGCAGAAGCTTGGGCTGCAAGCGCCACTGGTCGGCTTCCTGATGCAGCGCGCGCTCCTGCTGTCGGGCAGCACGGTGTCGCTTGCCGGCTACGCCAAGCCGGTGGCGGAGCCGGAAATCGCCGTGCGCATGGCGAGCGATCTCGGACCGGGCGCGTCAGCTGATGTTGTGATGGCGGCGGTGAAAGAAATCCTGCCCGCGATCGAGCTCGCCGATCTCGATCCGGTGCCGGAACCGGACAATCTCGACGCGGTGCTCGAAGCCGACATCTTCCAACGCCATGTCATCCTGTGCGGCAATACGCGGCCGGGTGGCAGCGTTGCCGGGCTTACTTCGCGTCTGATCCGGCGCGGAGCCGAGTCGGCACGCACCACGGACCCGGAAGCCCTCACCGGCAAGCTGATCGATATCGTCGCGACCGTTGCGAACACTCTCGCAACCTTTGGCGAAAGGCTTTCGGACGGAGACGTCATCATTACCGGATCGATCACCCCTCCGCTCATGATTGAACGCGACGAAAACGCCATTACCCACGCGCTCGATCCGATCGGCGAGGTATCGGTGCGTTTTTCGTGGGCGTGAGCGGCGCGGCGTAGCGGATCAGCGAACTTCAAACACCAGCTTGCCCTGGAGATGGCGCGCCTCGCTGACGCGGTGCGCATCGGCCGCGTCGGCGAGCTTGTAGTGGTGAATCGTGGGCGGCCGCACCGCGCCGGCTTCCAGCAGCGCCAGCATCCGTTCGAGATGCGCGCGGTCGCGTTTGACGTCGGGACGCAAGGTCTGGACATCGTCGCGCGGCGGCTTGAAGCCGTCCGGCGCCGGCGCGATCCACACCAGTTTCCCGCCGGGCTTAAGCACCGCGTAGCAGCCGGCGCGGACATTACCGCCGACGGTGTCGAACACCACGTCGCAGACCGGACCAATGGAGGTGAAATCCTGCGCGTTGTAATCGATCACTCGGTCGGCGCCGAGGCCGCGCACATAGGCGTGATTACCGGCGCTGGCGGTCGTGATCACGGTGGCGCCGAGATGCTTGGCAAGTTGCACGGCAAATCCGGCGACGCCGCCGGCGCCACCCTGGATCAGAATGGTCTGACCCGTTTTGAGCTGCGCGGTATCTTCAATGGCCGTGAGCGCGGTGAGGCTGACGAGCCCGAGCGCCGCCGCCTCGGCATGGTTGAGCGAAGCGGGCTTCTTGGCGACGAGCGCGGCCTTGATGGCGATTTTTTCCGCGTAGGCGCCTTCGATGCCCTGGTCGGTCACGCCGAACACGGCGTCGCCGACTTTGAAGTCAGTGACGCCCGCGCCGACCTGGCTGACGAGGCCGGAAAAGTCGCGGCCGAGAATGTGCGGAAAGTGATTCAGTTTATAGCGGCCATGTCCGACGCGCACCTTGTAATCGGCGCCATTGACGCTGGCCGCGTGAATATCGACTACCACCTCGCCGGGGCCGGCCACCGGATCCGGGGCATCGCCATAGTGCAGCATCTCCGGCCCGCCGTGGTTCATCAGTAGCACCGCCTTCATGACCATCCTCCCATCGGAACCGCTAATACTACGCTCACAGCATCTATAGGCACACCGTTGATACCGGCTTTCGTCGTACGCGCAACCGCTTGCGGTTCCCGTTCGCTTCCCCATCTCAGCTAGGCCAATCCAACCGAATTGGCGACGCTATTCAATTGTTCCGGAGAAATTTCATGTCGCTGCTGTTGTCGAAGACCACGCTGGGACCGCTTTCGCTGCAAAATCGCCTGGTCATGTGCCCGCTGACGCGCAGTCGCGCGACCGGCAACGTGCCCAACGATCTGATGGTGCAGTATTATGCGCAGCGCGCGTCCGCCGGACTGATCATCAGCGAAGGCACGGCACCGTCGCCCATTGCCCTGGGCTACCCGCGCATCCCCGGCATTTTTTCCGCCGAGCAGGTCGCCGGCTGGAAGAAAATCACTGACGCGGTGCATGCTGGCGGCGCCAAGATGTTCATCCAGTTCATGCACACTGGGCGCATTGGGCATCCCTTGAACCTGCCGGCCGGCGCAAAGGTGGTGGCACCATCGGCGGTGGCGGCCAAGGGCGAGATGTTCACCGATGCCGAGGGCCTGAAGCCGCACCCGATTCCCCACGCGATGACCGCGGCCGACATCAAGTCGACGATCGCCGAGTTTGTGCAGGCGGCGAAGAACGCCATGGCGGCCGGATTTGACGGCGTCGAGCTGCACGGCGCGAACGGCTATCTGCTCGAGCAGTTCATCCGCCCGAATTCGAATACGCGCACCGACAATTACGGCGGCTCAATCGAGAACCGCGCGCGCTTTGCGCTGGAGGTCATCGATGCGACGATCGCCGCCATCGGCAAGGACAAGGTCGGCATCCGGCTGTCGCCGTTCGGCGTATTCAACGACATGCCGCTCTATCCGGAGATGGAAGCGGACTACACTTATCTGGCGCAAAAGCTCAACGCGGCCGGCCTGCTCTACATCCATCTGGTCGACCACTCGTCGATGGGGGCGCCCAAGGTGCCCGACTCGATGAAGGCCACGTTCCGCAGCGTGTTCAAAGGCGCGCTCATTCTGTCCGGCGGCTACGACGCCGCCCGCGCCGAAAGCGATCTGGCTGCCGGAAAATGTGATCTGGTCGCTGTGGGCAAGCCGTTCCTGGCCAACCCGGACCTAGTCGCGCGCTGGAAAACGCATGCCGCGGTGAATGCACCCGACATGGCCACGTTCTATACGCCGGGGCCAAAGGGCTATACCGATTACCCGGCGCTTGCCGGATAATCCGCCTCCGGCGCCAACCGCCGGAACAATAGCCCGTGATCCCCTGGTCCCTGCTCGATACGGCTCAAATACCTGGCGGCGGTGACGAACTGCGCCTGCTGCGGCGCGGCGCCGAGTTCTCGATCAAGCTCGGCAACAACGAACTGATGAACAGCCGCCTCAGCGCAACCGAGCAGGCGCTCGCCACCATAGCTTGCGAAAAAATTCGGGCCCGCGCGCGGCCGCGGATCCTGATCGGCGGCTTGGGCATGGGCTTCACGTTGCGGGCAGCCCTCGTCGTACTCGGACAGCAGGCCCAAATCATTGTCGCCGAGCTGGTGCCGGCGGTGGTGGCCTGGGCGCGCGGTCCGATGGCGGAACTGTTCGGCAACAGCCTGGCCGATCCGCGCGTGCGCATCAAAGAAACCGATGTCGGCGATCTGATCAGGTCCGGCCGATCGGCTTACGACGCGATCCTGCTCGACGTCGATAATGGACCCGAAGGCATGACCCGCAAGACCAATGATCGGCTGTATGATCTCGATGGACTAACCGCCGCTTACATGGCGCTGCGCCCTGGTGGCGTACTGGCGATATGGTCGTCGCGACCCGATCCGAAATTCACCCAACGACTGCGCAAGACCGGTTTTGCCGTGATCGAGAATCCCGTGCGCGCCAAGGGCCCGCAAGGCGGCGCGCAGCATTTCATCTGGACCGCGATGCGCGGCGGTTAAGGGCGCATCCACCCTCGCCAAATCACCCCGGACGCCTTATCTGATGGCGTGAGGGCGCCACCGGAGAACGACTTATGGACCCAGCCATTTCATCGCTGATCGACCGCGCCGGGCTCGACCGCGACAAGGTCCGCCAATTGATCGGGCGCGGCCTGGAAGGCGCCGACGACGGCGAATTGTTTCTGGAATACAAGCAGGCCGAGGCGCTGACCTTCGACAGCGGCCGCCTCAAGCAGGCGAGCTATGACACCTCGCAGGGTTTCGGCCTGCGCGCGGTGAAGGACGAGGCGGTCGGCTATGCGCATGCCTCCGACGTGTCGGAAGCCGCGCTCGCCCGCGCCGCCGAGGCGGTGCGCGCGGTGAAAGGCGGCCACAGCGGCAAATATGCCGAGCCGCCCGGCCGCACCAACCGCAAGCTTTATGGCGACGAGAACCCGCTCGGCGCGCCGGCCTTCGACGCCAAGGTGAAACTGCTGGAGTCGATCGACGCCTATGCCCGCGCCAAGGACCCACGCGTGCGGCAGGTGACCGCCAGCGTCGCCGCCACCTGGCAGGTGGTGGAAATCCTGCGCGCCGACGGCGAGACCTATCGCGACATCCGTCCGCTGGTGCGGCTGAACGTTTCCGCAGTCGTTGGCGACGGTGACCGGCAGGAGTCTGGCAGCTACGGGGTCGGCGGGCGCGAGGGCTATCAGCGCTTCATCGAGACCCATGCCTGGCAGAGCGCGGTCGACGAAGCCGTGCGCCAAGCGCTGGTCAATCTCGACGCGGTGGCGGCGCCGGCGGGCGAGATGGATGTCGTGCTCGGCTCCGGCTGGCCGGGCGTGATGCTGCACGAGGCGGTCGGCCACGGCCTGGAAGGCGATTTCAATCGCAAGAAGACTTCTGCGTTTGCCGGACTGATGGGCCAGCGGGTCGCAGCCTCGGGCGTCACCGTGATCGACGACGGCACGCTGGCCGCGCGGCGCGGCTCGTTGTCGATCGACGACGAAGGCACGCCGACCAACCGCACCGTGCTGATCGAGGACGGCATCCTGGTCGGCTATATGCAGGACCGGCAGAACGCGCGGCTGATGGCTATGAAGCCGACCGGTAACGGGCGACGCGAAAGCCACGCCCATATGCCGATGCCGCGCATGACCAACACCGCCATGCTGGCCGGCCAGCACGATCGACAAGAAATCATCGCCTCGGTGAAGAACGGCCTCTACGCAGTCAGCTTCGGCGGCGGCCAGGTCGACATCACCTCGGGCAAATACGTGTTCCAATGCACCGAGGCCTACAAGATCGAGAACGGCAAGGTCACCGCGCCGGTGAAAGGCGCCATGCTGATCGGCAACGGCCCGACCGACCTGCATCGCATCAGCATGATCGGCAATGACTTCGCGCTCGATCCCGGCATCGGCACCTGCGGCAAGAACGGCCAGGGCGTGCCGGTCGGCGTCGGCCAGCCAACGCTGCGCATGGATCGCATTACGGTGGGCGGCACGGGGTGAG
>Ga0209014_10001755_pt1 | contig 12805 bp, 9 predicted proteins | sample BarGraNGADG00212_FD_184491 | JGI IMG/M metagenome (GOLD analysis project Ga0209014, IMG submission 184491) | Arctic peat soil microbial communities from Barrow, Alaska - Barrow Graham LP Ref core NGADG0002-212 (SPAdes) (version 2) | ecosystem: Environmental > Terrestrial > Soil > Wetlands > Peat...
CGCGCACGCCCAACCGAGAGGCACACCTTGTCCATCACCCTTGAAGACGATCACCACCGCGCAAGATCAAGCCACTACTCGCGGATCTAGGTCTGAGCTCCCGTGCCCGCCCGCGACACTCCCGCCGCCAGCGACCGCGCGGCCCGGGTCCGGATGACCCGACAACGTCGCCGCGACACCGCCCCCGAGCTGGCCCTGCGCCGGGAACTGCACCGCCGCGGCCGCCGCTTCCGGGTCGACCTCGCCCCACTGCCCGGACTGCGCCGCCGTGCCGACCTGGTGTTCCCCCGCCAGCGGCTCGCCGTCTACGTCGACGGCTGCTTCTGGCACTGCTGCCCGCAGCACGCCACCAGGCCGAAGGCGAACACCGACTGGTGGTCGAGCAAGCTCGCGGCCAACGTGGACCGGGACCGGGACACAGATCGCCGCCTCGCCCGAGCCGGCTGGCGTGCGGTGCGGGTCTGGGAACACGAGCCGGTCGAATCGGCTGTGCTGCGCGTACTGGCCGCGCTCGCGGACTTCCCAGCCGCGTGACCCTGCGCGGGGCGTGCCGTGCTCGTGACGACCCTGATCCGTCGCCGGTCGGGCCACTGCCCCGACTGGCCAGCTCGTCGAGCTGACCACGGCCGGCGGCTACGCCGAGCGAGTCGACATTCGGCCGCCCGGGTCGCTCGGGGCGGCTTCGCCGGTCGCGACATCGCCGGCAACATGGCGGTCGAGACTGCCTCGGACCGACCGACTCCAGTTCGTCGGTTGCCGCACCGACGACCGCGTCAGCAACCGAAGCGGGGGACTCCCGGTGAACATGTCGGCGTGGTTGGCCAACGACCAGCCAGTTGTTCTTCGACCAGCTCGACATCGGACACCGGTACGTACTGATCGTCGGGTCTCGGCTGCTCGCGGCCGGGCTCACCGTGCGGGCACCACCCAGCGAACGCCGACAGCGGGTCGAGGACCGCCACCAGTGGCAGCAGGACGTCGACCTCTACGTCGGCCGAGCCGATCCGGCCCTACCCGGAACGCCGCTCGCGATCGAGGTCAAGTCCCGGGGCCTGCAGTTCACCGGCCCGACCGACTTCCCGTACCCCACCGTCTTCGTCGACACCGTCTCCGGATGGGACGCCAGGCGACCCCCGCCCTCCGCAGTAGTGATCGTCTCTCAGCAGACCGGTGCGATGATCGTGGTCCGGGGCGCCCGGCGCGGTGCCTGGCGCAAGATCCTCACCTTCGATCGGCAACGCCGGATCCACGACACCTGGTACGCCGCCCCGCGACACACGTTGCAGGCCTTCGAGGAGTTCCTCGACGAGCTCGTCGGCTTCCTCGGGTACACCCGGCTGTAGCCGAGCCGGTTACCTGTCGACCATGCAACCGATCAGTTGCCCGCTCGCCTAGGTCGAAGTGCATCGCGCACCGAATTGTCCGACCCCGTACGTACAGTGAGCTGGGAAGTTCAGGGAGTGCGGAGATGGATGCTCGGCACAGGACCGGATGCGCGACATGACCGTGACACGTGCACCGCGGACGCCCGAGCTGCTGCGCGAACTCGGTGAGCTACCCGGATCACTGGGCCGGACTCCGACGACCGGTGAGATCGGTCGCTTCCTTCGTCGGCACGGTGTCTCGCCGACCGAGTTGGAGCAGTTGATCGCGTCGGGTGCTTCGGTCGCCGGGCCGATTCCCCCACGGGCCTCGTCGGTCCGCCCGTCGGTGGACGCCGACGATGGTAAACCTGCGCAGGCTCGACTGGTCGAGCTTGCCGAGCCCTCGGTCGACGAGGATCTGGACGACTGGAGCGCGTTCGCCGATCCTCCCCGACCGACGGGCAGTCCCGAGACGGACGACCCCCTGCTGGCGAGCACCGTCGGAGACCTGCTGGACGATCGGCACCGCGCCGGCGGCCGGCTCGGTGTCGACCAGGTAACTGCACTAGCGGCTCGGCGGGGGCTCACCGCGGAGCAGCAAGTGCTCCTCGTCGGGCACCTCTACCGCTGCGGTGTCCATCTGGAAGATCCCGATGACCACCCCCAGCGGGTAGCGGAAGACGGGGGACAGCCCTACGCCTCGTCGACGGACCTCGACGCTCTTGGTGCCTACATGGCACAGGTCGGCCGGTACCGACTGCTGCAGGCCGAGGACGAGGTCCGGCTCGGTCACCTCATGCAGGCCGGATTGGAGGCCGCCGCGGCCCTGGCGGACCCGGTCCGGGCCGATCGACTGTCCGAGGAGCAACGGGTGGCGGCCAGCGGCACCCGGGACCGCGGCCGTCGAGCGCACGCCGAGCTCGTGCAGGCCAACCTGCGCCTGGTCATCAGCCTGGCGCGGATCTACCGGAACGCCGATCTGGAGTTCCTCGATCGGATCCAGGACGGCAACATCGGGCTGATGCGGGCGGCCGACAAGTTCGACCCGACGCTCGGCTTCAAGTTCTCCACCTACGCCACCTGGTGGATCCGACAGGGCATCGAACGCGGCCTCGCCGACCACGGCCGGGTCATCCGGATCCCGGTGCATGCGTACGAAGCCGCATCGCGTGTTCGCCGCATCCGATCTCGATTGAGCGGAGACCTCGACCGGGAACCGACCTTAGAGGAGCTCGGGGAGGCGACGGGTCTTCCGTCGGCGCAGGTTGCTGCTCTGCTGCACTGCCTGGAGCCGGTCCGGAGCCTGGACGCTGTGATCACTCGGGACGGTGACCTGACCCGCGGCGACCTGCTCTCCGGCGAGGCCGACGTCGACGGCCGTCGTGACCCGGTCGAAGTGGCGCTGGAGTCAGCTCGGCTGCGTGACCTCGATGCCCTACTGACGACGGTCCTGACCCCTCGCGAGCGCGACGTGCTGCGTCGTCGATTCGGTCTCGACGGTGGTGAGGAGGAGACGCTCGAACGCATCGCCGCATCCTTCGGCCTCACCCGGGAACGAGTACGGCAGATACAGGACAAGGCCCTGGGCTTGCTGCGACAGAACGTCGCGACTTACCCCTTGCGCGAGTACTTGGTGACCAATACCCGGCTCGACGCGGTGCAGCCGGCTGCGGATTGGGTCGCGGAGAATGTACCGAAAGGCAAGCGTGCACCGTCGGAACGGCCGCGAACCGATGCCTCGACGACAACGACCCACTCACCGGCCAAGGGTGACCCGAGAGGGCAGCGAACGGCATGAGCACCAAGCGCTCCGAGCAACCCCTGCAGGAGGCGTGCGAGCGGTTCGTGGACTGGCTCGACCAGCAGGTCACCGTCACCGGCCGGGGGGACGGAGTCGATCGGCTCGACGTCGACCCGGCCGCGACATTCTGGCTCGGCCGGCTGGCCAGCGAGGAGGAGATCCGCACCAGCCCGCTCGGCGACCGTGCCGATCGCCTCGATCCATGTGCGATCGGAATCCGGCTGCTCGCGGCGACACCGGCTCCCTGGCGCTTCACGGCGACGGTGTCGGTCCGGGGGTGGGTCAAGGACGACAAGACGATGAGTCCGGACCCGAACCAACTGTGGTGGCGGACCACGGAAGTGCGGATCGAGGTACCAATCGAGATCCTGCCGGGTCAGTCGCAGGTAGCCGCCGGAGCGGCCGCGCTGAGTCGTGGACTGGCCGACGCCGGTGCCGGCGGTCTGTCCGCGGAGGTCCGCGTCGAGGTCGAGGACCGGCACGGCACCCCGGAACTGGTGGTGCAGCTGGTCAACACCAGCCCGCCGAAGCATCCGACGCTGCGGGACACGCACCTCTACGAGACCCAACTGACGGTCCGGGGTGTGGATACCACCCCGTTCCTACTCGAAGCGCTGCCGGACACCTTCCGCTACGACCGGCGGGTTCCGGCGTACGGGATGAATGTCGGCATCGAGGTGCTGCCCGACTCCCCGCCGGCGTTCCGCACCACCGACACCGTCACCGTGCCCACCTATCGGCCGGCCTACTGGAACAGCGGCCGTCCCCAGCCCGATCTCAGCTTTGCCCAGCTGGCCGCGGACCCGCTGCCCTCGTTACACCAGCTCCTCGCGGCCCTCGACGACTACGACCAGCAACACTGGTCCGCAGCCGCGCTGGACCGCCGCCAGCACAGCGCCGGCTGGAGTGCCGCCATGCGCGAACAGGCCAATGCCGCCGCGGGGCAGGCGTTCGCGGAGCTGGCTCGGCTGCGGTGCGGGCTGGGCTTGCTCGAGACGGACCCGGTGATGCGACGAGCTTTCCAGTTGATGAACCGGGCCATCGCCTACAGCGCCGTCGACCGCGGCTACGAGGCCTGGCGGCCGTTCCAAATCGGGTTCCTGCTACAAGCCCTCCCGTTTCTGGACGACCCGGCCGAGCACGCCGGAATCGTGGACACGGTCTGGTTCGCCACCGGCGGCGGCAAGACCGAGACCTACCTCGGGCTGCTGGTCACGGCCGCGCTGCACGATCGGCTGACCGGGAAGACCACTGGGATCACGGCCTGGTCGCGGTTTCCGCTGCGCCTGCTCAGCCTGCAGCAGACCCAACGGTTCGCCGACGCGCTGGCCGGTGCGGAGCTGGTCCGTCGCGCGGAGCAGATCAAGGGGGCACCGTTCGCGCTCGGATTCTTCGTGGGAGCGGGGGGAACTCCCAATCGGATCGTCAAGCAGGCCTCCGAGGCCTCCGGGGACGCGATCGACCCGGACTCAGCCGGGATGCCGGAGCGCTACCAAGTGCTGCTGCGCTGCCCGTTCTGCCACCGCGACACCGTGGGCATGCGGTTCGACCGACGGCTCTGGCGACTCGGCCACGAATGCGCCAACCCGGATTGCCCATGGCCGGAGGCGCTGCTGCCCTTCTTCGTCGTCGACCAAGAGATCTATCGGTTCCTGCCCAGCGTGGTGGTGGGCACCCTGGACAAGGCCGCGAGCATCGCCATGCAGGCAGCGATGCGCGGCTTCGTCGGCCCTCCGCTCGGGATGTGCACCGAGCCCGGACACGGCTACACCTACGCCCCCCGCAGCAGCACGCCGAGCGGTTGCCTGGTGCCGGACTGTCCCGGTTCTCGGCGCCAACTTCCCATGTCCCGAGATCGGTACGCCCCGTCACTGCGCCTCCAGGACGAGCTGCACCTACTGCGCGACAGCCTGGGAGCGGTCGACAGCCATTACGAGAGCCTGCTGGACCATCTGCAGGACCGGCTGGGTGCTCCGCCCTCCAAGATCGTAGCCAGTAGCGCGACCCTGACCGGCTACGAACGGCAGGTCGAGGTGCTCTACCAGCGCACCGGTCGAGTGTTTCCCCAACCCGGCCCCGCGGCCGGCGAGTCGTTCTGGACCGCCCCGACCAGCAAGCTGCTCCGCCGATTCGTCGCCGTGGCGCCACGGGGGGTCACACTCGAGCACGTCAGCGACCGCACCATCAACTTGCTGCAGCTCTCGGTCCGGCGACTGCTCGACGATCCCGCCGCGGTCTGCCAGGAAGCCGGCATCGATCCCGCCCACGCCGCCTCGTTGATCGACCTCTACGGCACCGACGTGCTCTACGGCACCACCCTGTACGACGTCGAGGCCGCGCAGCGCAGCCTGGACAGCAATGCCTCGGTGGCACCCCTGGTCACGGCTCAACTGACCGGGAACACCGACTTCGACGAGGTCCGCGACATCCTCGACCGACTGGAGCGCCCGGAACCGAACTTCGCCGAGCGCATCCACGTGGTCGCGGCCAGCGCCATGCTCAGCCACGGGGTCGACATCGCCCGCCTCAACACGATGGTCATGCTGGGGCTGCCGCTGTCCACGGCCGAGTTCGTCCAGACCAGCGCCCGGGTCGGTCGCAGCTATCCCGGCCTGGTCCACGTCCTACACAAGATCGGTCGCGAGCGCGACGCCCAGACGTTCCGGCACTTCGACAAGTTCGTCACCCAGGGGGATCGGTTCGTCGAACCCATCCCGATCACCCGGCGCAGCCGCCGGGTGCTGCGGCTGACGCTCCCCGGACTCGTCGAGGGCCGCCGGCTGGCCGTGATGGAGCCGGCCAGCCCGAACCAACGGCTGACCACGGTCAAGGCCTTGCGTGACTACGCCCACGCCAACAGCCTGGGGCCGGCCGAGCAGACCGACTCGATCGCCGCCGCGCTCGGCTTCACCGGTCCGGTCGACGAGTTGCTCCGGGAGGAGATCCGCGACTGGCTCGGCACCTATTTCGCGAACCTCGACGACCCTGCCAGTGGCATCACATGGCCCAACGAACTCGGCCCGAACCGGCCGATGCGCTCCTTGCGTGACGTCGAGATCAGCGTTCCCATCCATGACTGAGCCGGCACCGGAGGCCACGTGACCGAGCTGGGCACCCGTAGCGGCAGCCAGATCCTGCGCACCTTCCTGCCCCAGCAGACAGCGGACCTGCGCGGTGGGATCTACCGCGTAGTGGAATGGTCCGGCGCCACCCCGATCGTGGTGGATCCCGACATCGTCCGCCGTCGACTGCTGCGCGAGATCGGTTCCTGGGAACGAGCCGGTACCGACGGTGGCTTCGCCGCCGACCTGCGCCGGGGGCAACCGGTCGAGGTCGTCGAGATCGATCCCGGCCGTGGCGTCACCGTCGAGCGCTACCCGCAGGTGTGGCTGTGCAGCAGTTGCAAACGCATCGGCAAGGACCGAGGTCGGGCCTGCCGGTGCGGCGCCCGCCGGTGGGGGCAGCTGCACTTCGTCGGGTTCCACGGTTGCGGCGCGACCGCGGAACCGTGGATCCACCGCTGCCCCAGCCACGACGACGTCAAGCTGGTCAGCCCCCGCAGCGCCAAGGCCGCCGACATCCGGTTCGTCTGCCCCGAGTGTCACACCGAGACGATGAAAGGCTTGGGTTTCCTGCGCTGCCAAGGCTGTGGGCAGGGCAACTACACCTTCAACGTCCACAAGGCCCGCAGCGTCTACACCCCCCGGGGCGCGGTCCTGGTCAATCCGCCTCGCCCGGAGCGGTTACGGGAACTCCTCGCCGCCGGGGGCAGTCGACGGGCGCTCGCCTGGGTGGTGGAGGGCATGAGCGCCCTCAGTCCCGACACGATGGCCGGTAAACCCACCCGGGGAGCCTTCATCGACAACTTGGTGCGCGGCGGGATGGACCAGGCCTTCGCCGAGAAGATGGCCACGATGGCCGCCGAGGCCGACCAGCTCGCCGCCGCGGCCGGCAGCGACATCATCGACACCCTGCCCCAGCTCCAGCGCGAGGAGGCCGAGCAGGAAGCCGTCGACATCGCGATGGCCGTGTCGGAGTCGCGCATTGCCACCACCGCGCTGCTGACGGCCCCGGTGGGATCGACCCTGGCTCGCACCTACCAGCACTCCTACCCCCAGGCGTTGTCCCGCGCCGGACTAGGAGGTCTGGACCTGGTCGAGCGGTTCCCCGTCCTCAACGTCATGTACGGCTACACCCGCGGCGGTGGCGACATCGGCAGCACCCGGTTGGTGCCGTTCCGCAATCGTCGAGGCGGTTATCGACTCCACGGCGACCTTGCCGAAACGGAGGCGTACTTCCTGCGCCTGGACCCCCTCCGCGTCGCCGACTGGCTGCAGGCCAGGGGCCACACGCTGCCCGGGTGGAGCTCCGGGGACACCGACCCCGCCGGTACCCGGGTCGCGATCCTGCGCGCCGCCACCATCCCGCCGGCCGGTGACCAACCAGCCGTCCCGACCGTCGGCAGCGACCTTCTCACCCTGATCCACAGCTACGCCCATCGGTTCCTCCGCCAGACCGCTGTCTTCGCCGGCATCGATCGAGACGCGATCAGTGAGTACCTCGTTGCGCTGCACCTGGGGTTCTTCGTTTACGCCGCGGCCCGTGGCGATTTCGTGCTCGGCGGTCTGCAGGCCGTGTTCGAAGCCGATCTGGACAACCTGCTCGATGCTGTCGTCGACGCCGAACACCGCTGTCCGCTGGACCCCGGCTGTAGCCGCGGTAGTGGCGCCTGCAGCGCCTGCCTGCACCTCGGTGAACCGTCCTGCCGGTTGTTCAACGTCTATCTGGACCGCAACGTCTTGTTCGGATCGAACGGATACCTCCGCTAACCCGCGAGCGACCAGCCACCGGCGCGCCGCCCGAATCTTTGCAAGGTCGAGCGCACGCCCGCCATCAGTAGAGGAGCGCAACCGTGACACCTGGACCGGTTCCCGGCGTGCCGGTTGGGCGCGTCTTCGACCACTGGCGGGACATGTTCGCCGCCGGTAGCCACCGAGACATCGAGCGTGGCATAACCGGCCGCCGCCAGGACGGCGGTGCGGAATCGATCGTGCTCAAAGGACCCGGCCGCGGCTACAGCGACGACGTCGACCACGGGGACCTAGTGATCTACACCGGAGACGGTGGCCGCGATCGCGACACCCGAAGGCAGGTCGTAGACCAAGCCATGACCGGTCGTAACCAGACGCTGGCACTCAACGTCGACACCGGACTACCCGTCCGGCTGCACCGAGAGTTGCTGGACGGCCGATATCGGTACGACGGACTGTTCCGCGTCGAGCAAGCCTGGATCTCCCCAGGCGGCAGTGGCCACCTGGTCTGCCGATACCGGCTTCGACGTCTTCCTGGCCACGCGCAAGGCAGGGCCGCCGAGGCAACGGCCGACCCGGACACCCCATCAGTGCCCGAACCGGGACGACGCCGCCCAAGTACGAGCTACCGACTGATCCGTGACACCGCCGTGCCGCTGCAGGTCAAGCAATGGCACGGCTTCACCTGCCAGATATGCCAAATCCGACTCGCTACTGCCGCCGGCCCGTACGCCGAAGGGGCCCACATCCGGCCACTCGGCTCGGGCTACGACGGCCATGACGTTCCCAGCAATGTGCTCTGCCTCTGCCCAAATTGCCACGTACGTCTCGATCATGGCGGTCTATTGGTCAACGACGACCTCACGGTCGTCACTGTCGACGGACAGCTTCTCGGCCGCCTGCGTCTTCACCCCGCCCACGACCTAGACCTCGACTGCATCCGCTTTCACCGCCAGCTCTTCACCGCAACCCCTCAGATGGAAGAGGCGGAGGCGTTGACGAGCCGATAAGAACCAGACCACGACTTGTCGACCAGCAATGAGCATCCCGGTCAGAGGCCGGGGTTGCACACAGGCCCCTTGGCCTCGGTCTCCGCGGCCGGGGGGTGTAAAGCCGTTGGGCCAGTGAGTGCTCTCCGACCAACAAGCGTCGTCCGACTTCACTGCTGATAGCTGCGCACCGTTCAACACGCCGGACTTGTCGGCGTCCCCACCCAGTAGTACATTTGCGCACCACCATCAGCTAGGGGAGTCATGACGACCGACTGATCGGCGTTTATCTACGGCCGTCTGCGTGCCATTAGATCTTCCAGGCACTGCCTTTGTGAGTGGCTGATGTACAGATCTTTCCTGTCATGTTGCACTGCTTGCAAGAGGAAGCCCCCCTATGCGGGCTGTATCCACACACGTAAACGGTATAGGACTTACACGGGGAGCATCGGTCGCTGGTCTTACTCTTAGTCTCCACGTCAATTCCCTCTCTCGCAATAGTCCTGGCGCGCACGAGTGCCTAGCGCATCGCTTCTTGTGTTGTTATGTACGCAGTCGAGCCACGTATCGTCTATGATCCGTTGAGAGATCCTTCGTCAACGATGAGCGCCCTTACACGTGGCGGAATGTCCTGGATATACGGGATGACTCCAGTCTTCCAGCGAGCCAAGTCATCCAGAACCAAGCGCAAACCTTCCACCCCGAGCGGTAAATCCTTGTGATCGTCGATGAACTTATCGACCGCCGACTGTGACTCCTGTTGCATGAAGGTCACGGCCTTGAGGACGAACATCTGGTGAAGTTCGGCGGCCGCTTTCGTCCAGTTGTCGTTGTCAAGCGGAAGTCCCAGTCGCTTGACAAGTTCCTCAACATAGTCATCCGGCACAGGCGGCGAGGTGATGACTAGCCCCGCCTCAACCTGGCCGATGGACGACAGGGATCCATCGCGCTGTTTCCAATGGCCCACAAGAGGAAGGGTCATCTCTCCGGCGAGGTCGTAGATCCCTCCCTCAGTGCCTTCGGGAGTGTCTCTCAGGGTGACGAATCCCGGATAGCCGTCCTGCATAGTCCCAGAGAAAACGGCTGTTGGCTTCTGGTCAGGAGAGCCCGCCCAGTCCCAACCGCTCGCGACCAGTCGGGGCAACTCCGGGTACTGGCGGGGTCCGTATGATTCAAGAATTGCTCGGAGATCGTCAATCGCCGAGCCGAGATCCTTCGTGCTACGCAATCTGCGCCCGAGACCTAACTTTGCGGTACCTGCACCCAGGGGGTTTGTTGCTGGCGAGTCGTCACGTCGCTTGGAGCGACTGCTGAACAGGCCCATTGGTCCGCCCCCCGTGCTTCGTCCTTATGGCCACCGGCGTTTTTCAACACCTGGCTCGGCGAGCGTACCAACCCTGGGTCGAGGCCACGGTAGGTGGCGTCAACGGCGGGATCCGGGGAAGTGGCGGTGACGCTTGGGCGAGGCTGCAGGTAAGGCGATAGTCGTGCAGCAAGCCCCTGCGCTAATCCACCTTGCTCATGCCCTAGGGACCTTTGACCTAAGCCGCTGTTCAAGCCCCGGCCGCTAGCATCGGGGTGCGGAAATCAAGTGCCAGGGCCACAGGGGGAGACGACCGCTTGTAAGCAGCAGGCTCGTACAACGCGTGTTGCGGAGAGCTGCACCAGGTGCTCATTGACAGTTGTTGACCGGGGGTTCGCTTGATCGGGCTGTTCGAACACGAGACGGACCGAGAGTTCGTTGATGTCCTACGGACGGACAACACTCGGGATGGCTTGGAAGCGGAGTGGCGTCACTTGGGAACTCGCGGCTCCCCGGGACTAACGGCAGGCCGGTGAGGTTCTTCGGGCGGGGGCAGCGCGATCCTACGGCCCTGCTTCCGCAAGGCACACAACAACGGGTCGCCGACTTCGGCAAGTCGAGCTTCTACCCCGACAGCGGCAATCCAGACTATATGCTCGAGCCTGACATGTACACGATTGCCTCCGCTAATCAAGACGGTTTCCTCAGGGCCATGGCGGATATGGCAAGCGAGGGAGGCTGGGTCGCCTTGGGCGCCGAGCGGCTAGTCGTCAGTGTGGTCGGGGCAAATCTGGCGCATCCAGCCTACGCGGAAATCATGGAAGCAGCTCTAGGCTTCCTGCGTCAGAACGGCGTAGCCAACAACCGACTGACAGGCTACGAATGGGAGTTCTGGGGCCGGAACCATCCAGGGAAGTCTTGGCAGGTGGGCAGGCCACTGCCCCATAGGGACGACTGGTCAGGTACACCGCTCACCGACGGCGAGATGCGGCGTGTCGCCCAGATGACCGCCGATCCCGGTTCCAATCTCGTGGTGATCGAGCAGCGCAACGGGGTGTTTGTCGCTGTAATAGATGCGGCACGGAACGAGGAGGACCCGCGAAGGGTACGGAACGACTGGTACCAAGCGGAGTCGCTCTACGACCTATTCGTACTCCTAGGGAACGCGCTGCAGATACCCCCTTACTGGGTGCACGAGGAACTCGCACCGCTTATCCCGCTGGCGCCACCCAGAATATGATTGGCGCGCGGCATTTACTTCCAACAGGAGACGCCCCTAAGTGACCTTCGACCGAAGGATGCGACCGGCCGGTGCACTCCAATCGAGTGGTGATTCTGTATACGGCGGCGCCCCAACGTCTAGTTGACCTAACCATGACTGCCTGCGTGGCTGTGGAGGGCGATATGAACGGCGATGTGCTGGCCTGCAGCATGGTGGGTGCCTTGCTTACACGTGGACGGTCTCAGCAGATCAACACGTTGGCTATAAAGCTCCAGCAACTCGACGGCGACACAGATGAGCTTAGGGAGTAGCAGCCAACCATTCAAGCGGTTCTCATGAGAACGAGCAGAAGGTGGGGAATAACTGCTCGGCTTGGCGCGCGGATGGGACTGCAGGTCCATGAAGCACCATAGACACTTAGCGGGGGTATCATCGGTGGAAACTCTTTACCTGTGGGTCTTTTGGATCACAGTCATTGGCTGGATCATCTTCTCCCAGATCACTGGGCGGCAACAGCTCGACGTTCATAGCCCACTTCCGCCAGCTGAAGCAGACCGAGTTATAACGAAGTACTTTGGTGTTGCCTGGGACAAGAGTCCTAGCGGCTCGCGCGAATACGGCTTCAAGCCGCGGGCTCGTGCGTACGCTCCAACGCTATCCGTTAGCTGTGAACCGGCTCAAGACGGCGGTAGCCTAGTACGCATGTGGCTGTCTGGTTATCACACGTATGCAGGCGTTATGGCTCATGCCACGTTAATGTGGCGCAAGAAGCGAGGCTTGGCTAAGCGATTGACCCAACCAGTGTCTCCTTAGCCAGCCATAACGGCTAGCTACCGAAGGAACACGCCGGTGGCCGTCCTCCCGGCGAGCTCAATTTAAGCGCAATAGGTTACGGGGGCCTATCGTATCTACTACGCGCTAGTCCGTTGCACGGGTGAATGAGCTACCGCCGGCGTCCGACCGAGTGATGCCGCGTGACAGCCGGGCCGGCAGACCGCCGTGCGTCCTCAGCAATCAGTCCCGCGGCGGCGGGCAACCCCGTCTTCCGCTGCGGATAGCTGGCCCGGGCGAGCTGCACCGCCGTTCCCCTTGCCAGGGTCTCGTCCCAGAAGTGGGTCTGTCAGGGGTCGCCGCTCGGCTGGTCATTTCGCCGACTACTGCGACGTTCCGGGACATGGCGACGGTGGGGTACGCCCGGGTGCCCGACGTGCCGCCAAGCACCAATGTCAGCCGGGAACGTCCCAGGAGGCCGCTGCCTGACCGCTCGAGGAGAGCAGCCAATCGATACGCCGCGCCGGCGTCGACTGTTCTGGAA